>WNFR01017218.1_pt1 | contig 10061 bp, 4 predicted proteins | sample 5400221 | NCBI WGS metagenome assembly WNFR01 (sample SAMN13153357, study PRJNA577476) | soil metagenome | isolation source: 40 cm soil under Madrone tree | place: USA:California | collected 2016-06-14 | reverse complement strand
AGGGCGAGATACTGGAACTGAAGGACACCATCAACACCATGGTGGACCAGTTGAACTCGTTCGCCTCGGAAGTGACGCGGGTGGCGCGCGAAGTCGGCACCGAAGGGAAACTGGGTGGCCAGGCCGATGTGCGCGGGGTGGCCGGTACGTGGAAGAACCTTACCGACAATGTCAATTCGATGGCCAGCAACCTGACGGACCAGGTGCGCGGCATTGCTCGAGTCGTGACCGACGTGGCTAATGGCGATCTCAAACGCAAGCTGACCGTCGAAGCCAAGGGCGAAATTGCCGAACTGGCCGACACTATCAACAACATGACCGACACGCTGGCTACATTCGCCGATCAGGTGACTTCCGTCGCGCGCGAGGTCGGTGTCGAAGGTAAGCTCGGTGGACAGGCCAATGTTCCCGGCGCCGCGGGCACCTGGCGCGACCTGACTGATAACGTCAATGGCCTGGCTGCCAATCTCACTAACCAGGTGAGGGCCATCGCCGAAGTATCGACGGCGGTGACTAAAGGCGACTTGACCCGATCGATTACGGTCGAGGCGCAGGGTGAGGTCGCGGCGCTCAAAGACAATATCAACGAGATGATTTTGAATCTCAAAGACACTACTCAGAAGAACACTGAGCAGGATTGGCTCAAAACCAATCTCGCGCGATTTACCAGAATGCTTCAAGGTCAACGCGACATGAAGACCGTGGCCCAGATGGTCCTTTCTGAGTTAGCCCCCCTGGTTGATGCCCAGCAGGGTGTGTTTTACGTGAATCAAAGCGACAACGGCCAGCCGGTGATGAGGCTGCTCGGCGGATACGCTTATAGCAAACGCAAGACCTTCGCAAAGGAGTTCCATGCCGGCGAAGGTCTGGTGGGCCAGTGCACGCTGGAGCGCGAGCGCATCCTGGTAACGCGCGTGCCGAGCAACTACGTGCAGGTAAAATCCGGCCTGGGCGAAGCTCCGCCAAATAACATCGTGGTGCTGCCGGTGTTGTTCGAGGGTGAGGTAAAGGCCGTCATCGAACTCTCGACCTTTCACACTTTCAACGAAACGCACCTCAGGTTTCTCGATCAGTTGACGGAAAGCATCGGCATTGTTTTGAACACCATCGAGGCCAATACTCGGACGGAAGATCTGCTGCAGCAGTCGCAATCGTTGGCTGCTGAGCTGCAGAGTCAGCAGGACGAGCTGAAAAAAACAAACGAGCAACTCGAGCAACAGGCGGGTTCGCTGCGCGAGTCGGAAGAGCTCTTGAAGAGTCAGCAGGAAGAGCTGCGGCAAACGAATGAGGAGTTGCAGGAAAAGGCAGCGCTGTTGGCGCGACAGAAAGCCGAGGTCGAAGCCAAGAACCGCGAGGTTGAAGAAGCCCGCTGGGAGATGGAAGAAAAGGCCGAACAACTCGCGCTGACTTCAAAGTACAAGTCGGAGTTTCTCGCGAACATGTCCCATGAGCTGCGCACTCCGCTCAACAGCATGCTGATCCTCTCGCGGCAGCTTGCCGAAAATAACGAAGACAATCTGAAGCCAAAGCAGGTGCAGTTTGCGGAAACTATTCATTCTTCCGGTTCTGACCTGCTCTCGCTGATCAATGACATTCTTGACTTGTCCAAGATTGAGTCGGGAATGATGGGCATCGAGGCTTCGGATGTTTCAATCAACGAGATCACTGCGCAACTGGAACGCAATTTCCATCAACTTGCGCAGGACAAGAACCTCCGGTTCTTGATTGAGCGGAGCGACGATCTGAATCCGACTGTGCTCACAGACGACAAGCGTTTGCAGCAGATCTTAATGAACTTGCTCTCCAACGCTTTCAAGTTCACCGAGAAGGGTAAGGTAGTCTTAAAAATCTCGCCCGCTCACCGGGATCAAAAGTTCTTTCTCGATTCGCTCAACCGGGCTGGCGAAATCATCGCCTTCTCGGTAAGTGACACCGGCATCGGTATCGCGGCTGAGAAACAACGGATCATTTTTGAAGCATTTCAGCAAGCTGACGGAACTACGAGTCGCAAATATGGGGGCACCGGCCTGGGTTTGTCCATCAGCCGCGAGATTGCCCGGCTGCTGGGCGGCGAGATTCAGGTGACCAGCACTCCCGGCGAGGGCAGCACCTTCACGCTTTACTTGCCGGCCAGTTACGCGCCGGCCAGAGCCGTCCCGGCTTCGGTTGGTGAGATACGTTCGCGGAGAGCGATCGAGGCCGCCTGGACGCCGGCCGAAACTTTCGACAGCCAGGAGCTCTCATTGCTCTCCAACGACTCAGTCGCGATCGTCGACGACGATCGCAATGCTATTGAAGACGGCGACCGCACGGTACTTATCGTCGGTGAAGATCTCAACTTTGCCGCGATTCTTTTGAATCTCACTCGCGAAAAAGGATTCAAGGGCCTGGTTGCCCCTTCCGCAAGTATGGCCATGAGTCTGGCGGCCAAATACACTCCCGCGGCAATTACGCTTGATATCGGCGTTTCCGATCATGATGGATGGGCGGTTCTGGATCGCCTCAAGCATGACGCAAAAACCAAACACATTCCGGTCCACATTATCGCGATCGAGAAACATCGTCGCAGAGCGCTAAGGCAAGGGGCTTTCACGCACTTGGCGAAGCCGGTAAGTAACGAAGACCTGGCTAAGACTTTCGACGAGATTGCGGCCTTCGGCGAACGCGGCGGGAGAAAGCTGCTGGTGATTGAAGACGATGACGTACAGCGCTTGAGTGTCGTGGAATTAATCGGCAACCGGGACGTTGATACGACCGCGGTCGGCACCGGTCAAGAAGCGCTGAATATGCTCAAGGACAAAAAGTTCGATTGCCTGGTGCTCGATCTGAAACTACCCGATATGAGCGGATTTGAATTGATCCAAAAGTTGCAGGGCGACCTGGGACGATCCGATCTGCCAATCGTTGTTTACACCGGGAAAGAGTTAACGCGTAAGGAAGAACTGCTGCTCAGGAAAGTGGCCACTTCGGTCATTATCAAAGAAGCCGACTCACCCGAGCGTCTGCTGGCGGAAACCGCACTGTTTCTGCATCGCATGGAAGCAAACTTACCTGAATCCAAGCGGCGCTTGCTCGAGCAACTCCAGCGCCGAGATCCACTGCTCGCCGGTCGCAAGGTACTAATCGTGGACGATGACGTGCGAAACATTTTTGCCCTTACCAGCGCGCTCGAAGGATACAACATGACGGTTGTCCACGCCGAGAATGGACAGGAAGGGATCGAACTATTGAGGTCAACCCCGGGTGTTGAAGCCGTTTTGATGGATATCATGATGCCGGAGATGGATGGCTACGAGGCGATCAGTGCGATCCGTCAGATGGAAGAGTTCCGACAGCTTCCCATAATTGCCTTAACAGCCAAAGCAATGAAAGCTGACCGGGACCACTGCATCGAAGTGGGTGCGTCCGATTATATCTCAAAGCCCCTCGACATGAATCAGTTACTTTCGCTGCTTCGAGTATGGCTCTATCGCGGCGAGGAAGGCGTGGATTGATTATGCAAGCTGAAGAAAGCGTCAATATTCTGATGGTGGACGATAGCCCAACAAATTTGTTGGCGCTCGAGTCGATCCTGCGAGCTCCGGGCAGAAACCTTACACGCGCATCCTCAGGCGAGGACGCGCTGCGGTATCTACTCGATAATGAAGTGGCCGTTATCTTGCTGGATGTTTACATGCCCGGCATCGACGGGTTGCAAACTGCCGAACTCATCCGCGGCCGGGAGAAATCGCGCGACATACCGATCATCTTTCTCACTGCGAATACCACCGGCACCAGTCATCTCAGCCGAGGATATTTGCTCGGTGCAGTTGACTACATCGTGAAACCGATCGAGCCCGAGATCTTACGATCGAAGGTGGCAGTCTTTGTCGAGTTGTATAAGAAGACGCGGGAGATCACGCATCAAGCCCAACTGCTTCACGAAAAGAACCTTGAGCTCGAAAGCGCCAATCTGGCTCGCCTCAATATGCTTATAGATCTGGGGCGTGAGTTGGCCGCCGAACACGATCCGGTCAGGGTTCTGGAGAAGTTTTGCGGTTCCGCCCGAAAGATTGTCGGCGCGGAAACGGCGGCCGTCGCTATGCTTGATAATGAGAGTCAGACGCTCCGGCATTTCTTCTGCAACTCAGATAAACGAACAAGTTTTCCTGATGGAATTCCTGCGGCAACGCAGGAAGCGTTGGATCGGGTGGTTGCAGAGCGACGGACGCTTCGCTTGAGTGAGGAAGATTCCACTCTTGCCGGGGATTCATATCCCGAATCTATGCAATCCTTCCTGGGTGCGCCCCTTTTGTCTTCTTCAGGAGTGTCAGGCTGGTTTTATCTGCTTAACAAGCTGGAGGCCGACGGTTTCAGCGAAGCCGACGAGCGGCTGGCCGCCACGCTGGCTGCCCAGGTGACCGTAGCTTACGAGAATGCCAGGCTTCACGCTGAGGCCCAGTGCCGCGCCGCGGAACTACGTTGGGAGATGGCAGTGCGTAAGCAGGCCGAAGAGGAGCGGGCGCAAATGCTGGTTCGCGAGCAAAGTGCCCGACTCGAAGCCGAGCAGGCGAATCGCACCAAGGACGAATTCCTCGCGATTCTCTCGCATGAGTTGAGAACACCGCTGACGGCCATTCTCGGCTGGAGCCATATCATGCGCTCGACCAAACTCAGGAAGGATCAATTGTCTCATGCGCTGGAAACAATCGAGCGCAACGCTCGCTCGCAGTCGCAATTGATTGATGATTTGCTCGACGTCTCGCGGATCATCAGCAATAAACTGCAAATAGAAATCCGCGCAGTTGACCTTTCAAGTATCATCGAAGCAGCTATCGATTCGGTTCGTCCGGCCCTTGAAGCAAAAGAGATCGAATTCGAAACCTGCATCGAATCCGGCGCCCCGGTACTTGGCGACGCGACTCGTTTACAGCAGATCTTCTGGAACCTCTTTAGTAATGCGGTGAAATTCACGCCGAAAGGCGGGCATATCAAAGTGACCGCAGAGCGCTGGGATGCGCAGATACGCATTTCGGTGATTGATACCGGCATGGGTATTAACAACGAGTTCCAACCCTATATTTTCGATCGCTTTCGCCAAGCCGATGGGTCAACCACGCGCGTGCACGGAGGACTGGGTCTGGGGCTCGCTATCGTGCGCCACCTCGTAGAGCTTCATCGGGGAACCGTGACAGTATCGAGCGAGGGGAAGGACCGGGGCTCAACTTTCACCGTCAGTCTGCCCATTGCATCTATTGCAAACACCGCCAGCGCGTCCCATGGCTCGCAGCTATATCTTGAAGACGACAGTAGTACAGCCAGTTCGGGGTTACTCGACGGACTCAGGATCCTGGTTGTGGACGACGAAGCTGATGCTCGCGATCTGGTAAGCGCCATCCTGACACGTTGTGGCAGTGAGGTGAAATGCAGCGAGTCTGTCGCCGACGCGATTCAGGTTTTGCACGAGTGGGATCCTGATCTGCTGGTGAGTGACATCGGACTGCCGCAGGAAGACGGGTATAGCTTGATAAAGAAAGTGAGAAAGCTTCAGTCAGAGCGAGCGAAACAAATCCCAGCTCTGGCGCTCACGGCTTATGCTACAGACGAGGATCGATCGCTGGCACTTTCGGCAGGATTCCAGGCGCATCTGACCAAACCAATCGAACCGGGAGTCCTGATTACTTCTATCGCCAAAGCCCTCGGTCGCGGGCCGTCAGTCAAATAAGTCGGTTGCCGGCAAGTGATAGGTGTTTGGGAAATGGCGGAGGGGACAGGACTCGAACCTGCAAGCCCTTGCGGGCGGCGGTTTTCAAGACCGCTGCACTACCAATTATGCGACCCCTCCGCAACACCGTCGAAAGTGATGATAACTTACGCGTCCGCGCCGCTCAACTTTGGAGACTGCGGCGTTTAGAGTAAGAGGGTACCCTGAACGTTTCTGGCCGGTCGTGTCCCTACTTTGATAAGTTGCTGCTCGTCGGGTAAAAACGATCCACGAAATACACGAAGCGAAACCCTTTGTTCGTATGGTTTCGTGTGATTTCGTGAATCTCTCTAGTTTCAGCGAGAAAAGGAGCACGAAAACAAAACGAGGACATGACCTCATGACAAGCTTCGTTGACACTCGCGGCTCGCCTGTAGTAGCGTCCGGTCTGCACTTATGCGACAGAGCAATTCGCAGGCTCACACCCTCAATTCACGTACGTCAGCCGTCAACCTTCAAGGAGATAGTTTCATCAGTTGAAGCAAATCGAGCTTCCACCCAGAGGCCTGGAAACGCTCTTCGGCGTTCACGACCAGAACATCAAGCATCTCGAGTCGTTGCTCGACGTTCAGATCAACGCGCGCGGCCAGAGCCTCAACGTTGACGGCGACCCGAAGGACGTCGAAGTTGTCGAGCGCATCCTCGAAGATTTCTCGGAGTTATTTCGCGAAGGCCGCCAGTTCAACGACAAGGAGCTGCGCGAAGCGTTCGCGCAAATTGCCGAAGACCGTGCCTACAGTCTGCGCGATTACTTCACGCGCTCGCGCTTCAGTCCCGCGGGCAAAAAGCAGGTCACCCCGAAATCGGCGATGCAACGCAAGTACGTCGAGACAATTCAGCAGAAGGACATCGTCTTTGGCATCGGCCCGGCGGGCACCGGCAAGACTTATCTCGGCGTCGCGATGGCCGTGCAGGCGCTGATGCAGAAACAAGTCAACCGCATCGTACTGGCGCGTCCCGCAGTCGAAGCGGGCGAGAAGCTTGGGTTTCTTCCCGGCGATCTGCAGGAGAAAGTCGATCCGTATTTGCGGCCGCTTTATGACGCGCTGTTCGACCTGGTTGATTACGAGCGCGTGACGCGTTTGCTGGAGAAGCGCGTGATCGAAATTGCGCCGCTGGCATTCATGCGCGGACGCACGCTGTCCGACGCGTTCGTGATTCTCGATGAAGCGCAGAATACAACCAGCGAGCAGATGAAGATGTTTGAAGCTGAACGCGTGCTGGCCGGTATCGAAGGCATCGATTTCGTTTACTTCTCTGACAAAGACGTGGTCCGCCACAAGCTCGTGCAGATGATCATCAAGGCTTACGAGTCGCATACCAAGAAGAACGAGATGTAGCCATCGTGGTTTGCGGCTTTGCCGCCTGATGTGCGGCGAGGCTTCGCCTCGCCGGCTCGGCCAGTATTAACTTGCGGCTACGCCGCTGGGGCGTAGCCCCATGGTCCCAATCGAATGGCATGCGGAAAGGCAGAGCCTTTCCGCACATCGGGCGGCAAAGCCGCGCAAAACAATGGCGCGAGTTCACCGCCAAAGCGGTGCGCGCGATTGGCCGAGACGACCGGAGTGCGACCATAGTTTTCGTCAGTGATGATGCCATCAGGAAATTGAATCGACGCTTTCGCGGGAAGAACCTGGCCACGGACGTGCTTTCATTTCCAACTGGGGCCGAGCCTTTTGAAGCTGAAGACGGATCGCACTTAGGTGATGTTGTCATTTCAGTTGAGCGGGCGGCGGCGCAGGCGAAGGCGAACGGGTTGAGCTTTTCGAGCGAAATTGAGCAACTGATTCTGCACGGGCTGTTGCACCTGTGCGGCTACGATCACGAAACCGACAACGGCCAAATGAACCGGCTTGAGCTCCGGTTGCGAAGGAAAATGGGCATCTGACCCGTCGCGAACGTCAAAAGAGATAAGCGCAACCAGGAACGGCGGCGCATAGAGTACCAACTCTAGTTGGGCTTCAGCGTTACCAAAAGGCCCAACTGAAGTTGGTACTCTAAACACCGTTCATCAGCGGTTCACTATTTCCCATTTTCCACTTACTATTTAACTCGCACGGTATGGAAATCGAATTAGCGGTAAGTTTTTTCCTGCTCCTCGCGCTGACGTTTCTCGCGACTATTGACATGGCCTTCGGCCAGTTGAGCGACGTGGGGTTGCGGCGGCTGGCCGCCGAAGCCGAAGAGCACCCCACCGCGCGTTACGCGCCGTTCCTCAAAGAGATTCTGGGAAACCGTCCGCGGTTTGAATTCACTCTGTCAGCCGCAATTCAGATCCTGCTGGTCGCGTTCTCAGTCCTGATCACTTACATCTCGCTGCAATGGTTCTCGGGGAACGCGTTGGTGCTGTTCGTTGCGCTGACCCTGGGTCTGTTGCTGGCGGGAATTTTTCGCCAGTTCATCCCGCGCATGATTTCTCTGCGTAATCCCGAGGCCAAAGTGCTGCGTCTGCTGCCGCTGCTGCGTCCGTTTTATCGGGTACTGGCTTACGCGGCTGAGCCGTGGCATCGTTCTTTCGATCGCTTGCGGATGCAGGAGCAAATCGAGGAAGCGCTTTCCGACGACGTCGAAGAAGACAGCGGCGACGATATCGAAGCGCTCATCGACGTGGGCGAAGCCGAAGGGATCATTGAGGAAGAAGAGCGCGAGCTGATTCAGTCGGCGATTGAATTTGGCGACACGCGCGTGGGCGCAGTGATGACCCCGCGCACGGAAATCGCCGCGCTGCCCAGGACCGCTACGGTTCGCGATGCGCGCAATCTGATCATCGAATCAAAGCACTCGCGCCTGCCTGTCTATCGCGATCAAATCGAGAACATCGAAGGAAATCTGTCGATGGTGATCGACGAATACGGCGGCGTCGCGGGGCTGGTCACCGTCGAGGACATCCTGGAAGAGATCGTCGGCGAGATCGAAGACGAAGACATCAGCCGGGAAGAGCCGGAAGAGATCGTCCCGGCAGGTGACGGCGCTTACGAAGTTCTCGGCGGCGTTGAGATCGGAAAGATCGAGCGTTTGTTCGGCATGGAAATCGAGGCCGACGACTTCACGACGATCGCCGGCCTGGTGATTGCGGAGAAAGGCAGCGTGCCCTGCGCAGGCGAACGTCTGACGTTCCGCGGGATCGAAGTCGAAGTCCTGGTCGCGGACGAGAAGAGGATTGGGCGAGTGCGACTGAGACGCAGCAATTCACAGAGTGCAAATCAAGGGACTCAGAGCGACTGAAATGTTTCAGAAGCTGGCCAGCCTAGTTCCACTACGACGTGGCTCGACCTGCGACTCATGCGGCAGCGACTTTAAGTGCGGCGTGTCGCTGGCAGGTTGCTGGTGCTCAGAGATCAAGCTGAGCGATGAAGCGCGCGCGGAGATGCGTTCTCGCTATCGCGGTTGCCTGTGTCGTCAATGCCTCGAACGCTTGTCAGAACCGCCTGCGGTAGCGGGCGGTTTAACATCTCACCTTGATTCGGGCGCGATTGCTGAGGATCAACCGCCCGCTAACGCAGGCGGTTCTGACATTGACAACCCTCGCTGACTCATCGACTATTCCTTCTCGCGTTCGATTTTCTCAAAACAATTTCCGCAAAGTCTTGGCAAGAAAACTCAGCAAGTTCCTCAGCGGCCGGCGCATCGATCCGGCGCCCATCACTGGCGCCACGAAACTCGTCGATCTGGTTGACGGCGCGTTTCTCGCCTACAACGCTGCCCGTCTGCGCGAAGCGTGCTGGCTGTTCACCCGAAAAATGCTCGACCCCGACGTTACCGTCGGGGTGACGCTGACCGGCGCGCTGACGCCGGCGGGCTTGGGCATGTCGTCGTTGATTCCATTGATCAAAGCCGGCTTCATCGATTGGATCATATCGACGGGCGCGAATTTTTATCACGACACCCACTTCGGCATCGGCTTGTCAATGCACGAAGGCAACGCGCAAACTTCCGACATCGTCTTGCGCGACGAGCGGGTCGTGCGCATCTACGACATCTTTTTTGACTATTCGGTGCTGCTGGATACCGACGAATTCTTTCGCAGGGTGATCGAAGCGCCGGAGTTTCAGCGCCCGATGTCTACCGCGGAATTTCATTATCTGGCCGGCCGGTACGTGCTCGAGCGCGAGCGCAAGCTGGGGGCAAAGCGCAAGTCTCTGCTGGCGGCCGCGCATGAATACGCGGTCCCGCTTTACACCTCGTCGCCGGGCGACTCTTCGATCGGCATGAACGTGGCGGCAAAGAGCTTGCAGGGCAACAAACTCGTGCTCGATCCTTCGTTTGATGTGAACGAAACCGCGTCGATCGTTTTGGCCGCGAAGCGTGGACTAATTCG
>WNFR01009043.1_pt1 | contig 10061 bp, 7 predicted proteins | sample 5400221 | NCBI WGS metagenome assembly WNFR01 (sample SAMN13153357, study PRJNA577476) | soil metagenome | isolation source: 40 cm soil under Madrone tree | place: USA:California | collected 2016-06-14 | reverse complement strand
TGCCAATTCGAGCATCACGCCCGTGGAAGAGCCGCCGTCATCGGCACCGACGAAATTCTCCAGCCGCTTGGTGTCGTAATGCGTGGCCAGCATGAGGATGCCAGGCTTGTCGCCGGGAATTTTGGCGACGATATTCTTCATGGGCAGGCGGCCGACGGGGGTATCGGCGTGGAAGTCGTCAGCCTCGACCTTGCAGCCGTAGCTGGCTAGCTGCGACTGGATGTATTCCTGCAACTGAACAATTGCCGGCGAGCCGGACGGGCGAGGGCCAAAGGCCACTTGCTTGGCCACGTGCGCGAAGGCGTGCTTACCATCGAAGCCTCCAGTTTTCTCGGGGGGAGGAGCGTCGTCAGCGGATTGTTGCGGTGACGCTTGAGCGCCGGCACCCGCGGAATTCGGGCTGTTGTTACCGCCTGCATCGGCTTTGCAGCCCGTCGTCGCGAAAAGGCCGAGGCACATGCACAGCATCAGCACCAACAATCTTTCCGTTCTCGTACGCATTCAGCGTGCCTCCGCGGTTGCTGCTAAACGCCGCTCGCGCTTTCGCGTAACAACCGCGGATACGGCAATGCCGACAAAATACAGCCCCACCATTGGAGCCATGAAGATAAGCATGGTCATGGCATCGGGCGTGGGCGTGATGACGGCGGCCACGATGGAGATGATGAGAATCGCGTAGCGAATATTTTTCCAAAGGAACTTCGGCGTGACGATGCCAAACAGAGAGAGAAAGAAAACCAGAATGGGCAGCTCGAAGACAATGCCAAGCCCGAGCAGCACCAGGAGTGTTAGATCGAAATACTCGTTGATGCTGATCATCGGGACGACCGGCCCCTGGAAGCTAACGAGGAATTTCAAAATGTAAGGCAGCGTGACGAAGTATCCGAAGGCGATTCCACCCAAAAACAAAAACACAGTGGAAAACAGGAAACCCGTGATGGCACTGCGCTCGTGCTTGTACAGCGCTGGAGCTACGAAAAGCCAGATCTGGTACAGCACTACCGGCGACGCCAGCACAATCCCGATGTAGATGCCGAGGGTGATGATCAAATTAAAGAAGCCGGCGGGATGCGTGTAAATCAGCTTGGGATCAAGGTGCGCGTCGGAAAGCGCCTTGAGCATCGGGTGGGTAACGTAGTCGATGACGTATTTTGCGATGTAAACACCCACGAACGCGCCGATGGCGATGGCAATCAGCGAATGAATAATGCGTTTGCGCAGCTCGACCAAGTGCTCGAAAAACGTCATTTGCCCGCCGCTTTCGGCATCGGGTTCGGGGGTTTGGTCGGTGGCCATTGGGACTGTTTTTAGTTTTTAGCGATTAGCTCTCAGTCGTCGGTTCTGGCTCTTTGCGCCTTTTCTTGCAGTCCCGGTGTTTCCGCGGGTTCAAGACTTCCGGCTTCAGAACTAGCCGCCTCGCGAGCACTCGTCCCCTCGGCATCCTCATTGCGGGCCACGGTGGATTCGGAAACGGGGGCGACCACCGGTGTTCCCGGCGTGCTGGCTTCCGCCGCACTGGCTTCGGTGGCCCCTGCCACCGCACTCGCTGCTAACTCCGCGGGAGCGGGCTGCGTCTCAGCTCCTGAGGGAGTGGCGAGGGTCGCTGGCTGTGGTTGAGCTGCCGCCGAAGCCGCTGCCGTCTCAGCCTTGCGACGCTCGACTTCGCGGGCCTGGCGCTCAAGGTCGCGCATCTCTTCCTCAAAGGCGGACTTGAAATCGGTGGAAGCTTTGCGGAACTCGGCCATCAGCTTGCCCAATCCCCGGGCGAGCTCCGGCAGCTTCTGCGGGCCGAAGACGACCAGCACGATAACGAAAACGACGATCATGTGGGGGACGCTAAGCATGGTTCGGGAAGACCGAAAAAGGGTCCATTGGCATCATAGAGAACGGCATTCAGAAGTGTCAAACGGCAGTATACGCTGTGTTATACTGACTCAGTTAGCGGGTCACGCGAGGATAGGATGAAACCAGAGCGTCGCGGGCTGTTCCTTGTAGTAGCAGTACTGCTTGTATCTGCTGTCCTTGGCGGCATTTACGGGCCTAATGTGCGGGCCACTACGGCTTCCACGGACGACTACCAGACTGCGGTTCGGGACTTTACCAGGGTGCTGGACGTAGTGCAGGCGAACTACGCCGAGCCGGTGGACGTGGACAAGTCCGTGTACCAAGGCGCCATCCCGGGAATGCTGCGCATGCTCGATCCCCACTCCAATTTTTTTGACGCGCGGCAATTCGCGCTGCTGCGCGAGGACCAACGGGGGAAGTACTACGGCGTGGGAATGGTCGTGGCGCCGCGCGAGAACCATACCGTGGTGATGGCGCCTTATGTCGGCGCGCCTGCGTATAACGCCGGGATTCGCCCGGGGGATGTGATCGTCAAGGTGGACGACAAATCGACGGACGGCCTGACCACCAGTGATGTCGCGGACATGCTGAAGGGCCAGAAGGGCACGATCGTCAAGATTACGATTTCGCGTGAAGGCTACAACGAGCCGCTGATTTTTACTGTCACGCGCGACGAAATTCCTCGCCATTCTGTGGACATCGCGTTCCTGCTGAAGCCTGGAATCGGCTACGTGCGGCTGTCGGGCTTCAACGAGACGACCGACCGCGAAATTGCGGATGCACTGAAGAAACTGAATGCGTCTTCGCTGGATGGGCTGATTCTGGACATGCGCGGCAATCCCGGCGGGCTGTTGAACGAAGCGGTCGCTGTCGGGGACATGTTCCTGGAGAAGAATCAACTGATCGTTTCGCACCACGGGCGCGCATCGACGGAGCGGCGCTACTACGCCATTCGCGGAAACCAGGGCGACAACGTGCCGCTAGTGATTCTGGTGAATGGGAATTCGGCGTCCGCAACGGAGATTGTTTCCGGCGCGGTGCAAGACCATGACCGCGGGCTGATTGTGGGCGAGATCACCTTTGGCAAGGGACTGGTACAAACGGTCACGCCGCTCAGCGAAAACACCGGCTTGGCACTCACCACTGCGCGCTACTACACGCCGAGCGGGCGGCTCATCCAGCGCGACTATAAGTCCGTGTCGCTGTACGAGTATCACTACGAGCGGAAGATTCCGGATCATCCGAGCGAGGTCAAGCTGACCGACAGCGGACGGCAAGTGACGGGCGGCGGCGGAATCACTCCGGACATCAATGTTCCGGCACCCAAGCTGACCAAGTTTGAAGAGACCCTGTTGCGCGCGGACGTGTTCTTCCCGTTTGAGGCGGGCGTGGGCGGCTTTACGCGCTATTACCTGGGCACGCGCCCGAGCATCACTAAGAGCTTTGAAGTGGACGATACGGTGATGAGAGAGTTGCGCGCGTATATGAGCAAGCGCAGCGTGCACTTCACCGAACCGGAAATCAGCGAAAACCTGGAGTGGATCAAGCGCAAGATCAAGCAGGAAGTGTTCTTGTCTTCCTTTGGCCAGCAGGAGGGCTTCAAGGTACAACTCGAGGCCGACCCGCAGGTGCAAAAAGCCGTGGAAGCGGTTCCGCAAGCCCGCGCGCTGTATGAAACGGCGCGGAAAATCGTGGCGCAGCGGGCAGGGATCACGCCAGTTCAGCCGTAAAAACCGTCAAAAACGTAAGACTCGCGAAAGGCGCGCTACTCGCGCCCTTCTCTTTTTATCTCAACGCAGGCGCAAGCGGGTTGGCAAGCGTTGCCGCCGTTTGCTAAAATTTCTGAGCTGCTCGTGGGCGAGTAGCTCAGCTGGGAGAGCGCCTCGTTCGCAACGAGGAGGCCGGGGGTTCGAATCCCCTCTCGTCCACCATTCTTATCCATCATTTTGCAGAGTCATCGATGAAGCCGGTCCCAGCCTGGTTCGTCCCGGGTTGTCCTCTCGACGGTTGCAAAATCAGTGACGCAAATCAGCGTTTGCTGGTGAGTTTGCCCTCCGTCAGTGGCCGTCGGTTGTTGAGGCTATCTGATTGCGAAACGCATAATTGAGGAGCCCGGAAAGTGAATGTAGACCTAGCTTGCGCAGGATCCGAGCTCGATGGGTCTCTACCGTCCTAACCGAGATATCAAGCGCTGCGGCAATTTCTTTGTTGGCTTTGCCCTCTGTCAACAGTCGTACGACGCTGATTTCGCGGTCGGTTAGCTGGTTCTGGCTATGGGAGGACCCCAACTCCTGTGACTCGTTGGCTGATTTGATGAAGCCATCCAAAACAATCTCCGATACCTTCGGAGTCAGGTAAACCTTTCCCTTGGATACGCTTTTGACCGCCCGGATCAGGTGCTTGGCAAGATCGGATTTCAGAACATAGCCCAGGGCGCCAGCCTCCAATACCCGGCGTACCATCTGATCGGAATCATGCATGGTGAGAATAAGAATCCTGGTTTCGGGGGCGGCTTCTCGCATCTGACGCGTGGCCTCCAGTCCGTCTTGAACCGGCATTCCAATATCCAGGATCGCTATGTCGGGTTTCAGCTTTCTAGCTTTGGTAATCGTTTCGCGGCCATCGGCTGCCTCACCGACCACTCGCAAGGCAGGCTCCGACAGAAGCAGCCCGCGGATGCCCTGCCGAACCAGTTCGTGGTCGTCGGCGACTAGAATGCGTATTTTCTTGGAATGTTTAGTCATGCGTGGGTATCGTTACGCGCACCGTCGTGCCACCACCGTTAGTTTCAATATCTAACCGTCCGCCGTGCTCCTTCACTCTCTCGCACATGCTCGGAATCCCCACTCCGAAAATTGCAGGGATGTCGCCCGCATGTGTGACTTCTCGTCCGTGAATTCCACAACCATTGTCCCTCACTTCCAGCGAAAGTACGCCGGGTTTGGTCAGCAGGTGAATGCTGGCCGTTTGACTTCCAGAGTGGCGATGAATATTGATGAGGCACTCTTGAATCACTCGAAACAACACTAGCTCCCGATCTCGCCGCATCCTTGCGATCCCCGAAGATACCTCCAGTTCGATTTCTATCCCCGTCCGCTTCGTGAAGCCGGCGGCATAATGGCGGATCGCATCCTCGAGGCCGGCTTGATCCAACATCGGTGGGTGCAAAACATACGACAGACTGCGCACTTCGCGCATACACCCTTCGGTCGAAGCTTGGCATTGAGCGACGAGCTTGCGCAGCTTTCTACCCGAAGCAGGAATAAGATCGTAGAGTTGGCGCAGAGACATCGCCAAAGCGGCGAGATTTTGCCCGGTGGAGTCGTGTAAGTGCCGAGCGATCCTCCCCCGCTCTTCATCTTGCAAGCGCAAAAGCCCGCCAGACAACTCCTGGAGCTGGTCTTCTGCTCTCTTACGATCGCTGATATCCTGGCCGACCATTAACAAACACTGCTCTCCGCTAAGTTCGATCAATTCAACAGAGAGAAGAATAACCATAACCTGTCCGGCCTTGGTTCGAAGGTGGATCTCATGGCTTCTCGCGCTTCCCTGCATTCTGACGGCGTCTACAAGAGCTGCTCGCTCGCGGGGATCAATCCAGAGTTCGAGTTCCAGCTCAGTGTGGCCGATGATTTCATCCCGCGTATAGCCGCTGTGTCTCTCAAAAGTCTCATTGACGTCCAGGAAAAGCCCTTCCTGAAGCGTGCTGATGGACACGATAGTCGGGCTGCAGCGAAAAGCCTTCGAGAATTTTTCCTCCGACAGCCGCAGCTCCTCCTCCATCTGTTTTCGTAAGGTAATGTCTTCCAAGACTGCGAGCAGACACTGCTTGCCACCTATCTCGATGGGCTCCGCCGAGTAGAGCTTGACTCTCGTCTCGCCCGACTTGGTTAGAAACTGCATCTCCAGATTTCGCACTCCGCCATGCTTCGTAATCTGCTTCACAACAGGCGCTCTCTCTTCGGGATTTGCCCACAGTCCAAGTTCAACAGAAGTGTGACCGATGGCCTCGTCCCGGGTGAAACCGGTGTTGCGCTCAAAGCTTTCGTTAACATCCAGGAATCGACCTTCCTGCAGCGTGGTAATCACTATCTCGACAGGAGACGAATGAAAAGCCTTGGAGAATTTTTCCTCCGATAGACGCAGCGCCTTCTCCACGCGCCTTTGCTCGGTAACGTCATGTGCTATCCCTCGAACGACCGGGGCGGCCACGCCATCGATCCGCAGCGTATTGTGATACTCCCAGATTCTGCGCTCTCCGGTTTTTGTAAGAACGACCATTAACCCTTTGGCGAACCCGTCTCTCTCGATGCTTAGAAGGGTCTGATCAAATTGAGCGCGCGCCTCTGGCAGCAGAAAATCCCGCATGGGTTTATTCAGTAGTTCCTCCCGGGAATACCCAAGAAGTTTGACCGGCAGCTCGTTGACAGAGAGGAGACGACCCTGCAGATTGTGGGTGCAGATCAAATCGGTGGAGTGCTCAACCAAATCGCGGTAACGATCCTCACTTTCTCGCAACACGACTTCCATCTCTTTGCGAGCGGTAATCTCCTGAGCTGTGCCGACAAGCGTCTTGACGTTGCCCGCCGCATCCTTCGCGGTGAATCCGATGGCTCTTATCCACTTCACGGCGCCGCTGGGGCAGACGATGCGAAATTCCTCATCGAAGCGATTGCTGCTTTCCAACTTCTCAAGTGCTGCGAGCACTCTTTGCCGGTCTTGGGCATGTATCAGCTCACGGTACGATGTTGGATTTGCATAGAGTGAATCGAGGGGAAGTTCGCAAATCTGCTCGAATGCCGGACTTACGTAGGAAACTTCTTTGCTTTGTGAGTCCATAATCCAGAATATTTCTTGGATGTTATCGGCCATTTGTCGAAATCTTTCCTCAGCTTTCTTGAGGGTGGCGGCCTGCCGATTCAGTTCTTCATTGGCGGCGCGCATTTCATCCGTGCTGGGCAACGAAAGAACTCGAGGAACGGCGCGCATGAGCAGGGCAGCCGTAGGCAAGGAGGCTAGTGCGGTGATCACTTTCACTCCGCCCGCAATCCAATACACGGGAACCCAGAGGGTCACTACCTCCATCACATGTGTTGCGCCACAGGCAACAATGAAAGTCCCGAAGCAAACGAACACCCAGTCAAATGGCAAGCCTCGTCTTTTTTTTACTAGATAAATCAGAATCGGTGGGATTGAGAAGTATGCAACCGCGATGAGGGTATCGGATATTACCTGCAGCCAAACGAGAATCGAGTTCCACTGATAACAAAAGCCCTGAGACAGCAGGTCATTCGAAGAGAATAGTGTCCATAACATTGGATTTCTCCAGTTCGCTCTTCCCATAGCCGCTGCGTAGCGCAGCCGTCGACCGGAAGCTGTCGGCCCAGAGAGAAACACGCCATTGAACGTAATTTGAGGTTGCAGACACAAAGAGAGAACAACAAGGAAATAAAGAGAGGCTGGCGGACGTGCTGAAGGAGGTCATGCAGTCTGCCTCTCACCCTAGTGGCAGCAACTCCACGACGGTTATCGTACTTCTGTTACCTGTATTTATAAGCTAATTAAGGGGAAGTCAAGGCTAAAAACTAGAGAAATTGAACAAATAAAACAGTTGTACCATGAAGTGCTCGCGGAGAGCCTACCGCATTCAGAAGGCTGAGGCTAGGAACGGCAGCCGCTTCCAGGCTGCGGTAAAAACTATGGGAGCCGGGGGCCAAACGGATGGTCCTTAAGCCTCGCCTGCTCTATGACCACGGTGCGCGGATCTTTCTCGTCGCGCGAGCCCTAATGCCTCTCCTTTAGACCACGCCAGGCCGCCTGTTGCCCACGTTCGTCGCTTGCTCAAAGGCGTACGCCAGTTGCAACACGCCCCATTCGTCGTGGTGGCGGCCGACGATCTGAATGCCGATGGGCAAGCCGCGCTGCGAAAACGCACAGGGAACGGACGCCGCGGGGTTACCCACCGTGGAAATGTAATACGCGGATTTCATCCAAGCGATGTACGTTTCCATCTTGGTGCCGGCGATTTCCGCGGGGTAATGCGTGTTGACGTCAAACGGCAAGACCTGGTTGACGGGCAGGATAAAGAATTCGTAGTCGCTCAGAAACGCGTGCATGCGCTGGAACAGTGCTGTTCGCTTGGCTTCCACGCGCGCGAGATAGGGCCCGGCGAGTTTGCGTCCCTCCTCGACGTGCCAATGAATGTAGGCGTTGAGCTGGTCGCCGCGACTCGCCAGCAAATCGCCAAAAGCGAGTTCCGTCGACCAATGGCGCCACGCGACAAAGCATTCATTGGCATCCGTGAAATCCGGCTCTGCTTCCTCGACTATGCATCCCAATGATTCAAGCACTTTGCGCTGCGCCTGCACCGCGGTCTTTACCTCGGGCTCCCACGGCAGGCCCATATCCTTGAACATGGCCACGCGCACGCCTTTGAAGCTGCGGGCACCGAGCGGCTTGGCGAATTGCTCGCCGGATTGCTCAATGGACATGGGAAGATGCGGGTCATAGCCGGCTAGAACACTTAGAAAGAAAGCGCAGTCGGTCACGTTGCGCGCAACCGGCCCCGGCACGGAAAGCGTGAACCAGCCTAGGTGAGTGGGCACGCTGGACACGCGCCCCGGCGATGGTCGTATGCCGACGACATTGCAAAAATTCGGCGGATTGCGCAACGAGCCGCCCATGTCGCTGCCGTCCGCGAGCGGCGCCATGCCGCACGCCAGTGCCACCACTCCGCCGCCGGTGCTGCCGCCGCAGGTTTTCGTCAGGTCGTAAGGATTGCGCGTGGGCCCGAAAACGGGATTGAACGTTTGCGAGCCAAGTCCAAACTCCGGCACATTGCTCTTGCCGATGACGATCGCTCCCGCTTTTTTTTCGTGCTGCACCACGCGGCAATCGAAATCCGGAATGAAATCACGGTGCAGCGGCGAGCCGTAGGTAGTACGAATGCCTTGCGTTTCGTGCAGGTCTTTCACCGCTATTGGGAGACCGTGAAGCGGCCCGAGCCACTTGCCGTGTGCGAGGGCCTCATCCGCCGCGGCAGCTTGCGCCATGAGCTGCTCCTCAGGAACTATGGTGACCATCGCATTGACTTTGGAATTTACGCGGCTGATTTGCTTCAGGTGTGCCTGCATTATTTCGCGCGAAGAGAGCTTCTTCTGGCGCATCAACTCCAGCATGTCGACGGCGCGGAGGAAGCAAATGTCCGATGCCGTGTCGGGCGCCGCGGACACGCCGGAACCTGAGCCCAACGCAGCATGCCCGTCGCCCGTCCCCGCTGCGGCGGCGGACAGCAGCGGTGTTACCGCCGCCGAAACGGCGGCGTTTGTTCCCAGCTTCAGCGCGTCGCGACGCGTCATTTTGGCGCTCATGCGGTGCACAATATCATTTCGGCCTACTTGGCGGATAACACTTTTACGGCCAAGGCGATGGCCTTTTCCGCTTGCGTAGGATCGTCAAGGCGCCCGCGGACGAAGTCGCGGGTACCGCCGCCCTTCCCCGGAAATTGGGCTAGCACTTGCTTCAGCACGGCGTTCATATCGTTGTTCGCAGAAGGGTGCTGCGCAAAAATCAGGTGGCCGCAGGCGGACCACCCTAGCAGCGCGACGGTCTTTTCCGATTTGGCAAGCTGCGTTGCGAAGTGGCCTAAGTATTCCGGTTGAGTGCTTTCGTTAAATACTCGCGCGATTACACGAAGACCGTGGGCGTCGGAATCGACCGATCGCAGAGCGAATGCGGCATCCGCTTCTGCTAATCGTTCCGATAAAGCTCGGACGCTCTTGAAATGCGCATCGCGTTCGCTGACGGCGCGTTGCGCGGCAGCGGAAAGATCTTCCAAGGCACACCCAAGTTGCTCCGACGCCCGGCGCAGAAGCTGAAAATCGTGGCGTGCCATCCGTACGACGCGGCGCCCGCAAGCGAACTCGACGCGCCAGTCCTGGCGGATTTTTGAGCAGCGCCGGACGACGAGAATCCCGATTTGTGAGGTGCGCGCCACATGCGTGCCGCCGCAGGGCTGTAGATCCGCGCCTTCGATTTCGATGGCGCGCAGGATTCCGGAGCGTTGTTGCACTTCCTTGCGCACGCCCAGCCCGGCAAACTGTTCCGCGGTGCCATAGCGCACCGTCACCGGGCGGTCCTCGGCAATCACCTGATTTGCGGCCCGCTCCGCGCCTTCGAGAATCTCGTCCGTCGGCTCTGGTCCGCGCACGTCAATC
>WNFR01009042.1_pt1 | contig 10061 bp, 8 predicted proteins | sample 5400221 | NCBI WGS metagenome assembly WNFR01 (sample SAMN13153357, study PRJNA577476) | soil metagenome | isolation source: 40 cm soil under Madrone tree | place: USA:California | collected 2016-06-14 | reverse complement strand
GCAAGATGCGGATCATGTGAACCTGGTCCCAAGCAAGTTGCAGGATGTGGAACCTAGGTTGTTTGAATCCCTCGCGACCGGCGACATTCTCTTCATCGACTCCAGTCATGTGGTGAAAGCCGGAAGTGATGTGCTGACGCTGTTTGCAAACATTCTGCCACGGCTCAAGGTCGGCACGTTCATCCACTTTCATGACGTGTTCGATCGCTTCGAGTATCCAGTCGACTGGCTAATGCAAGGTCGCGGGTGGAACGAACAATATTTTTTGCGCGTATTTCTGCAGTACAACAGCAGCTTTCGGATCAAGCTATTCACTCCGTACATGATTGCCCGGTATGGTGCCTGGTTCCGCGAACGGATGCCTGATTGCTTCAGGAATACTGGAGGACATATCTGGATCGAGCGTGTCGGCTAGTCCTAGCCGAAAAAATCTTGATTCTTGATGTCTTAGTCGGATCAACTGCTGAATTGCCGCGACGGATTACTTATCTTTCGAATCAGGAACGCGATGTTTCGAAACAAAGGGTATTGCTACTGCTGTGCTTCGACCGTTGAGTTCGTGGCTACAAGCGATTGGTGGCGTGACGACTATCGGTGCACGAAATGCGACTCCATTCCGCGAGAGCGCGCAGTCATGTACTGCATTGAAAAATTTTTCGCTCAATGGAGAGAGCTAAGCATCCACGAATCCTCTCCAGTACCAGGCAGGGGCGCGAGTCGACGATTACAGGATGAAGCGCCAGGATATGTTCCGACTCACTATTACCGAAATATCGCCGCAGGAGAGATTGTGAATGGCGTTCGCTGCGAAGATCTTGAAAACCTGAGTTTCGAGGACGAGAGCTTCGATTTGCATGTCACTCAGGATGTCTTGAAGCACGTGTTTAACCCTGCTGCCGCATTCGGTGAAATTGCTCGGACACTTCGACCAGGCGGCGCGCATGTCTTTACGACGCCGCTCGTCAGAAAAAACGAGCCAACTCGACTTTGTGCATCCTTAGCGCCTGACCGGACTGTCGTTCATTTGATCGAGCCGCCTGACTATAACGGGAATCCAGTATCGTCAGAGCTATCATTTGTCACACTGAACTGGAGCTACGACATCACGAACTTTATCTTCCAGACGAGCGGGCGTTTCACAGAAACCGTTTTCCTTAATATTCTCGAGTGTTGCATACGGGCCTAATATATCGAGGTTCTTATAATGCGGAAGATTGCGAGGAAGAACTCGCAAGAGTTTGAAGCCGCCCCCTTTCCAGCAATAACAGGTCATTTGGTGACACGAAAAGGGCTCGTTAGCAGAATCGGATGCGCGGACTTAGAGTCGTAATGGGGTGAAGCATGACGCAACTTCCGGACATGGCCAATCGTCGGCCGCTCGGGCTCGACGCAGCTCTGCGGGCGATCGGTTTCGTTCTATGGTTCAGTTTTATCCTCTTTTGCGTCGGGTTGAATCAGAGTCATGGGCTTTGCTGCGCAGACGACGCTTGGTTTGCCATTGTCGCAAAGTCTCTGGCGAGCGGCCTCGGATATGCCACGACCTTCTCAGCTTCTGAAGAAATTACGCATCCTATCCTATTCAATCCGTCTACGGGAACGGGTCCTACGTTGATTGTTCCTTGCGCGATCGCTTTCAAGATCTTCGGAAAGAATGAGGTGTTGCCCGGGTTAACAGCCATTCTCACTTGGGGCGGTGTCTTCACTCTCGTGCTTGCGCGCATCAGCCGTCGCATTGATGGCCTTTCATTCCTTCTTGGAGTTGGCGTGATGTGTGCCGCGTTCCTCGCGAGCTTTTCGTTTCACTTCGAACAGTGGTATTCTTTTCTCGGCGAAATTGTCGCCGCTGCCTTCCTTATCCTCGCACACTGGATCATATCAAACGAGCGATTCTCGGGGAAGTCGTCATTCCTATGCGGTCTCGCTCTTGGGTGCGCGTTCCAGGCGAAGTTTCTCGCCGCAATCCCCGCGACAGGCATTGTCCTAGTGTTTGTTGTTAGAGGCATGCGTACCGGCTTCCAGCCTGTCCAGATGGTCAAATATGCCGCCGCCCTGCTGATCGGTTTCTTGATCCCCACGTTAAACTTTGAGGCCTACAAATTAATCGAGCTCGGCGGACATCGGTATCTGGCAAACTGGCAGGAGTCACTTAACTTCATTAGAGCGCAGGGCATACAAGGCAACGCCCATGTGAACTTGTTTCTCCTGCAGCAACGAATCGCGCTAGTTCATGACCACTTTGGCGTAAACCTCATCGGACTGCTCGCATTGATTGCGTTCGGAATATTCCTTTATTGGCGCTCCGCCTCGAAGAATTGGATCTTATTCTCAGCTGGCCTACTTCTTTCGGTCATGACTACTGCCATTTACTGGGCCACGCTATCCGTCGGATGGCCCCGCTATCTTGTCATCGCGGTAGCGATTGGAGCCTTTCTCCTGAGCGTTCCTGTCTTCACGCTCGAGTTGTGGCCTAAATTCCTCTTTACCCTTTTGACTCTCGTCTTATTGAGGACCGGTTTCTCGCGCGACGCATACATCGTGCGATCAGCCGACCATGGACTATTTAGGCCTACGACTGAGCGCGCGGCGCGGGCCTCACTAGTGCGCATCATAGATCAGCGAAAACGGAAGGCACCTACCATTTTGGCCTCGCGATGGTGGGCTTCATTTGCGGCTGTTGAATTTTCGCTTCCGGGCAGCATGAACTTCAAGAGAATCGAGACCGTAAGCGAGTTGCCCGAGCCAAAGATAATCCTGTTCAATCACCGTTTTGACCCGCCGCAAGACGAACTCATTGACAAAACAAGGGCTCAGACTTCATCGATAATCTTTCGCCGCGGCCCTTACGAACTAGTTGAGGTACGTTAATAACTTCTGATTCTGGGGACAGCTGAATCCATTGCTATGATTGTCTCCCGTTATCCCAACGGGTGAATGCGTCAGAGCGGTCTATCCCGAACGCTGGGTGAAACTATGCAGCACCCTTTTCTGCGTCGGTATCGCGCCATAGTGGCCATTTGTGTCGGTGTCGTGTTGCTGCTGCCAGCTATCCTAGATCGGCCTAACTATGAAAAAAATGTATCTGCGACGCAATGGCAAACGGATGGCGGCTTTTGTGGCTAATGGACAACCGGATCCGAGAGACTTTCCCGCACGCGTTTGCGGTCACCGGATTCACGGTTCTGGAGAAATTATACCGAGAAAGGAAGGTGCCAGGCCGACTGCGATCTGCCGCCTTCGTCTTGCACGAACGCGTGATCATACCGGCAGTGGGTTTCCCGAACTCGAAAGGCGACGCCGGAATTTATCTCGGGTCGGAAACCGATCATCAACGATTTTGGATTCGCGGGGAGGAGCGCACCTCGAATGACAACCGTTTACGCTTTCTCTTCCAAATCCCTAACGAACAAGGCAGTCCGACTGATCGCCTTTTCCAAGAGTACGCACGCGTATATATTGGCGTGGGAACTCCCTTGCCTGCCCGCCGTTGATTTCGCCGCATTTCAACCTCGCGGTCGAGTTGCCGCTTAAAGCGATCGTCCGTGGATATTCTTGGACCACTATCCCAGTCACTTGGCGCAACCGCCGGACAGGGAAAGCTAAGCTGGCGATCAGAGAAATGGGCAGCAGATATCTCTTTTGTCTGCCTTTACGTATCGCTGGAAAATATTTCAGCCGCGGCGATTACCGGAAAACCGGCAGCGCCCATTAACAATCTTGAGCGAACGTGGTTTTGGCAACACGCCCTTGTTGTGACGCTATTTTGCGACTAGGACAGTAGATGTGCTACGATGAATTCCAGATCCTTTGCTACCAAACACTCCCCAAATTTCGTCGATGCCGAGAGGCTGCCGCGATCCAAGCCCGTGCTGTTCCTGCACATTCCAAAAACAGGCGGCAGCTCGTTTCTGACAGCCTTGGGGAACATATTTGGTGAACGTCGGGTCAGGCGGCTGCGCTGCGCAGAAGAGATGGCGCGGGCGCAGATAGATCGCATTGTCTCAGACGAAATTCAGGATATCGATTGTTTAGTCGGACACTTTCCGATTCATGTGTTTGCCAAGCATTTGGACACGTTTCGTCCGTTTACCATCCTGCGCGACCCGGTGGATAGGGTTATGTCGCTTTTCCGATTTCTGAAGCGAGCGCCTCAAAGCGAAACAGAACGATTGGAGTTACGAGAGGGCTTTGGGTTCGACGATTTTATCGAAAGCCGCGTCCCAGAAATTTATGCTCAGAGTCGCAACTTGATGTGCCGCATGCTGTGCGGCGACGAAGAGATGAGCGATCCGTTGGCTGCTGCGTTCTGGGAACCACGTGACCCGGCTGCCCTGGTGCATCAAGCGCTCGCTACGTTAAGAGCGATCGAGTTCGGTCTGCTTGAAGACATGCAATCCACTCTAACCTTGGCACAGCATTTTTGCGCTACCAACTTCAACTTGGACGAATATCGCGCCAATGCTACCGACGCACCTGGTGCCGAGTGGACGGCGCACAATATCCACCGGATCGTCGATCTCAATACGCTGGATGTTGCGTTGTATCATCAAGCCAAGGTATTGTTTTCCACGCGTGTCCGCGACGCCTCGGTGTTAGGGCAATCGGCCAATGGTACCTCTTCGGTTTCTGTGCTGCGCGTCCAACCGGGACAGAAGATAAGTATCAATGATATTCCGGGCCGGCGAGGATTTGAAGAATTCGAGCCCAAGGGTGGCTTCGCTTGGTTGGCCGCAAACAGGACATCTCTGATCGCGTTCCTTGCATCGCCAAAGACGCTGCGGCTGCAAATGCGGCTCTACTGCGTCACCGAATCCTTTCCGGCGGAAGAGATCGAGGTGACGTTGAACGGCATTCGCCTTACTCATCGAATAGCGCGCATCGGGGGCAATTGGGTCTCGCTGGAGACTGAAGCGTTTCGGCCGAACGAAAAGCTCAACGTTTTGACAGTGAGTCCACCCTACGTAGTTCCGGTTCGCTTCCTGCACTCGGCGTCAAAGGATGACCGCTATCTGGCCGTAGCTTTGGCAGACCTGGTGTTTCTGGAGTGAGCGCGCGATGGAATAAGTTTCATAGACAGGGTCCCAGAGAATTGGAAAGCGATAAGAGCGAATCAACTACTCTTCGCTGACCTTGTTTTTGGAGCCACTTTGCGGGTCACCGTAAGGCATGTTCTTCAACTGCTCGATCGTAGCGCCGCCGACTTCTTTTCTTAACGTCGCGAGCCTTGCACGGGAATGCGCGAGATCGGTCGCGTGAGCGGGGTCGCCGGCAACATTATGTCCTTCGATGGGATCGTTTTTGAGATCAAACAATTCTTCTGTGTTGCTGACGACCCAGCGGACATATTTCCAGTCTTTGCTGCAGACTCCTTCAGACGCCGGAATGATTTCGCTGCTCCATTTGAATTGGTAAAGAAAATCGGTGCGCCAATCGGCAGGTGTTTCTCCGTGTAATAACTGGGAAAAGTCGCGCCCTTGCATGCTTTTCGACGGCTCGATTCCAGCCCACGTGCAAAAGGTGGGCGCGAGGTCAACATTCAGCACCCAATCATCACAACGTTTAGCGCGATGCTTAGGTGCGAGGCGTGGATCGTAAACAACGAGGGGAACACGCACGCTTTCTTCATACGCGTACCATTTGTCCGCCAACCCGTGTTCGCCGAGGAAATAGCCGTTGTCTCCGATGAAAACGACAATTGTGCTTTCCGCGCTCCCGTCGGCTTGCAATGCGTTCACGATTGTGCCGATGCTGCGGTCCATCCCGCTGATGAGGCGATAGTAATTCTTGGTATAGACCTGATATTTCTCAGGAGTATCGAAACGCCACGCCCAGCGCTTCCGGCCTTCATTCGGTTGATCGCGAAAAAAAGGCGGCAGTTTCATCCAATAATCGTTATTTGCCGTTTTTGGGACAGGCACAATATCGTCGATGTACAATTTTTCTTCCTGGGGCATGGGCAAATACTGTTGTGGATCGTTGTCTTCGGCGTGAGGAACGGTGTACGCAACTTGCAGGAAAAATGGTTTGTCTTTCGGGCGCGTCTTCAAAAAACGCAGCGCTTCGTCCGTGTCCTTTTGCAAACTGTGAATGCGATGACCTGACTCGTCTTTGATCCAATGATACGCCCCGTAGCGACCAGCCCAAAAATCGTAACCCGATGCATCTTGTCCTTGCACATGCACTTTGCCGATATGCCCGCCGTAGTAACCCGCCGCGTGCAGGCGCGCGGGCCAGGTGTCCGGCCAGGTCTGTGGAGTTACACGCGCACCACCCATTTGGCTCAGATACCGCCCCGTCAACATGCTCGCCCGGCTCACCATGCAAATCGACGTCGTCACCGCCGCGTGCGTGAAGACAACGCCGTTCGTCGCCAGACGATCCAAATTCGGCGTCTTCACCACGGGATCGCCCATGAATCCCGTCGAATGCCAGCTCAGATCATCCGCCACGATGAAAAGAATATTCGGACGCGTTGCGGCCGATGCCGCGAAGCCGAAGAGACACAATGCAAGCACATGTAAAAACTTTTTCATGCCACATCTGAAACTTTGAAGAACAGCAGCCCGAGAGTAAACGGCAAACCGAGAGCGAGCGCGTATTAACACTGGGTTTGCTGCCGCGCTTATGCCGGCGGTGCAGTTACTCGCTGTGATAATGACCTCATCGGGATGATACATCCCTCTGGTCAATTCGGTTTCAAGCTGCCGCACGACCGTTCCGAAATTCGAAAACCATTTCGCACGACATGCCGGTTCCAGATAGTGCGTCGATTCTTCAACTGGAGGAATCAATGAGCGAATGAAAGAGAAGCGGTATATTTTGGGATCCAACAAACTTTAAATATCCGGCGAGCCTACTGTTCAATCGAGTCGCGAGATCGGGCGTCCGCAGCGCGTTTCATATCCGTCTCCGGAAAAAGTTCCAAGAGCGAAGACTGGAGGTAAGGGGATTCGAACCCCTGGCCTTCTCATTGCGAACGAGACGCTCTACCAACTGAGCTATACCCCCATTTTATCTATGAAAATTGACCAAAAAGAATCCACCGAAAATCTCCGTTGTCCACGCATTTTGCAACAATGTGCGATAGGTTGCGTGGAGTTAACGGTGCTTTCAGTAAAGGCCAATGCCCCGTTCTTTTTTTCGCAGATTTTTTCCGTCGAGTTCTCTACGCAAATGAGTCGGACGTCTGGTCTATTTTGGTAGAAAGTCATGAATGATTTCATAACCGTCAGACCCGCACAACCGTCTCTTGATTGACGCTTTGCTGCTAAAAATTCTCTTATTCCTGCAAAATATTTGGAAACTTCGCCTTGCAGTTTTCGTAGAGGTAAGCGTGCGGGACATTGAACGAATTCCAGAGGCGTCAATCCTGACAAATCGTCCTTACTGCTACCCTTCTTGTTTGGCGGTGACAGACGGAGCATGCCTGAATCGACTCTCGGCCTGCGGTCTTGGCAGTCGCTTTTCGGAATTCGGAGAAGTGATCGAGGATCTACTCCTCGATCACGTTTCTTGAGAAAGAGGAAAAGCTAAATCGGGCTCCTCCTCCTCGTTCTGAGACTCCTGCGGAAATAGCAGAGTAATAGGAGTTTGGAGCGGTTTAACCAGACAAGTATGACAAATCACCTTGCCGAGTCCGGCCGGGTGACCGAGGGCGGCAGCTTTGTCTTCGTGAGCTCGACGACGAAGATTATTCACATTGAAAGCGCGCTCCCAGTAGCGTCCGCGCGGAGGGTGCCTAGGTGGAAAGCGCCATTCGATTTGACGTGCATTCTACTTGCCCTGCCCTTGTGGCTCCCGTTGATGCTTTTGCTGATGCTAGTCACGCGAATCGCTTCGCCGGGTCCTGTTTTCTACCGGCAGAAGCGCATTGGGCTTGGTGGCAAGCACTTCCTAATCTGGAAGTTCCGAACGATGAAGGTGAATACTGACACACAAACACACGAGCGCCATTTCGAGGAGCTGATACGGACGAATTGTGTAATGACGAAGCTCGACACACGCGGCGACCCCCGCCTGGCTCCGTTCGGGCGAATTCTCCGCGCAACCGGACTGGATGAACTACCTCAAATTTTTAATGTGCTTGGGGGCGACATGAGCTTGGTCGGGCCCCGGCCGTGTCTGCCCAATGAATTTGCCAATTACCAGCCTTGGCAGCGGGAACGCGTGAACGGTCTGCCGGGCTTGACCGGACTCTGGCAAGTAAACGGCAAAAACAAAACCACGTTCAACGAGATGATTAAAATGGACGTGTTTTATCTGAACAACATGTCGCTGCTGCTCGATCTGAAAATTATGCTCAAAACTGGGGCTGCAATTGCTCGAGAAGTTCTCCAATCTCAGCAAGCGAGCCGACATGTACGGCAGGAGAATAAAAGCCCTCGTTCAGGAACGATCTTACAAACCCTGGTGGAATCAGCTCCAAGAATATGAAACGAAAAATCGCCGTCGGCGTGATCGGATGCGGTTATTGGGGACCTCTTTTGGTTCGCAACTTCAAAAGTCTTCCGGATTGCCAGCTCAAAGCGATCTGCGACGTCAATGCAGCCCGCTTAAAGCATGTCAGCACACTTTATCCAGATGTTGAGAGCATGAGCGACCCGCGGCAATTTCTCAACGGTTGCGACTTGGACGCTGTCGTCATCGCAACCCCAGTAACGAATCATTATCTATTAGCCAAGGCAAGCCTGCTTGCGGGCAAGCACACATTCATCGAAAAGCCGATGGCATCTTCTTCCGCCGAGTGTGAGGAACTAATCAAAATCGCACAGCGCAAAGGTCTCGTTTTGATGCTCGACCACACTTTTCTCTATTCGGCACCGGTGCAAAAGATTGCCGAAATTGTTCAAGCTGGGGACTTGGGAGAGATTCGCTATATTAATTGCCGGCGTCTCAACCTGGGACTGTTCCAAAAAGACATCAATGTCGCGTGGGACCTGGCGCCGCACGACATTTCGATCATTCTTCATATTCTCGGCGAATCTCCCATCGCGGTAAACTGTCAGGGAAACGCTCATATCACGCCAGGGGTGGAGGACGTGACAAATATGTCGCTCTATTTTCCACGCAAACGCTTCGCCACCATCCAGAGCAGTTGGCTTGAACCACGAAAAATTCGCGAAATGACCGTCGTCGGCACGCGGCGCATGATTGTGTATGACGATCTGCGAACGCGCGAAAAAATCCGGATCTATGATGCCCGAGTAGAACGGCCGCCGCACTACGATACATTCGCTGAATTTCAATATTCGTACCATTACGGGGATAGTTACATACCGCACCTACAGCAGGAGGAACCGCTAAAGCTGGCCTGCCAACATTTTATTGATTGCATCGGAACGCTTTCTCAACCGCTGACCGGTGGCCGTGAGGGACTGGAAATGGTCAGAATCCTGGAAGCGGCTACCGCTTCTCTCAAGATGAAGGGCGCACCGGTAACATTTGGTGGTTTGAATGGCGCGGTGTTGGCTCCCGAACCCGCCAACGGCTCAGCTGTCTGCTCGTTAAAGTCTAAAAGAGTGCGAACATCAGCGGGCAGGCCAAGGCATCGAGCCACAGCTTTATATGCGAAGGCGTGACCTTCGCGTCGAGCCGGAAATCTGGAGAAACCGAAAGAAGCGGAAAGCCGCAAATGAAAGTTCCCTTTCTTGATCTGAAGGCGCATCACGCTCCCTTGATCGACCAGTTTGATCGTGCTATTCGCGAAGTAATCGAGAGCAGCGCGTTTGCGGGCGGACCGTTCGTGGAAAGGTTTGAAGAAGAGTTCGCGACCTACTGTGACTCCGAGTACGCCGTCGGCGTTGGCAATGGCACTGACGCGCTTTGGCTTGCTCTCCTGGGGCTTGGGATCGGGCCGGGAGATGAAGTGATCACCGTTCCGAACACATTCTTCGCCACGGTCGAGGCTATTACCTATTGCAAAGCTCAGCCGGCGTTCGTGGATGTCGACGAAAACACGTTCACGATGGATCCGGCCGAATTGGAGAACAGCCTCACAGCAAGAACCAAGGCAATCATCCCGGTTCACCTTTTCGGGCAACCGGCTGACATGGATCCGATTTTGG
>WNFR01024452.1_pt1 | contig 10062 bp, 9 predicted proteins | sample 5400221 | NCBI WGS metagenome assembly WNFR01 (sample SAMN13153357, study PRJNA577476) | soil metagenome | isolation source: 40 cm soil under Madrone tree | place: USA:California | collected 2016-06-14 | reverse complement strand
CAGACGAAGGGGCTGGAAGTCCTGACAAGTACGATGATGGGTTGGATGACACCCCTGGTGACCGGCTCCCTGACCTCCTCTTTCATTCTGTACTGGACTGCCTTCATCTATCATTTCTTCCTCGCCAACGAGACCGCCATGTTGAGCACTTCTCTTCCGGTAGTGCTCAAGTTCTTTGACGCGCAGGGACTGCATCCTCTGCCCATCGGTATGATCTGGACATTTGCATCCGGTGGAAAGATATTCGCATACCAGAGCGCAGTGCTCGTTGTGGGATATTCCTACGGCTATTTCGAGGCAAAGGATCTTCTCAAGGTAGGTTTGATCCTCACCGTTGTAGAGTCGCTTATCCTGCTCGTTCTGGTTCCTTTGTACTGGCCGTTGATTGGGATCCATTAAATGGAGATCTTCGTGAATTTTATTGGGCAGGAAAGTACAAAGCATCGGGGCGAGGGTGGTCCCCTCCTGGAACAGGAGGGGAGGACGCGCTATATAAAGAAATGCCGCGAAGCCACCTTAGCTGGCGCGGCCGGGGTGGTCAGTTGCGGAGAATGTTCGCCACGACTGACCACCCCGTCTGCGCCTTTTCGGTGGCTTCGCAGCATTTTCTTGATGGCGCAGCCAACCCTCCTGTTCCAGGAGGGGAACACACTCGCTCCATGAGTTTCCTTTAAAGGAACGGCATGACCCGCTCGCCATTAATCAGTACCACACTCTGTACCGCCGCGGCATTGGGTGTGTTTCTCATTCCGATGGATATGTCGCCGCAGGCGTACAAGGCGCTGGCGATCACGGTCTGGATGGTCTTGCTTTGGATCTTTTCGCCGATCGATCACTCCATTACCGGCCTCGCCGGCTGCTTTCTGTATTGGGCAAGCGGGGCTGTGAGTTTCGAAACCGCATTCAGCGGTTTTTCGCAGGACACGCCGTGGTTTCTTTTCGGCGCAATCATTCTCGGTACGATGGCGGCTCAAAGCGGACTCGCGCGGCGGCTTGCGTATTCGGTAATGTCCCTCGTCGGTGTGTCGTACGCCCGGATTCTGCTGGGTGTCATCCTTGTAGACTTTCTGATGACATTCATCGTTCCATCGGGAACGGCACGCGTCGTCATTCTCGCATCGATTTGTCTTGGAATTGTGGAAGCGTTTGATGTGGCCCCGAAGAGCAACATCTCGCGCGGTCTGTTCATCATCTTCACTTATACGGCGACGATATTCGACAAAATGCTCATCGCCGGCGCCGCTTCAATCGTGGCGCGCGGTCTGATCGAACGATCCGGCGGAGTGCCGGTTTATTATAGCCAGTGGTTTCTGGCCTATCTTCCGTGCGACCTCATCACAGTCGCGGCCTGCTGGGTTACAGTCTTGTGGCTTTACCCACCGGAAAAGAAGGAGCTTTCGCAAGGCCGGGCGTTTATCGATCTCCAGCTTGCAAAGCTCGGTCCACTCACCGACCGCGAAAAACGCGCGGCCTTATTGATGGTGCTAACGGTCGTTCTATGGCTCACCGATTTTATTCATCATGTGCCCGCCGCCATGATCGGTTTTGGGGCCGGCCTCGCGGCATGTCTGCCTGGAATCGGTGTGATCGATTCTGAAGAATTCAAGCGCATCGATCCGCTGCCGATCATTCTTGTCGGGGCAGTGCTATCGATGGCGGTGGTGCTGGTTGAAACCAAGGCCATCGATGTACTGAACGCCGCCTTCTTCTCACGCGTGCTGCCGCTCGTGCAATCCGTGAATTATTCCGCCCTTGTTCTTTATTGGGCTGGCTTCTTCTATCACTTCTTTTTGCCGGAACCTTCCAATATCAGCACATCGATGCCGCTGCTGATGTCGTTCGCGAAATCAAATAACCTGAGTCCGCTCGCGATCGGCATGATCTGGACTTTCGCCGCGGGCGGCAAGATCTTCATGTATCAGTCACCGGTTCTGATTGTCGGCTATTCGTACGGACAGTTTGAAGCAAAAGACCTTTTGAAGGTTGGCCTGGTGTTAACCGTGGTCGAGTCCTTGATCCTCATCCTGCTTGTTCCCACATTGTGGCCGCTGATCGGCATACACTAAAGGGGAGACCCCATGGTAGAAGTGACCGAGATCTTCCCATTTCCGATCCTGGAGTGCGATGTGGCCGGTCGTCTGGTCTCCGTTAATGCCAAGTGCCGTGAGCTGCTCGGCGAACTGGGTATTCCCCAGGATCAATTCTTCCGAATCCTGCCAGGCCGTTACTTGTCCATCATCAAACGGGTGGTGAAGGAAGGCGAGACGCACGAGGGAAAAAAGCGGATTCAAGGCCATGTTCTCCGCATCGTCTGCATTCCTTCCAGAGAACACGCGCTCATCTTCATCAACGATGTCACACGCGACGAGGAGTTCCAGACTCAGTTGATACAGTCTGAAAAGATGGCTTCGCTCGGCCTTCTGGCCGCAGGAGTCGCGCACGAAATCAACACACCCATGGGAGCCATTCGCAGCAATAACGACATTCTCTCTCGCGCGGTTGGCAAGATGCGCCACCTGGTCGACACGCAACACAACCGGGAACTGAACCGGCTGCTTGGAATTCTGGATGATGTGTGCCGGAACAATAATGTCGCCACGGAGCGCATCATGAGTATCGTCGGAAGTCTTAAGAACTTCGCCCGGCTGGACGACGGAAGTCTTAAGAACTTCGCCCGGCTGGACGAAGCGGAGAGGAAGAAAGTCGATATCCATGAAGGGCTCGACAGCACACTCACCCTGGTACGGCACGAATTGACGAATCGCATCCAACTCATCAAGCAGTATGCGGAGCTTCCCGACATCGAGTGTTTTCCCAACCAGTTGAACCAGGTGTTCATGAACATCATGGTCAATGCAATCCAGGCGATACCGGGGCACGGCACGATAACGATAAAGACGTCGCGTGACCATGCCTCGGTCAAGATTGCAATCAGCGACAGCGGTACGGGAATTGCTCCTGAAAATCTTGGAAAGGTTTTTGACCCCGGCTATACCACAAAAGGTGTAGGAGTAGGAACCGGGCTTGGGCTATCGATAAGTTACAAAATTGTTCAGAACCACGGTGGCAAGATTGACATCGAGAGTTCCAGCCAAGGCTCGACATTCACCATAACCTTACCGCTGAAGGATTCCCATGAGTCGCGAACCAAGCAAGCACAACATTCCCACGATCCTGCTGGTCGATGATGAAGAGATGGTCCTCACGTCGATCAAGTCTTTCTTTGCGATCGAGAGCGATTACAGCCTTCTGACCTACACGTCGCCTGTGCAGGCTCTGGCGGATCTCGAACAGACGCCGCGCAGCATCGATCTGGTCATCAGCGATTATCTGATGCCGGAGATGGACGGCCTTACCTTCCTGTCGAAAGTGAAGGAGCGGTTTCCGCTCGTGCCGAGAATACTGCTGACCGGATATGCCGATAAGAAGAATGCAATCAACGCAATCAACAACGTCGGTCTATACCAGTACATCGAGAAGCCATGGGACAACGGCAATCTCCGTCTGGTGGTCAGAAACGGCCTCGAGAAAACACTGCTGCTGAGGCAATTGCAAAACAAGATTCTCGAGGCGGAGCGGACTCAGCGTGAATTGAGCGACGTCCACAAGGACGTCATGCGCGCTTTCGCATAACTGTAGCGGCGGTCTATGACCGCCGGCGGTCATAGACTGCCGCTACAGCAATTACTCCTTCATCCTTGAGCTGCTGGATCTCCTCCTGCGACAACCCCAGAATCTTCTCAAACACGTAGTCATTGTGCTCTCCGAGACACGGACTCGAACGGCGAAGCTCGGCCGGCGTCTCCGACAGGAGAAATGGCGGCGCCAAGTGTTCGTAGCTCCCGAATTCGGGGTGATCCAGCTTCACCCATTGCTCCCGGTGCGCCAACTGAGGACACGAAAAAAGATCGGCTACTGAATCCACGATACCGGCCCGAACACCGGCAGCCTGTAGCCGCGCCATCACATCGCCCGCATCGAATTGCGATGTCCAATCCGCGATCGCCTGATCCAGTTCGTCCTCGTGAATTTTCCGACTTTCAGCATTCGCGAAACGGGAGTCATTGACCCACTCCGGTTTCTCTACCGCGCGGCAGAATGCGGCCCATTCTTCGTCAGTGAAGACCACGATGGCACACCATCGGTCATCACCCTTGCATCGATATACGCCGTGCGGTGCCCCACGTGGATCACGGTTGCCCAGCGGGTTATGAACGCGGCGATTCAACTGCGTATCCAGTAAAACCGGTGTGAGGAACTGAATTCCGGCTTCGTACTGGGAAAGATCGACATGCTGACCTTTTCCGGTGCGCCTGCGGTAATCCAATGCGGCAAGCACTGCGATGAATCCGAAACCGACAGCGACGAAATCCACGTATGGACCGTACAACAGCATCGGAGCTTCGCCCGGCCCATAGCCGGTGAGATGCGTAAAGCCGCTCATTGAAGTGAGCTGTGAGCCAAAGCCGCGCTGCGCCGCGCGGCGGCCGGTCTGGCCCTGGTTACACGAACTCAGGACGATGATGTCCGGCTTCAATTCCCGCAGCGCGGAATATCCCAGACCCAGGCGATCCATCACTCCCTGAGCAAAGTTTTCAATGACGACATCGGCCTTCGCGACCAGGCGCCTGGCGAGCGGCACCGCTTTGGGCTGTTTCAGGTCCAGCGTCACACCCAGTTTCTGGTCGTTGAACAAAGCGTATGAGCCGCCGCGTTCGAGACCCGGTCTATTTTCCTTGAAAGGGGGATAGTGCACGCGAAATCCGTCTGGCGAAGCGTGCGACTCCACTCGAATGACTTCGGCGCCGTGTTCGCCAAGATGCTTTCCCACCACAGGGCCGGCTGCGAACACAGCGAATTCGACCACGCGAATACCTGCCAGTGCGCTCTTGGGCGAAGCTTCGCTCAAATGACTTTCTCCCCCCGCAGTCGAACGATGTCGGATTCACTCAGACCAAGTTCCGCACCATAGATCTCGGAGTTATGCTGGCCAATGCTGGGCGACGGGCGGAATGTCGACGGACTTGTTTCCGAAAACCGTGCAAAGATGCCGGGAAACCTCACGGGTTGTCCGAACCAGGATTCGTCGGCCGTCCGCCAAAACTCCCTGTCCTCGAGATGCGGGTCATCGAGAATATCGCGCGCGTTTGCGACCGGGTAGCCCAGCATCTCGCGTTTGAAAGCCTGTTCCAGGAACTCGGATTTCGTGTAGCGCAGAAAAAGCTTCGCAGTCGGACCTTCGATTTCATCGATCTCAGCCTGGGTACTAGTCTCAATACTGAAACGGTCCCAATCCTTTTTCAGCAGGCTCTCCGTCGCCAGACCCTGTTCTGACATCCATTGCACCAACGCCTGATTGGAGCGGCGGCCCGCCTTTCCACCGTAAATGATGAAGTTGAGATATCCATCCCTGCACTCATAGATGGCACGCATACGAGCGCCCGTGACGCTGCGCCCTGTGACGCTGCTTCCACCTCGAGTGGGTACCGTTCGATTTGTTGACCAGAATGCCGGACCGTTTGCGAGGGCCCATAAGAGCGACGACTGCATGGACACGTCCACATGCTGACCGCGGTTCGCAGTCTCGCGAAAGTAGTGGGCTGTGAGTGCTCCCGCGGCCGCATACATTCCAGCCCACATTGGAGATTGCGGCAGAGAGACCCGAAGGGGCATCTTGCCTGGCTCGCCGATCAGGGACATCAGCCCGCTCATGGCCATCGTGATCAGATCACTTCCTTTGTAGTCTCGATAAGGACCCGTCTGGCCGAATGGCGTGATCGATACCAGGATCAGCCGAGGGTTTTGCTGCCGGAGCGTTTCGAAGCCCAGCCCAAGGCGTTCGAGAGTCCCCGGAGGATAGGTCTCGATCAGAAAGTCGGCGTGCGCGGCAAGCCTTTTGAAGAGATCGCGGCCGCGTTGCGGCTCCAGGTTCAGCGTGATTCCGCGCTTTCCGGTGTTATAGCTGATGAAGTAGAGGCTTTTGCCGGGATCCGGCCGGTCGCCTGGGAACGGACCAATAAACCGCGCTGCATCGCCGCCGGGCGGTTCGATCTTGATAACATCGGCACCCAGGTCGGCCAGAATTTTTCCGCACGAGAATCCAGATTCGTCAGTGAGATCCAGCACGCGATATGGAGCGAGGGGGCCGTTTGCTTCCATACTTTCGAGGAGGAAACTGTAGCGGCGGTCTATGACCGCCGGTATTTCCTTCCTTCTCGGAAAAACCGGCGCTCATAGAGCGCCGCTACAGTAGAACGCATACCTTTCACCTTCCTGTACGCGCGAGGCTTTCCACCCAGCCTTTCATCTGGGCCTTTCCGCGCTCGATATCCCCGGCACTGAACCATTTTCGTAAATCGATCTTCTCGATCGGATACACAGGGCGCTGGAAGTCTTTCTCATAGCCAAATGGAAGCGTAGCGTCGATACCCATGCCTCCTTCAAAGCGTGTGTTCGACGCCGTCCATTCTTTGTCGCCCGCGGTCAGGCGTTCCTGCGGCTGGAAAGTCTGGCCGATACCGCCGGGAATAGGATTCAGGATATCGGTGTGCGGATTGACCCTCGTGGTGAGCGTCCACATAATGTCGTCCATCGAATAGATGTCGACGTCGGTATCGACGGCGATCGCGAGCCGCATGCCCTGATTGCACGCAAGGATCGCGGCCAGGAAATTCCGCTGCCATCCTTCTTCGATTTTGTTCCGCTTTTTGACCTGGATGATGCACCCACCCCAGTCGGTCATGCAGAAAGGAATATTCACGTCCTGAATAATGCCCGGCTGCAGCCGCTCACAAAGTTCGAAAATGGCGGATTCGCGGACCGTCGTATCGATGTTGTTGCAGTCGAGCATGTGAACACCGAGGGCATAGAAGATCGGCTTGGCGGAGCGGCGCATCGTAATGCCGGTGACGTGGAATGTCGGCGCCTTGTAGGCTTTGCCCATATAACCCGCCCACTCCGGATGGAATGGATAGCGTCCCTGCGTGTCGGCTGCTTCCGCCTCGCGGGTTTCATACCGTTTGTCGCGCGGATAGATGTGACCCTCGAGAACGAGATCGCAGTCGGCAACCGACCAGGCATCGACCGTCTTCGCCTTCACAATCCGAAGAGGAAATCCTTGAACGGCGCCTGCAGCTCCCAATTCATCAGCGCCTCGCGGGAGCACGACGTAATCGAATCCGCCGCCGGCAATGAGGGTGGCCGCGGGCGGCAGTCCAAAACACATCGTCAATGGAATGGGCTTTTCGTCCTTGTAATGCTCCGTAAGGATCTGCCACATGTGCGCGCCGGGCGCCGATTGAAACGTACATATGTTTCCCCATCGGGCGTTCATCCGGTTGTAGCCGATATGGCTTCCTCCGTGAAAGTACTCTCCGAGCACAACGCTGTTTCCACTGCCGATGGTCATTTCGGATTCGAGTTCTGTGTGACGGATTGCCAGGACCCATTTGTTGACGTTGAGATCATCGGTGATGACCGTCTCCTGGCAAGGGGCTTCGCTGGAAGGGATTTCAACCGGCGGAATCGGATGCGTGATGGCGTGGGCCAGCTTTCGTGTTCCATCCCTCGGTCCATCCCAACCGAAGAGCCTTTCAATGATGTCCATCTTTGCGAAGAGGTTGGTGACGCATTCCAGATGTGGGTACCCTTTCACGTTCCTGAACAGAATCGGATAGCTTCCGTCCAGGTGCTTCTGCACCCCGGTGATCTCCAGGTCCGGATTCACGGACGCATCTGTTTCAAGCAGATTCCCCGTTGCCCGCAGCCACTCGATCATGCCCCTCAGTGAACGGACATGCTCCTTATTCACTTCCAACTCACGCTGTACCGATACCGCCATATGCTCTCCTCAGTGTTTCTACTGTAGCGGCGGTCACAGACCGCCGCTACAGTTAACCAGACAGGCTGTCCCTCGGGCGCCTTCACTTTGGTCTGATGGTAGATCAAATCTTTCGGGATTCAATGGGTAAGTGCCTCTTTTTCTCTTCAAAATCATACGGTTATTTGACAAGGGTGGGAGCTTTTGATAATAAGCTGGCCGTCTACCACTACCACAACGCGTCTGATTCCCTGGGGGGTCGGCAAGATTCTGGACGAATGATTCCACGTATCACCATGAATGACATGCCGCCTGCCCTGGCGGAGATGTTGCGTCCGAAAGTCGAGCGACTGGGCTATCTCGGTGAATTCTTTCAGTGCGCCGCGAATCAGCCCGACGCGCTGATGTCGTTCATGAAGCTCACGGATGAGCTGAAGGAAGCATTGCCGGATAACATGACCGAGATCGTCGCGCTGACGGTTTCCAGCCGCATGTCGAACGTTTACGAGCGCCGCCAGCACGAGCGCTTATCCCTGAAGTTCGGGTTCGGAGAGCAGTGGCTCCGCGACGTGCTCTCGCTCGGCGAATCGAGCGGCTCCATGAAACCGGAGGAGCGTTTGGTCCAGCAACTCGTGCTCGCCGTCCTCAAAACGAACGGCCACGACGCCGGCGGTGAGTTGGATCGCGTGGTCGAGGCCATCGGCGCAAAGCAGGCCATTGCTGTTCTCCTTTTGATCGGCAGATACATCACTCATGCCCTTCTGGTGAATACCTTGAAGCTTGCTCCACCGGTCCCCTCTCCCCTGGAGCGGCTATGAAAGCAGTTCCCCAAGGTCTGGTCTGGATTTCGGAAACTGATGTCACTTCCGTAATGAATATAGGCGGCGCGATCGAAGCGCTCGAGAAGGGCCTCACCGCAGAGGCTCACGGCGAAGCCACCAACATGCTCAAGACACATGCCGCCTGGAATGCCTCGACGCTGCATGCCATCGGCGCTGTCTTTCCGAAGATGGGACTTGCCGGAACCAAAACATGGGCGCACACGCCGCAGGGCGCATCGCCGTTGCTGATCTTATTCGATAGTGAAAATGGTGCAGTGCGCGCCGTCATCGAAGCCTTCAATCTGGGAAAGATGCGGACTGCAGCCGCTTCGGGCGTCGCCACGAGCCGCCTCGCTCGTAAGGACGCCGATGACCTGGCAATCATTGGGACAGGCAAGCAGGCTTTCAGCCAGGTGGAGGCGGTTGTCGCCGTACGGCCGATTCGAAGAATTCGAGTGTTCAGCCCGAATGCCGAGCACCGCCTGGCGTTTGCGGAAGGTCTGAAGAAACAATTCGGCGCCGAGGTCGTGGTTGCCGGCAGTGTCGGTGAGGCGGTTCAGGGGGCTTCGATCATAACGACCGTGACTCGGACGAAGGATCCTTTCCTGCAGAGCAGCATGGTCGAGCGGGGAACCCACATCAATGCAGTGGGGGCGATTCTTCCGGGGCGTGCCGAACTGGCGTCGGATATCGTTCCGCGATGCACGCAGATTGTCTGCGACAGTCCGACTCAGGCACAGAAGCTCTCAACCGAATTGATCGACCACTTTAAATCGGATCCACACGAAAATCCGCGTAATTCGCGGCTAATTCCTCGTTTTATAACGAATGCGTATGACTCACAAAGGTTTCCATTTCATCGACCGCACGGGCCTGGCGTACGAGCAACCGAAAATCCAGAAGCCGGTCATCGTGTCCGGCGAAGACATCGAGACCGAAGCCGAGCGCCTTGCCAGCCTGCCCGTACCGGAAAACGGCCGGCGCATGTCGATTATCTACAATCCTGCGTCAGGCGCCGGAAGCGGGTTTGCACCCGGCACAGGAATCGCGCTGTGTGTCCTCAACCCCGGAGAGCGAACCGCGCCCATCCGGCACAACTCGTCGCAAGCGAACTTCTGCATCCGAGGCGCAGGACGCACCCACATCAACGGAAAAGAAATCCGATATGCTCAATACGACGTCTGGAATACGCCGCCGTGGGCCATCTACGAGTATGTCAACGATACAAACGAACTCCAGGTTCGACTCACGTACAGCAACGCACCGCTGCTCGAGAAAATGAACGTGCACATCGTGGACGAAAATCCGACGTCATCAACGCCGCCGGGTAACGGCGACGGTCAAGTTCAACCTGTGAATCCATTCGGCACATTTGAAATCGGCAAATCCGGCGCATTCCTGATGCCTTACGAAAAGCTGATC
>WNFR01009041.1_pt1 | contig 10062 bp, 7 predicted proteins | sample 5400221 | NCBI WGS metagenome assembly WNFR01 (sample SAMN13153357, study PRJNA577476) | soil metagenome | isolation source: 40 cm soil under Madrone tree | place: USA:California | collected 2016-06-14 | reverse complement strand
TGGGGCGGCTCGATGTCCGAGAGGGGCTCGACGGCATCGAGAGTGGCTCGATCGAGCTCGAGCGGATGACCGCAGCAGGGATCGAGGTTCTCAACCGATCGAACGCGCTCGTCGCGGCGCACGACAAGCTTCTGACCGCACGCGCGCTTCGCCTCGCAGGGTTGCCGCATCCGCACGCCTGGCTCATCGCCGAAGGCGTGCCGTCGCCGGCGCCCGAGCTACCGCTCGTCCTCAAGCCGCGCTTCGGGAGCTGGGGGCGCGACATAACGCTCTGCCGCACAGCCGCGGATCTCGACCAGGCGCTCGAGCGCGCGGTGTTCCGCGGCTGGTTCCGTGAGCACGGCGCGCTCGCGCAGGAGCTCGTGGAGCCGGTGGGCTGGGATCTCCGTATCGTCGTCGCCGGCGGCCGCGTGGTCGGCGCCGCCCGGCGCATCGCCGCGCCGGGGGAATGGCGGACGAACGTCTCGCTCGGGGGTCGCAGCGAGCCGGTCGCACCGCCGGCCCTGGCGCGCACGCTCGCGCTCGCCGCGGTCGCGGCCATCCGCGGCGACCTCATCGGCGTCGACCTGATGCCGACGCGCAACGGCTACGTCGTCTCCGAGCTGAACGGCGCCGTCGACTTCCGCCCGTACTACGCCCTCGACGTCGAGGACGTCTTCAGCGAGGCCGTCCTCGAGCTCCTGCGCGCCGCCCGCGACAAGCGCGCGCTCGAGCTCGTCGGGGCCTAGAGGTCCTCGAACGGCTGCGGCTTCAATCCGGTGACGACGCCGCGCTCGTAGACGACGTCCACCGACTCGTGCTTCCGGTACGAGCCCGCGATCCCGAGCCACATCGACAGCCACCGCCAGAAGCCGAGGCGACCCTCCTGCGCGATCGCCCGGGGGAAGACGAGCGACCGGCCGAGCACCTCGTAATCCACGCCACGAACCTGGCGCACGCCGTTGACGAACACCTCGAAGTCGGCGGGGACGTGAGGCGGCAGGTCGACGCGCGTGCGGTCCGGCACCTCCATAGAATGCACGCGGGTTGCGCCGGAAGCTGATGTTCTTCGCGCTCGTCGTCCTCGCCGCGCTGCTGACGGCGAGCGTCGCGACGGCCACGAACGGCGGCTTCACCCCCGAGCAGCCGCACTCGCCGAACGCGCACCACACTGTCACGGCGTACTACGTCATTCTCGGCTTCACCGCCGCGATCTGCGTCATCGTCGAAGGGCTGCTCGTCGTCTTCGCCTTCAAGTACCGGCAGCGCGGCCGACGCCGCACGGACGACGGCGCGCAGGTGCACGGTCATACGCGCCTCGAGCTGATCTGGACGGTCATCCCCGTGCTGATCCTCACCGTGATCGGCATCGTCGTCTTCATCGAGCTGCCGAGCATCGCCAACGCTCCAGCGGCCTCGAATGCACTGCACGTCAAGGTCGAGGGACATCAGTACTACTGGCAGTTCGACTACCCGAACGGCGCTCGGACGATCAACGACCTGTACGTCCCGGTCGGGCGCGTCGTCGACCTCGACGTCGTCTCCGAGGACGTGATCCACAGCTGGTGGATCCCTGAGCTCGGCGGGAAGATCCAGGCGCTGCCCGGCATCACGAACCACACCTGGTTCAAAGCTGACAAGGCCGGCACGTACATCGGACAGTGCGCCGAGCTGTGCGGCCTCTACCACGCGTCGATGACCGCGCGCGTGATCGCGACGACGGACGCCGCATTCCAGACGGCGACGACGGCCGCAGCGACGGCGAATCTCGGCCACGCCGAGTACACCGGCGCGTGCGCACTCTGCCACGGCATGACCGGGCAGGGCGGCTACGGGCCGAACCTTTCGAGCAATCCGCTGCTGACGCAGAAGGCGGGCCTACTGGCGATCGTGCAGAACGGGCGCGGACGGATGCCAGCCGTCGGCAACTCGTGGACGCCGCAGCAGCTCGACGTACTCGCGGCATACGTGAAGGCGCACGTCTACAAGGGAGCCTCGAGTGGCGGTTAACGCCGAAGTCGCCTACCCGGTGACGTGGAAGGACGGCCCCGTGGCGAGCTGGCTCGTCACGCTCGACCACAAGCGGATCGGGATCTTGTACATCGGCACGTCGCTCGTCTTCTTCGTGCTCGGCGGGATCCTCGCCGTCCTCATGCGCGCGCAGCTCGCGGCGCCGAACGGCACCGTCCTGACGAAGAACTCGTACAACGAGGTGCTGACGATGCACGGCACGACGATGATCTTCCTCGTCGTCGTCCCGATCATGGCCGGCTTCGGCAACTATCTCGTGCCGCTGATGATCGGTGCGCGCGACATGGCGTTCCCGCGTCTCAACGCGCTCTCGTACTGGCTCTTCCTCCTCGGCGGGATCGTGCTCTGGTCGAGCTGGTTCGCCACCGGCGGCGCAGCCAAGGCGGGCTGGTGGTCATATCCCACGCTCTCCGAGCTGCAGTTCAGCCCGGGCCACGGCCAGGACTACTGGATCCTCAGCATCCACATCCTCACGCTCTCGTCGCTCGCCGGAGCGATCAACTTCATCGTCACGATCGTGAACATGCGCACCCGCGGAATGACGTGGATGCGCATGCCGCTGTTCGTCTGGGCGATCCTCACGTACGGGATCCTGCTCATGCTCGCTCTGCCGACGTTGTCGGCGGGGGTGACGATGCTGCTGCTCGACCGCCGCGGCTATACGCACTTCTTCCTGCCGGCGCAGGGCGGGAACGTCGTGCTGTACCAGCACATGTTCTGGTTCTTCGGGCACCCCGAGGTGTACATCATGGTGCTGCCCGCGTTCGGGATGATCTCCGAGATCCTCCCGGTGTTCTCGCGCAAGCCGATCTTCGGCTACAAGGCAGTCGCCTTCTCGACGCTCGGCATCGCCTTCTTCTCGATGCTCGTGTGGGCGCACCACATGTTCACGACCGGCCTCGGAACCGGCCTCGACAGCTTCTTCATGATCTCGTCGATGGTGATTGCCGTGCCGACGGGCGTGAAGATCTTCAACTGGCTCGCCACCACCTGGCGCGGCAACCTCATCCTCGACACGCCGATGCTCTTCGCGCTCGGCTTCCTCGCCCTCTTCACGCTCGGCGGGCTGTCGGGGATCTTCCTCGCCGCGTTCCCGGTCGACTGGCAGCTGAACGACTCGTACTACGTCGTCGCGCACTTCCACTACGTGGCATTCGGCGGGATCGTGTTCGCGCTCTTCGCCGGCATCCACTACTGGTGGCCGAAGATGTTCGGGCGGCTGCTCGACGAGCGGCTCGGCAAGCTCTCCTTCTGGCTGATGTTCGTCGGGTTCAACCTGACGTTCCTTCCGCAGCACATGCTCGGGCTGCTCGGGATGCCCCGCCGCGTCTACACGTACCACCACGGTGGTTTGTGGGAGATCTACAACATGCTGTCGACGATCGGCTCCGGCATCCTCACGCTCTCGATCGCGGTGTTCGTGGTCAACGTCTGGCGGACGCAGGTGCTGCGCAAGGGCGTGCGCGCCGGAAACGACCCCTGGCTCGCCGACACGCTCGAGTGGTACACGACGTCGCCGCCGCCGCCGGACAACTTCGACACCGTCCCGTACGTCACGAGCGCGCGCCCGCTGCGCGACCTGCGGCTGCGGCTCGCCGCGGAGGAGACGTGACCGGCGTCGCTCCCGGCCCCTGGCTGCGCGCGTGCGCGCTGCTCGCCGCCGCCGGTGCCGTCCTCGCGGTCGTCACCGGTGAGGCGCATCTCGGCGCAGCGCACCGCGCGATCGCGGCGCTGGCAGCTCCACCGCTCGCTGCGCTCCTCGTCGCCGCCTGGCTCGCGCACCGCCGGCTCGTCCCCGCCGTGCTCGCGTCGGCGGCGCTCTTCGCCGCCGCGGCGGCCCTGCCGGGACGCACGACGCACGCGGTCTTCGCCGCGGTCGCGCTCGCCGCGCTGCTCGCCGTCGGCGTTCAGAGCCTCGCCGGCGAGCGCACGCCCTGGGGCGCGTGGCGCGACTACGTCGCGCTGACGAAGCCGCGGATCATGAGCCTGCTCCTCGTCACCGGCTTCTGCGGGATGATCGCCGGCGCTCGCGGCTGGCCCGGCACCGGCACCGCGATCGCAGCCACCGTCGGCCTGGCCCTCGCATGCGGTGGCGCAAGCGCGCTCAACCACGTGCTCGACCGGGACATCGATCCGCTCATGGGCGCACGCACGCAGCGGCGGCCCGTCGCGTCTGGTCGCGTGCCCGCAAGCCGCGCGCTCGAGTTCGGGCTCGCGCTGTCGGCGCTGTCCTTCGTCTTGCTCGCGAGCGCGGTGAACCTCCTCACCGCGGTGCTCGCGCTCGTCGGGAACCTCTTCTACGTCCTCGTGTACACGCGCTGGCTCAAACGCACGACGCCGCAGAACATCGTCATCGGCGGAGCCGCGGGCGCGGTGCCGCCACTCGTCGGCTGGTCGGCAGCGACGGGACACGTCGGGCTCGCCGCGTGGATCCTGTTCGCGATCGTGTTCGTGTGGACGCCGCCGCACTTCTGGGCGCTCGCGCTCCTGATCAAGGACAACTATGCGAACGCGAAGGTGCCGATGCTTCCCGTCGTACGCGGCGAGCGCGAGACCGTGCGGCAGATCGTCCTGTACTCCGTCGTCCTGCTCGGCGTCACGCTGCTGCCTTGGGCGGCGGGCGGCGCCGGGCCGTTCTACGTCGTCGCCGCGCTCGCGCTCGGCGGCGCGTTCGTCTGGCTCGCCGAGCGGCTCCGCCGCGACACGAGCCCGCGCCGCGCCGCGCTCCTCTTCCACTACTCGCTCCTGTACCTCGCGCTCCTGTTCGCTGCGCTGGCCCTCGACCTCGCCCTGTGATGGACGACGACCTCAACCGCAAGAACCTCCGGCTCGGTTGGGCCCTCTTCGGCTTGTTCTGGCTCCTCTTCGGCGGGAGCTTCGGCGTCGCCTACCTGTACCTCCACTTTTCCTAAAGTCGGAGGGCCCCCGAGCCGATCAGCCGGGGGATGGCTCCCATTCGCGCCCTTGGGGCGGCGCTCGCCGTCGCTCTCGTCGCAGGCGTCCTCGCGTCCGCTGCCGACGCGGTCCCGATCCCGCGGCCCACGGGTGACCATCAGATCACGACGGCGCACTTCGTCGTCCACTACAACACCGACCCGCAAGCGCCCGACTACACGACCGAGACGCAGGCCGGTGACGTCGCAGCGTATGCCGAGCGGGTGTACGCGCTCGAGACGGGCTGGGGATTCCCGCCCCCGCTCGACGACGGCGACGGCCACATCGACATCTATCTCGCCGACCTGAGCGCGCTGCCCGGCGTGATCGGCTACGCGGAGCCCGACGGTCCGTTCCCGTATGCGTCCCCCGACTCGGGCGCAATCGTCCTCTCGACACCGAACGCGATGGAAGGGTTCGCGACCGACGAGGGCCTCACGCCCGAGCAGGAGGAGCAGAAGACGATCGCGCACGAGCTCTTCCACCTCTTCCAGGACGCAACGTGGGTTCAGTCGGCGCAGAGCGACGGTTGGTTTTTCGAAGCCACCGCGCAGTGGGCCGGCTTCAGCGCGATCGGCTTCCCGACCGGATCCGTCGTCACGTCCGTCGGCCCGCCCGACATCGCGCTGACGTGCCGGGACAACATCCCCGGATTCCGGATGTGCGACCCCGATCCGTACGTCGAGGGCGGCTATTCACGCTGGGCCTTCTTCCAGATGCTGGCGAACAAGTACGGCAACTCGTTCATCCACGACGTCCTGGTGAACGGCGCCGCAGGACAAAATGCGGCGGCCGCGCTCACGAACGCGATCGCCGCGAAGGGCTCCTCGCTCACGAGCATCTTCAACGAGTATGCGCTGCGGCTCATGGACGGGGACTTCAGCGTGCCCGCCCTCGCGGCCGTCCGCCCTCCAGTTCAGGAAGCACTCGTCGGCGGCACCAAGACCGGCGGACTGGCCACCGTCAAGGTTCCGGTCAACCATCTCTCGGCGCGGTACGTCACGTTCCAGCGCGGCGACGGCGACAGCACGCATCCGTGCTACGAGGCGACGCTCTCGATCAACGTCGCACTTCCCGCCGGCACGTCCTCCGAGCCGTACTTCTATTGGGACTCGCCCCAGCCCCTGATCGTCAACGGCACGAACGCCTCGATCACCGTCCCGTGGGACACGTGCAACTGGGGGAGTGCGCGCGGATGGCTCTCGATCCCGAACGCAGGCACGACGGTTGACGCAGCCGACTTCACTGTCACGAGCTCGGTCACCGTCGACACGAACACGCCGGCGACCGCGGGGAACGCGCCCCCGCAGGTCTCGATCTGGGGAACGACCGTGCCGGTGCCCGCGACAGACGTCGCGCCGAGCATCGACGTGTTCGGGCCGGAGCTCCTCACGCTGTCGGCGAGCGCGCCGACGATCCGGCTGATCGTCGACTCGAGCGGCCCCGGCATCGTGACGGCCACCCTCGGCGCGACGACGCTCGGAACCGGCACTCTCCGAGCCGGCAACAACGACCTTCGTTTCACTGTCCCCAAGGACATGCTCACGTCGCTCCGCCGGGCCGCTGCCAACGCCAATGTGCTCACGTTGACGCCGATGTCGCCGAGCGGGGCCTCGGCTGGACAACCTGTCACGCGGCAGGTCGCGATCGCGGCCGTGCACAAGGCCAAAGCCAAGGCCAAGAAGCACAAGAAGAAGTAGAGTCGCCGCCCGTGGACGGGATCTGGCTCGCGCGACCCGACGAGCCGGCCCGTGGCACACCGGTCGCGGTGAAGGACCTGCTCGACACGGCGGGCCTCGTCACGACGTACGGGTCGGCCCTCTTCGCCGACCACATCCCCTCGACGAGCGCCGCAGCCGTCGTCCGCCTCGAGCAGGCCGGGTACGCCGTCGCCGGCAAGACGAACCTGCACGAGTTCGCCTACGGGATCTCGTCGCAGAACCCGCACTACGGCACCGTTCCGAACCCCCGCTATCCGGGCCGGCTGGCCGGCGGCTCGAGCGGCGGTTCGGCCGCCGCCGTCGCGGCCGGCGAAGTCGCGCATTCCCTGGGAACCGACTCCGGCGGGTCGATCCGCATCCCGGCCGCGTGGTGCGGCGTGGTCGGGTTCAAGCCGACGTTCGATCTCGTGCCCGCCGACGGCTGCTTCCCACTCGCGCCGAGCTACGACCACGTCGGGCCGATCTGTGCGACCGTCGAGGGCTGCGGCGAGTTGATGGGCGTGCTGGCGCCGGAGCTGGAGACGGTCGAGCTCGACTCGCTCGCCGACATCGAGGTCGGATTCGCGTGGCTCGAACAGGCCGACCCACTCGTGCGAGAGCGCGTCGCGCGAGCGCTTGCCCTGTTCCCTCGCCGCCGCGCGGTCGACCTCCCACTCAACGATCCGGCCGAGTACCGCCTCTTCATGCGCGAGGTCGCCGACGTGCACCGGGGGCTTTTCCCCGAGCGCGCGGAGGACTACGGAGAGAACGTGCGCGTGAAGCTCGGGCGCTGCCAGAACGTGACGGACGAGCAGGTCGAGACCGCCCGCCGGGTCCGGGCGGCCTACCGCGACCGCTGCGACGAGGCGACGAACGGGCTGGATCTGGTCGTGACGCCGACGATCGGGTTCGTCGCACCGCCGGTCGACATCGACGAGCTGGACATCCGCGAACGCGGCATCTCGCTCACCTTCCCGTTCGACTCGCTCGGCTGGCCGGCGCTCGTGCTGCCCTGCGGGCCTGCCGAGCACGGCCTGCCGGCCTCCGTCCAGCTCGTCGGGCCACCGGGCGACGACGCACTCGTCCTTTCCGCCGGCCGGCTGCTCGCATCCCTCATCTGAGGGAGTCGCGCGGCTCCACGACTGCCGACACACAGCAGGAGACGATGCGCACCGCCCGCCTCCTCACCCTGCTCGCCGCCCTGGCCACGCTCGCCATCGCGGCCGGCTCCGCCCCCGCCGCGGCAACCGCGCCGACCGGCCTGCACGGTTTCCTCCTGCGGGCGGACGAACCGCAGAGGACGAGCTTCTCGCGAACGCCCTCGTTCGCGTGGGACCCCGTCCCCGGCGCACTCCATTACGAGTTCCAGCTCTCGCTCAGCACGTTGTTCCGCGACAACTCGGTGATCTACGCGAACAACGCCGACCCGACGCCGGTCGACGCTCCGGCACTCACGCTCCCCTGGATCACCGGCTCACCGCACGCGCTCTATGCCCGCGTGCGTGCAATCACGCCCGACGGCGCCACTCCTTGGAGCGCGAGCTACGGCTTCGACATGGTGCCGCCGGCCCCGCCGACGCCGCTCTCGAGCTATCCCGGACTTCTCCGCTGGACGCCCGTCGAAGGCGCGCTCGGCTACCAGATCTGGCTGGTGGACGCGCACAAGATGGAGGTGTCGACGACGAACACGCTCGACGAGCGCGAGTTCTACACCTTCCACCAGAGCGCGAAGTGGATGGGCGCGGTGCGCTGGCGGATCCGGGTGCTCCGCATCGACGGCACCGTCGGGAGCGGCACGCGCCTGAACAGCATCCCGGCGGTGCACTACGGCGCCTGGAGCCCGATCTACACGTCGACGAACCCCGGCCTCACCGGCGGCGCGATCAATCTCGTCGGCACCGTCTCCGACGTCTTCTCGAACGGTAGCGCGAGCTCGCCGTCACACAGGCTCATGCCCGGCTTCCTCTGGACCGGCAATCAGACGCTCGACGGGACGCAAGTCGAGCTCTACCGGATGTACGTGTTCACCGACAAGCAGTGCCTGAACACGGTGTACACGAGCGCGGTCATCGGCTCGCCCGCATACGCGCCGCGCCCGTTTGGCCCGCTGGCGCTGCCGGGGACGGCGCTCGCCGAGGCCGGCGCGCGCTCGGCGTTCCTGCCGGATGGAACCGAGCCGGCGTCCTTCTCGTACGACGGCGCCTCGGTTCAGACGACCGAGTTGACGGCCGACGCGAGCCCGACCACTTCCATCCCCAACGCACCGGGAGACTCGACGTCGACGGCGAGCGGCTCGAGCTCGTCCTCGTCCTCCTCCTCGACCCCATCGTCCACAGGCAATGCCGGGATCACCGTCACAGGCCGCACAGGCGCTCCGACGGATCTCTGGGATACGAACTGGCCCGAGAGCGGCTATTACTGGACGGTCGTCGGCGTCGCCGCAGCCTCGCCGGGCTCGATCTCGACGAACGTCGGTTCGGCGGGGGCCAAAACGGGCGACACGGCGCTCGGACTGGCGAACGCGGCGGGGCTCAACGCCGGAGACGTCATCGTCATCGGCTCGGGCGCAACGCAGGAGAGCGCGACGATCACCGCGGTCACCGGCAACCTCGTCACCCTCGCACTCGGCCTCAAGTTCGGTCACGGTTTCGGCGAGCCCGTCGTCCGGAGCGGCGGCGCGTTCGAGTACCAGGACCTCGAGCTGCCGCAGGACGTGTGCGCCGCCGGCCGCGTCTTGCGCTTCGGCAAGGAGAGCGAGCCCTCGCTCGTCTCCTCCGGCCAGCTGTTCGCAACCGGGCTCTCGTCGGACGGCCGTCTCACCTCGGCAGTGCAGACGGGCGCCTTCTACGGGCAGCCGCTCGTCTCATGGACCCCCGCACTCGGCGCCGAGACATACGAGGTGCAGTGGAGCAAGACGCAGTACCCGTTCACGCCGGAGGTTGCCTCGACGGGGACGCCCGGGCTCATGACGTTCTCGACCTCGGTCGTCCTCCCCGTCGGTCCCGGCACGTGGTGGTACCGCGTGCGTGGCTTCGACTACTCGCTGCCGACCGGCGCGCAGCAGATGTCGTGGTCGGATCCGGCGAAGCTCGTCGTCGCCGCGCCGAAGTTCGCGATCGTTCCCGTCAAGACGCCCCCGAAGACCAAGGTCGCCGTGAAGACGAGCACGAGCAGCGGGCTGCGCAACATCGCCGGCAACGGATTCGCGATGGGCGTCCCGACCGGATGGGCACACCTGACCATCCGCGACAGCGTCGCCACATTCATCTATCGCAACCCGGCAACGCACGCGAACGTCGTCGAGGTTACGGCCTCCGGCCGCGGGACACGGAGCTACGCGCATTGGGCGGCCGACCTCAAGCTCGAGCTCGCATCGGCGACCGGAGCCGTCCCGTCGACGTCGGTCGTGACGTTGGCC
>WNFR01029650.1_pt1 | contig 10064 bp, 6 predicted proteins | sample 5400221 | NCBI WGS metagenome assembly WNFR01 (sample SAMN13153357, study PRJNA577476) | soil metagenome | isolation source: 40 cm soil under Madrone tree | place: USA:California | collected 2016-06-14 | reverse complement strand
AAGCCCGCCGGAGAGGCTTCCGGCCCCGCACCGCGATCGAGGCCTCACCCACGTGCATATCTTCCATGCCCATCGACTCGTACCACCGGAATACCTGTTCGTAGGTATGTTTTGACTGGTACTTCGGGGAGTACCAGTCAAAGGTATCAGGCATCCGCGTTTCCGGGTCTTCGTTGCGATTCACGGGAAACACGTGATGGATCACACCCGCAACCGGAGGTCCCACCAGAGGTACCTTTCGCACACCGCGGCGGAGATGATAGAAAAACGGCACCGCGACCTTGAGCACACCGTGCAGGGTTTCGGGCTTCATCTTGTGCGTGAACCGCCGCCAGAAATCGCTAAAGCGGTACCACTTGTTGTACCCGCTGTACAGCCACACGGCGAGGACTCCACCGGGCTTGAGGTACTTCGCGAGCGCCTTGACCGCGGCTTCGCAATCGGGCGTGTGGTGCAGAACACCGACGCTGTAAATGACATCGAAGCTCTCTGGCGCAAAGGGCAGTGCGAACACATCGGCCTGGAAAGCAACAAAGTCACGGTCGGCAAGGTTTTTGGCCGCAACCTCCGCGGCCGCACTCAGGTCGATGCCAACCACGCGCGCTCCCCAGCGAGTTGCTACTTCGGCAAAGCGGCCCATGCCGCATCCCACGTCGAGAACCAGCTTGTTCTCCAATTCGTCACGCCGGAGGGTGGTTTTCATCTCGAACTGGCGCTCGGAATCCGACACGTCGTTTTTGCCCAGCTGGGTCTTCTGATACCGGTGCCACTGAAAACCGAAACTGGCGGCGTAGTCCTGCGCCTCCACGAAACGGGCGATGCCACGCACGTATGGATAGGTGCGCTTGCAGGCCGGGCAGGCAAAGCCTCCGGCCTGGTCACTTTCAAGTTTGGAACCGCAACTCAGGCATTGCAAGATCGCCTGCAGGTCAGCGGACAGGCGTGACTGCACCCGTTCTTCCGTAGTCGGCATAGGTCTCCAGGAAATGACGCGGCTTCTTCGGCGGAGGGGACGCCGGGCCGGGTTGTGCTTCGAGCTCGCGCTCTTTCACGATCTGCAACAGCGTCGCCGTAAACGCAACGGCAAAATAGGGAAAGAACTGATACGACTCGGGCGCGAACAGCGCTCCCACAATGAATCCGATCAGTGAACTGTGCAGCGCTCCCACAAACAGGACGATGTCGGTATCAAGATTCTTGGTTTTGAGGAGAACTTTCAGGTTCTTGAACCCGCGCCCAAAAAACATCAGGTACAGGATCAACGCCGGGATGCCACCCTCCACGCAGATCTGGAGGTAGGTCATGTGCACTTCGTGCCAGATCCCGGAATAGGTCACAAAATTACCGACGCCCAAGCCCAAAATCGGATAGTGCTCAATGCCGTTGAGTGCCCGCAGCATCAGGTATTTGCGGTCCTCGTAAGATCCGTAGGCGGACTTCTCGGTGGCACTATCGCCGGAAAGCGCTGAAAAGCGGTCATAAAGCTTGCCGCCGACGGTTGCCATCAGTATGACACCCAAAAATGCGGTCCCCACGATCAAGTAAAAACGCTTGCCTCGAATGCCGAAATGCCACAAGGTCACCGTGCCGCAAATCACTAAATCGATGAACCCGGCGCGAGAGGCGGTGAGGAAGAGGGCGGCCATCATCCACAACATGCCAAACAGCCAAATGAACTTCACAAAATTATTCTTGGCGGTGACGAAAAAGGCGAGGGCGAAAGGCAGCGACAGCACGATGGCGAAGGCCAGATCGTTCGGGTTGGAGTAGATGCCGCCCAGAACGCCTTCCAGGCGCGGCATGTCATGCCCCTTGATGATGGAGATGATGCAGATGGCCACCACCGAAGCCGCCTGGATGAAGATGATCCGGCGCAGGCGATCAAAGGTCGTGATTAGTAGAAACGTCAGTGCCCAGGCAACGAACACCTTCGAGATATCGAGGGTGCGGGAGACCGCGCCGCCCTTCCAGATCGGAGAAAGAAAACCGCTGACATACAGCAAGCCAATCAGCGCGAGCAGATATCTTCCTTCTTTGGGCAAGTCCTTGAAGGTGCGCTTGGTGCGCCCCAGACTGGAGAACAATCCCCACATCGCCAGAATCGCCGTAAGCTTGGCAAGCGGGACGTACTTAAGGCCGGGAATCCAGTCTGCCGGCCGCGCACAATATACGAAGAAGAAAGCTGCCAGCCAGAAGAAGGCGCCCTTGGTGGCGTCGACGACCGGAGCCATCTTTCGCCGGCCCAGGATGTCCGTCTCCACTACCGTTCCGTTGTCGCCGATTGCCACAAACCCTCTTTCTCTCTATTCCGTGCTCTTTATACCGTGGGTGCGGGGATCGGTCCCGCTTTCGATCTTTTTTTCTCAATTACTGTACGTAGAACCTCGCTAAAACGCTCGCCGATCGCCGGCCAGTTGCATCGGGCGGCTGTTTCCGCTGCCGCTTTCTCGTAGCGGCGCCGCAGTTCGCGATCTCGCAGGAGCATGATGACTGCCTGCGCAAACGAGCGGGCATCGTCGGCCAGCATGATGTCGCGGCCGTGATGAACATCCAATCCTTCGGCGCCGACCGTCGTAGAGACGACCGCCTTGGCTGTCGCCATGGCTTCGTAGATCTTCAGGCGAGTTCCCCCGCCGATCCGCAAAGGGACGATGACCACCGCGGACTGATGCAAATATTCCACAACCGAAGGCACTCGGCCTGTAACTTCAACCGACTCCGACACCCACTTTTTCACTCGCCGGTCAGGATTCCGGCCCACGATCCGGAGCCGCGCCCCCGGCAACTCAGCCTGGATGATCGGCCAAATCTCGCCGGCGAAGTAGTCCACACCGTCTACGTTAGGTTCCCAATCCATGGCCCCGACAAACGTGATCACTGGGCCGGGCTCAGGCGCAGCTGGATCGGGGCGGTATTCGGCCAGATCCACTCCCGTCGGCACGACCGTGACGTGCTCTCCATCCACCCATTGAGTCATGAGCGCACGATCGCTTTCGGAAACTGCAATCACGTGATGGAACTTGCGCACTTCGATCTGTTCATAGCGCTGCATCTTGCGGAATTCCATCCCATACATCATCTTCTTCAACGGATTACCGGCGGTCGCGGCATGCCGCCGCCAGATCTCGCTCTCCACATTGTGCTGAAACAGCACGCACGGGATGTTCAGGCGCCCGGGAAAATTCACAGCCGCATCCAGGAAGTCGCAGACCGCCACATCAAAGCGCTGCTCGCGGCACCAGGCACGCAATTGGTCCTGCACCTGAAAGCTGGCAAACCGGCTCACCGCGTAAGGCGGCTGTGAATTCAAATGGACCAGATAGTCCAGGCTGCGCGAAATTCCCGAGAGCTCCCGCTTACCGGTACAGACCGCGACTGACCCGGGAAGTCGCTCCCGCAACTCGCGTTCGTATGCCTTATCTGTCTCGCCCCCGTAGTACGAGTAGAACGTGAGCTCATGTCGCGACGCCAGATACCGCAAGATGTGGTACGTGCGGATGTTTCCCCCGTTCTCGACGGGCAGGAGCTTATCGGCTTTGACCCAGAGAATTCGCATGACGGCTCAGCGGACCCAGACCGCCTTTCTGCCGGTCACAAAGTTGACAAAAGCGAGGAACGCGGCCGAATTCAACACGACAAAAGTGCGCGCCGCTTCCGCCACCCGCGACAAGGGCCCGATCTTGACGCCGACCATTGCTAGCAAGCTCAGTCCATAGAATGCAAGCTGTGCGACGAGTGCTGTGCGATACCACGGTTGCGGCAAAAACAGCGACGCTGCCAGCAGCGCCACCAATGCGAAGGGTACGATCAAGCGGGAAAGCTTATGGCTGATGAACTCGAATCGGATCGGGTTCTGGGAGCTTAGCAGCCAAGGGGCGATTTGCAAAAGCTGATAGTTCCCGCTAAGAGTACGAACTTTCCGGGAAAATTCGCGGCTCTCTCCCAAGTCCGGCGAGTCCCAGGCACGGGCGCGGGAATCGAACACCACACGCGCTCCTTTTCGCAGAACCTGCATCGGGAGCAACACATCATCGAGGATGGTTCCCGCAGGCAAGGGCTCGAGCAGGTCTCGGCGCGCACAGTAGAGCGCCCCGGTTGCGCCTGCGACTGACCCGGAAGCGGACTCCATTTCGCGAATCTTCTTTTCGATGCGCCAGTACAAGCCCATACCCTTTTCCGTCTCTCCGCTCAATGGATCGCCCAGCATCAATTCGCCACTCACACAGCCGACCGCAGGATCGGCGAAATTTTCGACCAGCAACCGCAACGCAGCGGGTTCGATCGCCTGGCGCGCGTCGGTAAATAGCAGAATCTCTCCGCTGGCCAACTTGATCGCGTCATTTAAGCCCAACGCTTTACCCTGCGACTCTGGTTTCAGAAGAGTCCGCACGCGCAAATTCTCGTCAAACTCCTTGAGTATTGCGGTGGTGCGATCAGTCGATCCATCAGAGACCACCACCACTTGCATCTTCTCCGGCGGATAATCGAGCGTCAGTAAATTTTCGAGCTTGCGGGCGATGACTGCCTCTTCATTCCGAACCACCACGACCGCCGACACCGCCGGTTCCAAGGTTCCGCGGCGGATCGGACGCGGCGCCCACCGGCTGCGCAGCCACAGCCAACCCGCATAGCCTATGTAGGCGTAGCCAATGGTCGCAGCCGCAATCCAGAATAGCCATTTCATTGCGCGCCCCGGCGCAGCAAGACAATCTTGATGGTCTCCCGGACGCACCATGTGCCGCACGCCGTAATACGGAATCTCCTTCGAGAGCGACTCCACGAACTCGGGACGCTCGGGCCGCGGCCCCACAAATGCCATGTCGCCCTTGAGGACGCACCACAACTGTGGAATCTCATCCAGACGGGAGGAACGCAGGAACCGGCCCACGCGCGTGATTCGGGGATCGTGCAGGCCCGCCCACTGCGGACCGTTGGCCGCCTCCGCATCCTGGCGCATGGTACGGAACTTTATGACACTGAAAACGGTCCCGCCCTTCCCCACGCGCCGTTGCGTGTAGAAAACAGGCCCCTCGGAATCGAGTTTGACGACCAGCATTACTAACGGCCACAATGGCGCGGTCAAGATCATGCCGACCATCGAGATCACGATCGACAGCGCGCGGCGAAGCACGATAAACGTGGAGCTGCGGCGAAAACCCTCCGCAAATATCAGCCAGCTCGGGTAAAGATTTTCGACCTCGATCTTCCCTGACATCTTTTCCAGCCAGGACGTCGCCTCTTCGATCTTCACTCCCCGCATGCGCAGATCGAGCAACTCCCGCATGGGAATGGTGCCTCGTCGATCCGGCATGGCTACGATCACGCGGTGCACCTTCTGTCGATTGACGGCTTCCAACAGGTGCGCGGCCACCGATTCGAGCGTCACTGCGCCTTCCAGTTTGCCGGTCCAATTGGCAACCTCGACACCCAGTTCTGGATTCTGCCGTAAGCCCTGCACCAGACGTTGCGCTCGCTCGCCTGTTCCCAGTACGTAGATGCGCTCTACCAGGATCGGCAACTGCACCAGCCAGGCGAAGCCCATGCGCCAACCAATCAAGGCGACCGTCAGAATCAATAGACCCAGCTCCGAGGAACCGCTCCCCAGCAAATAATTGGGACGGATGATGCTCACTGCTGCCAGAACAAAGGCGAGCAGTCCCGGCACCAGCAGCAAGCGGAAGTAAAGTTCACCCTTGGTGTTGAGGCGGGCGGTATCGTAGAGGTCGAACCAATAGGAACAAAGCAATACCAGGACCGTAACCACGAGGATTTTGATGTACCCACCTTCGTAGTTCAGTACCAGGTAACTGTCTTCCCGAAGTTCGAGCACTGTGGCAAGCAGGAACGAGGTCCATACGATGAGCGCCTCTCCCACCAGCAGGATGAGTGTGCGAACCGGGTAATAGACTTTGAAGAGCCGGATCACCTATTGCCTCGGTTCGTCTTACGCGAGGCTTACTGCCTCGCCGTAGTAATACTTCGACTGCGGAAGCTGGTCGTCGGGAATACCGTTGAGCACCACTCCGAGCAGCAGCTTGTCCTGGAACTCTTCCCGAGCTCGCCGGGCCAGATCCGAGGGCGTGGCATTGGAACGCACAACCATGAGTACACCCTCGCAGAAATTCGCCAGCAGCGTGGAGTCCGCTACCGGAATCACCGGCGGCGTGTCCAGGATGATCCAGTCGAACAACGGTTCGACGCGCTGCAAGAAAAGCTTCAGCCGGCCGTTGGCCAGCAGTTCCGGGGCACCAGTGACCTGGCGACCGGCAGGCACGAAGAATAGGTTCTCCATGGGCCCGCGCTGCATGATCGCGAACTCATCGCATTCTCCGAGCAGATAGTCGGACAATCCCGGCGTCTGGCTTGCGCCCAGATGGCGGTGCATGCCGGGACTTCGCAGGTCGGCATCGATCACCAGAGCGCGGCGTCCGTGCTGACGCACAATGACCTGTGCCAGGTTGGCCGCGACGAACGACTTGCCCTCCTTGGGCAGCGCGCTCGTCACCATCAGCCGCTTCAAAGGCAACTTCTCCCGGATCTGATAAAGGCGGGAGCGTAGGGTACGGAATTCTTCCGCCCCCTTCCGATTCTCGTCCTCCTGGAAGAACAACATGGTGCGGGTGTCAGGACTCCAACGCGTCACCGGACAGCGCGCCAGCAGCGTTTCATAACTGAATGGCGACGACTGCATGGCCGGCATTACGGCGGTCTGCGTATGCGCGTGCTCGGGCATGCCCACCGGCTGTAGTTCCGGCTGCTCCAAAGCAGGCTCAACATGTCCCCCCATCGAAGTTGCTCGTTCCTGTTCGGCTCGTTTCAAAGCGTCATGGATTCGGCTCATAGTTTCCTCTCTTTGGGGAGATCTTGTTCGGATTGGCGAAGCTTGTCAGCTAGTGTCGCCAGCGTACGCAGTGCTTCTACTAAGTCAAACTTTTCCGGCGACGTCAAAGGAACAACTGGCGTAACCGCTCCCGCGTTTGTGCCATCGCTCAGGTCGAAATCCTTGGCGACGGCGTCCACAATCTCGGCAGCGACCGTCTTTTTCTGGTCCACGAACGCGCTCACGAGGCAGTGTTCACACAACAGGTTGATCACGCGCGGAACCCCGATTGAGTAGCGATAAAGTGCCGCTACCGCGTCGGGCTCGAAAATCTGCTCGCCGTTGGAGCCGGCAATGCGCAGGCGTTGGGTGATGTAAGACTTGGTTTCGTCGAGATTGAAGGGGTGTGTCTTCGCCCGCAATGTGAGGCGCTGCCGCAGCTGCCGCAACTGGGGCTGCTTCAGTCGCTGTTCCAGTTCCGGCTGTCCGACCAGAACGATTTGCAGCAGCTTCTCGGTGAAGGTCTCCAGATTGGTCAGCATCCGGATCTCTTCCAGCACTTCATCCGACAAATTCTGCGCCTCGTCTACGATCAGGACGGCGGTCTCGCCGGCCCGGTAGCGGTCGAGCAGCCAATTATAAAGACGCTGCAGTACCTGGCTTTTGGATTTCGAATCGCAGGGAATGGAAAAATCCGCCATCATGAAGTCCAGAAATTGAGGCACGTCCAGGCGGGAGTTGAAGATGAACGCCGTCGCCACCTGCTGCAATCGCAGCCATTCCAGCAGCTTGTTGATTAACGTCGTCTTGCCGGTACCCACCTCGCCGGTCAGCAGCACGAACCCTTTGCGGCTCTGGATGCCGTAAGTCAGGCACGCCAGCGCCTCTTCCGTGTGCCGCGTCAGATACAGATAGCGCGGATCCGGATTGACATTGAACGGGTTGGCCCGAAGTCCAAAAAACTCTTTATACATATGTTTGCCTTAGATCTCGATCTTCTCCCGATCGCTGGCGACGCCGTTCCCGCGACCCCAGAAATGTCGCCGTCCATTGGCGTTGGCCACAACTGGCTCATCTTCGGACACCCAAGGCACCGAGACCAGCAGTGGGAGGTCCATGGCTGCCGCCGCGTCTTTTTCAGTGCGGATCGACCGGTCGCGGATTTCCAGCCAGATGGCGATAGCAATGCCCAAGGCAAGACCTGCGCCCAGACCGCCTCCCGCAAACAGCAGGCGGTTGGGAAAACTCGGATCTGTCGGCAGACCGGCAGGGTTGAGGACATGCATTTGCTCGCCCTGCTGCTGGCTCTCCATATTTGCAGCCAGTTCGGAGGAACTCTTCTTGGTCAAGAGATCGCGGTAGAGGTTCTGGGCGTTATCGTAGTCGCGGGTCAGCAGCTTGTATTGTTCTTCGATGCCGGGACTCATCGCGGTGCGGTTCTGGTAGACCTGGATCTGGCTCTGAAGCCTTTTCTGATCGCCAGTCGCTTGCGCAATCACATTTTCGTACTGATGGATCTGGAGACGGAGCTGCCGGATCTCAGGCGGCTCGGAAGCATTCGCCTTTTGTGTTGTGTCGGTCGTCTCGCTGGTCGCAGCGTTGATTTCGGCCAGTTTCTTCTTGACTTCTTTAATGTCAGCTTTGGTCTTGATTACGTCGGGATGATCTTCGGTATAGCGCGCCTGCAGTTGCATCAGTTGCGCTTGCAGAAGGTTCAACTGCTGATCGAGGGTCTGGGGGTTGGTGCTGGATTGCGAGCTCTTCCAGGCAGATAACTGCTGCGCCAGCAGGCTCTCGGTATAGGCCTTGTCCTGCTGCGCACGATTCAGAGTCTGGGTGGTGGCATCGAGTTGCGAGTTCATGGACATCAGGATGCGCCCATTGTTCTCGGCATCATTCGGGAGTTGTCCCATGTACTGTCTCTTAAAGGCAGCCAGCTTGGAATCCTGTTCGTCCAGAGTGCGCTTGGCTTCGTCCAGTTGCCGGCCCAGAAAATCAGTCGTACCCTGCGCAACCGCAGAACGTGTCCTCAGGTTCTCTTCCACCAGTAATCCGGTGAGCTCGTTACAGATCTGCTGAGCGCGACGCGGGCTGCTGGAAATGTAGTTGACATAAAAACCTGGTACCGGAGTACCGCTGCCGGACGGCTTCTTCGATTTGGTCTTCTTGGTAGACCCGGCACTGGGAGTCGACCCGCCACCCGAAATGTCGGTGATGACCGGTTCCACGGACATGTTGGCGCGGATCTCCTGGATGATCGCCCCTTCCTCGCCCGGCTTGGCGATTCCCAGACGCTCGATCATCGGGCGCAGACGATTTCCCGCTAAGACCTGTTGTTGCATGGTTGCCAGGCGCTGGGTGAAATCGGAGGTAATGACGGGCTGAACGTAGTTGTCAGGAACCTTCTGCCCTTCCACCAGCACCAGGGACTGTGAAGAATACTTAGGCGGAAAGGCATAGGACACCAGGAAGCCGGCCAGCGGGGCCAGTAACGCCGGGATCAGAATGACCTTCAGGCGGCGGCGTACCATCGCCAGGTAATCGTCCATCGTCAGTTCGCGATTCTCAATCATGCTGTTCACCATTCTGGCCGCAGGGCGGCCCCAAAATTAATCAATCCGGCTTGGACGGGGATGCCATTCCACGCCAATCGTCGCCATGTGCCGTGTCGTACTTCGACCGCAGGTCCCGCTATCGCAGACCGGGCTGTCGAAACTCGAATCGTTAAAACGATAGGCAGCGAACGCGGAGAATTCCCGCCCCAGATGCTTGCGGAACAACACCCGCGCAAATCCATGGTTGAAAGTATTCCCGGGTTCTCCGGTTAAACCCTGGGACTGGATTCGACGGTTGTGGGAGTACCCGAAGTCGAGGTAGACCTCAAAGGTGCGCGCCAAGGGACGGGTCACGCCGATCCGACCTGCCTGAGTGTCGGACCCAGCAAAGAAACCCGACCCGGCGGATGTGAATTTCTCGTAGGTGGCTGCAATCGACGTTCTCGTGAATCGGTAGCGCACCGCGGCTCTTCCGTTCACCGACCAGCGGGTCACGGTGCCCAACACTGGATCCTCAATGACAAGGCGCTGGGGGCCGATGCCTGCAATCAGGGTCATCTTTCCGCTGATCGAGTGACTCCACCGAAAATTCGCGATTTGGCCGTCAATCTGACCGCCGGCATCCTGGGCAAAACGGAATTGCTGAAACCCATACACTACCCCGATCTGATCCCGGCGACCCAGCATGT
>WNFR01009039.1_pt1 | contig 10064 bp, 11 predicted proteins | sample 5400221 | NCBI WGS metagenome assembly WNFR01 (sample SAMN13153357, study PRJNA577476) | soil metagenome | isolation source: 40 cm soil under Madrone tree | place: USA:California | collected 2016-06-14 | reverse complement strand
CTCGCCCCTAGAGGTCCAGGCTAGGAAGATATTCTCGCCGAGATTCCAGAGGTCCTGCAGGCACTCGTCGACGATGCCGATATTGCGCCGCACGTCCTCGAACGCGAGGTTGGCGGGCGCGGGGTAATCCGCAAACACATCGAGCCAGGACTGGCGGCGCTCGGTTGCCCGGCTCATGCGGGGACGACGCCGGGCGAAGTTACACCGGCGGCAGCATGCCGTTCACAAGAACAAAGACGATCAGCGAGCGCACGCTGTCGATCGACACGAAGACGTTCATGTAGAAGTACTGAAGGAACGCGCAAGCGCCCAAGGCTACCAGCAACGGCCACTTGGCGCGCTCCAGGCCCCTGTCCATGGCGCCATGCAGCGATGAATGGGCCGCGCCCTGCTTCCCATCGACTTCGCCGGAAGCGGCGGCGCGCTTGGTCCTGCGTCCTGACTCTTGCAGCCAGCGAGCCAGGTTGCGGCTCGTATCCATGTATGGATCATCCATAGCGGTACAGACTCTACGGCCTGGCGGCCGAATGCCGGTAGGCAGTCGATCACGTCCCGAAGGCGCGCTCGCGGCGAATTTGTACGGCGTTGTTAGAGCTGTCGGGGAGCGACGGCGCGGTGTAGTTACATCGCTACGGGATTCGCGGGAAAATAGGATCGTGCCGGCCACCATCCTCATCGTCGATGACGACCAGACCATCCGCGAGCTGCTTCAGCTCCACCTGAGGAACGCGGGCTACGCCGTCCACGTCGCCGAGGACGCGGTGGAAGCCGGGCACCTGATCCTGCGCCAGCCGCCCGACCTGATCATCTCGGACGTCAACATGCCGCACATGGACGGCTTCGAGTTCATCGCGGCAGTCAGGGCCGACAACTCGCTGCCGTACATCCCGGTCATTTTTCTGACCTCCGAGGAGGAGGGCGAGATCCGCGGGAAGGAGCTCGGCGCGGTCGGCTACGTCGCCAAGCCGATCCGCGCGGACCGGCTGCTCGATCTGGTGGCGAAGCACGTGCCGGGCGGCCGGCATCTCCCCGGGCCGGCTTAAAGCACCCGGCCGCTCGCTTGGTCGATCAGGTGCATGTGGTTGAGATCGGCGAGCAACTGCGTGCGCACGCCGGGCTGCGCGTTCGCCGCGGGATTGGTGCGCGCGCACATCTCGGCGCCGTTGACGCTGAAGAATACCAGCGTCTCCATGCCCAGCGGCTCGGTCACTTCCGGCGTGACCTCGAAAGGATGCTGGTTGGCGACGCTGTGCGGCCGCATTTCGGTGAGGTGCTCCGGGCGCAGCCCGAAGAGGAGACTGCGCCGGCCGGCATGCGCGCGGTAGCGCGCGGTCCGCTCCGCCGGCACCGGGAATGAAACCCCGCCGTTGAGGCGCACCCGCAGCGCGCCCGCGGTTTCCTCGAGGGCGCAGCCGGTGATGTTCATCGCCGGCGAACCGATGAACCCGGCGACGAACAGGGTGGCCGGCGAATGGTACAGGTCGTTCGGCGCGCCCGCCTGCTCGATGAGGCCGGCGTTCATCACCACCACGCGGTCGGCGAGGGTCATCGCTTCCACCTGGTCGTGCGTGACGTAGACGGTGGTGGTGCGCACCTTCTGGTGCACCTTCTTGATCTCGGTGCGCATGTGCACGCGCAGCTTCGCGTCGAGGTTGGAGAGCGGCTCGTCGAACAGGAACACCTTGGGATTGCGCACGATGGCGCGCCCCATGGCGACGCGCTGGCGCTGGCCGCCCGAGAGCTGCTTCGGCTTCCTGTCGAGCAGCTCGCCGATGCCGAGGATGCCGGCGACCGCCGCCACGCGGCGCGCGATCTCGTCCTTCGGCAGCTTCTTCAGACGCAGGCCGAAGGACATGTTCTCGTGCACCGTCATGTGCGGATAGAGCGCGTAGTTCTGGAACACCATGGCGATGTCGCGGTCCTTGGGCGGCACGTCGTTCACCACGTCGCCGCCGATCAGGATCTCGCCGCCGGTGATGTCCTCCAGGCCCGCGATCATGCGCAGCGTCGTCGTCTTGCCGCAGCCCGAGGGCCCGACCAGCACCACGAACTCCTTGTCGGCGATGTCGAGATCGATGCCGCGCACCGCCGGCGTCTGCTCGTAGTCCTTCACCAGATTGCGCAGCGTCACCTGGGCCATGGCGCGCTCAGCCCTTGGTCGCGCCGGCCGTGAGGCCGGCGATGTAGTAGTCCATGAGGAAGGCGTAGATGACGAGCGGCGGCATCGCCCCGAGCAGCGCCGCGGTCATGATCTGGCCCCAGTTGAACACGTCGCCCTTGATGAGCGTGCTGACGATTCCCGCCGGCAGCACCATCTGGTCGACCGAGGTGGCGAAGGCCATCGGGTAGAGGAAGTCGGCCCACGACACGGTGAACGCGAAGATGGTCGCGGCGATGACCCCGGGCAGCGCGACCGGCAGGAAGATCCTGGTGAGCACCTGGAAATAGCCCGCGCCGTCGATCAGCGCCGCCTCGTCGAGCTCCTTCGGGATGCTGGCGAAATAGCCGATCATGATCCAGGTGCAGAACGGCACGGTCAGCGTCGGAAAGATGATGATCAGGAGCCACCAGTGGTTCATCAGCTCGATCCCGGTCCAGTCCTGCACGAACGCGAAAATCTTGAACAGCGGAATGAACAGCAGCGTCTCCGGGATCAGGTAGGTGAGGAACACTCCCGCCGCCAGCGCGCCGGAGCCCCAGAAGCGCATGCGCGAGAGCGAGAACGCGGCGGGGATGCTGATCGCCATGGTGATCGCGACGACGGCCAGGGAGACCACCGCCGAGTTGCGGAAGAACGTCAGGTAGGCCTGCGAAGTGAGCAGCGCGGAATAGTTGTCGAGGCTCGGGTCGAACACCCACCAGGGCAGCTTCGCCGAGGAGATCTCCGCGCTCGTCTTGAGCGAGGTGATGAACATGTACAGCGGCGGCGTGAGGAACAGCACCGCGAACAGCACCAGGAACACGTAGGACCAGACCAGCGCCGCGCGGCGCTCCTGCCGCAGGCTCGCGCTCACGCCTCGGTCCCGCGCCGGTTGATGTCGCGCAGGATGAAGTACGCGGCGACACCGAGGATCGGGAACATGAACAGCGACACGCACGCGCCGAGCGGCAGGTCGCCGCCCTCGATGCCGAGCTGGAACGCCCAGGTGGCAAAGACATGCGTCTGGTCGATCGGCCCGCCGTTGGTCAGGATGCGCACGATGTCGAAGTTGGCGAAGGTGACGATGAGCGAGAACAGCACCGTGATGGCGATGATGTTGCGCATCATCGGCAGCGTGATGTACCAGATCTTCTGCCACCAGTTGGCGCCGTCGATGGCCGCCGCCTCGTAGAGCTGCTCGGGCACCGACTTGAGCGCCGCCAGGTACATGATGAGGAAGAACGGCGCGCCGTACCAGACGTTCACCAGGATCACCGAGAAGCGCGCCCAGCCCGGCTCGCCGAGCCACGACACGGCGTCCAGGCCGACGCGGGCCAGCACCCAGTTGAACGCGCTGTAGGACGGATCGAACAGCCAGAACCAGGCGAGCGTGCTCATCGCCGGCGGGATCACCCACGGCACCAGCAGCATGCCGCGCCACTTGCGCTGCCCTTTCGCCGGGATGTTGTGCACGAAGTGCGCGACGACAAAGCCGATCAGCGCCTTGAAGATCACCGCGCTCACCGCGAAGATCACGGTCTGCTTGATCACCATCCAGAACAGCTCGCGCTTGAACAGGAACGCGAAGTTGCCCAGGCCGACGAAGCGCTCCATCGACTTGTTGAGCGTCGCGAGGTGCAGCGAATACAGCGCCGGATAGATCACCAGCGCCGCAATCAGCGCGATGAGCGGCAGCGCCATCAGAAAGGCGATGGTCGACTTGTGCCGCGCGAGGCGCCGCCCGGACCTGCGCCGGCGCGGGACGCTCAGCCGGGCGGCTTGGACGACGCCGTTGGCCATGGCGCGCCTAGGAGCGCATGTAGCCCTCGAGCTCCGAGGCGGCCCAGCCGATCGCCTTGTCGATCGAATCGCCGCCCTGCGTGCAGCGCGCGATCATCTTCGTGTTGATCGCCTGCACGTACATCTGCTGCGCGATGCTGGCCGGAGCCGGCGCGCCCGCCATCCAGGTCACCTGGCTGGCGCGCGGCGGGTAGTGATACACCGTGCCCTTCGGCGGCTCGACCTGCTCCCAGACCCTGAAGTCGCGCATGCTCTCGAACGAGGGAATGTCGTAGCCGCCGCTCGCATTGACGATCCTCTCGACGTTCGGGCGCTGCAGCAGGTGCGCGAGCAGGCTCTTCGCCGCCGGCTTGTTCTTGGAGAATTTCCACACGCCCCAGAAGAACGGCAGGAACGGCGCGTAGCGGCCCTGCGGCCCCTTTGGCATCTCGAAGGTCCACAGCTGCTCGGCGACTTTCAGGTTGTCGCGCTTGGCGACCGCCCAGGCGCTGGGCGGGTTGAAGATGAGCGAGCCCTGCCCCGAGATCAGGTAGCGGTTGTTCGAGGCGTCGTCCCAGGCGAACACGTCGGGCGGCAGCGCCTTCACCAGGCGCTGCGAGTACTCGAGCACGCGCTTTACCGCGTCCGACTTCACGCTGATGTTGCCTTTGGCGTCGACGAGCTGCGCGCCGTGCGAGGCGAACAGCGAGCCCACCCAATCCACCGAGTCGGTGGTCTGCCCGAGGCCGAGACCGAAAGGATTGCCGGCCTTGAAGGCCTTTTCGGCCGCGACCACGAAGTTGTCCCAGGTCCAGTGGTCGGCTTCCTTGGTCGGCGGCTTGCCGGCCGGATACATCGCCTGCACGTCGATGCCGCACTGCGACTTGAGCAGATCGATGCGCGCGCAGGGCGGCTTCACCTGCGTGCCGGTCACCGCCGGCACGCCCAGCCAGTGGCCCTCGCTCCTGCCGAGGTACTCGATCGCCGACGACAGCTTGCCGTTCTGCTTCAGGAGACCGCCCATCACGTCGTCGAGCGGCTCGAGGCTCTTCGCGAGCGAAAGCGGATACCACGCGAGGAACTGCAGGATGTCGTGGCCGGACTGCGCCTGCGACTCGGCGGTCGCGGTCATCATGATCTTGTTGCCCTGCGAGGTGATGTAGTCGATCTTGAGCTCGACGTTTTCCTTCTTCGCCCACTCCTGGCAGATCGCGGTGAGCGTGTCGTTCGCCCCGGGGACCCAATGGTCCCAGAAGCCGACCGACAGCCGGCCGGCGGCGCGCGACGTGCGCACGTAGGGCGCGCCGATCGCCACGGCGGACGCGGCAGCAGTCGTCGCAAGAAAACGGCGGCGTGTGAATTGCCTGCGGCTCATGGGGGCTCCTCCTCAGGAGTGACGAACAGTGGGCGCAGCATCCTACCTCGATTCGCTTTGATTCGTGAACTTTCGCACAGTTCCGCGCGAGCTTTCCGTGCCAAACCCGGCCAGCGTAGCTATCCTCAGCAAGCGGGTCTGGGGGGTTGAACATGCCGAACATCAATAGAGCTTGCCTCGATGCGGTTCGTAAGCACCTGAAGCAATGTTTTCCCGATTGGGCCGTCGATGAGTGCTGGGACGGAAACCGGGAGGCTCAGAGCTTTCGGCTCACCAAGCCAAGCGAGCCGGTGCACCTTCTCGAGGTGCGTCGAAACCTCCTCGACAACCACCGGCCGGAAGAGCTTTCCGTCCTGCTCAAATACCAGGCGGTGGGCCAGTCCCTGGCACACGCCGAGGGGCATCGGCTGCTGCTCTCCGCGCGCGGTCTCGAGCCGATTTGATCGGCGACAGCCGGGCTAGCGCTGCCAGAACGGCGGATTCCTTCAGCGGTTCGAGCTCGGACGGCGGAAGATCGGTGAAAAGAGGCACACTCTCTATCGGGTCAGTCGCGCTCATGCGTGGCTCCGTCGATCGCTAGGGCCCGCAGATGGTAACAACCTCGTAAGAAAACGGACACGGCATCGCAACACGGGCCTTATAGGTTGATGGCATTCGCCATCAACCTTAGGGAGTTCCGATGTTGAAGAAGACGACTCTTGCACTATGCCTCTCCGCGGCGGCGCTGTCCGCACCGGCCTTCGGCGACGAGGATCGCGATCAGGGCCGCGACGCAATCCCGGAGCTGCACCACGTTTTCCTGATCATGATGGAAAATCATTCCGCCAGCGAAATCCTGGGCAATACCGCCAACGCGCCGTTCATCAACCAGCTGGCGCAATCCGCCAATGTGGCGGCAAACTATTTCGCGGTGGGCCATCCGAGCCTGCCGAACTACCTGCATGTCGTCGGTGGGTCGAACTTCGGCGTCGCCGGTGACCCCACTCCGAAATGGCACAATGACGCGGGCAGCCCGGGCACGGTCGTCCCGCTCGCCGGGTCCGGGGTCGATTTGCCGACGCCGGCCAGCTTGACCGGCGCAACCGGCGGACGCGATCTTGCCGCGTCGGGCTACATCGCCATGACCATCGCCGATCAGCTGCACGCGATCGGCAAAACCTGGAAGACCTACCAGGAAAGCTTGCCGGCGGGCGGTGCCGACAAGGTCGATTACAGCGACGGTGTATTTTCGAACCTGAGCCCGGTCAAGCAGGCCGACATCGCCAAGCAATATGCGGTCAAGCACAATCCATTCGCCTACTTCGACAATATCCAGCGCAGCGCCGATTCCGCCAATGGACTGGGCAATATCGTGGGGTTCGACGGCACCAACGGCCTGTTCGCCGATTTGCGCGCCGGCAGCATGCCGAGCCTCGCCTTCATCGCCCCGAATCAGTGCCACGACATGCACGGACTGGGCAACGCCGGCGCCTTCTGCGCCACGGATGCGACAACCATCCGGATGGGCGATGCCACCGTGGAAACGCTCGTCACCGCGATCAAGGGCTCGCAGTCCTGGAAGGAAGGGAACAACGTCGTCATCGTGATGTGGGACGAGAACGACTTCAGCAACAGTCCCAACCTCGTAGGCATGATCGTGGACAGCAACTACGGGGTGCACGGCGTGAAGAGCGCGAAGCCGTACAACCACCATTCGCTGCTCAGGACCCTGGAAGCCGGCTTCGGCCTGGGGTGTCTGAATCACGCCTGCGACAGCAGCGTGCAGGTGATGAGCGATGTGTTCGCGCGCTCACACCGGCGCTAGGCCAGTCCCACAAAGAAAAAGCCCCGGTCGCTAGGGGCGCGCCCGGGGCCGATGCCGCTTCCAATGAAGGGGGGGAAAGCAGCGTCGCAGAGATTAACGCCGCGCGGGGGCGGCGGACAATAATTTAATCGCGGCGAAGCCGATCACTTTCGCAGAACGCATCCTCTGTAGGGTCATTCCCGACATCATTCGCGTGGCAGCAGCCCCTTTTCGTTGCGCTCCGGAACGGCAATCCAATTGCGCTTCAGGTGAGCCAGCACCTTGGGCTCCGCAGCCGCGCCCCATCCGTCTGCGTTGCCCTGCCAGCAGCGATCGCACGCAACCAGCTTGTATTTGGGAATGAAGCGCCCTCATATCGGTGCGGGCCGTATTGAAACCTCCCATCGCACAGGCCACAGCTATGCCAGATTTCTTCGCCCATCTCTCCTCCCGATCCGGACACGAATGCTGCGTCAGGCGAAGCGAATAGAACAGGGCATAGACGGCAGCATCAAGCAATTTTACGCAGCGCTTCACCGATATTTATCAGCAGGTCCCGGAGCAGGTCGCGCTCGCCGTCAAAACCTGTCAAGCGGCTTGCGTAGCGGTGGTAGCGCGTCCGTTTCGTAGGGGTTTTCCCGACGTGCCGGATGGTCTATGGTCATAACAGTCCAGAAAGGCGGCTCGTGGACTAAAAGGGGAGGGACTCGGAGGGTCTATTGAGCAACGGTCTACATGACTTGGGGACCGCCCGCAGGTATTACGCTGCAATGCGCGATCTGATCATTCGTCATCGCGGCGGATCGAGGGAAGAACGAGCACTGGGGAAGCTGTTGGACCTGTCGCGCAAGGCCGCCGCGGCGATTGACGACAGCAATTGCAGGTCGCTGCTCGCGGCAGTCGAGGGCTACGGCGCCCAGCTGTTCTCGGAATCCGGACATCTGAAATGGGCGCGGACGGAAATGTCAGGCGCGCATTTTCTCAGGCTGCAAATCTTGCGGGAGCTGGACGCCTTTCACGTGCGCCTCTTGCAGTTGCAGCTTGAGGCGACCCAGGATGTGGCGGCAACACTGGCCGCCGATTTGCGCTCCGCTCGGGGTTGAAGTAGCGGTGCCGGCCGATCGGCGGGCACGGACCGCCGTAGCCGGTGCGCTTCCAGTCGTTTAGTCCCTGAAGCGCTCCCCGGGCGTTTGCCTTTATCGATCGCGTTTGGACTCCGGGGAAGATTGCGCGGCTTGCTGACTGGCCTGCCGAGTCTCGGGAAGTTCTTCCAGGACGATATCCAGCGCTTTAAGAAACAGGGCGTCCGGAACAGTTAGATCGCCGTGGACGTACCAGCTCAGAGCTCGTTGGCTGAGATTGAGGCGCGCTGCCAGCTTGGCCACGCCGCCCACTTTCGCAGCGGCGCGTGCCAGCACATGCCGGGCAACTGCCTCGGTTTTCACGGCGCAGCTATGCTCCGCTTCAAGCACCAAAAGCGCAATTCTGTCTGCTACCGAACAGACAGGCCACAGGCCGGCTGTACAGTGGGCCAATGTCCAGCGAAACGCGCCAGACTCTCACGCTGTACCGCGCCCTCAAAAATTGCGGCGGCGAGGCCGAATTGGCCAAGGCGCTCGACGTGTCAATCGAAAGCCTGTCGCGCTGGCTCACCGGGCATGAGGCTCCGTCGGTCAAGGTCTACATGGCCGCCCTCAGCCTCGTTGCGGCTAGGCGGATCAAAACGCGCTAAATCGGGTCTGTTGCCGCCCGGCGTTCCAATCGTCCGGTCCATGTAGTGATTTCGCTACATTGGTGTCGATGTATGGCTACAAGCTGTCGCTCTTTAGCTACAATTACGGGGAACTAGGGGGAGAGCGCCGGATGAATGAAGAGTTGACCTGGAAGGTCAGGCACGAGCCAGCTGAACGCGGATCGGGGCAGAAAGCGCCGGCAAAGGCGCACTTCTATTGGAAGAAAAAGAACGGACAACTCGTTCGTTCTGCTGAATTCACGCAGCCAGAGCTTGAAGTCGAGATCGAGCGGCTGAGTACAGTCGGAGAAGATTTGACGCAGTTTGTGCTCGCACTAAAGCTGCTCGCCCTTTCTCGGGGCTCCTAATTCGGGTCGAGATTTACGACCGCTTGATCCTCGCCAGGCTTTACCGACAGTTGGCGTCCCCACGGGGATTTGTCGCTATATAGCCCGTGTTGTCTTGCGCTGCGAGGGATGGCTGCAGGCCGCTTGACCCTGCAGGAACGCAGGCCAGTCTAACCTCCGCTCGGGGTCGATAGCCGACATTGGCGAAATCGACGAGTTAAGATGTCCCCGCATCGAGCCGATTTGCCCGCGTTCTCGGAGCTCGTCCATGCCAAGGCACCCGGATTACGTTCCGCACGGGGTGATCCCCGCCGTGCTGCTGCCGTTCGACGATGACCTCTCAATCGACGAGGCCTGGTACCGCGCACACCTGCGCGACGTGAGCTTGGTGGAGGGCGTGTCCGCGATCACCACCAACGCGCACGCCTCCGAGGTCGCATCGTGCAGCTTCGAGGAGCAGCGGCGCGTGCTCGGGATCACCGTCGACGAGATCGGCGGGCGCGTGCCGATCGTGAACGGCGTGTACGCGGAGAACGGGCTGGAGGCGGCTCGCATCGCGAAAATGGCGCATGAAGGCGGCGCCTCCGCGCTGCTGGTGTTCCCCTCGGGGGTCTACACCTTCGGCCAGCGCCCCGAGATGGCGCTCGAGCACTTCAAGCGCATCGCCGACGCCACGGACCTGCCGTTGATCGTCTTCCAGTATCCGCTCGCCGGCGGCCAGGGCTATCCGCTCGCGACGCTCTCGAAGATCCTCGACGCGGTGCCGACGGTGCGCGCGATCAAGGACTGGTGCTCGAACCCGCAGCTGCACGAGCGCCACATCCGCGCGCTGCAGTCGCGCACCCCGCCTGTCAACGTGCTCACCACGCACAGCACCTGGCTGATGGGCTCGCTGACGCTCGGCTGCA
>WNFR01009035.1_pt1 | contig 10066 bp, 10 predicted proteins | sample 5400221 | NCBI WGS metagenome assembly WNFR01 (sample SAMN13153357, study PRJNA577476) | soil metagenome | isolation source: 40 cm soil under Madrone tree | place: USA:California | collected 2016-06-14 | reverse complement strand
GAGACGATGCAGAACAGCGAATACCTGGGTGACGCCATCGGGCCGCGGCTGACGGGCTCGCCGCAACTGAAGCAGGCCAACGAATGGACGGCAGCGAAGTTCCGCGAGTACGGCCTCACGAATGTGCATCTGGAGCCGTGGACCATCGCGCATTCCTGGACACGCGGAACGGCGCGCGCGCGCATCGTGTCTCCGACGGAGCATCCACTGACCATTGCTTCGGCGGGTTGGGCTCCGGGCACAGCAGGAGTCGTGCGCGGGCCGGTGGTGTACGTTGATATCAAGAAGGATGAAGATTTTGAGAAGTATCGCGGGAAGCTGAAGGGCGCGATCGTGATCGCCCAGGAGCCCGCAAGTCTCTCGCCGCCAAAGCCTGAGGACGCCTTCAGCGAAGTAAATCGTCCGATGCAGACGCCGCCGCCGCTGAAGGGCCAGCCGGCTGCGCCGTCGCCCTTTGCGGCGATGATGGCGGTGGCGCGGAAACGGACGGAGTTTTACAAGCAAGAGGGCGTGGCCGTGGTGCTGCGCGATTCAAACAAGCCGCACGGCCTGCTGAACATGACCGGAATCGGTGGAGAACAGTTCAACATCGGCGCGATTCCCACTGCATTTATCACCGGTGAAGGCTACCGGATGCTCTACCGGATGCAAAAGCATGGCCCGGTGCAAGTCGAAATCGAGATAACCAATTCGTTCAGCGACAAGCCCGTAGAGGTCTACAACACGGTCGCGGAAATCAAGGGAAGCGAAAAGTCAGACGAAGTCGTGATTCTCGGGGCGCACTTGGATTCCTGGGATTTGGGCACGGGCTCGACGGACAACGGAACCGGCTCGATGGCGGTTCTCGAGGCGGCGCGCACCCTGGCAAAACTGAATCTGAAGCCGAAGCGGACGATCCGCTTCATCTTGTTCAGTGGAGAAGAAGAAGGATTGTGCGGCTCGGTGAAATACGTGGAAGCGCACAAGGACGAGTTGGAGAAGATTTCCGGCGTGCTGGTGCACGATACCGGAACGGGAAGAGTCCTGACACTGGCTTTGCATGACAATTATCAGGACCGGGAGATTGTGGACCAGGTGCTGGCGCCGCTGAAGGAATTGAGGTTGCTCGAGCCGACGATGATGCACATGTCGGGGACGGACCATCTGTCCTTCAACGAAGCGGGAGTGCCGGGCTTCTGGGCGCTTCAGGATGGCGCGGAATACAGCAAGACGCATCACAGCCAATCGGACACGTTCGACAAAGTGTGGAAGGACGATCTGAATGAGGGTGCGCAGGTTCTGGCGGCGTGGGCCTTCAACACTGCGCAGTTGCCGGAAATGTTGCCGCGGCGGCCGCTGCCGTATCGTCCGTCTGCTGATGCGGCGAAGGCCGAAGCGGCAAAGCCGGATCCGATTGTGGAGATGGACACGAAGATTCTGGAGCAGGTGAAGTCCGACCAGGCCGAACTGAAATCCAACATGAAATATCTAACGGATCGTATCGGCCCGCGGCTGACGGGTTCTCCGCAGCTCGATCGCGCCAGCCATTGGACGCTGGAGCGATTCAAGGAAATGGGGCTTTCGAACGCGCGCCTGGAGCCATGGACGATTGCGAACAGTTGGACGCGCGGGCCGGCGGCGGCGCGAATTCTTTCTCCAACCGAGGCGACACTCACGATGGCTACCGCAGGGTGGTCTCCCAGCACGAATGGAACGATTCACGGCGCGGTCCTGGGTTTGGCGTATGACAAATTGGAAGACCTGGACAAATACCGGGGAAAATTGAAGGGAGCAATTATTTTGTTGGGGCACCCGAGAGAACTGGAAGCGCCGGGAAATCCGATGACCACGCCATGGGGTGAAGAAACAATTCCCATTGCGCATCCCAAGGGAGAGGCGCCCTATGTTTCGGGCGAGTACCGAAAAATCCGCATGGCGCTTACGAAAATGATTTCCGATGAAAAACCTATGGCGGTTCTCATTGGTTCCGAAAAGGAGTACGGGCTGCTCAATATGAGCACGTATTCGCGGGACTATCAGCCGGCGGGGGCCCCGGTCGCCTTTGTGGCACGCGAAAATTATCGGCAACTGTGGCGTTTGCTGGATGAGGGACCGGTTCAGGTGGAAGTCAACATTGAGGGGAAGCTCAGCGGAAAACCGGCGGAAGTTTATAACACCGTGGCGGAAATTCCGGGAAGCGAGAAGCCGGATGAGGTGGTGATTATCGGCGCGCATCTCGATTCATGGGATTTGGGGACCGGCGCGACCGACAATGGCACGGGCTCCGTGGCCGTGCTGGCCGCAGCGCGCGCGCTGCAGAAGCTGGGCGTGAAGCCGAAGCGAACCATCCGATTCGTGCTGTTCACCGGCGAAGAACAAGGATTGGTCGGATCGAGGGCCTACGTGAAGGCGCATCAGAACGAACTGGAAAAAATTTCGGGCGTCCTGGTGCACGACAGCGGCACAGGCAAAGTGCTGACGCTCGGCCTGATGGGAAATTATGCCGCGCGGGAGACTATCGACCATGCGCTGTACCCCTTGGGCCGCGCGAAGGAAGTCGGATTGGCGGAGCCGACGCTGCGCTGGGAAGGTGGGAGCGATCATGTGCCGTTCGATGAGGCCGGCGTGCCGGGATTCTGGTGCGTGCAGGATCCCGCGGATTACGACAAGACGCACCATTCCCAGGCGGATACGATCGAACGAGTGCGCTGGGACGATCTGACGGAAGGCGCGCAAGTGCTGGCGGTTTTCGCGTACAACGTGGCGCAACTTCCGGAAATGCTTCCACGCAAGGCAGCAAAAAAGGGAAGCGACTAAGCCGGGCGCATGCGTGCCGTTCTACAAAGAGTCAGCCGCGCGCGTGTGACCGTGGAAGAAAAAGCGACGGGCGAAATCGGGGCCGGGCTGATGATTTTGCTCGGCGTGAGGCGCGAGGATACTTCTGCTGTTGCTTCCTCGATGGCGGAAAAGTGCGCGAACCTGCGAATCTTCGAGGACGACGCGGGGAAAATGAACCGCTCGCTGCTGGACGTGAAAGGCAGTGCGCTGGTGGTCTCGCAGTTCACCCTTTACGGCGACGCACGCGGGCAGCGGCGGCCGAGCTTCCTTGCGGCCGCTTCTCCCGAGCAAGCCAAAGCCTTGTATGATGAATTTTGCGCGGCGCTTCGCAAACTCGGCGTGACTGTGGCGACCGGAGTTTTTCGGGCAATGATGTCCGTGGAGCTTGTCAATGAAGGCCCGGTCACGATCCTCCTCGATTCCGACAAGACCTTTTAAGCAGAGCAACTTTCGCAAGAATGCGCCCCGGTGGACAAAGCCGGCGGTCCTGCGCGAATTGGAGGCGCTGGCTGACCCGAAGGTACGCGCGAAGATGTCCCACTTTGGAGTAAATGTGCCGAAGGCACACGGAATCTCCGTGCCCGTGCTGCACCGATTCGCGAAACATATCGGGAAAAATCATGCGCTCGCCCAAGCGCTCTGGGCGACTGGTATTCATGAGGCGCGAATCCTCGCAACTCTGATCGGAGAATCAGCAAAAGTCAGTTCCGCAGAAATGGATCGCTGGGTGCGCGATTTTGATGCATGGGACGTGGTGGATGCGGCTTGCTGCTATTTGTATGCGCACACCAAGTTCGCCTGGAGGAAGACGGCCGCCTGGAGCCGGCGCAGCAGGGAGTTTGAAAAGCGCTCCGCATTTTCCTTGATGGCGTATTTGAGCTACAAAGACAAGGAGGCTCCGGACTCACGATTCGCGAAATTCTTGAAAGTAATCGAGCGGGAAGCGCACGATGAGAGAAATTTTGTGAAGAAAGCGATCAACTGGGCTTTGCGGAACATTGGAAAGCGAAATATCCGACTGAATCGTGAAGCGATTCGGGCGGCGGAAAGAATTCGCAAACAAAATTCGCGGGCGGCACGGTGGATTGCCGCGGATGCCCTGCGTGAACTGAAAAGTGACGCGGTGCAAGCGCGGTTGCGGAGGAAGACGGCTTGAAGCGCATGGCAGCCGCGGACAAGAACAAGCTGAAGATTCGGTGCGCGAAGAGCGCCGATGCGCAGCGGATTGCGGAGCTCAGTGGACAGCTCGGGTATCCGGCAACCGCGGCCCAGATGCGCGAGCGATTGCGCGGAATCAAACCCGTCTCGCAGCATGCTGTTCTGGTGGCGGAAACGGCACAGGACGGAGTCATCGGCTGGTTGCATGTGAGCAGGCAGCCGCTTCTTGAAGTCGAGATCCGCGCCGAAGTGAACGGGCTCGTCGTAGACGAAAGAGTGCGAAGCGCCGGAGCGGGCGCGCGGTTGCTTGCCGCCGCGGAAGAATGGGCGCGAAAGCACGGCTGCAAGAGCATGTCCGTGCGATCGAACGTGATTCGCGAGCGTGCACACAAGTTTTACGAACGAAACGGCTACGAGCACTACAAGACGCAGAAGTCCTTCCGCAAACCGCTGTAGCAATGGCGGAGTGTAAAAGTGTAAGGGTGTAAGAGTGCAAGGGTCCGAGAGAGGTCCTTCGATTTGCTGACGGATCGATCGGCGTAGCGCTTCGGTTCGCACAGGCTAAAGCCTGTGCCACATTTCGAAGCAGGTCCTTCGTCGCGATGCTCCTCCCTTCGAGACTCAGGGCAAGCAGGATAGATTTCCTTGTCGAAAATCTGGTTAACCATAACATCCCCCCTCCCCTATGTTTTTTGTAAGTGTTGATTCTGCAGGATTTAGGTTTGCTGTAAGTTGTTTAGAATGAACACTTGCGGGATGGTTCGCAAGTGTTGCATTTACATGGGTTAGGGCAACGCGGGGCCCCGCGTCTGTAGGGCGAAGATGGCGACGTGAATCGCCGCTTCAAGAGCTTGGGTGCCAGCGCTACCAGGTGAAGCAGATCCCTCGCGTTGCTCGGGATGACAGATATTGGGGTGGACGTCGGTGGAGCCAGGTTGTGAGGCGGAAGAGCCGGGCCGAGGCCCGGCCTCTACAGGGGTGGGTTGCGGGGCAGAGGTACCGGTAGGAACGGCGGCCACTACACGCTGAACGAATTCGGTGCTAGTCGGAGGCAGGGGAGTGGGTGGCGCTGGGTCTGGTTGGGGGACTGACGTAGCGGTAGGAAGGGCGGATTGCGGAGCAGACGTACCGGTCTGAAGACCGGCCACTACAGGGGGAGGATTGGCGGGCGTGGGAGGATTGCGGCGGGCGAAGTTTTGGTTGACGGAGTCGCGGATGGCATCGCGCCAATCATTCGCGCCAAAGGCGTTGATGTATTCGTGCTGGGCTAGTTGGATGGTTTGGAGGAGGGTCTGGGCGAGATAGGCGAGGGTGCGGGCGGTGCGAGGTTTTACATCGCCACGGAGGACGGCGGGGACGAGGCGGCCGAGGGCGGCGCTAAGATCGTTGGCGGAGAGGTATTCTCCGGAGAGGAAATAGGCCAGTTCGTGGGCGAGCTTATTGGCGGAGCGGGCCTGGGATTCCTTGCGAGCGTGGTCGAAGCAGAAGTGGGGATGCTTGCCGGCGCGGGGAGTGCGGCATTTGCGGCCGTCGGAGAAGGTGAAACGACACAACGAGACGCGGTCCTGTAGGCGAAGAGAGGACATGAGTGGCTCCAGAAAGTTAGATTTGGAAATAAAAAAGCCCCGGTGAAACCGGGGCGCAGTACCGAATAAAATAACTATATGGGATGAGTACTGTTGCTGTCAAATAGAAAATTGGAAGGAGCGGGAGGAGCAGCGCACAAGCGGGGGAGAAACAAGGCGACGGGCAGTTTGGCGGGGAACAAGTCAAAACCCGCAGCCTTAGAACCGAAGGCTGCGGCACCCGGCAAGAAAGACTCTCTGCTAATCACTTGAGCACTTGGCGTGGCTTTTGGTCTGTCACGGGCTACACTGTGACCATGAAACCGGCCTTGTATTCAGTTATCGTTTTGGGTTTCGCAATCTGTACGTTCACATCAAGTGCGAAAGAAAAACAACACCTTCCTCTACCGGCAACAGTGCTCGCTGCCAAGACTGTTTTCATTGACAACCAGACTGGCATGGCAAAGCTGGGAGACAGGGCCTACGAAGAGCTAAAGAAGTGGGGAAGGTTTCAAATCGTTGCTGACCGCAAGCAAGCAGACCTGATTTTTTTGCTGACTGCACAAGAGCGTGATGGCGGGTACGTGACCAGCGGTGGTGGTCAGACTGGCACCGTGGATTCCAGCGGCAACATCAACACCAGCAGCAACCCAACCTACACAACGCATGTCACCGTGGGATACACGTACCTTACTGTCTTCGACGCGAAGAGCGGTGACAATCTATGGAGCGAGTCAAAGCGGTGGGGCAACCTGTACACTGGGTTTCGCAGCGCAACCAAAGGCTTGATTGACGAACTGAAGAAAAGAATGGATCAGCAGATCAAGCAGCAGGCAGCGAGCGAACCGAGGAAGCCCTGAGCGGGTTTGTGCTTCAGAAGTCGTGAGCTAGATTCATGGGACTACCGCCAAACGCCACACGATACTTCGCAGAAAAGCATTTGGATGCGGCCTACAAACACCTGTCTACGATTGAAGATAATCTTTTCAAGGAAAATCAGGAAGACAGGCGTGCATTTGAAAAGTTCTATAACAACCTTGCGCTCTTTTCAGGCGGCACCATAGCTCTCAGCATTACCTTCTTGGGCTATCTCAAAACACTTGGCAAACCCCTGCATCACCAAAAACTGCTGACCGCGAGTTGGATTGCCTTATTCTTGTGTCTGTTGTTCTCTCTAGTTTATGTGCTTGTAACCTTGTACTACTCGCACCACTTCCGCGAGCGCGAATGGGCTGAAGCTAGGAAGAAGAAGTTCGAGACAGAAGCAGAGGAAGTGCCGAACATGGGTGTAGAGAACGTTCGGACGCCGCAGGAAGTGGAAGCATTCCGAAGACCACGAAGAGACGCAGTTCAAATCTGCACTGACGTTGCGGAGAAGCACAAGAAACTACAAAATCGCTATCAGTTCGTGTGGGTGTGGTCTGGAAGACTTGCCCAACTGGGTTTCGCTTCTGGGATTGGAATGCTTATGTGGTTTGCCGTCCTGAACATCTGATGCTGTTGTGGGAACTTAGCTCCAATTAGCTCCAATTGATTTGGCAAGCAGTGGGTAGCGCCGCATAAAACGTGAGTTTTTTTGAATTGGTCTGACAATTCGATCCCCACCACCCCCACAACGGAAAATGTTGTCCACAAGTCAGGATTCTTCGAGGACGCGTCTGCAGTAGCGCTCGCAGGCGGGGAACAAGTCAGGCGGACGGAAAAGTGAAAGCAGAAACTGGAAAGCAGAAACTAGAAATCAGAAATTAGGAAAAAGCAGGACCGCTCCCCGACAAGGACCGGGGCACGCCCTTCGAAGCTCAGGGCAAGCCGGTCGGCCCCGCAACAGCATCCGGGATGCAAAGTGCGCGAATGACAACGGAAGAGAAAGACGAAGATCCCAGCCTCAAAAACCGAGACTGGGGTACCCGCGCCGTTACCCAGGCACAACCGCCAAAGCCTGAGAAATAGTTCCATCCTGACGTGTCAGGAGTCCAGATCAATGCGAACGGTGAGCAGTTGAGTACCGAAGAAGCGGACTGCGGCGGCATTGCTGGCGCTGCTCGGCAACTGATTCGCGAGCCACCTTTGGCGTTCGCGTGGGTCATCGTCGGAAAGCAAGTGGGCTGTGCCGGTGTACCAGCGAGCCCGCAGCCCATCGCGCAGTTTCAGGCGTACGCGCGGATTACCCACAATATTGCGAACGTACCCGGCTTTCTGGCCGTGCTCTGCCACGATCCAAAACTGCCTGCCCACGAGTCCGTTGCCCACGGGGGTACGGCGCGGCTTTCCGGTCTTGCGGCCGGTCGTTTCCAGGAGTCCATATCCTGGCGGGACTAGGCCGATCGCAAACAGAAACATGATGGGCGGGTTGAGCAGGTATTTCTGAAGAAAGTGGACGATGCGATGTTTCATTGTCGCGTGCTCATGGACGAGAATTATATCTTCACCTTGGGGTGCAGGGACCCCGAAGTGAGAGCAAGAGCCCAGCCCACAGACAAGTTCTCCCGTCTTGGTCCAGGAACTCTTCGAGGACGCGTTTGTAGTGGCGCTCGTAGGCGGGGAACAAGTCAGGCGGACGGAAAAGTGAAATCAGAAATTGGGAACAGAACTGGAACCTAGAAAGCAGAAACTAGAAATCAGAAACTAGAAATTGAGAAACCGAGCAGGAAGCAGTCTGGCGTTCTTCTTCCAGGTCTTCAGAGCTGTACCGTAGCGGGGGGACACCGTGCTTCGCTGCAAAATCCATGAAAGCCGCCAAGGGCGTCTGGCATAGCTCGGCAGCGCGTCCGAGCGAGACCTTATCCTCGCGATAAAGTTCGAGGGCCAGCAATCGAGCGGCTTCCTCGGAGAGCCTGCTCTCCTCCAAATTTGCCGTCTTCAGAAGTTCCGACGGCAGCTTTACATCCACGGTTTCCATAGCTCAAAGTTACCGCACGCGCGGCAGTTTGTCATGCCTTATCGCTTGCCCTTAACACACTAAACCTGTACTAGAAGCCAGCGGTTCCGCGTGGCGGATGAAGTGGATTCTTTTCGGATGGCGGACGGACCGGAAGTATTATAGGTCAAGGAGTAGGGAGCCGTGACCACGCGTCGACCGAAGGTTCACACGCAACAGGTTCGCACGCGGCAAGTTCACGGGGAATTGCGCCGAGCCGCAGTGCAGATTTTTGTCGCCAATGAGCGCATGAACCAGATTCTCATCGAACGTCTTGACCCTACCGCCTGGAGAGCTAAACCGCCCGGGAAGGCGCGCCCCATTGCGGCGATCTTCACGCACATGCACAATGTCCGCACCAAGTGGGTGAGGCTTACAGCTCCGCACCTGAAGGTTCCGCGACAGCTCAACCGCACGCACTGCACGCGGCAGCAGGCCCGTGCGGGATTGGCGGAGAGCGCCGCTCGCTGCGCGGAGATGCTCGCTGAAGCGCTCGGCGGTGGTGGTGGCCGCGTCGAGAAGTTTCGCAGAGACGGCTGGGGCCGGCCTTGGCCGGTTGGCGTGGAAATGCTGTGCTACATGATTTCTCACGAAGCCCACCATCGCGGGCAGGTATGTATGCTCGCGCATCAGCTCGGATTCCCGTTGCCGATCGAGGTGACGTCCGGGATCTGGAATTGGGAAAAGCTGTGGAAAGAGTGCGGGTCGCCTGGCGGGCCCGGTTACGATTCTTAAATGCTATTCAACAGCAATAGTTTAACAGAGCTAACTCTAAAAGCCGCCACCGCCGCCACCGCCGAAGCCGCCGCCTGACGATCCTCCGCCACCACCGCTGCCGAAGCCGGAGCCGCCAGAGCTGCGCGGGGCGGAGGCCATGACGCTGCTGGCGTGGGAAGACATGGTGTTGAGGTCGCTGGTGAACATCATGGGATAGAAATTGGGGCCGTACGAGCCGCGGTACCAGTCCGGTGGCTGGGTCATGATTCCCTGGAAGGCTTTGCTCCAATTTTTCTCCACGCCGAGGGCCATGGCGAAGGGCAGAAATTTCTCAAACATCTGAGGCGTCTTGATCATGCGATTGAAGCGGTCGGATTCGACGTGATTGAGAAAGTCTTCGAACCCGAGGACGCCTTCGAGGGCGCGCGTACCTTGCTCCGTGTGCGCGGGCATGAACCAGCCGAAGGCGCAGATTACGATGGCGCTGAGAACCCCGGCGGCGATAAATGTTAGAGGCGCCATACCTAGGCTGGAAGCAACCGCACTCCCAACCCAGATCGAAAGAACTCCAACGACCACGGCGACACCGATGTACGCGGCGCGAACGCTGTCCGGCCGCCGGCGATAGTAGCCATGCGTGACGAGCGACGCGAAAATGCTGTCCTTGATGCCCGGCAAGTTTGTGTAGAAGCGATTTTCGAGGCTGGACATCGAAACGGTTTCGCCAACGGTGCCCGAGGAAAATATTCCATTCAGCAGGACTTGCTCATGGGGTTTGAGTTTCGCCCATTCCGCGCGGTCTTTTTTCAAAATGAAGTTGTAGTCCTTGTCATGGACGAGACCGAGCATGCGGTCCTTCTCGTGCTCCTCGATCATCAGGTAGCCGCGCACG
>WNFR01009034.1_pt1 | contig 10066 bp, 9 predicted proteins | sample 5400221 | NCBI WGS metagenome assembly WNFR01 (sample SAMN13153357, study PRJNA577476) | soil metagenome | isolation source: 40 cm soil under Madrone tree | place: USA:California | collected 2016-06-14 | reverse complement strand
CATATTGGCCTTTAGAACTGGCGATACCTTGAGATCCTTCTGAAGTCTCTTCACCGCCTTTTCGGCTGCCTGCCGGCCGGCGCCTTCTGCCAGACCGCATTGCTCGACGACACTTCGGAGCAAATCCATATTGGAGAGCAATTGAATCTCGGTGGCGACCACCGTTTCGTCGATATAATCCCTCGGCACGGGCCCGTTATTGTATTCGGGACTGACGAGAGCGCCAGCTCTGTTGTTATGAATCAGGAATTGGATCTGTGCTTCGTACGAAGGTGGAGTAAAGATCAGATAGGCGGCCATCGCCGCGGTCCAAAGGGTAAGCAGGATTATGACTTTGCCCTTTTGACGAAATAAATGATCGACCAGACTGCGGACAGCCGAGTTTTCGGCGCCTGGCGAGTCGAGCAGAAACGGGCTTCGGGTGTTTACATCTCTCGTCATAAGTTCACGCGCTGGCCCGAATCTGCGGGGCTGCCGGCGTCACCCACTCCCGCTCCACCGCCACGGCAATGGATCTTTGCAACAAAGTAACGGAAACGACCATTTTGTCTTCGCCTTTATGGGCGATAATGACGCCTTCCACTCCCCGCAGCGGCCCCGTCCGAATCTCGACCATCCGGCCTACCGGCGGATAAGGAAAGGGCATCACGCGTAATGGAGACTGGATCAGCGCCCTGACGCCGGCTATTTCGACCGGGTCGATCGGTAGCGGCACGTTTCCAATGCCCACGATATGCACCACGCCTGGAACGGTGAGGACAGGCAAACGGTGGCGTACGTCGAATCGGCAAAACAGATATCCGGGGAACAGGGGAATCTCGAGGGGCGGCTTCCCGTTTGGACGGGGTTCGCGGTGAGCGGGAAGTAAAACTTCTAGATCTTTCCCTCTCAGCGCGTCCGCCGTGACTCGCTCACGGTTCGACTTGACGCGAATCGCGTACCACTGCGGTGCTGCTTGAGACGACAACGGCGACCTCCACAAGTGTTATCGAAAAACAACAATACTGCATGGTGCAGACGTGACAGGCGCACAAGCTACCGCCCTTTGCGCTAGAGCGTCGCTTTTAAACTTAAGAATTTAAGGCAGTATCTTGGCCGATCGCCCTGAAACTACCAGCGCGAACCCGACACGTTACTTGGTGGCGTTCTTATTTCGAGATGAAGCATAGTACCATTTCGTTACAGTACTCGCTCAATGATTATATAGGAGATCTAGTACCTCTTCAATAAACATATAGGACTAATCTTGTCTTAGTACTGTGTTAGGTCCCGCCACCCGTCGAAGCACCGGTCTTTGTGGGGATGCCGCGTCGTGGAAGAATGATTTGCGGGACGAAGGCGAGGCGTATGCCTAGACTTAATCCAGGCCGGCGTTGACGTAACCCAAAGCAGCTTTCAATCATTTCCCTTTCCTGATTCGCGAGGGTCGCCGAAAGGGGAACGGCATTTTAGACGTTTCGTGCTGCAGTCAGGTTTCGTCAATCGAGAATGTTTCGAAATCACACAGGATCACGGCCCTCTCAACCACATTCTGCAGCTCTCGAATATTGCCTGGCCAGTCGTAAGCTTTTAACCACTCCAACGTTCTCCGTTCGATGTTTCTAATCTTCTTCCCACCTTGCTCGCGCAACGCGCTCAATGAAGTAGGTGGCGAGTAACAGAACATCTTCCGGTCGAGCCTGTAATACAAGTCCAGCCAGAAAGTGCCGGCGTTCCCCCCGCCGCACGAGCCGCGATGATTTTCTCGGTCATCACCGAGAGCTCAGGCGCACCAGAAACTGGCGAACTCGCTCGAACGGAAGATTCGCTCCGCACAATGTTCCTGCTAGCTCCATCCGTCCGTCGAGTATTCGATTACGCTGAGCGAATCGGCGCGTAAATCTTCGAACTCCCTGCAAAAAACGTGGACGGCCGCGAACGAGCGAAACATCTCTCCGGTCGTCCCATGTGACTGGTGTCGAGACCTGCGAGTTGTATTTCGTGTCGCCGCTTCCAAGCAAACAGATTCGCCGGATTGAAACTCTTCTTCAACGAAACGATCTCACGAGCCGCCTTTCGGCTGAAATGCGCCGGGGTTGGACTTGAATGTGTGGGGGTCGATTAAAACCAGGGCAGGCCTGGTGCTCACTTAGAAGAAAGAGGGGAAATTATGAAAACATGCAAGTTCGTTTTGGGAGTCCTTTTGGTTTCTAGCGCCGTAATGAACGCGCAGGAAATATCCATACCGAAATATGAAGTCGGGGTGAATTACTCCTGGCTACACGTAAACTCCGCCAATTATGATCGCCAGCGGACGGGCAACGGCGGCTCGGGATATTTCGAGTACAACCTCAACAAGACCGTGGGTCTTGTCGCGGACTTCGGTGGTTACGCCAATACAAGGCAGGGAAGCGACGACAAATTGCTGACCTACATGTTCGGCCCGCGGTTCAACTGGCGGCATTCGCGTCTGAATCCCTACGTACAGTTCCTTTTCGGTGGCGCATACGTGTGGAACAGTCCGACCGGGGTGTCCACGACGCAGAACGCCTTCGCTACCGCGGCCGGCGGCGGCCTGGATTATAACTTGACCAAACTCATCGCAATCAAACCGATTCAAGTGGAGTATGTCATGACTCAGATCGACAGCGCCAGAGGTTTCGGCAGCCATCAGAACGATCTTCGGTACTCAGGTGGCGTTGTGTTTCGATTCGGGGAACAGTAGCGATCTCGAGTCTCATTTTGCGTGAGCCAAAACAGGGCGAGCCGGACGGATTTATCCCTTCGGCTCGCCGCCTATGTTTCCAGCGGTGCATAAAGAACCACTACAGAGCGCGGCCCGGCCCGATATGTTCGGGCTGTAAAGGGCGGTGCCGTTTGCCATTCGACGATGTCATGCGGCGAGTCCAAGGTAGTATCGATCCATCGCCGCCAGGGTCTAACTTTGCGTGACCCGCCACCCTCCTCGCTCACCGGCGGCAGCTCAAACTCGAGCGGCTCCCAATGCGCGTTCAGGATCAGGTGAAGGAGTTGTTTGTCCTTCTTTAACCCGGCGGTGAGCGCCACGCTATGCGACCAGTTGCTCCAGTCCGGTTGACAGAGTCTTACACCATGCCAGGCTTTGGTCGCCTCCCGGAGAAGCTGGTTCAGACTCTCACGCTGGTATTCCGCCTGGACATCCCGCAACAGCCGGCGCCCAAGAAGCAGCCTCACAAAGCGGTGCACATCGGCATGCTTCGAGACCAGCGTCCAATCGAACCAACTGATCTCGTTGTCCTGGCAGTACGCGTTGTTGTTGCCCTGCTGTGTGCGGCGCACCTCGTCGCCCATCGTGATCATGGGCATCCCGAGTGAGAGCAGGGTGCAGGTCAGGAAATTCTTGATCTGCCGGTTCCGCAGGTTCTCCACAGCAGGGTCATCGGTCGGGCCCTCGACGCCGCAGTTCCAGCTTCGGTTGTCGTTCGCGCCGTCGCGGTTGCCTTCGCCATTCGCCTCGTTGTGCTTCACGTTGTAGGAGACGAGGTCGTTGAGCGTGAACCCGTCATGGCACGTTAAGAAATTGACGCTCTCCTCGGCTTCCCGTTCTTTGTAGCCGTAGATATCAGGACTGCCGATCAGCCGGTCAGCGACTCGCCCTACCGAGCCCTCATCGCCGCGGAAGAAGCTACGGAGATCGTCGCGGAACCGCCCGTTCCACTCCTTCCAACTATCCCCGACAAAGCTCCCCACCTGATACAGGCCGCCGGCATCCCATGCTTCAGCGATCATCTTCGTGCCAGCGAGCGTGGGATCCGACTCGATATCCCACAGCACCGGCGGGTTCGCCATGGGCTGACCGGAGGAATCGCGCGCGAGGATTGAAGCGAGGTCGAACCGGAAGCCGTCCACGTGCATATCCTGGACCCAATAGCGGAGGCTGTCCACGATCATGCGCCGAACGATTGGGTTATTGGCGTTGAGTGTGTTTCCCGTACCGCTGTAGTTGGCGTATCGCGAGCGGTCTTGTTCCAGGATGTAGTAGGTGCTGTTATCCAGTCCGCGAAGGCTCAGTGTTGGGCCCCTCTGGTCTCCTTCCGCCGTATGGTTGAACACCACATCGAGAATGACCTCGATGCCGGCCCGATGCAGCGCTTTGACCATGTCGCGAAATTCGTCCACCGGCCCGAGCGGATCCTGACGCGAGCTGTAACCCCGGTGCGGAGCAAAGAAGGAGACCGGCGCGTAACCCCAGTAGTTGACTTGTCCCAGCGGGGCATCCTGCGCGTCGAATTGAAATATGGGAAGAAGTTCGACCGCGGTGATCCCGAGTTGCTGAAGGTACGGAATCTTCTCGATCAGGCCGGCATACGTCCCTCGGAGCTTGTCCGCTACACCGGAGCTGGGATGCCGGGTGAAGCCGCGCACATGCATCTCGTAAATGATGGTCCGTGAACATGGCCGTCTTAAAGGTGCGTCGCCTTCCCAATCGTATGCGTCGGGATCCACGACGACGCTCTTCATTGCGGCCGACGTGTGCTCACCCTCTGCGCGAACAGCTTCGCGGCTGTAATTCTGCGGAACAGCTACACCTCGGCCATACGGATCGAGGAGCACTTTCGTTGGATCGAAGCGCATGCCGTTCGGCGGGTCCCAGCGCCCGTGCACGCGATAACCGTAAATCTGGCCCGTCGTTAAGCCGGGTATGAAGACGTGCCAGTAGTGGTACGTGAGGTTCGTCGCGGGGTCCAGCGGAATCACCTGGCTGGGGCGTGAATCATCCTCCCGGTCGAAGAGCAACAACTCCACGCCGGATGCGCTTCGAGAGAATACGCTGAAATTTACGCCGTCAGCAAGGATCGTCGCTCCCAGCGGATAACTCTGCCCCGTGTTCCCGGCACGGTTCACTGAGGCTGCTATCTGGTCGACAACGATTTGCCCGAGGATCGTACTCATGCCTTACTACTGCCCACGAGCTCTCTCTCCAGAGTGAAATGCATCGCAATCCGCTGGAAGGCTTGGATCTGCTTCGACTCCCAATCTGAGTCGTATTGGAGTTCACGTGCCATAAGCGCTGCGACTTTCGGAGCGGCCTCCATGGCTGCTTTCGCGTTCAAGAAAAGGGAGCGCGTTCGCCGGGATAAGACATCCTCCACGGTTCGCGCCATCTCATAGCGGACCGCCCAAATAACCTCGGCGCCAACGTAGGGCAGAGCTGCGGTTAGCGGCTCCGCCAACTCGGGCTCTTCCCGCATCAGCGCTTGAATGGCAGGGGCGTCAGAACCGTAGAAAGAGAGATGGCCGAACTTCTGAGCTTGTGGATGAAATCCATGAATGTTGAGCCGCTTGGTGAAACACTCTCGTTCCGGCAGCTTTCCGAGCATTGCGGCATGGTTCACGCAATCTTCTGCCATGTTTCGATAAGTGGTCCACTTGCCGCCGGCGATGCTCAGTAATCCCGATTCATCAATGTGTATGGTGTGATCACGCGAAAGGGCCGCAGTGTTGTTCGAATTGGCGGCCTTGAACAGGGGGCGAATGCCCGTGTACACGCTCAGCACATCGCTACGCGTGGGCGCCTTATGCAGGTATTGACCGGCCGTTGTCAGAATGAATTCGATCTCCTCTTCTAGGGGAGAAGGATCCAGTGTTGGTTCAGGAATTGCCGTGTCGGTAGTTCCAACGAGAGTATGGTTATGCCACGGAATCGCGAACATTACTCGGCCATCGCTGGTATGCGGCACCATAATGGCCGAGTCCCCCGGGAGGAAGGATCGATCGAAAACCAGGTGAATTCCCTGACTCGGTGAAATCATCGGCTTGACCGAGGGATCCGCCAGCCTGCGCAGGCTATCCGTAAACGGCCCAGTCGCGTTGACGACAACTTTGGCCGTCGCCGTGAACTCTGCTCCGCTCTCGTCATCTCGAGCGGTCACGCCATTTACGAAACCATCTCCGCCCTTCGTCAATCCAGTAACGCGGCAGTAATTGATGAGCGTGGCGCCTTGTTCGGCCGCCGTCGCCACCATATTTATGAGCAGACGGGCGTCGTCGAACTGGCCGTCATAGTAAATTACTCCGCCGCGCAGACCATCCGGATTGAGGGTCGGCAAGCGCTCAAGAGTTTCTTCCCGGGAAAGAATCTTCGACGGACCGAATCCATATTTACCGGAGAGAATGTTGTAGATTTTCAGTCCCAGACCATAGAAGGGCGCTTCCCACCAGTCGTAGTTCGGCACGACAAATGCGAGATCGCTCACGATGTGCGGAGCGTTCTGACGCAAGATTCCGCGTTCTTTCAGCGCTTCCATCACCAGTGAGATGTTTCCCTGCTCCAGGTAGCGCACGCCGCCGTGCACCAGCTTCGTGCTCCGGCTGGATGTGCCTTTGCCGAAATCGCTGCCCTCGAGCAGCAGCGTGTCATATCCGCGCGAGGCTGCATCGATCGCGACGCCAACTCCGGTCGCGCCGCCTCCCACGATGATGATGTCCCATTCGGATTGGTGCGAATGAAGTCGATTCAGCATTTCCGGACGTGTCATTGGGCTCTCATTTCCATACTTCTCGCACATATTTCGCCGTCGGCCTCGTTGGATCGTTTTCCACCCAACCCGGATGCGGGTAAATCTGCTCGAACTCCCGTTGCGCCACGCTGCGGATGTTGCCGGCTCGATCGTACACAATCGCTCTGGAACTTATGGTCCCCTGATCTAACCCAAGTACGTATTTCATCTACGGCCTGCCGAGGAGCTCCTTTGCGATCGCCGCCACGCGGCCTGGCTCAAACCCGAATTTCCTTTGGAGTTCCTTCAGCGGCGCTGAGGCTCCGAACGTTTTCATGCCGATGATACGGCCGGCATTGCCGACGTATCGCTCCCATCCGAAGGTCGAAGCCTGCTCCACGGCGATGCGAGCTGTCACCTTTGGCGGTAGCACGCTGTCTCTATACTCTTGCGGCTGATGGTCGAAAATGTCCCAGGACGCCATCGAGACCACCCGCGAGCGGATGCCTTCGGCGATCAGTTTCTCATGCGCGTCGACGGCGACACTGACTTCGCTGCCGGAGGCGATAATGATCACCTCGGGATCCTTGCCCGGAGCATCAGCCAGCACATAAGCACCCTTCGACACACCGGATGCAGACGCATACTTTCCACGATCCAGGGTAGGTAACGGTTGACGCGAAAGGGCCAGCACGGCGGGTTTGTGGCGCAGTTGCATCACGTAGCGATACGCCTCGACGACCTCATTCGCATCAGCGGGCCGGAGCGTGACGAGTCCCGGAATCGCCCGCAATGACGCGAGGTGCTCGACTGGCTGGTGCGTCGGACCGGCTTCTCCATCGCCCATCGCTTCGTGCGTGAACACGAAGATGGTCGGCAACTCCATAAGAACTGAAAGCCGAATTGCGGGTCGTGCGTAATCGCTGAAGATGAAAAACGTCGCGCCGAACGCCCTGAGCTTTGACAGCGAAAGTCCGTTCACGATCGCCGCCATCGCGTGCTCGCGGATGCCGAAATGCAGGTTCTTCCCGCCCGGATTGTTGGCTTGGAAATCTCCCGCACCTTCGAAAGTCAAAGTGGTCTTGTTCGAGGGGCCAAGATCCGCAGAGCCGCCAAGAAACCAGGGGATGTTCTGTGCGAGCACGTTCAACACTTTTCCCGACGCTTCCCGCCCCGCGATGCCTTTTGCGTCAGCAGGAAACATGGGGAGATTGCGGTCCCAGCCGGCGGGGAGTTCGCGGCGCTGCATCAAGTCGATCTCGGTCGCGAGTTCGGCGTACTTCGTTCGATATGCGCTGAACAGCTCTGTCCATTGGATTCGGGCTTTCGCGCCGCGCGCACCCACGCCGGCCGAAAAGTGCTCATAGACGCCCTCCGGCACCAGGAACTTCGCGTCTTCGGGCCACCCATAAGCGCGTTTGCACAGACGAATTTCGTCCTCGCCCAACGGCTCGCCGTGAGCGGCGGCCGTGTCCTGTTTGTGCGGCGAGCCATAGCCGATGTGGCTGTCCAGAACGATGAAGGTGGGTCTATCTTTTGTGTTCCGGAAGACCTCGAGCGCATGCTCGATGCGATCCAGGTCGTTCGCATCACCGACTCTCAGCACGTTCCAGCCATAAGCGAGGAATCGAGCCGCGACGTCCTCTGTGAAGGTGATACGCGTATTTCCCTCGATGGTGATGTGGTTGTTGTCGTAAATCCAGCAGAGGTTATCCAGGCCCAGATGAGCGGCGAGCGATGCTGCTTCCGATGCGACGCCTTCCATCAGGCACCCATCTCCGCAAACCGCATAAATGTTGTAGTCGAATATCTCGAAACCTGGCCGGTTGTATCGATTGGCAAGCCACTTCTGCCCAACGGCCATGCCCACGCTTGTCGCTACGCCTTGCCCGAGCGGCCCGGTCGTGGTCTCGACGCCTGAAACCCAGTGGTACTCGGGGTGCCCCGGCGCCTTGCTATCGAGCTGGCGGAAGCGGCGCACATCATCGAGAGTCACCGAGGGTTGGCCCAGGCTCTCATATTCGGCGTTCACCGCTTGCGTCTTCGTCAAGTGAAGCACAGACCAGAGCAGCATCGACGCGTGGCCATTCGAAAGCACGAATCGATCACGATTCGGCCAGATCGGATCCTGCGGATCGAACCGCATAGCGCGGTTCCAGATCGTGTAGACCAACGGCGCGAGCGCCATCGGTGTGCCGGGGTGTCCGGAGTTGGCCTGTTGCACCGCATCCATGGACAGCGTGCGAATGGTGTTAATACACCGTTGATCGATTTCGGTCTCGGTGACTGGTTCGGCTATGTGCGTGACACTCATATCTCAGCTCCTTGCTTTGTCTATTGGGCCATTTCTTATTGGCTCACGGGTTGGGCTTCGAGCGAAGCCACCTTACTCAGCCGGCGGAGGTGCCGCTCGGCCTGGCTGAACTTGGCTGCCAGGAACGTTTCGACAAGATCTCGTGCGACAGCCGGTCCCACGGTCCTGCCGCCCATACAGAGGATGTTCATATGGTCGTCCTCGACTCCCTGCTGGGCGGAGTAGTGATCGTGAATCAGCCCGGCGCGGACGCCCGGAATCTTGTTCGCACAGACCGAAGCACCAACGCCGCTGCCGCAGACCGCCACGCCGCGCTCCACTTTTCCCGAAGCTACAGCGTGCGCGAGAGGAATAATGAAATCCGGATAATCATCACCCGGACTCAGGCTGTATGCCCCGACATCGATCACCTCGTGCCCGGCTTCTCGAAGGTGATTAAGCAATTCTTCCTTCAATCCGAATCCACCGTGATCGGTGGCGATCCCTATGCGCATTGTTATGCTCCTTTCAGTTGTCCTGCCGCCGCTTCGTCCGCGACGACTACAGCTTGTTCGCGACGAACCCGGCCCGCGGGAATCGATTCATCGCCGCCGAGCAGGCGATTTAACATCTCTACCTTCTCGCCTCCCGTAACGACCCAAAGGATCCGTCGAGAACGGTTAATCATCGGATACGTCAATGTCATCCGGCGCCTGCCCTGATAGGCGTGGGTCACCGCGACGTCCGCATCCTTTATATTCAGAACCGGATCGCCGGGGACCAGCGAAGCCGTGTGCCCGTCAGGCCCGAGGCCCAGGTGAACAAGGTCGAGCATGGGAGGCGATCCGGCAATCCGCCGGAGTGTCTCGGCGTATTGCGCGGCTGCGGTCTCCAGGTCCGCCGACTCCACGGGCATGTCGTAGATCTGCTCGGGACGCAGCGGGGCATGATCGAGAAGGCTTTCGCGCAGGTGAGTGAGATTCCGGTCCGGATGTCCCGCGGGGGCGACGCGCTCATCGACCTGCACTACCTGGACGGCCGGCCACGGCACGTCCGCACCTCCCAGCGCGCGCAACATCAGCCACGGTGTGTGGCCGCCGCTCACGGCCATAACGAATCGACCTCGCGCGGCCACCGCCGCTCTGGCTTCTTCAGCGATGATCCCCGCAGCTCTTTGCGCCGCCGAGTCGGCGCTCTCAAGCACTTCCACGTTCATGGTTCTCACGCAGCATGGACCTCCGTGCCAATTGGCGCATGGGTGATCACCGGGTTGTGCCAGCCATCCGGGGGAACCATATTCTCTTCGACCTGAACA
>WNFR01009032.1_pt1 | contig 10066 bp, 6 predicted proteins | sample 5400221 | NCBI WGS metagenome assembly WNFR01 (sample SAMN13153357, study PRJNA577476) | soil metagenome | isolation source: 40 cm soil under Madrone tree | place: USA:California | collected 2016-06-14 | reverse complement strand
ACCGTCGAATACACCCGCTGGGTCGGCGAGAGCTGGGGCATCGCCACGTTCTTCGACGCCGGCAACGCCTGGGATACCGGCGTGCGCACCGACATCTCTACCGGCTACGGGGCGGGAGTGCGCTTTCGCACGCCGATCGGCCCGATCCGCGCCGACCTCGCCTACGGCGCGCGCACCAGCGACTGGCGGCTGCATTTCTCCGTGGGCTACGGCTTCTGAGCATGCGCCACCTCCTCATCGGCGCTCTCGCCCTTCTCGCAGCCCTCGTCTGCGCTGCGATGGTTGGCGTCGTCTGGCTCTTCGGCACCGAGGCGGGACTGCGCTGGGCGCTTGCGCACGCCGAGCGCGCCGCCGGGGCGGCGCTGCAGATCGAAGGCGCACGCGGGACTCTCGCCACGACGGTGTTCATCGACCGCGTGCGCTACGAGGCGGATGGCACGTGGGTCGAGGCACGCGATGTCGGCACGCATGCGCATGTCGCCGCGGCCCTCGGCGGGCGGCTCGTGCTCGAGCCGTTGCACATCGCCGCGCTCGATATCACCATCGCGCCGGGCGGCGAGCGCGCCAGCCGCGCACCGCTCCTGCCCTTCGGCGTGCGCCTTGGCGAGGTCGATGTCGAGCGCCTGCGCATCGCGCGCGCCGAGGCGGTCTACGCGCTGACCAAGGTGCGCTTCGCACACATCGCAATCGGCCCCGCCCTGCCGGCGAGCGTGTCAGCCGAAGGCCGCTTTGATCTCGAGCACGAGCCCTTCCCGCTCAGCGCGACGCTCGCGCTGGGCGGCACCCTCGAGCGGCTCGAGCTGCGCCTCGGTCTGCGCCAGGCGCAAACCGCCGCGGAGGTGAAGGCGACGCTCGCTCCGTTCCGGCCGCAGCACCTCGTCGCGCTCGAAGCCCGCGCCGCGCCGCTCGATCCGGCGCGCGTGCGGGCGGACCTGCCGCATGCCGCGCTCACGCTCGCCGTCAGCATCAGCGGCAGCGATCGCGGCCTGCAGGGAAAGCTCGAGGTCACCAACGCCGCGGCCGGGCCGATCGACAAGGAGCGGCTGCCGGTCGCTGCGTTGCGGGCGCGCGTCGCCAGCAAGGACCTCGCAAGCGCCGTGTTCGAAGAGCTGCGCCTCGAGCTCGCAGGCGGCGGCATCCTCGAAGGCCGCGGCGAGCTCGGCCCCGGCGGCTTTCGCGGCACGCTGCGCGCGTCCGCGCTCAATCTGCGCGGGCTGCGCTCCACGCTGCGCCAGACGGCGCTCGCGGGACCGCTGGAGCTCGATCTCGCGCGCGACGAGCAGAGCGTGCGCGGCACGCTGGCGTAGGCCGGCATGACGGTCAGCGCGGAAGCCGTGCGGCGCGGCGACAGCGTGGAGGTGCGCAGCCTGCGCGCGGCGGCGCAGGGCGGCGAGCTGAGCGGTAGCGGGCGGCTGCGGCTCACCGATCCGCTCGCCTTCGAGGCGAACCTGCAGCTTGCGCACTTCGATCCCGCCGCTTTCGGCGACTATCCCGGAGGCTCCATCAGCGGCACGCTGCAGGCGCAGGGGCGGCTCGCCGCCGAGCCGCGCATCGATGTCGGCTGGTCGATCGCCGACAGCACGCTGCTCGAGCTCCCTCTCGTCACCAAAGGCAGCGCGCGCATCGCCGGCCGCCATGTGCTCCAGGCCGATGCCACGGCGAGCCTGGGCAGCTCGCGCGCGAGCGCGCACGGCAGCTTCGGCACGCCGCCCGACAAGCTCGCCTGGACGCTCGAGGCCGCGCGGCTGGAGGAGCTCGCGGCCGAGCTCGGCGGGCGCATGCGCGCAAGCGGCACGCTCGGCGGCACGTGGGCCGCGCCGGAGGGCGTGATCGACGCCCAGCTCGCGAGCCTCGGGATGCGTGGCTACGAGATTCCGGGCGCCACGCTGAACATTGCGGGCACGCTCGCGCGTCACGAGGCAAAGCTGGCCGTGCGCACGGCCGCTGCCGAGATGCGCGCGCGCCTGCGTGGCGGCTATGACGCGGGCACGTGGACGGGCGAGCTTGCCTCGCTCCAGGGCGCGGGCGTGGTGGGATTCACGCTGCGCGCGGCCACGCCGCTCAAGCTGTCGCGCTCGAGGGTCGAGCTCGGGCGGCTCGAGGCCGCGATCGGCGACGGCCGGCTCCTGGTACGCGAGCTCACCTGGTCGCGCGAGCGCCTCGCCTCGAGCGGCGAATTCGCCGGCCTGCCTGCGCAGTGGCTGATCGCCGCCGCCGGGCTTACCGGCGAGCTGCGCGCGAGCATGCTGCTCGACGGCCAGTGGTCGATCGGCGCCGCGCCGGCGCTCGATGGCACGCTGCGCGTGCGTCGCGCGAGTGGCGACCTCACGATCCTCGGTGATCGCGCGGTCGAGCTCGGCGTGAGCGGCGTGACGCTCGATGCGCGCTTCACCGACGCGGGCGTCGGCGCACGGCTCGATTTCACTTCGCGCTACATCAGCGCCGCGGCCGGCGGGCAGATCGGGCGCGATGCGAAGGCCGGGGTGCTCGGCCTCGGCCCCGGCTCGTCGCTCCTCGTGCAGGGGCAGCTCGAGCTCTCGCGCACGCGCGCGCTGGTGCAGCCGGTGCTCGCGGATGCGCGCTTCGACGGCCGCATCAGCGCCGACCTGGAAGCGAGCGGCACGCTCGGCGCGCCGGTCTTCTCCGGCACGCTGCGCGGCGACGCGCTTGCCTTCGAATACCCGCCGTACGGCGTCTATCTCAAGAACGGCGAGCTGCGCGCGAAGCTCGCGGGCGACCGGTTGCAGGTCGAGCGCTTCACCGTCCAGGCGGGCGACGGTAATTTCGACGCCACCGGCTCACTGCCGCTGCGCTTTGCCGACGGCAACGCCAAGCTCACCTGGCAGGCAAAGAACTTCGGCGTGCTCGAGCGGCCCGACCTGCGCCTCATCGCTTCCGGCGAGGGCGAGGCGGGCTTCGACGGCAAGCGCTTCGCGCTCTCGGGGGAGCTGCGCGCCGAGCGCGGCCACTTCGAGTTCGAGCGCGAGCGCATCCCGAAGCTCGGCGAGGACGTCGTGGTCTCGGGCGCGGCGCGCGCATCGCCCGAGGACCGTACGCCGCTGCCGCTCGACCTCAACGTCGATCTCGATCTCGGGTCCAATCTTTCGGTGCGCGTGCAGGGCCTCGAGGGCAAGCTCACCGGGCGCATCAACCTCGTGACGTCGAAGGAAGGGGAGCTGCGCGCCTACGGCAAGCTCACCACCCTCAATGCCATCTTCTACGCCTACGGCCAGAAGCTGCAGGTCGATCCCGGCGTGCTGATCTTCGACGGCCCGCTCGACAACCCGGCGCTGCAGGTCACGGCGTGGCGGCGCAACCAGGCGGTCGAGGCGGGCGTGCAGCTCTCCGGCACGATGCGCGCGCCGATCGTGCAGATCGTGTCGCAGCCGCAGGTCTCGGAAGGCGACCGCCTCTCCTGGCTGGTGCTCGGGCGCGCGCCCACCGATGCGAACAAAGCGGACCTGGGGCTCCTGCAGGCCGCCGCCGGCGCGCTGCTTGCGCGCGGCAACAGCATGCCGCTCGACCGTCGCCTCGCGCAAAGCTTCGGTCTCGACGAAGTGTCGTTCCGCGGCACGGGCGAGTTGCAGGACCGCGTGCTCGCTGTCGGCAAGCGCGTCTCCGACAAGCTGTATCTCAGCTACGAGCAAGGCCTCGGCTCGGTCACCTCGAGCCTCGTCAAGATGGACTATTCGCTCTCGCGCCGCTGGTCGCTGCGCGCCGAGACCGGCACCTCGAGCGGCGGCGGGCTGTTCTACCGCTTCTCCTGGGACTGATCGCGCGGCCTCTACCACGGCGCCGCTTCCACGTCGCCGATGGAGCGGTCGGCGAACCCTTCGTCAGCGTCGGGCCGCTTGGCGCAGCAAATACGAGCTCAATCATGCTTGAGCGCGCGCCGCTTCGCGCTCATCTCGGCGAGCGCCGCCTGGCGTTTGGCGCGCGCAGCCGTGGACGCACGCGACTGATTCACGGCATCCCGCGCGAGCTGCGCGATCAGGTTGCAGCGGGCAAGAACTCGCTGCCATCGCAGCGTGCGCAGTGCGCCACGAGCCTTCCCATCCGGAACGTCAACTTGTCGCCGCTCGCGGCTGCGCCCGTGGCTGGATAGCCGCCGCCCTTCTTTTCGTATTGGGTAAGGAGGCGGATCAGATTTCTTTAACGACAAATCGCCGGTTTTGGATGTCCCACGGGCTCTTTGCTTTACGAATCAAGGGTAGACTCACTGCTTGGGGAGGGAATCAAGGGAGATGAACGCACGGCCGTCCAGCGGCTCGGCGCCTGCACGCCGCACGGTGAGCTGGCGACCCGGCATGTGTGCCGGCGCAACGCAGGCGCTGGCCGGGTTCCTGCGCACCACCGAGCTCGACGCCGCCGAGGCCGGTGCGCACGCCGACGCGTTCGAGCAGCTGCGCGCCGGGGAATTGCAGGCGCTCATCGTCCACCACGTCTATCCGCGCGAGGTGCTCGAGGGGGTCGTCGCACGCCTGGAGTGCAACGACCCCGCGTTCCTGCAGACCTGGTTTCCCGAGAAGTTTCGCTCGTGGTTCTACGGCCGCAACCTGAACCTGAGCGATGCGCGCCTGCCGGGCTACTTCGAGGAGGCCGCTCGCTTCCACGCGCAGCTCGAGGATCTGTTTCCGCCCGGCCTCGGCATCGCCACGCGCGTCGGCGAGCTGCTCGCGCGCCTCGACGGCGGGCGGCCCTTCGTGAGCGCACCCGGGCCCATGCCGGGCACGCAGTACATGTTCACCACCGTGCGCGCCCATGCCGAGAGCGGTTACCTGCCGGCGCATTTCGACAACGAGCAGCGGCTGCGCCCGTCGTACCGGCACCTGCGCACGCTGGTCGAGCTCAACATGATGTCTTTCGTTCTCGTGCTGGCCGAGCCGCAAGCGGGCGGCGCGCTCGAAGTGTTCGATCTCTGCGTCGAGCCGGAGGACGCGCGGCTGCTGAGCGACGACAGCGTAAGCGTGCGCCCTGACGTCGCCCTGCTCGAGTCGGTCAGCTTCAGCCTGCCGGCGGGCACGCTCATCGTGCTCGATTCCGGGCGCTATCTGCACCGCCTGACACCGGTACACGGCGCCCGCAAGCGCTGGACGGCCTGCAGCTTCATGGCGCGGGCCCGGGCGCGCGCGGCGACGTATTGCTGGGGATGAGAGTGCCGGCGTATTTCGACCCCTTGCTCGAAGCGTTCCGCCGCGGTCACGCCGGACGCTCGGTGCATCTCGGCCACTGGGATCGGCCGCAGGCTGCGGGCGGCGAGCGCGCGGAGTTCGGGCATGCGCAGGCTCGGATGGATGACATCCTTCTGGAGATGGCCAATCTGCAGCCGGGACAGCGTGTGCTCGATGTCGGCTGCGGCCTCGGCGCAACGCTCGAGACCATCAACCGCCGCATGAGCGGCATGACGCTCACCGGCCTGAACATCGATGCGCGACAGCTCGCGCTGTGCCGCGGCATCGAGGCTACGAACGGCAACCGGCTTTCCTGGCAGGAGGGCGACGCCTGCAGCCTCCCCTTTGGCGCCGCCAGCTTCGAGCGGGTGCTTTGCATCGAGGCGATGTTCCACTTCACCTCGCGTCGCGCGTTCTTCGCCGAGGCGGCGCGGGTGCTGCGCGCGGGCGGCGTGCTGGTCGCGAGCGATATCCTGGTTTCGCCGGCCGCGCGTGAGCTGGAAGCTCGCATCACGCAAGCGATCGATGCCGGCTTCGGCCCGTGGCCCGATCTGTGGAGCCGCGACGCCGATCATCGCGCGCTCGCCGCCGCGGTGGGATTGCAGTGCACCGAGTGGCGCGACGCCACGGCGAACACGCTCCCCAGCCATCGCTTTACCACTCCAACGCAGCGCGCGCGGCACGACCCGGGCGATGTCCTCGCGAACGCCACGCTGATGCTGGAGTGGCTGCACGCGCACGGCCATCTCCAATACCTGTACCTTCGCTTCGACAAGGTGGCGCCATGAGCGCGAAGCGCATCGCCCTCGTCTGCATGACTCCGACCGCCGATGCCAACGAGCACGGGGCCATGGAGCTGCCAAGCTACGGCGTGCGCCGCATCCTCGCGGCCGTCATGGCCGATCCGGCGCTGAAGGGCACGCAGGTCGCGCTGATCGAGGCCGAGCGCCCGGACGTCGACGGCTACGTCGCGGCGATCGAGCGCTTCGACCCGGACCTCATCGGCATGTCGATCTACGTCTGGTCGACGCCGTGCCTCGTCGAGGTGGCGCGCCGTCTGAAGCAGCGGCGCCCCGAGCGGCCGATCGTGTTCGGCGGCCCCTCCGCGCGCCCGGCGCTGTTCGATCTCGCGCCGTACGCGCCCGCGCGCCGCTACGTCGACGCGATCGTCGCAGCCGAGGGCGAGGAAGTGTTCCGCGAGATCGCACGGCTGCCGCAGTTCTCGCGCGCTGCGTTCGAATCGGTGCCCGGGCTCGACCTGCCGGCGGCCGCGGGATGGTGGCGCACCGCGCCGCGCCCGCCGCTCGCCGACCTGGACGCGATCGCCTCGCCCTATCAGCTCGGCGCGATGCAGCCCGACCGCGTCGCCTATCTGGAAACGTACCGCGGCTGCCCATTCTCCTGCGCGTTCTGCGAATGGGGCTCGAGCAACAAGTCCAAGGCGGTCTTCTCCACCGACTACATCACGCGGGAGCTCGAGGCCTATGCGCGGCAGCGCGCCCCCGCGGTGTTCCTGGTGGACGCCGGGCTCAATCTCAATCCTCGGGCGTTCCGCAACCTGCGCGAGGCCGAGTCGCGCGTCGGCTTCTTCAAGTCGGCCGCTCTATGGGCCGAGATCTATCCATCCATGCTGCGCGAGGAGCATCTGGAGTTCCTTAAATCCGTGCAAACCGGTTATCTCGGCATCGGCCTGCAATCGACCGACCCGGAGGTCTTGAAAGGCCTGGACCGGTATTTCGATGAACGCAAGCTCGAAACCATGGTGCGGCAGGTCGCCGATGTGGCGCGCACCGAGCTGCAGATCATCTTCGGCCTGCCCGGCGACACGCCCGAGGGATTCCGGCGCACGCTCGAGACGGCGCGCTCGATGCCGGTCAACGTGCGCGCTTACGGCTGCCTCGTGCTGCCGGACGCCCTGATGACGCGCAGCAAGCCGGAATGGCAGGTGCGTTACGATCCGCTCACCCTGCGCCTGACCTCGTGCGCCGGCTGGAGCGAGCACGACCTCAGCGAGATGCGCGCCTGGATCACCGAGGAGGTGCGCGCCGCGGGCGGCAAGGCCGGAGCGTACTGGTGGTTCTTCCCGAAGCGCCAGTAAAGCTGCTGCGCACGTCTCACGCGCCGCGCCGGCGCGGCAGGCGCGTGGCGCTGCTCGCGCGCTACCCCGATCGCGATCGCGCCATGCCGCAGTTCATCTCCAACCACGGCATGCGCATGGTCGAGGCGATGCTGCGCGCCTCCGCGCTTGAGGAGCTGGAACTGCGCACCTGGGACCTCGTCACCGGCTCGGTCGACGCGCTGGTCCAGGAAGTCGTCGCGTTCGATCCCGATGTGGTCGGCGTTTCAGCCTACCTCTGGTCCTTCCCCTATTTCATCGAAGTCGCGCGCCGCCTGAAGGAAGACGATCCCGGCAGGCTGATCGTGTTCGGCGGCCCTTCCGCGCGGCCCAGCATGATGAGCCTGCCGCCGTATCGCGCCGCCGCGCGCTGGGTCGACGCGCTCGTGATCAACGAAGGCGAGCATGCGTTTCGCGAGATCATCGCGCTGCCCGAGCGCACGAGTGCCGCGCTGATGACGCTCGCCGGACTCGCGCTTCCGGCCGAAGGCGGCTGGATCGAGACCGCCGGCCGGCCGCTCGGTGACCTGGACGAGCTGCCGTCGCCTTACGCGATGGACCTCGCGCCCAAGGGCGGCCTCGGTGTGCTGCAGACCTACCGCGGCTGTCCCTTCACCTGCTCGTTCTGCGAATGGGGCACGCTGGAATCGCCCAAGCGTGTGCGCGCAGTGGAGGCGCTGTGCCGTGAGTTCGAGGGCATGGCGCGCCACGACGTGGCGGGCGCGCTCGAGGTGGATGCAGGCCTGAACCTGAACCAGCACGCGTTCCGCAACCTGCGCGAGGCGGCCGAGCGCAGCGGCTTCTTCAGCACCCGCTCGTTCATCTGCGAGGTCTACCCGGCGAAGGTGCGCCGCGAGCACATCGATTTCCTCGCCGGCGTCCGCCAGCCGCTGGTCGGTGTCGGCCTGCAGTCCTTCGACAACCAGGTGCTGAGCCACGTCGAGCGCTCGTACGACGAGGCTCGCTTCGAATCGACGCTCGCCGAGCTGCGCGAGGTGGCGCACGTGGCGGTCGAGATCATCCTCGGACTGCCCGGCGACAACCCGCAGACCTTCCGGCGCACCTTCGAGCGTGCGCGCAGCCTGCCGTGCGCACTGCGCGTCTACCACTGCGTCGTGCTGCCCTCGGCGCTGATGGTGCGCGCGCCTGCCAACTACTGTCTCGCCTACGACTTCACCACGCTGAAAATGCGCTCCTGCCTGGGATGGTCCGAGCGCGAGCTGCAGTCGGAAGCCGAGCATGTCACCCAGCGCGCCGCGCGCGAAGGCGGCCGCACCGGCGAGTTTTTCTGGGTGTTTCCGCCGCCCGGCGCAGGTGCGCCGCTTGCGCGCCCGGCTTTCAATTAAGCAAGCATTCGCCCGCCCGTGTAAGGACCGCCCGTACCGCCTCGTAGTTCGATCGCTACGTTAGCGCGTAAGAGTGATTGAAACGGCGCCGGCGCTAGCGCAGCTTATCCACTCTCGATAAGTCTGAACGGCGGCGATCATGAACTTGGCACGGCGGCTCGCGTACATCCTCAGCCTCGCAGCAACCATCCTCCTGGCGACGATCGCGCCGCGCGCAGCGCTCGCGCAGCTGAATCTCGGGATCGGCGGCAGCCTCATCGTCACGATCACAGCGCCCTCCAGCGGCGCCGGCGTCAGCGGCACCACGCCGGTGAGGGCGAGCGGGACGATCGTCGGCGGCCTCACGGTACAGAGCGTGCAGTTCCAGCTCGACGGCGCCAACCTCGGCGCTGCGGACACAGCCGCGCCGTACGAGATTTCCTGGGACACGGTCACGGCCAGCAACGGCACGCACACTCTGACGGCGGTGGCGCACGACGCGCTCGGCGCGCAGTGGACCTCCAACCCGGTCACGGTCACGGTCTTCAACTCGCCGGTCGCCACCGAGAACCAGCAGCCGGGCACGGGCAACTGGGCGATGTGGGTCGGCGGCAGGCCGGCGGACGATGTCGGCAAGCAGATCAAGGGCTACGCGTCCGCGACCAGCGTCAACAAGGGCGACTCGATCACCTTCTATGTGAGCGTCGCCACTGCGCAGACGTACACGATCGATTTCTATCGCATGGGCTATTACCAGGGCCTCGGCGGCCGCCTGATGCAGAGCGTCGGCCCGGTGGCGGGTGCGCCGCAGCCGCCGTGCCTCGCAGACGTAAATACCGGGTTGGGCGAGTGCAACTGGGCGGCGGGCTACACGCTCCCGGTGCCGACGAGCTGGACGAGCGGCGTGTTCCTCGCGAAGCTCACGAGCTCCGCCGGCTTCCTGAACTGGGTCATCTTCGTAGTGCGCGACGACGCGCGCCCGGCCGATCTCGTTTACCAGCAGCCAGTCAACACCTACGAGGGGTACAACAACTACCCGAACGACAACGCGACCGGCAAGAGCCTCTACGACTTCAACAGCTACGGCGTGCCTACCGTGAGCGGCACGGCGCGCGCAGTCAAGGTGTCGTTCAACCGGCCCTATGCCGATCGCGGCGCCGGACAGTTCTTCAACTGGGAGTACAACTTCATCCGCTGGCTCGAGCGCTCGGGCTACGACGTCAAGTACTGCACCAACATCGATGTGCACGAGCACGGCGATCAGTTGCTCGTCGACAAAGGCGTCCTCTCGATCGCGATGGACGAGAACTACTCGCAGGCGATGTACGACGGTCTGGAAGCGGCGCGCGACGCCGGGGTGAACCTCGCGTTCTTCGGCGCGGGCGCCGTGTTCTGGCAGGTGCGCTTCGAGGCCTCCCCGCTCACCGGCGCCGCCGACCGGGTGCTCGTCGGCT
>WNFR01011897.1_pt1 | contig 10067 bp, 8 predicted proteins | sample 5400221 | NCBI WGS metagenome assembly WNFR01 (sample SAMN13153357, study PRJNA577476) | soil metagenome | isolation source: 40 cm soil under Madrone tree | place: USA:California | collected 2016-06-14 | reverse complement strand
GATGTCCGACTCCCAGGCTGGGGACGATTAGCCCTAAAGACGTTCAGTAGCTGGAGATATCGGTTGGGAATTTATTCCGCTCCGATGGAACTGAAGTGGACTCAGCGCATGATTGCATTGCGAAAGCCAAAAGCGGAGAGCTTGTGAGCAGCCGGGCAAGCCCGAAGCAGCAATCGCCTCCGACTAGCGATGATCCGAATCTATCTTTTCTACCTCCGTCCGAGGCCGCATTGGTTTCAGTCGAGGAGGGCTATGAGCGTTGGGCCCGAACATACGACGAGACTCCTAACCCGCTGTTGGCGCTCGAGGAACGTCATCTCACGAGCATTCTTCCGGATGTAGCTGGAAGCAATGTTCTTGACCTGGGATGCGGCACGGGAAGGTGGCTCGCCCGTCTTCTGGCACGAGGCGCGAGCTCGGTAGTTGGAATCGATCGCTCGGCCGCCATGCTCAGCATTGCCCGAGAAAAGGCCGGTATCGGTGACCGCCTCGTGCTCGCCGATGGTTTGCACCTTCCCTTTCGAGCTTCCGCTTTTGATTTTATTCTGTCGTCCTTTGCCCTTAATCACATTAAGGACCTGCAAGCGATCGCACGCGAACTGGCGCGGGCGATGAAATCGGAGGGTCAACTCTTGATGAGTGAAATGCACCCCGAAGCCTGCGCACAAGGTTGGCGGCCAGGTTTCCGTGACCTACAAAGTGCCGTGCACATCGAAACCGTGAACCACTCCGCTGAAAGGGTCATGTCATGTTTCCGATCGAACGGGTTCGCATTCCTCAGGTTGCACGATCTGTGGTTTGCAGAGCCGGAGCGTCCGATCTTTGTCGCCGCGGGAAGGGGCAGCATGTTTGCGACCGCCTCCCGTCTTCCGGCGATTCAGGTTTACGAATTCAGGAAGATAGAGACGGCGAACGAGTTTTGATGCGCGGCAAATGGACCCTAAGAACGCTGTCGGGATTACGTTGATGCTGAATCACTCCCACACACCAAAACGGCCATGACTCCCGTTCTGCCAAATTTTTTCATTGTGGGAGCACCGAAGGCCGGCACTACGTCACTCTATCACTATCTAGGCCAGCACCCGGACGTCTACATGAGTCCCGTCAAAGAGCCTAATTATTTCGCGCAAGAGATCCGACTCGGCAACGTGAGCGCGCAGTGGCAAGATTGGGCCGAGCGAGAATACGACTCCCTGCAGCTCTATCTGCGAGGTCCGATGCAAGAAAGGAAATTCGGTGGCATCGTGTCTCACTGGTCGGACTATTTGAAGTTGTTTGAGAATGTGAATGGCGAGAAAGCCATCGGCGAAGCCAGCGTCTGTTACCTGTGGTCAAAAACAGCCGCTAAAGTCTAAATAACAAATCCGACCAATTCGAATTGCTGAACCCATTTCTTGAATTTGGCCTCTACTATGAGCAGGTAAAGCGGTATACAGAACGGTTCTCAGCGGACAATCTGCGAATTTATCTGTACGAGGAATACCAAAAGGCGCCCACGCGGATCACGGCCGACATCTTCCGCTTTCTTACGGTGGACCCCCAATTCTCCCCTGATGTATCTGAGAAACACTTGCAAACCTCCTTGCCTAGGTTTAAGTGGGTCAGCTTCATGCTCAAGAAATACGGCGTTTGGCCTCTGTTAAAAAATATTATGCCCGACGATCTGGTTCCAGTTGTTAAACAATGGGCTTTTAGAGACAAACACACAGTAGAACTCGACCCATCGGATCGGGCTGAGTTGAGTAAATACTACCGTGGGGACATCGTCCGGTTGTCAGATCTTATCAAGCGAGATCTCCACGCATGGTTACAGTAGAGTCTCTTTAATCTCGATCTTTGTATTTGAAGTGCCGTCTTGATGCAAGCGAAAGTGAAACTACGGTCCACCGCTTCGTGGTTGATACGAAGGCATCGTTGGCTTCCGGCGACCTCAACCATTGCTTGTGCAGGCACGCTACTCGTTCTGGTAGTGGAGGGCGCTTCTCCGCTGTGGGTTCTTGGAGCTTGCCTTGCCCTTATATTCGCATCATATGGATGGGGATACGCAGTACGCGCGCTGAGAGTGATTCACTATCCCTCCCTGTTGAACCTGCCTCGTCGGCAGTATGGCAAAGTTTGGGACGCCCTGGCCGCCTCGCCGTCGCTGGCCAGGACAGCCGCCTGCGGGCACGAGGACGAACGCAGCCTGTGCAGTTCGGCGGAAATCCCCGTGAAGAACCTGATCGAATTAGCTGATATGAGACCGCAAGACGATGTTTTGGAGTTCGGTTGTGGTGTAGCGCGGATCGGGTTGGAGTTGGCGCCTCGGTGCCGCACCTGGACCGGAGCCGACGTCTCGGCCAACATGCTGGCCACTGCGGAGAAACGTTTGCAAGCAATGAATAATACCCGACTCGTAAAACTGGAGAGAATTGGACTGGATCAATTGGAAAGCAACTCTTTCGATCTCGCTTATTCGACCAACATGCTGGCCCATTTAGACGAAATGGACCGATGGCGTTATGTAAAAGATGCCTTCCGTGTGCTTCGTCCCGGAGGACGCCTGTGCATTGACAATGTTGATATCGAGTCGGAGGAAGGTTGGGGAGCGTTTTCGCGCGACGCCGAATCGTGGCGGGAAGCAGAACGTCCTCCATACTTCCCAACACCGTCCACCGCTGCGGAACTCACCACGTACGCGTTGCGCGCAGGTTTCGGGCAAGTGCAGGCGCACACAAGGACGCCGCTAGTTATTCTAACTGCCGTCAAGCCAACCTCTGAGCGGAGCCCTTCCTACACTTCCCAGTGATTCTGAATCCATGATGCTAAAGACACGACTGCTTGCGTTGTTCATCTTTTTTTCTGTTGCGGCATGTCTTTCGCAATCCCTCGGTGATCTTTCGTCTCAAGGAATTCCGTCTCAGGGCAGAGTGGCGGATTGCTCCGATCCGTCGCAGGCAGGCAGCGTCGCTTGTAGTGCTGTACAAGCGCAAAGATCCGGCGGCGGCCAGGGACAAAACTATCCCTCTCCTTTGCTGCTCCCGCCGGAGTTGAAATCTTCCGGAGGTTTCTTGACAGACCAGAACATTCTCGGTCCTCCTCCGCTCAATCCTTCGCAGATTGCGCAGCCGAAGATCCCTCTCCGGCCGGAGACTGAGTTCCAGCAGATGGTGGCCGACTCCGCTGGCCGGATATTGCCGTTGTTCGGGCAGTCGTTGTTTGTCCAGCCCCCAAGCACATTTTCTCCCATCGACCGGCTGCAGGTGCCCAGCGACTACATCATCGGCCCAGGCGATGAGCTACAGATCAGGATTTGGGGGCAAGTGGGGGCCGACCTCCGGGTAATCGTCGACCGTTCCGGCCAGATCTACGTGCCACAAGTCGGACAAATATCCGTCGCTGGTGTCCACTATGGCGAGCTTGAACCATCCTTGAAACGCGACATTTCAAAGGTATTCAGGAACTTCAACATCACGGCGAGTCTTGGTCGGCTTCGTTCCATTCAGGTACTTGTTGTCGGAAATGCCCGCTACCCCGGCACATACACCATCAGTTCGCTGAGCACGCTGGTCAATGCGATCTTCGCCTCTGGCGGCCCGGCCCCCCAAGGGTCGCTGCGGCACATCCAGGTCCGGCGCGATGGCGTTACCATTACGGATTTCGATTTCTACGATCTGCTAATCAAGGGCGATAAGACAAAGGATATTCGTCTTCAGCCGGGCGACGTTCTCTACATTGCTCACGTTGGTCCCCTGGTTGCTATCTCAGGTTCCGTGAATACGCCGGCCATCTACGAGATGAAGGAGAACTCCTCCCTGAGCGATTTGATTGAAATTGCCGCGGACTTGAGCACCGTTGCCGACACCAGCAAGATCACGATTGAGCGTTTCGCGGACCACCAATCGCGCAAAACACTGGAGTTTCCCTACGACGAGCAATCTCGCACTCTCCCTCTCGAGGATGGCGACATTGTGCGCGTATTTTCGATTGTTCCCCGCTTTCAGGACACGGTGACCCTGCGAGGCAACGTCTCCAATCCCGGTCGTTATCCCTGGAAGCCAGGCATGCGCGTCCGCGACCTGATTCCCGACGCGCAGGCGTTGTTGACCCGTCGCTACTGGCGGGATCGGGCCGCAATCGTCAGTGGGCGCGCAACCGAGTACCCGGTTCGCAACGAGCACCCACAAAACAACCGTTCCGGTTCGAATCAACAACCGACTAACGGCAACAACGGCACTAAGGGCACCGCAACACCTGACGTTCAAGACTCAGCGGGGAACTACAGTTTTCCGGATGATTCGGTCGATGCCCTCGGTTCTTCGGACGTGACGGGTGCCCTCGCCGCGCAAGATGCGCAAGCCCCGTCTGGGAGCGCGTCGTTGAAGCCCGGGGACAATTTCTCCAACCTAGGCATAGTCAGAAGTGTCGCGGACGACGTGCGGCGCTATTCTCCCGAAATCAACTGGGACTACGCGATTATCCAGCGGGTCAATCCCGAAGATCTTTCCTCGAAACTCATTTGGATGAGCCCACGGAAGGCAATCCTTGAACGCGACGAAGCAAGCAACCTCGAACTACAGCCGGGCGATATCGTTACGATCTTCTCGCAGCGAGATATCAGCGTGCCGCAGGTGAATCGCTCTCAGTACGTGATCGTTGAGGGCGAGGTGATGCGCCCTGGCGTATACAGACTCGAAACGAATGAAACCCTGCGCTCTGTTTTGCAACGCGCGGGCGGTCTGACTCCCGACGCCTATATCTACGGATCGCAATTGACACGCGAATCGGCGCGCATACAAGAACAAAAGAGCTTGGACGAACTAGTCCGCACCATGGAGGTACAAATCCGGCAGTCGGCTGTATCGGTGGCAGCTTCCACCCGGTCCGGAGAATTGCCGCAAATGCTGGCGGCGCAGGAAGCGATTATCGGACAACTACATAACGCCCGCGCCAGCGGACGCGTTGCTCTGCCTGTCAAGCCCAGGGATAAGAGCCTCAACAATTTTCCGAACATGGCGATGGAAGACAACGACCGGCTAACCATCCCGCACAATCCTTCAACCGTAGCCGTGGTTGGCAATGTTTATAATCCCGGCTCGTTCATTTTTGACCCCCACAACACCGCGGGGGCGTATCTCGAAATGGCCGGCAAAGGAAAGCCAGCCTCCGACCTGCGCCACGCCTTTGTGTTGCGCGCGAACGGGGTGGTGGTCGCCGCCAATAATGTTAACGGGCTTTTCGCGGGTACCAAATTCGATCGCCTCCGGCTTTACCCCGGGGATCAGGTCGTTGTGCCTTATAAGCTCCCGACCGGATCCTTCGTCCGCGGGCTGCGCGACTGGAGCCAGATTGCTTCGCAACTAGCCGTAACCGGCGTCGTCCTCTCGACGGTACTTCCGTAAGTGAACGACGTCCGCGGCTGAAGACTATGCCATGATCTACGCCGACCAGAGATGGATTGGAAACCACGGCATCGGACGTTTCACGCGGCATGTGCTTGCTGGTCTCGACTGTCGTCCGATTCCGCTGGCATCTGATCCGGCCGCGCCGCTGGATGCCTGGCGGCTCGCGTGCGCACTCGGCGGCTTGACTCGCAACGATCTGTTCTTTTCGCCGGGCTACAACTCCCCCCTCTTCTGTGCGGCACCTTTCGTCTTCACAATCCACGACCTTAGCCATATCTACTGCCCCGAGAACAGCAGTCCCCTAATTCGTCTGTACTACGGAACAGTTTTGAAGCAAGCCTGTTATCGCGCCGTCAGTATCCTTACTGTCTCCGAATTTACACGCATGCAGATTATCGACTGGTCTGGAGTGTCTCCCGAAAAAGTCTTCAACGTCCGGTGCGGAGTGGACCCTGAGTATCAACCCGGTGATAGCTCCTGCGGACCATCACCCCCTTATCTTTTATGCGTAAGCAACCGCAAGCGGCATAAGAACGAGTTCCGTGTGGTGGAGGCTTTTGCCAGGGCTGGTCTCGGTGCCGGGATGCGTCTCGTCTTTACCGGCGAGCCCACGGCCGATCTTGCGGATTACATAGCAAGGTGCCGAGTGAGCACTCGTGTGGATTTCGTGGGTGTGGTTCCGGAACAAGAACTCCCATCTCTCTACCGGGGTGCCGAGGCGCTGATATTCCCTTCCCTTTACGAGGGTTTTGGCCTCCCGATAGTAGAAGCGATGGCCTGCGGCACGCCTGTCGTAACCGCAAACACCACCGCTTTGCCAGAGGTTGCCGGAGATGCTGCCCTTCTCGTGGACCCAACTTCGGTAGCACAGATTGCCGCAGCCATCGAGCAGATTGTAAGCGACACGTCCCTGCGCTGGCAGCTTCGAGAAAAGGGCTTGGCGCGGGCCGCTCAGTTTTCATGGGCCAGCACGGCGGCCAGGGTGCACGAACTCCTTGCCAGGGATGCGATTCAGACAGATGTGAAAGGATACTGCGATGCGCTTCCGTGACTTGGTGATTCGCAACAACGCATCTCCATACGGGATGACGGCGGCCGCGCTCCTTCTCTTTCTTGTTGCGTTTTTATTTCCTCCTGCCCTCTACTCCAGCTACATACAAGAGCCCGATTTAATGTTTCTTGATCCCGCATCTCTTGTGTTCTTTCTCATGTGTACCCTGGGGTTTCTCCTGGGGCTGATACTGGTTGACTTCATCTTTCCTGTGCATGGTTTTAGGTACGAAAGGTGGAAAACCCGTGTTTCGCCGGTGTGGTTCATCCTCTTGCCACTTATTGCTGGCACGACGCTCGCCGTTGTTTCAACCGTTCTTCTACTTCGCAATAACGATTACCTTCTACAACTTGTTCTGGCTGCGGAGGGGGAGCAGATCAAATCTGTGGGGGGAATCGACCTGGAGGGTACGATTGTTCAGTCAACTCCTGCGCTCATGGGAATTGTATGGTGGGCCATATGGCGCAAGGATCAGCTTCATATGCGTGGGTGGCCGAGGTTCGCGGTTCAGTCATCGATCATTCTTGCCACTCTTGCGATGCTGGCATCGTCGACGCTAAGTTTGTCACGCGGTGACGTGATGCCGATGTTCGCCGGAATTGTCATCCTCCTGCTGCTGCGCAGGCTTATAGATGGAACACTTAGGCCCCTATCTATTTTGAAATTCGCTGCGTTTTTCGCCGGAGCCATTGGAGCCTTGTTCGTCTCATTTTCGATGCTACGAGGGTCAGCAGGACCAGATGCTCTAATCGGCGATATCCTGGGCTACACAATTGCCGCTTACAATCGCTTGGCCGCAGTTCTGGATGGCAGACTGCGCTATCCCTTTTCCGGAAAGGGCCTTTACCTCTCTGGGTTTGTGGCTTTCAATAACACCTTCAACAAGATTTTTCATGTAAATCAACTGTTTTCCTGGCCCGACTTCGATACAGTTTGGCGTTCTGAATTTAGCGCGGTGTCTTCGGCGGGCTTGAACGCGCGGCTGATTTGGTCGGGGACATTCGGCTATGCCTTTTCAGATTTGAAATGGGCGTCCCCGCTCTTGCTGGTCATCTATGGGTTGATCACCGGATGGGCTTGGCGCTTACTAAAACTAGGAAAGACTGCTGGAATTGTGCTTTACCCTTGGTGCGCGTTTTGCGTTCTGTTTTGGTTTGGAACAAATTATCTACTAGATCCTAGGGCGATTGTTCTGTTGCTCGTGGCAACTGCCCTCAGTCTCTACGAGCTGTTATTCGTATCCGCCTCCGTGGAGATTGTGAAGCAATGAGGAAGGTTTCAACGGTCGCGGTCGCAAGGCTATTTCAAGCAAATCCTCTTGCGATCTCATTATTGCTGATTGCGAATCGCGCGTGGAGGGGGATTGCCAGCTCGGCCATGGCCTATTCCCTCAAGGCGCCCGGCCTGTATGTTGGACCGGGCTGCCGGGTCATTGGCGGACGTCATATTTTCTTCGGCCGGGGCATCTTTGCAAATCGTAACCTCTGGCTGGAGGCTGTCACATCTTACCAATCGCAGCATTTCTCTCCAGCAATCACAATTGGCGATGGCGTTAGTTTCTCCGATGACGTGCATATCTCGTCGATAGAAAGCGTTGTGATCGGCAGTGGTGTCATGATGGGCAGCAAGATATTCATATCCGACCACAGTCATGGAGCTTATAAAGGAGATCTGCAGAGCCGGCCCGAGGAACCGCCCTCACACCGGGTATTGGGCGGGGGCGGACCGATTACGATCGGAAATAATGTGTGGATTGGCGACAATTCGGTCATTCTTGGTCCCGCTTCGATTGGCAGCGGCGCGATCGTCGGCGCGAATTCGGTCGTGCGAGGCATCGTCCCATCCAACTCCATCGTAGCCGGTTCACCGGCAAGGCTTATCAAAGTATTCAATTCACGAACAGGTTTCTGGGACAGGGCGTGAGGCAGAGCCGTAAGCTTTTCTCTGTTTGCATTCCCGCCTACAATCGGGCTCGTTACCTTGCCGCTCTTTTGGACTCGATTTGTGCACAGGAGTTCCGCGACTTCGAGATCGTCATCTGCGAAGACATGTCTCCCGAGCGTAGCCAGATAGCGTCCATCGTGAGTGCGTATCAGTCACGTTATCCACAAATGCTACGTTACTTTGAGAATGATGAGAACTTGGGTTACGACAGAAACATCCGTAACCTAGTAGAAAAGGCGTCGGGGGAGTTCTGCTTCTTCATGGGTAATGACGACATTATGTGCGAAGGCGCTCTGGAAGCCGCAGCCAGCGTGATTCGCCGCTATCCACATGTTGGGCTCGTGCTGAAAGCCTATGCGTGGTTTAACGAAACCCCGGAGAACGTGAACCAGGAAATTCGCTGGTTCAACGAAGAAAAGGAATTCGCAGCTGGGAGATCTGCAATACGCTTCGCATTTCGGCGGTCGGGCGTGCTTTCCGGATACATCGTTCATCGTGATACCGCAAACGAGTCCGGGACTAGTAAATTTGATAGCACGCTATTTTACCAAATGCACCTAACTGCAAATGTTCTAATTGGTAAAACGGCTGTGTGTACCCCAAAAGTCTTGATATTATGCCGTGAAAACGAGCCTCCAGATTTTGGACATAGCGCCAAAGAACAGGGGAAATACGTTCCCGGAAGATACACGCCGCAAGCACGCCTCAATATGGTCGGCGGGGCACTGTCGATTATTCGCGATTTGAAAGAGACCCGGGGAATCGATGTGGTGGAGGATGTAGTCCACGATTATGCCAATTACTTCTATCCCTACATCAAAGACCAGCTGACTTTGCCATTGGCAGATTATTACAGGCTGTATCGTGGATACGGGCGTATGGGCTTTGCAAAGTATCCACTCTTTCACTTTTACTTTGTGTTGGGTTATTTGCTCGGCGAGAGGAGATTCGATGCTTTGACTGCCGTTGTCCGAAAGCTGTTGGGGCACAGTCCCCAATTCAGAAAGCTGTAGTCATTCAACAGACCTCTCCCTGGTGACCTGAGGGGTTGAAGCGCTCTCTGAACAATCCCTCCGTACGGAATATGAGCAGGCCAGCTCCCATCGCGGACAGCAATCCGGCAGCGGCAAAGACGAAAGGCCGGATTACGATGCCACACCACGAGGCGGCAGCGGTCGCCAGCAATGGGGAAGTCCAGAGCAGCGGAGAAAGCACCCCGGACACCACAAAATCGCGTCTGGAGAAGTTGATGACTGGGTTTGTGCGTGGCATCGAGTACCAGAGGTGTGAGGCAACGCTGACGATCGATCCAAACAAAGTTCCAAGTGCAACGCCGATACCCCCGAAGACTGAGCCGAGCACCATGCTCGCAACGAAGTTGCTGGCCCCTTCCGATAGGGGGCTGACCTTGATGTAGTTCTGTTGACCGGCAGCGACAATGATCACGGAATACGGCGCGCCGATGAGGCGGATGATATTGGCAACAATCAGGATCGCCAGCAGTGGCGCCCCGCTCGCGACATAGCGCTGGCCGATCCAGAGATGAATGAGCGGCCCGACGTAGATGAACATTGGTATTCCAGTCAGAACCAGCAGAAGCACGTTAAGGCGGGTGGAGGTGATGACCAGTCTGCCCATCGCCTCTGCTTTCTCGCGGGCGTGGAGTGTAGCGGCGTGCGGCATGATCA
>WNFR01009026.1_pt1 | contig 10069 bp, 11 predicted proteins | sample 5400221 | NCBI WGS metagenome assembly WNFR01 (sample SAMN13153357, study PRJNA577476) | soil metagenome | isolation source: 40 cm soil under Madrone tree | place: USA:California | collected 2016-06-14 | reverse complement strand
AAATTGGCCACCTCGTATCAGGAACGTATATAGATGAGTGTCGCTCCAGCCGAAAGCGACCTGCAGCACCGCATGCAACTGGGCCAACGTAGCTTGCTCAGCAATCCGCAGTCGCCGGGTCACCGGCGGGGATATACTGAATCAAACCCGGATGGCTGCGGCGCCAGCAAAACCGACGCCCCGCCCATCGACTCTCCAATCACCCCGATTCGACGGTCGGACGCTCGATTACGAATCCAATCACGCGCCGCCACGACGTCCCGCGACTCCCGATACCCCAGGGTAATTGACTCTCCCCGCGTCTCTCCTTGCGCCTGAAGATCAATGAGCAACACCGAAAATCCGTGCCGCTCGAGAATTTGCGCCCGCGAAACCATGGACGACCGATCCGCCCGCACGCCGTGCAACAACAGCACCACAGGCGACCCTCCGCCCCGGTCCACCCACCATCCAGCAATGGCGTGCCCCGATCCGGGGATCGAGATGTTCTGCGCCTCGAATCCCGCCGGTAACGGCACGGCGTGATTCTGCGGCTCGACCAGTTTGGAGCCCAGTACCCACGCGACACCGGCGATCAAGAGAGCGGCGGCCGCACCGCCTACTAGTACGCGTCGCATGAAACTTACTGGTACATCCGGTGCCGGTAATACACCGCCACGAGTCGCCGAAACCGCCGCGGCGCATAGCTCGAATCCGAGCTAAAGAGACTCAGCACTGCGATGAATAAACAAACCACGATCGCGACCATCACGGCGGGTATCGCGATCAGCATCGAGAATCCACCAATCCCGACCGACATGTAGGCCGTGATGTAAAGAAGTCCCCGCAGGCCCGAAAAGTCAGGCAATGAGCAACGCCCCAGTGCGAGCCAGAGCGCGGCGAGAAACGCCACCGGTCCGCCGAGCACCCCATATTGAGTCCATTCCCCATAGCCGTGATCAAAGAGAATGAAGCCGGCGCCAAGAAAGCACGCGATAGAAAGAAGCAGGATCGCAATCAACAAATATAAGTAAATATGGAGACCCAGCGGGTGAGACGCCGCTGCTTGGGTCTTTTTGGCCGGATTCGCCTCGGGCTCAGTCGGCATCGATCGCTACCCCCTCCTTGGTGTCGGCCTTGGCCCGATTAGCTTTACACGGACTTGCGTAAAAGGCGCCGGGCTCAGTGTGCCCGGCGCGCTCGGTGTACGCAACTATGCCGCTTACCTAAAAGAAGTAGTGCCGATCGGACCCGTCGAATTCACCGCTCAACATGCAGCAGCGCTTGAAATCTCCGGCCGGATCCGCAGGGACACGGATCATTCCGACCGAGTTTTTCTAGGAACTCCTTCCGACCACCCACGACGCGGTCACCACGTTTCACATGCGTTTCCGACGGGAAACCCTTTCGACGTTTGCTACTGACCTCGAAAGCAATCGAATTCGAGGTTTTCGTTCTTGATTCGCATGATGCACCTCCAAGTAATACCTCGGACCCCAGGGACGCAGCATTGTACCGTTTGCCCTCGATTGCCCGAAGCTTCTTTCCATAATGCAGCCATCTGCCCGTTTCCTCTTCGATCTTCTAATTTAATCGCGTTGCGATGCTCTCCAAAGCGTTTCGAAGTCCTCGCTCACAATGACGAGTTTGCGCAATTCATGGTCCCAACGATAAACCCCAGGATTCAACGAGCTCGAATCTTTCGCATCAGGCAGAAACAGCAAATAATCCCCTTCCCCATTTGAAGCGACGGCCACCGCCGCCTTGGGAAATCTGGAACAAGAGCGCGCGAACTCCGTCTCCCTCACAATGTGACTTGCACTTCGGCTCGCACGCTTCCGATCGGAATCGTCGCATACCGGAAATATCTGCCAGTCTTCACTTCCCAACGATAGTTCGCCGCCGTTCGTCCCCAACAGATATTCGCGATACCCGTCCGGAAGGAGGATACCCAACGCGCTCTCCGCTCGAGTGATGCAATCAATAGTAGTAGAAAATGGCATATGTCCTTCGCAGTCATCGATCTCTCAACAAAAGCGGATACGCCACCGGCCCAATCATGACTTCACTGGTTCGTACCGCTTAGTACCGGGCACCTTGTCGAATGCACACGGTGCCGCGGTATCCAAATACGGAATGATGTCCGGATCGTAGTTCGCGACCGTATTCACCGCATAAACTCCGGTATGCCCTGGATCACCTAGGTATTTCTCGTCTTCATCGCCTGCAAAAAATCGCCACCCGCTATCCGGTGGCTTGTGCGGCACTTCACGGTACATGTATCCGATCCGCTGCCCTTCCACCATGATTCGATCGGTCGCGTAGGCCGCGCCCATTGCCCGCACTAGCTGCTTGATATCGCTCCCCGGAATTGCAAATACCTTTGATTTCACCCTCTTCGCCTCCATAGCTTCGGCCGTTGCTCGCCCCGACAAGACCAGGCCGCCCAACCATGCAATCACCATACGACGCACCAGCGAAGAGACACGGCGGCCAACTGAACGAGAATGATTACAAGCCTCAGCATCGCTTAATCATGCCACACTGCAGTCCATGCGTCGCGCGATCGACCTGACCAGCACCCACGCCGAATAATTGCGGAGCACAGGGGCTGAACCGTAAGATCTCCCATACGGCAATCCGTCGTCATACCCTTGCTGTTGGCGCCTTACTGGACGAGCGCATCATCGAACCCGACGAGTACGCCAGCTTGGTGCCTCCTCGACTCCCGGTTCGTGCTTCTAATCGATTGACGGTCGCGATCGACGGTACCTATGTGAGATCCGATCTTACTAACGGCTTATGCCAGCATTACGTAGTCGCCGGGAGGATCGATTGCGATGGTCGATTGGGTGGCCTCGTCGATCTGCTCGGACACCGCCGTCTGCGATTTCCGCGATTTGCTCCTCGGTTGAAGGATCGAAGACGGCTATCCTCTCCGCGACGTTGGTCATCGTGCTCTCCATTCGCGCGCCTGAGAGAGGCGCAATCTTCGTATCTGCGGCCGCACCGGCCGCCCGCGGGGAACTTCAAAGCTGCCGTTCAGAATTGGCTGCTGGGCATCCGAACCACGAGGCCGTCGAGCTCCTGTGTCACACCGATCTGGCAGGAGAGACGCTTGTTGGTTGCGGGGTCGTCGCGCATGTCCATCGTCGCATCTTCCAGATCGGACGGCCCTCCAGTCTTCCTCCACCAGTGCTCATCGACGTAGACCCGGCAGGTGCCACACGCGCAGTTGCCGCCGCATTCGGCCACGATACCTTCGATGCCGTTCCTCTTTGCGCCTTCCATCACAGAAGAGCCGACCTCGACTTCAACGGCGTGCGTAGTGCCGTTTGCCTCCACATAAGTTATCTCCACCACGTTACGCCTCCACCATCTGCGGCGCCGGCGTGAATTCGATCGGCAAGCCCTTGAGACCCCATGCTCCAGGATAGGGACGCCAGCCGATCTCCCCCGCCAGCCGTGGGTTGCGCATGCGCTGTGGAATTTGGTGCAGGCCCTCTTGCAGCTGAGCCCGGGCAATGAACTGACCCAGGCACATATGCTTGCCCAGGCTGAAAGCAATGTGGCGCTGGTTGGGCGTTACTTGTCGTTCGGGATCGAATGCATCTGGGTCGTCGAATGTGCCGATGTCCCGGCCGGCGATGTTCACGTTGAACCAAATCATTGTGCCCTTCGGGATCAACACGTCGCGAAACGCCACCTCCTGGGTGGTGATCCTCGGGATCGATCCCGGGCTGAAGAAGCGCAAGCCCTCCTCCACCACCTTGGCGCAATATGGGTAGTCAACCGCACAGCGCTCATAGATTTCGGGATTCTTGATCAGGTTCCAGATCGTGTAGGTCAGCACATTCTTGGACGTGTCATAGCCGGCCATGAAGAAGAAGAGGATCATGTCGAGCAACTGGCGCTCCTGCACACCGCCCTGATCGGCGGTTTCGACCAGCAGGCGCAGCAGATCGTTTTTCTCATTGGCGTTCGGGTCAACGCGCCTCGCTTCCACCAGCCGGCGAACCAAGTCCTCAATCTGCAGATAAGCCGCATTGATCTGCGGGAGCTTTGTCTTGTCCATGGCCAGAGCAAGGCCGAGGGTCTCAAGACTGGCCCGGACTTTCGGGACCTCCTCCACGGGGGCGCCCACCATTGTGAACATGTTTGAGATGGGGAAGTAGGAGGCGAACTCCTCGAAATCTATCTTCCCTTTCGGCGCCCATTCGTCGAGCAGCCGCGTGATCGTGGTCCGCATCATCGGTCTGAGCTGGTTGGCGAAGCGCGGGGTGAACTTCGCGGCAAAAACGTTGCGCAGGATTCGGTGCTGTTCAGCTGGCATCGAGACGAGCTGCTCTTCGGTGAAGCGCCCCCATGGCGTCCCGTGGGCGCCGAGCACTTCGACGATCCCTTCGTAAGCCGGGTAGAACTTGTCGTCTTGGCCGAGCAACTCGCGGATTGCGCTGTACTCGTGAACCAGCAGGCCAATGCTCGACCTAGCCAGCCAAGGATGCTGCTTCCTCGCATCCCGAAAATGGCGCACCGGGTCCGCCGCAAACTCGGCAGTCTCGACCGGCAGTTCAGGCAGATCCAACTCGGCGACTGCCTTCATCAGAGCCCCCTAGATATAAGATGTGCGGGTATGCTAATCGATCGATTAGCAGTTTGCAAGACGGGGGCAGTCGGCCGACCGCCGATTTGCAGCGCCCCACCGTGGGATTGAGGCGCAACAGCGATTTTTGGGGCGCACCGTGGTCGCAAATTCAGACGCGAAACAGACAATTCGCATCAAACTTGCGTGGTGGTAGATGCAAAGTGATATGAATGCGAGCAATCAACTCGAATCCGGACAGAGTAATGAGCAACACTTCTAAGGCCCGTAAGGCCCGTAAGGCCCGCAAAACCGCGATGAGCTATGGTACGGAAAGCACCGAGCGCACGCGGAGAATGGGGCCACAGGGCTCGGAGACATGGTCTGCTCTCCTCGATGCTGCCGAGCGCATCATGCGCGAGAAAGGCTATGCTGCGGTCACTTCGCGGCAACTGGGCGCTGAGGCTGGTTTATCCCCTCAGATAGTCTATTTCTATTTCCAGACGATGGACGAGCTCTTCGAGACTGTCTTCAAAAGGCTGGCAGAGGGCTTCCGGCGCGCCATAGACGAAGCCAGGAACGCCAAAGAGCCCCTACTCGCGATCTGGGAACTGAGTTCTGATCCGACACGCGGAGTAATCATGTCGGAGCTCCTGAGCCTCTCCAACCATCGCAAGCAGCTGCAATCGGTGATAGGCGAATTTGGTGCCGAGTTCAACCGGCGACAAGCCGAAATCATCGAGGCGGAACTTCTCAAGAGAGGAGTAGATCTCGAAGAGTGGCCTCCGTCGGTCTTAGCATCTATTCTAGAAAATACCGCCAGGGGTATTGCCTTTGGTGAGGGTTTCTCAATCGCTAGCCACACACAGGCGCGCAAGTTCGTTACCGCGTTCCTTCGGAAGCTTGCGACCAAACCCCGCTTGCGTGGCGCGGATGGTGCCTCCCTATTGAGCAAAAGAGGAAAACCACCGCGATCGGGCGCGTGATGCGACCCCTGGCACTCCTACCTTCCACCGCTCCGGTCCAACCGTGTCTCTTCATCGCTGAGTCACCGAGGTAGCCCACCGTACCGCAGGCTCCGCCGCTCTCAGCGTCTCGCACCGACGTGCGAATGCACTCTGGCTCGGGCCGTGCAGTTGCGGCGCTGGATGGTATTGGCGGCATCGACGAGCAGAGTGCTTCCGGTCATAAAGATCGACATGTCCGAAGCGTATTACAGAACTGCGCGGGCGATATCATCTGGTACCCCGACTCGGCCGAGGCGGCTGGTGAGCATGGCCGGGATGTCCGTTTCGCTGTTTTCAGATGCGGTGCCACGCCGAGCACGCGGATGCATTGCGGCGCGAGCTCAAGCGCGGGCCACGCACCGCGTGCTTCCAACTGACATACGCGGAAAGACCCGGAGCGATGCCCTTGAAGCCCGCCCTCGCGACCTCGGAGAACGACCGTCGAAGCGCGCACGCGTCAGCGAAGGATACTGGACATGCGGTGCACGCTTCAACGTGTCGCGCACCGAGGGCGGCTGCACGCCGCCGTCATCCTTGATGCGGTACTTCACCGCGACTTCAGCGCCAATCAACGTCTGTCCGCTCATTTCCATCAGCTGCCGATAGTTGTAGAGGCCGCAGATGACCTGCCCCGTGAATTCCGTGCTCTCGAGCTGCAGGTGACTGAACTTGGCAGGCTCTGCATCGATCATGGCTTTTAGCCGCTCAGTCTTCAGCGCGCCTGTGGATGTCATTAGATAATGTCCTTTTTGTCACCAATTAATGTCCAGCTTAAACAGCGCGAAAACGCGCGTGAAATTGCAGGGCCAAATACACACCAGGCAGCTTGGATTATCTATATGCGACGCGCCTCGGAAAGCGTCGCGTTCTGACAAGGTTGACACTTAATGATGTCCTAATCGGACGCCGCGTTCATACTTCCAGAATGGGTTGTCGCCACAAATCCGGTGCCGTTCACTTGTCTCGCCTCCCAAAAGGGACCCGGCAGGCCGCCGCGCGCCGCATCGAAAAGGCTCCAGCAGCGTGGCCCGGCCGCGGATCTGATGTTCACACCCGAGAAGGCGTTGGCGAAGGCGCGACAGCGAGAGGTACTGCTGCACTATCACGACCGAGATCCGAATCGGATCGCGGCCGGTCGTACGACGGAGCCGCCATATTCTCAGCAATGTTAAGCGGGAGCGGGAGAAAGAATAATTAACGTGGAGGTAGAGCCGCCCCTATAACGGCGAAGACCATTGGCGTACGGCTTTGGAGAACCGAAGCGGCCGTACGAATCCACCGGGGTCCAACTCACCGAGCTGAAAGATTGACGCCACCCAAGAAACCTCCTCTAATTTGAGAAACCAGGATATTCCCATTTGGGAATGTGGCGAAGCCATCCGCCCATGCGATCCTCAGATGAGCGCAGGTCGTCTGCGTGAGGGTATCGTCCTGAAGGGGAAGGAACGTTATGGATCTTAAGCTCAAGGGCCGGCGCGCGCTTGTCACGGGCAGCAGCAGCGGGATTGGAGAAGCCGTCGCCCGCATGCTCGCCCAGGAGGGTTGCGCAGTGGTGGTCCATGGCCGAAACCGGGAACGAGCCGAGAAAGTGGCCGCTGACATTAACGCTGCGGGATGCGCCGTCGGAGACCTCTCGACGGACGACGGTGCTGCCGCCGTGCATGTCGAGGCGCGGGCCGCGCTCGGCGGCAGCATCGAGATCCTCGTCAACAACGCGGGGGGCAGTTCAACCGGAAACTCTTCGCGGGCGCCGATCGAGATAAGCCCGGATCAGTTCATCTCGAATTACCATGCGAATGCGCTTTCATCCGTGCGATTGTGCCGGCTCGCCGTGCCAGACATGGTTGCCGCGAAATTCGGCCGGGTCATCAACATCTCCAGCGCGGTGGCCGTTCAGCCCAATAATTTGGGTGCGGACTATTCCGGTGCGAAGGCTGCGCTGAACAATTTCACGGTCAGCCTGGCCGGTTCTCTGAAGGGCGTCGGGGTGACGGTCAACACGGTATCTCCCGGCCTCATCATGGTGGACGGCATGATCCGGTGGGGACGCCAACGCTATGGCGACAACAATCTGACGATCGAAGAGATCACGAACCGCATGGCAGCTGACAAGATTTTCGACCTGCCGCCGGCCGGCCGGCTGGGGACCCCGGAGGACCTTGCACTGGTCACCTGCATGCTTGCCAGTCCGCTGTCGGGCTTCGTCACGGGCGCGAACTACCGCGTCGATGGTGGGCAGGTCCGTTCGGTCAACTGATTTAAACGAAGGCAGCGCTTACCCATGTCCAAGGAAAAATATCGCGTCATTCAATGGGCCACCGGCACGGTCGGGAAAGTGGCGCTCAAGCATTTTATAGAAAATCCGACCTTCGAGCTGGTCGGGGTGTTCGTGACCAATCCGGAAAAAGTCGGCAAGGACGCGGGCGAACTGGTAGGCCTGCCGCCGACCGGCGTGATCGCGACCAACGATGCCGAGAAGCTCATTGCGATTCAAGCCGATTGCGTGCTGTTCGCGGCGATCAAGCAAGATCTGGACCTGTATTGCCGCTTACTGCGGTCCGGCAAGAACGTGGTCTCTCCGGCCGGTCCGTTCAATCCAACGGAGCGTTATCGCGCCCAATTCGATCAAATCGAAGCCGCCTGCCGCGACGGCGGAACGTCGTACCATGGCTGCGGAGTTCATCCGGGTTTCTCGGGTGATATTCTGCCTCTTACACTGACGCGGCTCATGAACAGAATCGACCGCATCGAGGTGACCGAGGTCATCGACAAACTGAGAAATCCCATGATTTATACAGAGGTCATGGGCTTTGGACGGGATCCGGGCGAACTGCTCGCCAACCCAAGCCGCTCGGCAGAAGCTCCCTATGCCTTCCAGGGATCGATGGCCATGGTCGTGGAGGGATTGGGCAAGAAGATCGAAAAGCTGACCACACGGCTGGAGGTCGCCGCGGCAACCACGGACATCCCCTACACCTTGGGCGAGGGGATTCCCGGCGGCGGTGTCATACGCAAAGGCACAGTCGCAGGCCAGCACTTCGAATGGACCGCGTGGGTCGATGGGGCTCCATTCATGATCTACCACTTCTACTGGGCGATGGGCGAAAGCGTCGAGCCCAAATGGAACACCGGCGACAGTTGCTACCGTGTAGTGATCAAGGGCGATCCATCATTGGAAGTCAGACTGATGGGCGGTGAGGAGTCCGATGGGCGCAGGCCTTTCCATGGCTTGCCCTGGACCGCGCTGCTCGGCGCCACCGCCGTGCCTGCGGTCTGCGACGCCAGGCCCGGCGTGGTCACCCATCTTGACTTAGGTGTCTTACAACCGCGCGGCCTCGTACGCGCGTGATTGGCTGATCTTCGTTGAGACATCCGAACGCGGCGCCGGCCCTTGACCAGAAGATCGCCGATCTACTGCTCTGTCTGATGGATGGAGCGTTCGAAAGACCCCTGTGGTCGACTTTTCTGGAAAAGTTGCGCCAGTGCACTCGGGCAGACTATGCGAGCCTCATCTTTCGACCGCCGGGATTACCATCGAACACGGTGTTCCATCTTTTCACGGGCAGTAGATGCCCGCCCGTCATTCAACAGCTCTACCGGGACAGCTTCTACAAACGCGATCCAATGCCCTATCACGAGATGGGAGAGGGACGCGTCTACGCGCTTGGCGAGCTGCTTCGAAGCGACAATCCCGCCCATACGGCCTACCTGGAGGCGGTGATGGCACCCAGTGGCATGAATGCGGCCCGCATGATGCGACTTATCGAGCCAAGCGGCTTCAATGCGTGGCTCACAATCACGCGGCGCAAGCAGGACTTCGAGCTTAAAGACGACGCCCTGTTGAAGTCGATCGCGCCTTATTTGCGCAGCGTTCTTCGCAGTTTCGTTGCGCTTGAGCGTGAAAGGACGAATGCCGTGCTCGCTGGAGATGCGATCCGACGACTCAGCTTCGGCTGGATCACCCTGGACGCCGCTGGCCGCGTACTGGAAGCTGACGCACAAGCAAGCGCCATCCTTGCAAAATCCGGCGCGTTGCGTCGAGACGCGCACGGCTTCCTCAAGGGGCCTTCGCTCAGAAAAGGGAACGAGATCGTTGACGCGATCAAAGCGCTCGCCAGTGCCTCAAAAGCAAGGCCACGCGCGATGGTTCTCAGTCGGGACCCCTGGCTGGATATGTTGCTAGTACCGGCCAGCCGTAATTCGATATCGGCCAAATCCGTGCCTGCCGTCGTGGCCTACGTGCATAGCGACAGCTCGCGGTCTTCGGATCGCTGCGAACAGCTCGTGCAATTGTTCGATCTGTTGCCGAGCGAGGCTCGACTGGCACTTGCGCTGAGCCGCGGGTTGAGCATCGCTGAAGCAGCTAAGTACTCTGGCCCATAAGTTCGGTGACGTATTCAGGCTGCCTTGCGGAAGGTTTTCTCATGCGCGTGGATCTTGGCGAGCAGTGTTTTCAAGTCCTCGCGGCTGAACTTCCACTGGAAAGGGCGAGCGGCGGCGC
>WNFR01009024.1_pt1 | contig 10069 bp, 8 predicted proteins | sample 5400221 | NCBI WGS metagenome assembly WNFR01 (sample SAMN13153357, study PRJNA577476) | soil metagenome | isolation source: 40 cm soil under Madrone tree | place: USA:California | collected 2016-06-14 | reverse complement strand
TCCAGCGGCGGCAAGATTATACAGCGCCGGAATCAATTTCCGATGTGTCAGGTCTCCGGTGGCGCCAAAAATCACAATCGCGCACGGTTGCGGCACCGCGCGGGTGCTCAAACCTTCGCGCAGCGGATTCGTTTGTTCAGAGCCCTTTGTCATGTCGAGCGAAGTCGGGACATCTCTAAATTTTTCCGACCAGAATAGTTAGAGATTCCTCGACTTCGCTCGGAATGACAAGAGGCGGAACACAAACTTTCAATCTGTGCGCTTGTAAACTCGGTGATGTATCCGCGTTTGCAGCTTTCAGCGAATGCGGGGTTTAGGAAGGTAACGGAAACCGTCGCGTCAATTCGCGCACCTTGCCGCGGATCCGTTCAAGAGCGGCATTATCATCGCGATTTTGCAGCGCTTCGGCGACGAGATCGGCAATCTCCAGCATTTCTTCCTCACGCATGCCACGCGTGGTGACAGCCGGAGTGCCGACGCGAATTCCGCCCGGCTTGAAGATGGGATAGGTGTCAAAAGGAATAGCATTCTTGTTCACGGTAATGCCAGCTCGATCGAGAACTTCCTGCGCTTGTTTGCCATTGATTTCCTTGTGGCGCAGGTCGACCAGCATCAGATGATTGTCTGTTCCGCCGCTAACGATGCGATAACCGTGTTTGCTCAAACCAGCAGCGAGCGCTTTAGCATTTGTCACCACTTGCTTTTGATAGGCGCGAAACTGCGGCTGTAACGCTTCGTGAAAACAGACGGCTTTGGCCGCGATCACGTGCATGAGCGGGCCGCCCTGAATCCCCGGGAAAACCATCGAGTCAATCTGTTTCGCGTATTTCTCCTGGCATAACACGATCCCGCCGCGGGGACCGCGCAAGCTTTTGTGCGTCGTCGTCGTGACAAATTGCGCGTGCGGAATCGGACTGGGATGCTGGCCACCCGCGACGAGCCCGGCGATGTGCGCCATGTCAATGAAGAGGAGCGCCCCGCAGGCATCGGCGATGTGACGCAAACGCGGAAAATCGAGCGTGCGCGGATAAGCCGAGGCACCGGCAGTGATCATCGCTGGCTTGGTTTCGTTGGCCAGTTTTTCGAGGGCGTCGTAATCGATCTGCTCGGTTTTTTCAGCCACGCCGTAATGCGTGACTTGATAAAATTTGCCGGAAAAATTCGCCGGATGTCCGTGGGTGAGGTGGCCACCGTGGGCCAGATTCATCGTCAAAATCTTGTCGCCCACTTTCAGGGTCGAAAAATAGACTGCCATGTTTGCCTGCGAGCCACTGTGTGGCTGGACGTTTACATGTTCTGCGCCGAACAATCGCCTGGCTCGATCGATCGCAAGCGATTCGACGGTATCGACATTTTCACAGCCGCCGTACCAGCGTTTGCCGGGATAACCCTCAGCGTATTTGTTGGTCAACACGCTGCCTTGCGCTTCCATTACCGCGCGGCTGGTGAAATTTTCCGACGCGATCAGCTCAATGTTTTCGCGCTGCCGTTTTTCTTCGGCGGCAACTGCGTCATAAATCTCCGGATCGACTTTGCCTAGACCGCCACTAGGCGCGCCCAAACTCGGTTCAGTCGAATGCGAAATATCGCTCATCAGATAAGTGGAAGAGCCGCCGCTTCGCCCGCTCGAGCGCACGGCTACTTCGCTCTGTTCTACAAACGCGAGCACGCTGGGCAAGGCGTTTTTGATGGTTTCCGCGCAACTATTATAAACATCGCGCCCAAGTCCAATCGGATCGGGGACGTCACGCCAGGAGGTTGCGCCGGCTTCTTCAAACTCGCGCAACAGAAAAGTCTTGTCGGCGGCATTTGGAAAAAGCATCTGGATCGCTTCGACATGCGCCCCGGTCATGGCGAAAATATGGGTCGCGCGCTCGACTAATGCGCCGGTCAAGGGCTGGCTCCGGAGATTGCCGATATCGGCGCCTTCCTCGGCGCAGACATCGACCGCGTGCGAACTTGGTGGCTGCCCGCGCACCGCATGCACGCCGGCGGACGCCACTTCAATGTCCTTGCGATTTCCCAAGAGACGGCGAAAAAGACCTTCCGCAATGGGACTGCGACAAACATTACCGGTACAAACGAAAAGGACGCTTTTCACAAGATGCGGCCGCGCGAACCTTAGACGGCGGCCAAGTACGTTCGCACAAAAATACGCCAACGCGACTGGGGTTTATCCGACTTATTTATGAGACGAGCGTGGAAAAAATTGCGCTACCGCCTGGAGCACATCGGCCTGCTGATTGCGGCCGGCCTTGTGCCTTTTTTGCCGCGGCCTGTCGTTGTCGCTTTGGCAAAAATATTCGGCGCCCTCGCCTCGCTCTTGGATCGCTATGGGCGCCGCATTGCCCTGGCGAACCTCGATTGCGCCTTCGGCCAAAAATATTCGGCTTCAGAAAAACGACGTATTGTTCGCGAATCGTATCAGCATTTCGCCCAGACCATGCTCGATCTGATGTGGAGCCCGCGACTCACTCGGGAGAATTTCTCCCGTTACATCTACTTGGGGGAATTTCCGCAACTTGCGCCGAATCAAAGTGGGATTGTTGTCTGTTATCACTACAGCAATTTCGAATGGCTCAGTCTGGGCTGCGGATTTTCTGGACGCACCGGAACGATTGTGGCGCAGGAATTCAAGAATTCGCTGCTCGATCCGATTTTCCGCCGTTGGCGCGAACAGTCGGGCCATTCCTTCATCGCGCGCACAGGGGGAATTCTGCGACTTTTCAAAACCCTGCGCCGCGGTGGTTGGACAGCGATGTTGGTTGATCTGACCGTCTTCCCGGGCGCCTCTTCCGTCGCCATTCGGTCGTTCGGATTGCACACCAGCGTCACTTCCGCTCACGCCTGGTTGCAGCAACGCTCAGGAGCCGCGCTTATCCCGGCCCATTGCGAGCCATTGCCGCGAGGACGTTACCGGGTTGTTTTTCATTCGCCGATTGACCTCGGGCCGAATGCAACCCCGCGCGAAATCGCGCAGGCATGCTGGAATTCATTTGAGCCAATCGTGCGCGCGAAGCCGGGACCGTGGCTTTGGATGTACAAACATTGGCGCTATTGCCCGAAAAATCCCGATCGCCCCTACCCATTCTATTCCGGGCCGAACGGGAAGTTCGAAAGAATGCTGGCGCAAAAATGATATCGTTTAATGAAAAAGCCCGTGCCACCCCATCCAACGCAAAACCTTTTTACGCGGACGCGAGCAAAATTTTTAGGAAGTTGAGAAAATGCCGGAATTGACCACAAGCCAACGAGTCTGGCGCAGACAAGCCGGAAACGTTTCTCTGCCTGAAGTGCATCGCAGCGTCGTCGTTCCTGTGACCGCTTCGTTTTGGCGAAAGTTGTTCGCATTTTCCGGTCCCGGCTTCCTTGTCGCGGTCGGCTACATGGATCCGGGCAATTGGGCCACGGATCTCTCTGGCGGCGCAAGATTCGGCTACGCCCTGCTGATGGTCGTCATGATTTCGAATTTCATGGCGATCCTGCTGCAGCATCTCTGCATCAAGCTCGGCGTCGCTACCGGACGTGATCTTGCCCAAGCCTGCCGCGATCATTACTCGAGGCCGACGGTGTGGGCATTGTGGATTCTTTGCGAGATCGCAATCGCGGCGTGCGATTTAGCCGAAGTAGTCGGTTCGGCCATCGGCTTGCAACTTCTCTTTGGCATTCCGCTGGTTTGGGGATGTGTCATCACCGCGCTCGACGTGCTCGCTGTGCTTTATCTTCAGAACAAAGGCTTCCGTTACATCGAGGCGCTGGTCATCACGCTCATCCTAACCATCGGCACCTGTTTCGCGATCGAGTTGATTCTCTCGAAACCCAGCATCATCGGAGTTGCTCTCGGATTCGTCCCGGGCCCGCGCATTATCCTGAACCAGGAGATGCTCTACGTCAGCATCGGTATTCTGGGCGCGACAGTGATGCCGCATAATCTTTATCTGCATTCGTCCATTGTGCAGACGAGGAAATTCGAGCAGACACCTCGGGGCAAACGTGAGGCGATCAAGTTTGCCACCATCGATTCCACGGTGGCCCTGATGTTCGCTCTGTTCATTAACGGCGCGATCCTGGTTTTGGCTGCTTCCGCCTTTCACTGGTCCGGTCATCAGAATGTAGCTGAGATTCAGGACGCCTATAAATTGCTCAGCCCTCTTCTGGGAGTCAGTTTCGCCAGCGTCCTCTTCGCCGTCGCACTTCTCGCTTCCGGACAAAATTCCACCCTTACCGGAACGCTGGCCGGACAAATCGTGATGGAAGGTTTTCTTAACTTTCGCATCACACCCTGGGTAAGACGATTACTCACGCGTCTGATCGCCATTATTCCGGCCGTGCTCGTCATCGGCATTTTCGGCGAAGGAAAAACCACTCAGTTGCTGGTGGCGAGCCAGGTTGTGCTCAGCATGCAACTCGGTTTTGCGGTTTGGCCGCTTATGCGATTCACCGGTGAGAAGGCCAAGATGGGCGAATTTGCCAACGGACTTGTGGTGAAAATTTTTGGCTGGATGACAGCAATCATCATCATTTCACTCAATGTGAAATTACTCTTCGATACTTTTATGCCCGAGCCCGTGCTTAAAGCCTTTTATGGTTTTCTCGGAATACCGGCTCCCACTCAATAAGTCGCGATTATGTATCAGCAAATTCTTATTCCACTTGAAAACAGCTCTGCTGACGAAACGATCCTGGCTCACATCAAACCGCTGGCTCGCCTGACTAACGCACGCATTCACCTTGTTCATGTGGCGGATGGCTGGGTCGCGCGCAATTTCAATCAACTGCAACTGGCCGAAAGCGAAGAGATGAAGCAGGACCGACTTTATCTGGAGGAACGCCAGCGCGAGCTGATAAATGACGGTTTTTCCTGCGACGCAGTTCTCGCCCTCGGCGAACCATCAGACGAAATCATTAAACTGGCCCGCGAAAAAGATATTGATCTGATCGCCATGACCACACACGGCCATCGTTTCATCAGCGACATCCTCTACGGCGCTACGGTGGACAAAGTGCGTCACGCCGTGGATGTGCCGGTGCTGCTTTTGAAGGTCAGAAACTAAAGCCAATCCCATAAACCCAACGTCCAGGCAGTCATCGGCGCAAACTTGACGGCTTAAAGCCGTCAAGTTTCAAGGGGGTGAATTACGGTCAGGTTGTGCCTAAGTGGCTTTGCTGCCTCGCCTCTTGATGAGATTGGTGGACGTCTTATAAACCCCGCAGCCAGAATGGCGCAACCCTGACGGCTTAAAGCCGTCAAGGTTTTAGGGAAACCCGGTTATGGGTCAGGTGGAGATGAGCAGGTTCTGCCACGTCGTCTGATTCCGCGATGGCTGATGGCTTCCGGGCGGCCCATCACTGCACCCGATCAAATCGCGCGGGAGACTTGCCCTGCTTTGCGCCTACGTCTACTACAGACGCGCGTGAAAGTGCTTCTCCTAACCAACGAATATCCGCCTTGCACTTACGGCGGGGCCGGAGTGCATGTGGAATATCTGTCGCGCGAATTGGCCAAGTTGATGCCGGTAGAAGTCCGCTGCTTCGGCGATCAAAAGGTCAAGTCCGGTAATCTGACGGTGCGCGGGTTTCAATTGGACATGACCGGCTGGAATTGTCCGAAAGAGCTCCGCTCGACTCTGGGCGCAGTGCAACGCTGCGTCGATTTTAACACCGCCGGCGTCGACGCCCAGATTGTGCATTGTCATACCTGGTATACCCACTGGGCCGGGATTCTCGCGCAAAAGAATTACGGCATTCCGCTCGTCATTACGGTGCATTCACTGGAGCCGTTGCGTCCGTGGAAACGAGAACAGCTGGGTGGCGGGTACGATTTTTCCCTCTGGGTAGAAAAGACCGCGCTTGAAATGGCGGATGCGGTTATCGCCGTTTCAAACGAGACCAAAGCCGACGTCGCGCGCCTGTTCAAGGTAAAGAAGGAACGCTTGCATGTGATCTATAACGGAATCGATCTCGATGAATATCGCCCAGTGAAGTCGAAAGATGCTCTCCGCAAATTCGGGATCGATTCGGAAAAACCTTATCTGTTGTTCGTCGGTCGGATTACGCGCCAGAAGGGCATTATTCATCTTGTCCGCGCGATCGAGTTCATGGACAAAAATTTCCAGGTGGTGCTTTGCGCAGGTGCCCCCGACACGCCGGAAATCGCTCGAGAAATGAAACGAGCGGTTGAGCAGGCGCGGCGCGCGCGCGACGGCATAATCTGGATCGACCAGATGCTCGACAAACCGAGTGTGATTCAATTCTACTCGCATGCGGCAGTTTTCTGTTGTCCATCGATCTACGAACCGTTTGGCATCATTAATCTCGAAGCCATGGCCTGCGAAACCGCGGTGGTTGCGAGCAAGGTCGGGGGAATCAAGGAAGTCGTAGTAGATGGCGAGACCGGTTTTCTCGTTCCGCTCGCGCAAATGAAAGAGAGCCCGTTTGAACCAATTCACCCGGGAAAGTTCGAACGCGATTTGGCGGCGAAGATCAACGAACTGATGCGGGACGAAGAGTTACGCGAGCGTTTCGGCAGAGCCGGCAGATTAAGAGCGGAAAAGAAGTTCAGTTGGCGCGCGATCGCGCGGGAAACGAAGTTGTTATACCAATCGCTTGTCGCAAAGAAAGCCGCCGCATGAAAATGGGATGTTGGCCGTCAACGCGCTCTCCGAAATTGCGGTGAAAGCGACGCAAATTACCGGGCTAGCAGCCGGGCGGGAGTACTTACGTTTCTTTTTTAATCGGGTTGGATGCATTTGCCGGCTTTATTGCGAGCATGGTCCAGTCACGGCGCTTGGTCGGGTGGCATTGAAACAGCCGCGCGATTCGTTGATTTTTGCAATCGGCCCGGAATTCAACCGCCTGCTCTTTAGCGATCCAGATCTATTCCGACCGACCGGTTTAATCTTGCCGGGCCCGAGGGATTCCGCCCAACGCCGCGTCCGCCTCGTTAATCAACGGCGCCGATGATGAAGAAGAACATCCTGACCGGCGCGCTCGCCGCCCGCGAATACATCCACTTCTTTCGCGACCCGATTGGTTGTATGCGCACGTTGTATCGGCAGCGCGGAAAGCTGGTGGCACTTGGCCCGATTGCGTTTGGCGAGCCCACGAAGCTGCACGTGCTTGCAATCGGACCGGAATTTAATCGGCAAGTTTTGGGCGATCCCGCGAAATTTCGCACCACTGGTCAATTCATTCACGGCCCGAAAAACTCCGCGCAACGTCGTATTCGCTTCGGTCTCACACGGATGAACGGTCCGCAGCATAAGCAACAACGCCAACTCATCCTGCCGCCGTTCCATAAGAAAGCCGTCGCCGGCTATCAAGACTTGATCGTTGCCCTCGCACAGGAAGTCATCGGCCAATTGACGCCGGGCCGGCGCGATGTTTACGCCGATATGCGCGCGGTTACGCTACGGATCGCGAGCGCGGTGCTGTTCGGCCACGAAGCGAGCGATGCATATCGGATCGCACATTTGCTGGAAATTTGGGCCCGCCGAAATTTTTCCGGACCGGTCTGGTTCTTTCCGGTCAATGTTCCCGGCACGCCATATCATCGGTTGCTCAAGCATGCCGAGCGAGTAGAACGCGAGATTCTTGCACTGGTGGAGAAACGTCGGCGTGGCGATTCCTCTGATCGCATCGATGTGCTTTCCCTCCTGATCCAGGCGCGTGATGATGAGAACCGTGGCATGACTGACACCGAGTTGGTCGGTCAGGCGACAATTCTTTTCGGAGCCAGCTTCGAAACCACCGCCAGCACGCTGACATGGACGGTCTTTCTTCTGGCACAACATCCCGCGATCATGGGGGAATTGATGGATGAACTTGATCGCGTGCTCGGTGGTAATGCGCCGATGCGCGATCAACTGGCGCAGCTTTCATTTCTCGACCGCGTCATCAAGGAAAGCATGCGTATTTTGCCACCGGTGCCGTTTACCATCCGCGCCGCGGATGACGATGCCATCCCAATGGGATCGCTCACGCTGAGTCACGGCACCCGCGTGATTTGCAGCCATTTTCTCACCCATCATTTGCCGGAAATTTATCCGGAACCGGAAATCTACCGTCCCGATCGCTGGCGAGACATTGATCCAACGCAGTATGAGTACATGCCTTTTAGCGCGGGGCCGCGCGCGTGCGTAGGCGCGATGTTTGCGATCCAGGTGCTGAAAATTTCGCTGGCGATCATGTTGCAAAAATTCCGCTTCACCGTGTCACCGGGCGCGCGCATCGATCGCGTTGTTCGCATCACAATGAACCCGCGATATGGCATGCCGATGCTATTAACGAAGAACGATCGCCGTTTTCAGAGCAGCGAAGTGCGCGGTCAAATTCACGAGATGGTGAAGTTACCGTTGCAACAAGGGTAGGGACGGATCTCCGAGCCGTCCCAATTTTTTGACGCCCCCCAGGCGTGTCCTTCCCTTGGTAGGATACCGATGCAACTCTGGCCGCCCTGCACCAGTCGCTCACTCTGGTGCGAACCATTCGGCGAAGGCATCCCAGCTTCGTTGTTTCGAGAGCTTTCCTTTGTGCGGACGCCATCGCAAACCGCCGACACTAATTGTAAGGGTGCCAAGCTTTCGCCGATTCTTTTTCCACTTCTCCCACACTTCAAACTTCACGCCGGGTTTCCCTACCGCCACGTGTTCCTTCATCGTTGCCGAAACCCATTTGGTGGGGCGACCCTGCTGGCGACCTTTCATAACTGTTCAGTGACCAAGGGAGCTAACGATAAACAGGATGTAAATAGCAACCAAATTCGACGGACCGAGAGTGGCTTGTTGCCGGCGTAAAAGTGTCTAGCCCAGAAACCCATGGTTGAATCGTGATGGTAGAGCAACCGTTCGTAGTGCCCGAGATCGAGATCCGTCTCCGCGCCGCTGCGAAGTGCCTCGCTTGCGCTCGAGATGACGGGGCAGGGATGACACGGGGGGTTCACGGTGGCAGTGTCTCACGTCGTGTTTGTCGATCGCATCAAAATTTTTGCGCAGGCCGGAAAGGGCGGACGGGGGTGTGTCAGTTTCCGGCGCGAAAAATTCGTCCCCAAGGGGGGACCGGATGGGGGTGACGGCGGACGCGGCGGCGATATTATCCTGCAGGCTGATCAACACACGGACCACCTTGCTCATCTTTTCTATGAGCCCATTATCAAGGCGAAAAGCGGCGGACACGGGCGCGGTAAAAAAATGCACGGCAAAAATGCGCCGCACAAAATCGTAAAGGTTCCGGTTGGAACGATGATTTATCAATTGCGGAATGTGGATGGCGGAGGGTGGATTGAAGACGAGCAACCAGATGATGCAATTCCTGGCCTCGAAGGTTCGATCGATGGCAGTGAAATTAGCGAACAACCACGTGGTTCCACAGAAGAACACTCCAGGATCGAGCTCCTCGCCGATCTCACCCGCGATGGCCAGGAGTTTCTCCTCTGCAAAGGTGGCGCGGGCGGCAAAGGTAACGTGCATTTCAAAAGCTCGCGCAATCGCGCGCCGCGCGAATACACGGAAGGCGGCGAGGGCGAAGGCGGTCACTTTCTTTTCGAGTTGCGTTCTATCGCAGACGCAGCGCTGGTCGGTTATCCCAACGCCGGGAAATCAACATTGATCCAGCGGATCTCCGCTGCCCGGTCCAAGATCGCGCCTTATCCATTTACCACCTTGCATCCGGTTATTGGGATAGTGGAGCTTGGCGATTATCAGCGTGCAACCGTTGCAGATATTCCTGGTTTAATCGAAGGGGCGCATCGCAATCTTGGACTCGGTCATGATTTTCTCCGGCACATTACGAGGTGCGGTTTATTGCTTTTTGTTCTCGATATGGCGGGGAGCGAAGGGCGAAGTCCAATCGCTGATCTCGAATCGCTCCGCCGTGAAATCCATCTCTATGCTCCGCGTTTGTCGGAGCGGCCATGGTTTATTGTCGCTAACAAGATGGATCTTCCAGAGGCGGAGGAAAATTTGCGCGATTTCCAAAAACGCTTTCCCCAGCGTGCCATTGTCCCAATATCAGCAAAGGAGGGACGCGGAATTAACGAGCTTAAACGATTACTAAAGGAATGGATGGATCA
>WNFR01029940.1_pt1 | contig 10072 bp, 9 predicted proteins | sample 5400221 | NCBI WGS metagenome assembly WNFR01 (sample SAMN13153357, study PRJNA577476) | soil metagenome | isolation source: 40 cm soil under Madrone tree | place: USA:California | collected 2016-06-14 | reverse complement strand
TTTTATCTAAACCGGCGGTTCTGGTTTCTGGGCGGCTGGATAAACCATTGCGGTTATTTTCCGAGTTGGAATCTGCGCCTGTTCCGGCATCGGCTAGGTCGATATGAACAGATCGAAATCGGCGACAATCTTGTCTCAGGTGATAACGAGGTGCACGAGCATGTATTACTCAATGGCCGGGCCGAATATTTGTCCGCTCCGATGGAGCACTACGCCTTTCCGGATATTGCCACTTTCGTCGAGAAGCATAACCGCTATTCCACCTGGGAAGCGGCGGCGTCCGAAAAGCTGCATGAGCGAGCAGGTGAAACGACATTGCGAGCGACCCCCTTTGGCACTGCCGTAGAGCGCAAACGCTGGCTAAAAAAGCTCGCGATGAAGGCTCCGTTTCGCCCAAGTTTGCGATTTTTCTACCATTACGTCTGGAAGCAGGGTTTTCGCGATGGCTACCGTGGCTGGGTGCTGTGTCGGCTGCTGGCTTGGTACGAGCGCACGATCCTGCTGAAAGAACGTGAAGCGACGGCGTGGTCGAAAGTCACCACTTATCCAACTACGCAGCGCTAGATTGATCAGAATGCCCATTCGCCGCGGGCAAACAGAATAGCGAATAACGCGAAAAACAGCAGCGACCAGACGGTGAGGGCGCCGAACCAAAAGCGGTTCCTGCCTAGCAGCGCAAAGAGTATGAATATTGGAAACATTGTGAGAGTGTAGCGCGGCACGCTCTGCAAAAAGTTAACAGCCGTGAAGAGGAGCCACGTCCCACTCATCCACACGGCATAAACCGGCCGAAGTTTGATCCAGCCAATGATTGTACAGACAAAGCCCAGTGCCACAAATTGCAACTCCTGCGCGCCGACCATTTCTGCTTCATTTGGTGTGAGATAGTGCGCCGAGATCGCGTGACGAATTCCCACTGAAGGCAAGGCAAACGACTGTTTAAATGATATTTTTCGCGTTTGCAGGAAGGCCAATGCATCTCCACTGACGTGCCAGTTAATTAGCAGATAAACTGCGAAACCAAGGGGCACGACGGCGATCCAAAGCCATCGCCACTTCCAGCGCCGCGTGATGCAGTATTGCTGCGTAGCTTCGATGGCGAGCGCGGGCACGAGAATGGCGCCCGTCCCGCGCGTCATCCAACAAAACGCTCCCAGCAGCCCTGCCAACCACCATCGCTCGATGCGTGCGGCCAAGATGGAAGCCAACGCAAGAGCGAGAAACAAGCTTTCACTGTACCCAACATGAAGAAAATATGCCGTCGGAAAAATGAGAAAGAACCATACGCTCCGCATCGCGACACTGGTGGGATAATCAAGTTGAACAAGTCTTCGCAACAGGATCGCTGCGACAACGCAAGCGATACCAGAGATGATGAGCGCCGCAGCAAGATAGCTCCCACTGATAGAAGCAACCAAACGGATCAACCATGGAAACAGTGGATAAAAGGCGATGGAGCCGTCCTCTCCGCTGTAACCAAATTCTGCGATTTTCTGGTAATACCCGAAGTCCCACTGGTCCCATATCTGAAGCCATTGTTGTGGGCTTGGTTCATATCTATCCCCAAACATGGGGTAGCTCTTCACACCGATCAGGAACAACACTATCGTGATAGCCATTACCCAGCCGACCACGATCCAGTCCTGCCTTGGCAACAAAGAAACGATTCGCCGCAAATCTACTAGCGCCTTCTATGTTAGGTTTTTGGTGTGGCAGAAATGGGCAAGGCCATTGTGAGAGGTGCCGCCACAATTACACGCCCGCTTTCGCGCAGGGCTACGGCACGGCAAGCCCTTCGACAAGGATCATGTTTGTCCTCGCCGTGCGGTGCCGCATTTGGCGGGGTTCGCGATATTCTTCGCAATTCAGCCAGTCTTTAGCGTGCTGCGTTGAATCGAATTGAAGCACCACGATGCGCTTCGGTTTCCAATCGCCTTCGAGCACCTCGGTCCTACCGCCGCGGACGACGTATTTCCCTCCGTACTTCTCGACCGTCGCACCGGCAAGTTTTTTGTACTCTTCGTAGCCGGCTCGATCGACAATGTCGATTTCAACGATGACGTATGCAGGCATTGGCTGGAGTTAAGGGTTAAAACGTTGAAGGATTGAAACGTAAAACTTCAATGACCGTTGTGGCCGCTGTCTTTCGCGGCTAACTCCGGAATTTTTTTCCGGCGCCGCAATCGCAACCAGTTGTTCCAGGTTTTGCGGAGGCTATCCCGCGGGGTCTGGTATTGTTGATTCAGCTCGTTGCTCTTCAGGATCTGCGCGAGAATTCCTTTCACGGAAAAATCGTCGGTGTTGACGATGGTATAAGCTGTCCCAACGGCAGCGGCGTGATGCGCATCGCTGGCGGCAGTCATGGGCAAACCGCGAATCTGCGCGTACTTGAAAGCGTAACGGTTGTAGCGGCGAAGCGTGGTCGCCGCGTTAAATACCTCGATCGCGTCCACAGGCAGCGTTTCCAGAGTGGAAAAACGGATGCCGGCACGGAACAAATCATATGGGTGTGGAGGAATGGCGAGACCGCCGCGTTCATGAATGATGTCGCAGACTTCGCGCGCCGGTTTTCCTTTCAGATAAGGCAGCTCTGCTCCGATGCAGAGAAGATGACCATCGGCGGTCGTGACCTCGACCCCGGGGAGAACGAGAAAATCATTGACCGGCAATCCGTCCAGCCGCATCAGGCCTTTCTCGAGCAGGTAATTCACCGCGTCGCACGTGTTGTGATCCGTGATGGCGATGCCGTTCAAACCTTTGGCGCGCGCCGCCGCAATCAAGTCTTCCGGGCTGGAAATACCGTCGCCGGAAAAAAACGAATGCGTGTGCAGGTCGATGTTAAACGGCATGTCTGTGAAAAGGGTTAAAAGAGTTACAAAAGTTACAGTGTTAAAATTGAGAAAGGACGATGCAGGCGCCGATCATTTGTAACCGTTGTGACGCATGTAACCTCCTACACCAGCTCTTCAACAAGAATGCCTGCTTCGGCTTCGGTTTCCTTCTGAATCCGGTTGAATTGGTGATCGTATAATCGGCGATAGTAGCCGGATTTTTCGAGCAGTTCGACGTGCGTTCCAATCTCCTTGATCCGACCGGAGTCCATCACAATAATTTGATCGGCAGATAGGATAGTTGAGAGACGATGAGCGATCGCGATCACGGTGCGTCCGGCGGCTAGTTCAGCCAGCGCCTTTTGAATTTGCTGTTCCGATTCGGAATCGAGCGAGGACGTGGCTTCGTCGAGTAAAAGGATTGGCGCGTTCTTTAGAATAGCGCGCGCGATGGCGAGGCGTTGCTGCTGTCCGCCAGAGAGAAGACAGCCTTTGTCGCCAATTACTGTTTGGTAACCGTTCGGCTGCACCATGATGAAATCGTGTGCATAGGCAGCTTTTGCTGCTTCGTAGATTTCCTCCGGTGTAGCGTCCAGCCGGCCGAACAAGATGTTATTGAAGATCGTATCGTGAAACAAAAACGTCTCCTGAGTGACAAGCCCCATTTGTTCGCGCAAGGATTCTTGCGTCACCGAGCGCAGATCTCTGCCATCGATTTTCACAGCGCCGGTGGTCGGGTCGTACAGGCGCAGAATCAGGGAGAGAATCGTGCTCTTGCCCGCACCGCTGGCGCCGACGAGAGCGTGCGTTTTTCCTGGCTCAATGTGCAAAGTCACGTTGCTCAGGGCATCTCTGGCCGTGTTGGCATAACGGAATGTGACATTTTCAAAATCAATTCGACCCTCGGACGATCTCAGCGTCCCCGCGTTTGGCGTATCCTGTACAGTGGGCTGCGAATCGAGAATCGAGAAAATACCTGATGTAGCGGCGACGGATCGCTGCATTAAGATATGGATTCTGCTGAGGGTTTTGACTGGATCGTAGAGAAGGAAGATTCCTGAGATTAGTCCAAAAAATCGGCCGACGCTCAGGTTGGCGACGTAAACGTAAAGCAACGCTATGCCCACGCCGATTGCGGCGATCGTCTCGACCAGCGGGCTGATCGCCTCCATCGACCGGGTCATGCGCATCATCTGCGAGAACTGCATTTGATTGCTGCGCTTGAACTCCTTTTCCTGGCGCGCTTCCCGCACAAACGACTTAATCACGCGAATGCCGGCGAACGTCTCCTGCATTGTCACCACCATTTCGCCCATGCCTTCCTGCTCGCTTTGCACAGCCCTTCGGGCGCGACGCCCGTAAAGGCGGAGGGGCAGCAAGCAGGTCGGAAAAAGAATCAGGGTGACCACGGTGAACTTCCAATCCATCAGGAGCAGAACAGTGATTGCGCCAACAATCGTTACAGGTTGTTTGAAGATATCGCTGCCGACAGCGGTCAACGCCATCTGCATGATGCGCGTATCGTTTGTGATTCGTGATATCAGGAAGCCGGACCGCATCTTGTTAAAGAAATCCATGGAATGGCGTACCATCTTGCTGAACAGCTGAGCCCGGATATCGGTGACGACCCTGTTGCTCACCCACTGCATGCAATAGGTGCTTCCATAGGAACAGAGACTGCGCACCGTCATGATCGCTGGAATGGCGAGACAGACCAGAACGATCGAATTGATCTTTGGGCCCGTATCCAACACATGAAGATTTGAGCGTATGGCCGCCGGATTGGGAGCGGCCCCGTGGAAGACGGCGCTGGTGACGCGGGCAATTGCCAGAGGCAAAAGGTTAGTGACGCCGGCGTAGGCAAGACCGAGTGCCAAGCCCAGGATGAATCGCATCTTATAGGGCTTGACGTAACTGTAGAGCCCCATAGCACTAATCACCGCTTCCGTCGAGATTTGACTCATAGCAAACCGCGGCTGCGCTGGCACAAACTCGGTCACTGGCGCGGCTGATTTTCCTTGTAAGATGAGTGCCGGACTTTCCCGGGGGCGCCAATGGAATGGGTTAGTCGGCCCGAACAGCACCACTTGTGGCGTGCGGGTTGCCGCTGCCAGATGCATGGGAGCGGAATCAACCGTCACAAGCAGCCGCGCCTGGGCAATCAATGCGGCCAGCGTTAGCAAATCTGTCTTTCCAGAGAGATCGATGATTTGCTGCTGCACGTTGTTCTTGATTGCCGCGATATTCGCTTGCTCGGCAGGCGATGGTCCACTGGTCAGCACAAGATCGATACCATTGCTTCGACAGAAGTGGTCAATCACCTCCGCCCATCGCTCGGGCTTCCAGAGTTTTTCCCGCCGGGCAGAGCCGGGATGCAAAATGACGTAGGGCCTGGTGATTTTCCAATCGCGGCGCAGTGCGTTGGCTTTTTCGTGGGCCATTTGTGGGAGCTGCAGATGCGGGGCGCGGGAAGCAGCAGTTCGGACTCCGAGAGGCCCAAGTAAAGCCAGATTGTAGTCGATGGTGTGCGTGTCTCGCATGCGAACGCTGACAAAATCGGTGTAAGCACGTCCGCGCATCTTCGACTGTTCGCGCACGCGATAAGACACCGCGCGTCTTTGCGCGCCGGATAAGAGCGCCAGAAAAGCCGAGCGATCATTCCGTGTGAAATCGATGCAGTAGTCAAATCTTCGGCCTGCGACGGAAAAAAACAGGGCGAGGTCGCGCAGATTGCGTTGCGCCACCAAGGTGCGATCGACATTTGAAATGGCCGGCAGCAGGTCGGCGCATTCGCTGGAAACGGCGATCGTGAGTTGTGCATCTGGAAAACTGTCACGCAACGCTGCGACGGCGGGAGTCGTCAAAATCAGGTCGCCGATTCGCTTGAGTTGCAACAAGAGAATTTTCACGAGCTCTGACTGTAGCGGCGCTTTATGAACGCCGAAACAAGGAATCGGCGGTCATAGGCCGCCGCTACAGAATTCACCGCGCCATTCGCATCGCGGTGGCATATGCGTCCAGCAATCGCGTTCGAAAATGGTCCCAGGTGAAATTTTCAACCATGCGACCTCTTGCCGCCCCGCCCATTCGCTGAACGATCTCAGGATGTCGATACAAATGCTCAAGCGCCGTTGCAATTGCCTCGACATCTCCCGGCTTTACGATGATTCCCTCAATGCCATCGCGCACCACATCGCCCGCTTCCCGCGTAGTGATTTGAGGCAGTGCGCACGCCGCCGCCTCATACGTGACTTTGGCGCTCCCCTCCCATTGCGACGGAAAAACATGCACCGTGGCTTGGTTGAGATAATTTTCCGGATCGCGCACGAATCCGACGACGCGAATGTTGTCGCGCCAAAATTGCTTGAGATAGGGCTTCGCTTCGTCATGCACGAAACCAATCAACCATAGCTCGGCATCGGGGAGATTGAGGCGGTGCCATGCTTCGAGCACATGTTGAATGCCTTTTCGCCTGATCAAAGCGCCTGCAAAAACAGCGCGAAATTTTGCCGGCCGCGGACTCGGCTTGAAGCGCTCCACGTCCACCCCACGCGGCAAATAGAAGAGTTTTTCCTCCGGGAAACCGCGGAAACGAAAGGTCTCAGCAGCCGTCTCTGATAGGACGAGCAGAAGATCGGCGCGTTTGTACTCTTCAATAAAACGTCTCCGATGGAGCAACAGTCTGGCTTTCCACCTTCGAAAACCCGATAGCTTGCCTGGTGATGCGGCAGTTTTCGGCTGGTCGAATTTCTGTTTGCCGCCATCCCGATGCCAGGTTGGGACCTCAACGATCGAAGGGATGCGATGTTGTTTTGCAATTTGAAGGGAGCGCAAACAGTCGCCCGACCAACTATGAAACAGATCGTAACGCCCGGTTGCCAGCTGCCGTGCCGTGATCCAGTCAAGATACTTTTTTTTCGCGCCGTAGTAATGGGGCCGATCAAGAAAAGAAATCAGCCGTACCGGATGCCAGCGCAGAGAATGAATGAGCGAGCCGGGAATTTCATTCTGCCGGTTGCCATAAGCGATTGCTTTACCCAGGAATCCACCGCGATACGATGCGCGCAAGGTTTCAAATGCATCCGTATCCAGCCCGGAACCCCCGATGCGCGCGAAAATCGAATAAAGCAGGCTCCTCGGTAAAGTACGCGCCGCGTGTACGGCAGAACGTGGTGGTGCAGGAGCGTTTAAGATTTCACCCGGCATCGGGTTAGAAGTATTCTGGCGAACGTGGAGCATGTAAAGTGGCGTTCTGAGTCCGAAACGGATGGGCATTCCCCGTTCCACTCAAGATGAAAGAACGACTAAGAGTCGCTTTTGTTCGGCGCGGCTATTCTCAGACCGGCGGCGCAGAAACGTACTTAAAGCGCCTCGCGCACGGAGTCATCGAGGCCAGGCACGAGGTGCAACTTATCGCCACGGAGGAATGGCCGAGCGATCAATGGCCGCTTGGACCGATCACGCGCCTGCGCGCAGAATCCGTCATTGGGTTTGCGGATGAGCTGGAACAAGTCCAGCAGCGGCTCGAGTGCGACGTCTTGTTCAGCCTTGAGCGCGTCTGGAGCTGCGACGTTTATCGCGCCGGCGACGGCGTCCATCGTGCCTGGCTAACGCGCAGAAGGAAATTCGAGCTTCCTCTGAAGCAATTTGCTCGGGCCCTTAACCGCAAGCATCGCGATCTATTGCATTTGGAGGAATCGCTTTTTGCCAGCCGCAAAGCCGGGCGAGTGATCGTTGCTTCACAAATGGTCAAGAAGGAGATCGTCGATCTTTATGGCTATCCGGCAGACAGGATCGACATCGTTCACAACGGCGTTCCGCTCGATAAATTCCGGTTCGATTCTGAGCTTCGGAAAAAATCGCGCGAAGATTTGAAACTGAAACCGGATCAAATTGCGCTGCTGTTTGCAGGTTCTGGCTGGCAGCGCAAAGGGTTGCTTTTTGCAATCCAGGCGATGACGCTCTGCAAGAATAGAAAAATGCGGTTGCTTGTTGCTGGCCGGGGAAATGCAGCGCTCTACAAGACGAAACGCCTGCGCTTTTGGCGCGAGGATCCGGTGCGGTTTCTCGGCGAAGTCGCAGACATTGTGCGCGTTTACGCGGCTGCGGATATCTTCATTCTGCCTACGATTTATGATCCATTTTCCAATGCGTGCTTGGAAGCGCTCGCCTGCGGATTGCCGGTGATCACAACGCGTTCCAACGGCTTCAGCGAAATCATCGAAGACAGCGTCCACGGATCGATTGTCGATCACGCAGGCGATCTCATTGGTTTGCGTGATGCAATTCGGTTCTGGTCCGATCCGTCGCGCCGTGCCGCGGCGCGCTCGGCGAACATTGAACGCGCGTCGCAGTTCGATATTTCAAGGAATGTCGAGCAGACGATTGGCGTTTTGACCTGCCTTGCATCTGCGTAACGTGCGCGTCTCGCACTCACGAACTCCTCTGCTGTAGCTCCCGCTGTCCTCAACGGACTTACTCGATCAGATTAGTTCCTGAGCGCAGCATCCACGTCTGGGAAAATCTGAAATACCTGATCGAGGCGCGAGATTTCGAAAATCGAGCGCACAGTTTCCTGCAAGCCAGCCAGCAAGAATCTGCCGCCGTAGCCTTCCACCTTTTGCATCGCTTCAATCAATGCCGCCAAACCGGCACTATCGATGTAAGTCACCTCGGAAAGATCGACCACCAAACGTCGTGGCTTTTTCTCGATCATGGCATTGAGCGATGCTGTGACAGAAGGGGAGACGTGCAGATCGATTTCGCCCTTGAGCGGCAGGATATCGGAACGGTCTCTTCTCGGCGTCGGGCCAGATGAGGAAGCAGTTTTTTTCATTTAACTCTCCAATCGTCAATGGATCACCATTCGAGCGTATCGATAATGGTTTCCACATCTGAGAGATCATCAATCAAAAAATCCGGCTGATATTTTGCAAGTTCATCGCGGCTCCATTTGCCGGTGGCTACCGCGACGGTGCGCGCCCCAAGCGCTTTGCCACAGGCAATATCGCGCGGCGTATCGCCGATGATGTCGATCTCCGATGCGGCGAACTCGCGGTCATGCTTCTCTTTTGCGCGCGCGCGAGCGAAACGCCCGAGTTGATTGCGGTCCCGATGATCATCGGCAAACGCGCCAAATTCGAAAAAGTGCCAGACCCCGTAGTGCTCAAGTTTCAATCGCGCTCCGCGGGAGACATTTCCAGTAAGAAGGGCGAGCACCAGATGTGGTCGCGACTTGAGCTTTTCGAGCAATTGGAGCACGCCGGGGAGCAGTTTGCCCTTACGGTGCGGTAATTCCAACGACAGAAAATGCACGTAGCTATCGAGGAACGCGCTTATGTTTTCGTTGGTTGCAGGAATTTTATGCTTGTTCAAGATGCTGACGACGATGCCTGAATCGGTCATGCCGGCGATTTCGATGTCGTGCAGATCATCTGTGATCCCGAAGCGCTCTTGGAAAGCGGATTTGAGCGCTTGAACACCCGCGCCCCCCGAATGAATCAACGTGCCGTCGATGTCGAAAAGCAAAAGGCGCTGTTGTCTGTTTGTCATGTCGGGGTGTTTTGTCCCTTCCATCCTTTGCGTCCGTTTCGTCTCTTCCGATCCGAGGGACCAAAAGGACACAAGGGACATAAAGCTCAAAGCTTTGGCGCGTGCATCATCAGCACCGCGATCATACTCCCGAGAAATACGACCAGCACAATTCCCAGGCCAATAAACATTGCCTTGCCAAACTGGTCGCTCTCCTGTCTGTGAGGCCGGAACGAAGCGGTATTGGTGAAGTCGATAGGCGCTTCGCTTGTTTCTACATCTGTAGTGTCTGAAAAGGGCAGCTTTGGCATGCTGCGGATTTTAATCTAATGAGTCGAATGGGACAAATGAAGGGAATGTGCGGGCGTAACAATTGACCCAGCGCAGCCGCGCTCGCATAGTGCCGCTCTCATGGCAATCGAGTTCACGCGCAACTTCTGCATCATTGCGCATATCGATCACGGCAAAACGACGTTGTCGGACCGGTTGCTTGAGCGCACGGGGACGATCCAGGAGCGGGAAAAACAGGATCAGCTCCTTGATTCAATGGATTTGGAACGCGAGCGCGGGATCACGATCAAAGCGCATCCGGTGATGATGCGTTACAAACGCAAACAGGGCGAGACGTTTCGCCTGAACCTGCTCGACACGCCGGGCCATGTCGATTTCGCCTATGAAGTTTCGCGCAGCCTCGCCGCATGCGAAGGCGC
>WNFR01015951.1_pt1 | contig 10072 bp, 10 predicted proteins | sample 5400221 | NCBI WGS metagenome assembly WNFR01 (sample SAMN13153357, study PRJNA577476) | soil metagenome | isolation source: 40 cm soil under Madrone tree | place: USA:California | collected 2016-06-14 | reverse complement strand
CGGGCGCGCCAGTTTGGAGAGTCCCGATCCGTGTGGTAGTGAACGCCCTGTCGCCAAACTCGCTGTAAGGGCCAGATATTTGGACGGAGTGGAAGTCTACCCCTTCTCCGGCTCTGCCACAAATCTGTATCCCACTCCCCGCACCGTGAGCAGGTGGCGCGGCTTGGCGGGATCGTCTTCGATGTAGCGCCGCAAGCGGACGATGAAATTATCTATGGCGCGGGTGTCGGTGTCTTCGTGCAGGCCCCAGACTTCTTCCAGAATCGATTTGCGGGATACGATACGATCGTTGTTGCGGATGAGATGGCGGAGAAGCTCGGCTTCCATAAGAGTCAGGTGGATGGTGTTGCCGTTGACCCGCAACTCAAGTTTGCCGAAGTCGATGGTGCGGCCGTGGAAGGAGAAAACGTCATAAGCCTCGGACGCCGCGGATTGTGCGGCGGAGGTTGGACCAGAGGCTTGCGATTGCCGCATCCAGTCGCGGCGGCGCAGCAGTCCTTGCAAACGGGCGAGCAGAATGGGAAGTTCAAACGGTTTGGGAAGATAGTCGTCAGCGCCGGAGGCAAAGCCGTTAAGCACGTCCTCGGGGCGGCCGCGCGCGGTGAGCTCGCAACTTCAACCGAATGCCCCTCGGCCTCGAGATTGAACTGCAACCCCTTGGCGAGATGGGCTTCGTCTTCGACGATGAGCACTCGGCTCATGCGGTACTCCTCGGCAGCTCCAAAACGACGGTTGTACCGCGGCCTTCTCCTTCGCTTTCCGCAAACACCCGGCCGCCATGCTTGCGCGCAATCGCGCGCACGATAAATAATCCCAGGCCGGTGCCTTTTACATTGCTCAAAACACGATTGGGAACGCGATAAAAACGCTTGAAAACGCGCTTCAGGTCATGCGGCGCAATCCCCACGCCTTGATCTTTAACCCTCAGGGTGACGTGTTTCTCGTCCGGAGTTTCGACTCGTACGGAAACGTCCACGCGTCCGTTTGAATACTTCACCGCATTATCGAGAACGTTGGAAACAGCGGTACGCAATTCCTCTGAATCGGCCAAAACCGTTGGCTCAGCTTCGGGAAGCTGCTCTAGCCGCAGCGCCTCTTGGTCAAGCTGATGGCTCGCCCGCGCCACGTCCACACATTCCCGCACCAGTTGGCCAAAATCCACAGTGACGCGATCCCGCTGTTTCTTGTGCCCCGCCTGCCCAGCCTTCAGAACCTGTTCGACAGTGCCGAGCAAGCGATCGGTATCGTCGAGCATCAGGCGGTAGAACTCCCGGCGCTGCGACTCACCCACATCGCGGCGTTCCAGGGTTTGCAGGTAAAGGCGAATGGAAGCAATTGGCGTTTTCAGCTCGTGCGTGACCGCATTGATAAAACTATCGTGCTGCTCGTTGCGGCGGATTTCGCGCACCAAGAAGCTGGTGTTGACGATCAGCCCGGCAATCAGCACGGCGAAAAGAATGACGCCCAAAAACAGCATCACCTCTTGGCGCCAGTTGAGAATAATCCAGCTTACGTTCAGCGCGATCGCCAGCATCACCAGGCACACGCCTAGCACGACAAAGAACACGATGGCTTTGCTGCGGCTGGTGATGCGCATGGGACGTAGCCAGAACAATTCTACGTCGGTGGGAGTGCGGGAGAAAACAGGGAGGTGGAACTGTCATCCTGACCCTGAGCGCAGCGAAGGGGGAAGGATCTATGTATTTTCAAGTGCAATGCATAGATCCTTCCCGCCCTGAAGGCCGGTCAGGATGACATCTTTAAAGCTCAGGGGATTGCCGGAACGATGCTAGTCGCCAGAAACTGAGGTCCCAGGAACCAGGTGCAGCTTGGAATCCGGTTTCGTGTTGAGTGCGGGAGTTGGAGGAAGCTGCGCCAATTTCACGCGGTACACATGACGCGCGAGGCCGAGCTTCTTGAGCGCCCAGATGCCATACCAATTCAGATCAACTTCATACCATGCGATGCCATGCCGGGCCGAAACCGGATGCGCATGATGATTATTATGCCAGCCTTCGCCAAAGGTGAGGATCGCGACCCACCAGTTGTTGGTGGAGAGATCGTGGGTGACAAAGCGGCGCGAGCCCCAAGTGTGGGTGATGGAGTTCACCATCCAGGTGCTGTGCAGGCCCACTACGGTGCGGACGAAAATTCCCCACAGCAAAAATGGCAGACCGCCCAAGACCAGCAGCACAAGCCCAAGCACGATCATCGGAACATAGTGATATTTAGTAATCCACACATGAAACTTGTCTTTGGCGAGGTCTGGAACGTAACGGGCCAGGGTGGTCGTATCGTGATGCATGGACTTCCCGGTCAAAATCCATCCCATGTGCGCCCACCATTTGCCATCGATGGGAGAGTGGGGATCGCCCTCTTCGTCCGAATGCTGATGATGAATGCGGTGTGTGGCCACCCAGAAAATTGGTCCGCCTTCCAGCGCCAGAGTTGCGCACACGGTCAGACAATATTCCACCCACTTGGGCGTTCTGTATCCGCGATGGGTGAGCAAGCGGTGATAGCCCATACCGATGCCCAGACTTCCCGAAACCCACCAAAGGAACATGGAAACGAACAGCGCCTTCCAGGTGAAAAAGAACAACGCGACAACTGCCCCGACATGAAACAGCGCCATGAAAGTTGCAGTTACCCAGTTGAGTTCGTTCTCGGCCGCGGGCTTACGATTTAGAGCTGCGAGTTCCATCGCGCGGGCATCCCTTGTACTCGATTTGGACTCAGTACCCAATAATTACGCTATCAGCGGAAGGGAGCGGCGAGTGTAAAACTTCTGTAATAGAGGAGCTGGATTGGATTACGAAGGTATTAGGTGGAGAGGGGGACCTCAGCGCTGTCAGGCGATTCCTTGCGAGTCTCTCGAGAACTTTTGGCCGCAAAAGACGCGAAGAACTGCCTCAAAGGTCGCAAAGGAAACCACGATGCTACGCAGACGCCCCTTTCACTTCTACTCCGGCCCACTTCTCAAGCAGGGTCAGCGTGGCGGCGTAGTCGAGGTTTCCATGGCCATCTTCGGTGGCCATTTCGTAGATTTCTTCAACTGTTTCCAGGCCTGGCAGCTTGGCTCGAACTTCCTTTGCCGCTTCTAGAGCCAACTGAATATCTTTGTGCATGAGCCGCAGGGGGAAGTTGGGAGTGAAATCTCGCTTCAGCACGAAAGGAGCTTTGTATTCGACCACTCCGGAATGAACCATCGAGGCTTGCACCACCGGCAGCAGAGTCTCGGCATTGACTCCAAGCTTGGTGGCCAGCGTGAGCGCCTCGGCAAACCCTTCATAGATCAGAGCAATTTGCAGATTCATCGCCAGCTTGGCAGCTTGTCCCTTGCCGGTGTCGCCCATGCGGAAGAACAATTTTCCCATAGCCGCAAACAGGGGCTTCAGCTTCTCGATGGCAGCCTCTTCTCCACCAACCATAAAAATTAGCGTGCCGCTCTCCGCGGCGGCTTTCGACCCGGTCATGGGCGCATCCACGTAGTCAACGCCTTTGGCGCGCACGCGCTCGCCAAATTTGCGCGTTGCGGAAGGAGAAATCGTGCTGGAATCCACCAGGAGCATGCCCTGCGTCAGCGATTGCTCCACTCCCTGCTGACCAAACAGGACGCTTTCGACCGCCTTAGTATCAGAGACGCACATCCAGGCAACTTCGGCCCCAGCAGCGGCCTCTGCCGGAGATGCTGCACTTCGCGCCCCTTCCACGTCTTTACCGGGGGTACGATTCCACACTGAGAGCTCGTGGCCAGCTTTCACCAGATTGGCGGCCATCGGCCGCCCCATGATTCCTAATCCTAAAAAAGCAACACGCATTCGTGTTCTCCTGCCCTCAATCGATTAAAACTGAGACCTACAACGCCGGTCAAGCAATCGCGCGACGATTGTTCTAAAATAAGTACAACTTTGGCTGGGCCATAAACACCGCAAAGTGCTAAAGAATTACTCTGAGTCTCTGCTTTCTTGCTGTCCGCGGTCGTTCGCTCTGAGTTGTTTCGGTTGAGTGATGCTCAAAGCTAGTCTCAAAAATCCCGTGCTACGGCGCAGGGCACGGCAATTCGGTCGTTTGCTCCGGCATTCTGCGGTAACTCCGCGTACCGGACGAAGCTACAAGCCGAGGCTGGTTTCAAATGGTGAGCTGGGGCTGACTTTTATCGGCCATGCCAGCTTTTTTGTGCAGATCGGCGGGCAAAACGTCGTCATTGACCCCAACTTTGCGCGCTGGTTATTTGTTCTGAAGCGGCTGCGGCAGCCCGGAGTGCAGCTTCACGACCTGCCGCCGATCGATCTGGTGCTGGTCACGCATGCGCACTTCGACCATCTGCATCGTCCGTCGCTGCGTGCCATCGTACAGCAGACCGTCCGCCGCCGTGTTGTTTCACCGACGATCGTCGTCCCGCATCATGTATTCGATCTGGTTTCCGATTTGGGTTTCGAAAATGTGGTGGAACTGGATTGGTGGAACAGTTACCGTCACCATGGCTTGACGATCACCCACGTGCCCTCGCGCCATTGGGGCGCAAGAATTCTTCGCGACTCTCACCGAGGTTATGGCGGGTACGTGCTGCGCGATGGGAAACATTCCCTCTATCACGCCGGCGATACGGCTTACTTTTCAGGATTCCACGAAATCGGCCGCCGGCTGGCGCCGGAGCTCGCTCTGCTACCGATCGGCGCTTATAATCCGCCTTCGTTCCGAAACGTCCACGCCAGCCCCGCCGACGCTACTCGCGCTTTCCTCGACCTGAACTCACGCTGGATGGTGCCCATGCACTACGGGACCTTCCGCCTTTCGCATGAGCCAATGGACGAGCCTCTGCAGCTACTCGATCAGGAAGCCAGGGCGGCGGGAATCCAAGATCGCGTCCTCGTATTAAGCGAGGGCGTAACACAAATTTTTGACAAATCTTAACTTCCGCTTAGTCTAGAATTCCTCGCCTCAGGAGGTTTCTATGCCCGAGCAAGTCAAAGCTGTTCCCCCAGGATTTCATACCCTCACTCCACACCTGGTCGTGCGCAACGCAGAGCAGGCCCTTGAGTTCTACAAGAACGCGTTTGGTGCCGAGGTCTTGCACGTCGCTCACATGCCCGATGGAAAGGTCATGCACGCATCGCTGCGCATCGGTGATTCGATGCTGATGCTGAATGATGAATTCCCAGATTATGGAACGCTATCTCCGCTTTCGACCGGCGGCTCCGCTGTGACAATCCACATTTACACCGAGAATGTGGACGCGGCTTTCAATCGCGCAGTTTCTGCTGGCGCACAGGTGAAAATGCCTCTTGCGGATCAATTCTGGGGCGACCGCTATGGCGTGGTTGCGGATCCGTTCGGACACAAGTGGTCGCTCGGAGCTCACATCAAAGACATGTCGCCCGAAGAAATGCAACGGGAGCAAGATCGGGCCATGGCTGCAATGAAGAAGACAGCCTAGTAAGCGAGCAGGACCCTTAGGTCTCTGAGATTATTGCCCGTGGGCCCGGTGATGATGGCATCGCCCAGAGCTTCAAACAACGGATAGGTATTGAAGCTCGCCAGGTGATTTGCCGCATCGAGCCCGCGGGCTTTTGCGCGTTGGAGAGTGGTCCCATCAGCAACAGCTCCTGCGGCCGTACTGTTGCCGTCAATCCCGTCTGTCCCTGCGCTGAGCACCGTGACGTTTTCTCCGGCGATTCTTTCCGCGCAGGCAAGTGCAAACTGCTGGTTGCGGCCTCCAATTCCGCCGTTTGTCACTTTGACGGTAACTTCTCCGCCCGAAATCAGGCACACGCGTTCGGCGTTTCTTCGCAACTGGCGCAGGCGCGCGAGGAGATAATCGGCTGCGCGAACATAATCCCAATCATCGCAACTGTTATCAATCTCAACTGCGAACCCGTGCCGCTCTGCTTCCACCTTTGCCGCCTGCAAGAGTGAGCCATTCGACAGCAGCGTCCACCAGCGAGAACGGTGGAAAGCGGGATCATCAGATTTGGGGGTTTCTTCCAACGCCCGCCGATCAAAGAGTTCGCGAACGGAAGCTGGGAACTGCTCAAGCATTCCATACTTTTGCGCGATGGCATGACAATCACTAACGGTGGTGGAATCTGGCATAGTCGGACCGGAGGCCAGCGCATCGGGCGTATTGTCGGGCACATCGGAAACTAAGAGTGAGACCTGCTGCGCCGGCGTCGCCGCCCGCGCCAGCCTCCCACCCTTGATCGCAGAAAGATGTTTTCGGACGGCATTGATTTCCACGATCGGTGCGCCGGAGAGAACGAGCACGCGGTAAGTAGCGATCAAATCTTCGAGGGAAATTTCGTCATTGATCGGTTTTTCAGCAATCGATGATCCGCCGCCGCTCAGAAGAAAGATGGCCAGGCATGAAAGATCCAGCGTGCTTAGCGTTTTCAGCATGGCATCCGCAGCACGAAGCGATTCCTTGTTCGGCGTAGGATGCCCACCCCGGAAATAGCGGAAGCCGCGAACCTGCGAAGCGGGATCGACCGAGCTGGACACGATGCCTTCAAATCGGCTGCCAGCCTGCATTTCGAGCGAGTTGACCATAGTGTGCGCGGCCTTGCCGATCGAGACCACGACGATGCGGCGATAGGACTCCAGATAAAAAAGATCTTCAAAAATGCGCAGAACGCCGCGTTCGCAATCCACGTGCCGCTGAAACGCCCGATCAATGCTGGCTTCAGCGAGAGCATGCTCGAATAGATGGCGCGCGGTGACGCGCATGTCGAGAGCAAGGCGCTCGCGATCCGGGGACATGGCAGGATTTTATACGAGGGGCGGGAGCGGGCTTGGCGGTAGGTTCTCTTTGTAATCGTGGCGAGTTTTCTCTGCGATGTTTACTTCACCGCCAGCGTAATAAGGCGATGTTGTGCCCTACTATAGCCCCCTCTCCCGCAAGAATGAGGCGTAGCGTGATACGCTCGGCACGGTAGTGATGCGTTACATGGAGTAAATACACCGTTCCCAGACCAGCGCCAAAACTTAGCGCTGAAGCCGTAGCCTGACCAGCCACGCCTCTTGTAACCAGTGGGCGTATCAGCGGGTTCACCTCCCTGAAACCTTCACTTAACCCCCGTTGAGTCGTAATTGCGTCCGCCGTAAGCTGCACCGCGAATATCGACAAATCAATTTTGTTTTCCGCGCTCCAGAACCTGCGCGTGCTTGGGGCATCCGGTACGTGGTCTGAAGCCACAAGTTTCTCTTGGGCTTCAGCTGCGCCTATCAATAGCAAGATCGCTAAGAGTTTGATTTTTATTAGCTTCAACTTTGTGCTTCGCCTACGGAGACGCCGATTTCTGTGTTGAATTGGCACAAGACATTCCGCCGGATTTTATTCAGTGGGAGAGGACGCTGGATTTCGGCTGAGTGGGACCAGAGTACCCTTTGATTTGAGATTGTCAAGCACATCTCACGTCTGGGAGCGTTGGACCGACGGATGGGGTTTCGTTTTAGAACTTCTGAACCGCGGATTTTCAGAGGCGGTGCAGTGAGCGCTGAGGGTTTAGGTTGAGAGACATTCTCGGAGCCAGGCTTCTATAGTTTCCCGCAACTCGCGCATTCGCCCTTCGAAGAAATGGTCGGCGCCTTCAACGATGATCAGCTTTTTCGGTTCGGATAGGGTTACCACCAGTTTCTCCAATTCTGCACGCGGACCGAACTGGTCGCGGCTGCCGCTTACGAACAGCTTGGGCTTGGTACAACTGTGGAGGAAACCGAAGTCGTAGCTGCGATCGTCTAGCGGGGCCACGGGCAAGCCGAGAGCAATAACGGATTTCGTGCGCGGATCCGCGCACGCAGCTCGCAATCCCACCGCGGCTCCAAAAGAAAATCCCGCAAAGATGATCGGCAGATGGAACTCGCCATCCAACCAATCCAGCGCCGCACGCACATCATCCACTTCGCCTAGACCATGATCATGCTCGCCCTCCGCGGAAATTGAACCGCAATACGGGAAATCCGAAGCTGTTCAGCGCCTTCATGGCATGAAATACGACTTTGTTGTGTAGCGTCCCGCCATAAAGAGGATGGGGATGGCAGACCAGTGCGGCGTGAGTAGCGTTTTCGCTGCCTGCATTGAGTAAGGCTTCCAGGCGTCCGGTGGGGCCGCTGAGAAAAAGAGCACGAATTGAGCTGGATTGAGTATGCATCGAACTCGTAGATCTCAGACTACTCACGCTTTTACGCGGGCGGGGCGCCCGCGCCACATGGCTTCGGGTAGGTTATTCTCTCACGCATGGATTTCGTCGCCCTCACACGTCAACTCGTTGATATCGAGTCCATCACCGGAAATGAAGGGCCGGTGGGAGATTTTCTTTGTGGCCAGCTCAACCGGCTCGGCTATGAGGCGAAGAAAATGCGTGTCGAAGGCGAACGCTGCAATGTTTACGCGACTACGCCTCAGCAGCCACAGCCGACGATTGTCTTTTCAACGCACATGGACACAGTGCCGCCATTCATTCGCTCATCCGAAGACGGGCGCCGGGTTTATGGACGCGGCTCTTGCGACGCCAAGGGAATCATTGCCGCGCAAATCGCGGCTGCTGAAACGTTGCGCCGCGAAGGTATCCGCGTTGGGCTGCTTTTCCTCGTTGGCGAAGAACGTGACAGCCTTGGCGCGAAAACTGCCAACCAACAAGCTAACGGATGCAAGTTTCTCATCAACGGCGAGCCCACCGAAAATCGGGTGGCAACTGCCTCGAAAGGCGCCCTGCGTGTTGAACTGACGGCGCGCGGGCGCATGGCGCATTCGGCCTATCCCGAGCTTGGCGAGTCGGCCATTGACAAACTGCTCGAAGCGCTGAGCGGCCTGCGTGCCATGAGGCTGCCGGAAGCAGAAGGCATCGGTTCGACTACGCTCAACATTGGTTTAATTGAAGGTGGCCGCGCTCCGAATGTGATCGCAGATAAAGCCAGAGCGCAGCTGCTCTATCGCCTTATCGGGCCATCTGATCAGCTAAAGCGAGAAATCCTACAGGCAGTTGGCGATCTCGCGCAGGTTGATTTCGTTCTCGAGATTCCCTTCGTTCGCCTGCGCACTCTCGATGGCCTGCCCACGATGATCGCGGCGTTCACCACAGACATTCCTGCGCTAAGCAACTGGGGGGAGCCGCTACTGGTAGGGCCGGGATCAATTCACGTGGCGCACACCGAGGGAGAGTACGTAGAAAAAGAACAGCTCCATGCCGCAGTGGATCTCTACTGCTCGATTGCAAGACGGCTGCTGTCCTGAATGCAGAAGTTAGAAGTCAGAATGCAGAAGTTAGAGACTCAAGCTGCTTCTTCGCGCTGTTGCGTTTAAAAACTTTTTTACCGCAAAGGTCGCAAAGAATGCGCAAAGAACGCAAATGAGGTGAGCTGCACTGCTTGATTACCAAGCGACTGCTGATTTAATGCCAGAAGTCAGAATGCAAAAGTGCCCGCTCCTCAATCTTCTTCTTTGCAATCTTCTTGTCGGCTTTGCGATCTCGGCGGTTAAACGCTTTTACCGCAAAGGTCGCAAAGAATGCGCAAAGAACGCAGAGGAACCTGCGAATTTCTAGTTATCGCCTCGACATTCTTAATTCTGCATTCTTAATTCTGCATTCTGAATTCTCACTTCTGCATTCTTCATTTCCGCCCAAGCCCTGTAATCTCCCAGCGCAAACCATTAGACTTGCCTTATGACCACGCAGACCCTTAACGCGCTTTCGAAAGCCTCTTCTGCCTACTTGCGCTCAGCTATGCACCAGCCGATTTACTGGCACGAGTGGGGCGAGGAAGCATTTGCCACGGCCAAGCGCGAGAACAAACCCATCCTGCTCGATATTGGCGCCGTGTGGTGCCATTGGTGCCATGTGATGGATCGCGAGTCGTACGACGACCCGGAAATTGCGCAGCTTGTGAATGAACGATTCGTGGCCGTGAAGGTGGATCGGGACGAGCGCCCGGATATCGACAGCCGCTATCAGGTTGCAGTGAGCTCAATTAGCGGGCAAGGCGGTTGGCCGCTTACCGCGTTCCTAACGCCTGATGGCAAGCCTTTCTACGGCGGAACGTACTTCCCTCCCAATGATCATTACGGACGGCCCAG
>WNFR01009020.1_pt1 | contig 10072 bp, 7 predicted proteins | sample 5400221 | NCBI WGS metagenome assembly WNFR01 (sample SAMN13153357, study PRJNA577476) | soil metagenome | isolation source: 40 cm soil under Madrone tree | place: USA:California | collected 2016-06-14 | reverse complement strand
CCTACTATGTCGTCGTACAACGCCTCGTAACGTGCGACGACTATGCCAAGATCGTAATATCGAGCGATGCGCGCGCGTGCCTCCTGGCCGAGCGATCGACGCCCTTCCGATCCGATGGCGATCAACGCTCCCCACGCGGCGGCAAGCGCTTCCGGATCGCGTCGCGGCACTACCGCCCCTGTTTGGCCGAGGATTTCTGAGGCGTCGCCACTGTCGGTTGCGACACAGGGCACACAACAGGACATCGATTCACCCAGGACGTTCGAGAAGCCTTCGCCGAAGGCTGAGGACGAGGTGCCGATGTCGAGAGAAGCGTATATCGCAGCCATATCGGTGCGCTCCCCCAGAAGCCGCAGTCGATCCGTCAACCCATGCGCGTTGATTGCACTCATGAGCTCCCGATTCGATGTCTTAACACCTGCCCCGACCAGCAGGAACAGTGCCTCGGGCCGCTCCGCCGCTAACCGGGCGGCAGCGGCGAGAAATGTCGCGTAATCTTTCATGGGGTGATATCGCGCCGCCAAGCCGATCACGACGGCTGCTTCATCGATGTCGAACGCCGCTCTCAATCGTTGTCTCGCTTCGCTATCCGGCCGAAATGCGGCTGTGTCGAAACCATTCGGGATATGCTCCCAACGGCGAGGGCGGTACCCGATACGTTCGTGAAAGCGTTGCGCCGAGAGAGAATTTACGACGACTCGCTCGGGTACCGCCGAAAACCGGCTGAGGATCGAGCGAACCGTGGCCGAGCCGATCGATTCCGAGCAGCGAACGTTCCATAACAAACGCGGCGCTTGGCCGAACTGACGCGCAAACAAACCTAGAAGATCGGCATGATAGAGCCATGTCTGCAGTATGTCGGGCCGGACCTCGCGAAGAACGCGATCGAGCCGAGATAACCCGCGCGGATCGGGTACGCCGCGTCGAATGCCGAGGGTTCTCAGCTCGACGCCTGCCCCGTTTATAGTAGGAGCCATATTTCCGGTGCTGGTCATACTCACGACCACCGACCGGAACCGATTTCGATCGGTGCGCGCGACGAGACGAGAAAGCATCCCCTCGGCGCCTCCGGTCTCCAGACAGGTTATCAGGTGGAGGATGTTAACCATAAGCGACCCGAATAGGTTCGGGCTAAGAAGGTCCGGATTCGAACGAACCGCGCGTTGCCGGCGGCTCTTTCCCCCGTCGTGGCCCGGGCATCCGATATTTGACCGTGGCGCCCGGCGCAAGCAATATCGCGAGATCACCGCGTTTGGGGGGCGACATTCCATTAATCTCAGCCGACGCCGAGGTAATGTGTCAGGAGCGCGGCTTTGTCGCCCCAATTCCCGCACCTTGTTTCATGCCAGCGGGAACATCCTGCCGGGCGTCGGGGACCTCCGACAACGCGTCAAAGGGGCACGTCTCGCGTGATCCACCGATCGACCGGCATCGCGCCGTGGGCTCTCGACGGGTATCTTCGGCGGCAGCTTGCGGTAAATTCCGCAGATTATTCGCACGGCGGCATGGCGAGCACGGCTCGCAGTGGTGCGCGTCGGAGGTGGCACCCCTTTTCGAGAAGGCGGGATTTGAGGTACGCCGTTTCAACACCAACATGACGGCCGAAGAGAAGTATCTTCGCAAGGCTGTGCAAGTCAGGTTCGCGGTGCCGGGACACATCGATTTCCGAGCTGACGCCGATCGGCGGCCGCTTCCATCTTCGCCGTCGCCCGTTACACCTTGTCGACAGGAAGTGACGCGGCCGTGACCTCGACGCTTGCCGTGTTTCTCGATCCGCGCCGGCATCATCACGCGTTTCGCTTTTTCGGCGAGCTCGCCCGCCGCTACCGTCCGCTGATCTGGGAGTTGACAAAGCGCGAGATCGCAGAGCGCTATGTCGGCCAAGTGCTCGGGATGGCTTGGGCCGTCGGCCATCCGTTGATCGCCATCGCGGTGTACATTTTCGTCTTTGCCTATATTTTTCAGGTGCGGATGGGTGGGACCGCCGAAGCGCCGCTCGACTACACGACGTACCTGCTCAGCGGGCTGATCCCGTGGCTCACCTTTGCCGATATTGCGAACCGAGCCTGCAACAGCATTACGGCAAATGCCGGGCTGGTGAAGCAGGTCCTGTTTCCGGTGGAGATCCTGCCGATCAAGACCGTCGCCGCGGCGCTGGTGAGCCAGCTGGTCGCGACCGTCGGGCTCCTTATCTATATCCTGGTCATGCATGGTTTTTTGCGGCCGCTGACGTTGCTATTGCCGATGATCTTCGCGCTCCAAGTGATCGGTCTGACCGGTCTTGCCTATGCCTTGTCCTCGATCACAGTGTTTTTCCGTGACCTCAAGGATATCATAGTGGTTTTGACCGGCATCGGCATGTACGTTGCACCGGTCCTCTTCAGCGAAGCCGCGATACCAAAGGCATTTTATCTGGTCATGCTGTTCAACCCATTTAGCTATGTCGCCTGGGTTTATCAGGATGCCGTGTATTACGGGCGTTTTCTTCACCCTTTTGCATGGATTGTCTTCACTATCCTGAACCTTGCGTTCTTGTCGCTCGGCTTCCGGCTGTTTCGCGTCCTCCGGCCGAGCTTTGGTGACTTCCTGTGAGCGGCAAGTCGGACGACACCATCGTGGTGCGCGCGAACAGGTTGTCGAAGGTATATACCATCTACAGCAAGCCGAGCGATATCCTCGCGCGTCTCTTTTCGCGCCGCGTCGAACTCCGGGAATTTTGGGCGCTGCGCGATGTTTCGTTCGAGCTCAGGCGTGGTGAAGTGCTGGGGCTGGTCGGTCGCAACGGTGCCGGCAAAAGCACCTTGCTCAAAATCCTCGCCGGGACGCTGACCCCGAGCGACGGAACGGTGGAAACCTCTGGCCGGGTCAGCGCGATCCTCGAACTCGGAAGCGGATTCCACCCGGATTTCAGCGGGCGTGAAAACATTTATCTGGGCGGGCTCTGCCTTGGTATGACGCGGGCCGAGATCGATTCGCGGATCGACGAGATCATCGACTTCAGCGAGTTGCGCGAGGTTATCGACCAACCGTTCAAGACTTATTCGACGGGTATGCAGGCACGTTTGACGTTCAGCACGGTCACCTCCGTCGACCCCGAGCTCCTGATCGTCGATGAAGCCCTATCCGTCGGGGATGCGCGTTTCCAATTGAAATCGTTTGGAAGATTTGAGGAGTTCCGTCGCCAAGGCAAATCGATCATCCTCGTAAGCCACAACATGAACACGATCACCGGGTTTTGTAGCCGGGCAATTCTTCTCGAAAGGGGGCAGGTGCTGCAGGATTCGGATCCTGGCGCAGTCTCGACATTTTATCAACGACTACTGTTCGGGGAGGAAAATGCGGCCGGAGTCGAGAACGAGGGTGTAGCGGCGCTTGTCGGCTCTCCCGGTGGGGATGTCGTGGCGGCGTCACCGGATATCCCCGCTGCCGATCGACCGGGCGAGAGCGGTGCAGAAATCGATGGGCTCGAGGGCCCCGCGAGCCTGCCCGATCCCCGCGAATACCGGTTCGGTACCAAGGTGGCTGAGATCTATGATTTCGGCATTCTGGATTCGGAGAGGAGACGTTCGACGTTGCTCGTATCGGGGCAGCCCTATCGGTGCTTTATGCGGATCGTGGCGCGACGCCCGGTCAGGAATTCCTGCGCCGGGATCGCCGTGCGATCGATCAAAGGGGTCGACCTGTTCGGCACCGACACCACCCGGATCGACGGTTTTCCCGACCTGCCGCTCGCAGAGGCAGGCGACGTCGTCGAACTCGCCGTCGACATCACGATGTGGCTAGGAACGGGGGAGTATTTTATGACGTTTGCCCTGGCCGACCGCAGCGGCCTCAAGCTCGACTGCCGGTTGGACGCCCTCCATTTCACGGTGATCGGCGCCCCGACTATCCACACCATTTCTGTCGTCAATCTGTCCCCTTCTTTTCACATGCGGTCACTGCCACCCCGGGCCGGGGCTACGCCTTCGCCCCATGATGTGCCGGTAGCTGAACGCTCCACCGCCAAGGTATGAGAATAACGATGACCGACACTGTCTCCGATGTGCAGCGGTTTGATTTCGGAAGGAATTGGCAGAACTTTGTCGACAAGCACTTTACCGAAGAGCGCGTCCGGATTGCCCGAGAGCATTTGCTCCGGTTTCTGAAGCTGCCTGACCTCACCGGAAAGCGCATGCTCGATATCGGCTGTGGCTCGGGGCTGCACTCGCTCGCGGCGCTGCGCGCCAATGTCGGGGAACTCGTAAGCTTTGATTACGACGCAAATTCGGTGGCGGCGACGCGCAAGCTGCATGATCTGTCCGGGCGTCCTGCAAATTGGCAGATCACCCAAGGGTCGGTCCTGGACAAAGCCTATATGGATAGTCTCGGCAGCTTCGATATCGTCTATTCTTGGGGCGTCCTGCACCACACCGGTGACCAGTGGACGGCGCTTCAATACGCCGCCGATCGCATCGCTTCGGACGGGGTATTTTATGTGGCGCTTTATACCTCCGATGTTTTCGTCGATCCGCCTGCCGAGTTCTGGCTTGAGGTCAAACGACGGTACAATCGCAGCGGCTGGGCCAGCAAACGCGGCATCGAAGCGTGGTATATCGGTCGGCAATTCATCGGCATGTGGCGCAACCGGCAAAACCCGTTGGCCTATGCTTGGGGTTACAAGAGATCGCGCGGAATGTCATATTATACCGACGTCAAGGACTGGGTAGGCGGTTGGCCGATGGAATTCTCGTCTGTAGAAGAGGTCAAGAATTTCGCCCGAGACCAACTAAATCTGGAGATCGTTAACATCACTACTGGTGAGGCCAACACGGAATACTTGTTACGATGAACGACTAATAATATTGAGGATTGATCGCCGGGGTGCCTCTGGTCGCATAGCCCCTATGGTGGATCGAGATGGATGAACTCGGGGCGAAATTTGAGCATTGGAAGCCTTCGTGAGCTTGTCCGATCCCTTCTTCACCAAAACACTGTCGTCTGTCGGCCGCGCGATCAAGAATTGCCTCTCCGATAATAATCACGCCAGGGCCGCGTTCGTCGATATTGTGCAACAGCGCCCCATGAGCATGCTCTCGGCGGAGACGCTGAAGGCCATTTATTTGCTGAGCGGCGAGTGTGATCGGGCCATCGTTGAGATCGGCGCGTACGTGGGTGGCGCGACGGTCACGATCTTGCACGCGACGCAGAAACGGAAAAATGTCTTCATCACCATTGAGGAACCCGTAGAGCATCCATCTCACCCGGAGATCCCGACCCGCAACACGATCGATGACCTCAACGCGAATATCCGCGCCTTCGGATTGGTGCGGGAAAACCATTACCTTATCTCGGGCGCATCCTTTGAAACCTGGGTGCTCGGCAGTTTACACCATCGGCTGCTCGGCAACCCTGTCGGACTGCTGGTGTGGGACGCCGACACCTGTATCGACCGAGATTTGATCCTATTCTCACCTTATCTTGGCGAAGCATGCCTGCTCGTCATCGATGATTATGTCAGCCGTGAAGTCAAATCGGCTCGGATTACGCTGGTTGTTGATGATCTAGTCCGAAGGGGAATTATTGAGCCGATCGCGTATCTTCCTTGGGCGACATGGTTCGGTCGGCTGCGGAGAAAGCCAACACCAACCGAAATTGGCGAGTATCGGGCAGAATGGGGGCGTCTGGCGGCGAGTGATCACCCCTACTATCAGCGCCTGGTCGATTACGAAGCCCGTCTGCGGGATGGTGCGCCTGCTCCACTGACCTTTGAGGAGCGTATGGACTTTTGGAGGCGCGCCTCTGCCTGGGGTGGCTAGCCATGCGTCGTCTCGTTCACGGGAGAGCTCGAACCACCGCAGCTCGGCCCCATCACTCGCCCTTGCGGGGCACCATCAGGGAGAAGGGGACATCGAATGATTTTTCAACAAGGGCTAGTGATCCGCGGCTTCGCGGTATGCACGTTTTGCACGTTTAGACCGATTTGTCGGTTTAAAACACACCAGATTCGCCATAAAGGTCGGGTTTTGTACGATCTCAACCCTTCGGTACCGAGGTTCGGGAGGTAGTTGAGCCGAAAAGAAGCCTTCGCAGCGTCTTCTGTCTGGCCAGCGCCGTGCGTCGAGATGTCGGCTTGGGCTCAAAGTGCGGATAACGGCACCCCGTGCTCTGCGTCCGGTTAGCGGCCGACATTGTTGAGACGGATTCTTCCTCTGCGCGCCGGCCTCTTGCGGCGGAAGGCAGCCGCAACGGCGGCAGCTCTCCTGGTAGACACTGACCTGGCGCGGCTTTACGCGCATAGACCGGCAGCGCAACATAGGCAGCTACCTTTGGACGCGGATGTGACTTACGCGATCGATCTTGCGCGCTACTACCCGCGGCGACTGCAGGAGATGGGTCTCAGGCTGCAGGGCGCCAATATTCTGGAATTAGGTCCGGGAAAGAATTTCGGCTTGGCCCTCATCCTCACCGGGCATGGCGCACAGGTTACCGTAGCCGATCGATGTCTCTGCCCATGGGACGAGAATTATCATCCGCGCTTCTATGCGACCCTCAGAGATCGATGGGAGGGGCCGAAGATTGCCCTCGAAGCGGCCCTGCGCAATGGCGGGCACTCGGCAATAGCCACGCTCAATACCGATGACGGCGGATTAGCCGCCCTGGCCGATGACAGCATCGACGCGATAATTTCGCACGCCGTGCTCGAACATATTGTCGATGTCGAAGCGACCTGCCGGGAACTGGCCCGGATCACGCGCCGAAGGGGAATTCACATCCACCAGATCGATTATCGCGATCACCGCGACCAGATGCGGCCGCTCGATCATCTGCTGATCCCGGAAGAGGAATTCGTCGCCAACCTGGCGAGCGTCTATTGGAACACGGGAAATCGCTATCGACACAGCGAGTTCTGCGCGCTGTTCGATGCTATCGGCTTCGACTTGATCGATACGCTGATCGCTCCGGAAGTCGAGCAGCCTCTTGGACCCTATCTGCCGGGCTTCCTTCCACAACTTCGCGCATCGCAATCGCGCTATCGCGACTGGCCGGAGGACAAATTAGGGCCGCTCGGAGCGCGGCTGTCGCTGCGCAAGCGTGGGCTAAAACCCCGCCTCGCCGCGCCCGCCTGCTAGACCATGCTCCTTGCGTTTCGGGCGCAGAACATATGAACGAAAGTTCCGCCGCGGGTCGGTATTGTCGGAAGCTGCCCAATAAATCGACCGGCCCGAGATCAGAAAGCGCCCCTCGCCTGCCGTGCGAATCGCCTCTTTTGATGCATTCCCGGGCCCGAGCAACCGGTCGTCCTCAAACAGATCTAGATGCTCCGGCACGATACCCGGCGGCAGGCGGTTCGAGAAGTAACAATGGCCTGCTTCCTTGCCGATTCGCTCGATCCGGAAATCACCCGCAGCGATGAACTCGAGCGAGTCGGCCCCCGGCGCGGCTTGCGCATCGTAACGGACTGCACGCCGATTGCCAGCTGCCTCCGGAGCAAAAAAGTTCATGCACGTTTCGCAGTCCGGCAGCGGGTAGGGGCCGGCCGCCCCGCGTCGCAGCGACCGTCGTATGCGCTGGTAATTTTGTCCGAACCATGCATCGGCAAATGACTCGACCGAGGTAGCGAAACCGATCGGGGATTCCTGCGAGCGGCAGCACGCCGAGAGCTGGCCATCCAACCCGATTTCGGCATAGCTGTTCGGCGCGGTACAGATGAAGTGACGGTCTGCACCTGGCTGATCGGCGTCGATCGGGTAGTTGAATGGGGCATAGACCGCCCGGAAGCGATGCTTGTCGCTGGCGAACGCCGTCTTCCGCAGTTTCGGTTCGACGGCATTCATGCATAAGCCTTCGAAATAGACGCGCAGCCTGTCCTTGTTGCGTTCTGTCCAGCCGGCGATCCGTTCGCGCATCTGCTCGGATTCGGCGTCTGACGGTCGTCCCTCGAACGAATCCTGAATCGGCGAGTAGCGGTGGAAAACGACGCTGTCGACATCGTGCTCGGCGGCCCAATCGAGCACATTGAGGACTTCGCCGATCGTTCGTTGGGTGACAGTCGGATAGATTCCGACGGCAAGCTTCTCCGGATTGCGCGCGGCTAGGAATCGTTTCAATCCGGGTTCCGCCTTTGCCCAGACGCCACCCCGTCGCACTTCGTCGAACTTTGGACCGACGGCATCAAGCGATAGGTTTACCTCTCCGTGTTGCTGCATCAGCAAATCGATTATTCGATCCGTGAACAATGTACCGTTGGTTTGCACCTTGAGTTCGCAGCCCTGGCGTGCGATAAAACTCAACACCCGCGTGATCTCCGGATAAAGCAGCGGATCGCCCTGGCTGTTGAGTTCGACGGTGACAAGGAATGGAAAAAGGGTGTTCGCCACCGCCTCGACCGTCGCGAAAGACATATGGCGGCGACGCGTCTCGGCTTGATCGAGGTCTTTCTGACTGCCGCAGATTTCACAACGTAGATTGCATTTATTGGTCAGCGCGAGATTGGCGGTGATCGGCGGCGGCACGGTGTTGCCGCCGCGTTGCAGCAGATAATCGGCGCGCGGGTGCCGGCGCCAGAGATCGCAAGGATCGACTCCGACTTGCTGGATTTTCTTGACTGAATGCCAGCCCCGCCGCAGTTCATTGACCGAGCTTTCGCGAACCCGCGCGGCTTTGAGCAATCTGAAAGCCATTGTCCTGAGCATTCGCGGTCCCCTCCGCCCGTTCCGAAAACGTGACATCCCGACGGATGTGCATCGATCCCGTCAGCTACGCTACACCAAGCGGGCTCGGACAGCTATCCCCGCACCCGGGCCGGCGTTGAGGGCTGTAGAGCGCGGTCCCCACTGACCCGCGCCACTGGTTAGCCGGACTTGCGTCCCCATACGTGATAGCCGCATTTGTTGGGCTCGTCCCGATTGAGCGTCACCGGGTTCGAAAAGCCGAAATCGGTGAACCAGTTATGAATCGTTTCCTCCTCGACCGTCCAATTATAAAAAGTATTCAGCATATCGAGAAGGTTTATAGCATTTTCCGGAGTGTTGGAGATCTGGTAGGCGTAATCCAGCTTTTCTTGAGAAGTGGTGAGGATTTGATGATAGAATTTGCGATTGTTGATAACAAAGTCAGAATTGTGATAGGTTGGCGCATAAACCATGACATACAGCTCGCCGCCCCGCTTTACCGTCTTGGCTGCATTGGCAAAAGCAACTCGCGGATCGTGAGTGCACATCAGCACCCCCCAACACAATGTAAAATCGAACTTTTCGTGTAAATCCGGGCGGTGCTGCAGAATTTCGAAGAGATCAAGCTCTTCTACATCCTCGTTGAAGCGAGCGACTGACAGCAATGCATGGCGCGATACGTCGGTAGATTTAACTAAAGCGCCAAGCGTCAGCAGGGTGCGGGTCCATCGGCCGGGTCCGCAGCCGAGATCGAGGCACCGCTTGCCGCGAAAGTGGTCGATCCGGAATTTGGGGTCGAGATGGAGTCTGCCGCCGACGTCGCGGCGGCTATCCGCACCGGTCTTGCGCCGCAGCCAGGAAACCGCTGGATAGAGAGGCCCGAAGCGCTTTCTCGTCAGGTACCCTTGGATGCCGGTCAGCTCGAAGATCCGATCGTCGATATAGCTGGCCGCAGTCTCCACCCCAGTATGGGCGAAGAAACCGGTTTTCTTTTCCAGAAAATAGCGCCACTGATCGTCGAATTGTTCGCAATAGGACGCCGGGTGATACTCGCCACTATAATCGTCTTGCCAAATGATCCGGTGATGATCGAAATGTGGGTTGGCCGGCTGCATGCCGAGCCGCGAGGCAGAGAGCTGATCCATCATCCGCGCACTCCGGGATTCCGGGCGACAGAATACCCGCGAGCTGTGCTGCGGATGCAGCCCGGGGTCTCCGGCAGGCGGAGCACAGCGGGCACTCGCTCACGGCGGCGCTTAGCGCCGAAGATTTGCTCGAGCGAAAATGCAAAAATAGGAATATCGATCATTTGGATGGCTTCTACGCAGCGTATCTATCATCTGCTAGTCTTCCTTGCCAGCGGTTTTGCGGCGCGGCGTCAGCGGGAATTCTCGCTCACGGCACGGCGCAACCGGGTCGGC
>WNFR01009019.1_pt1 | contig 10073 bp, 7 predicted proteins | sample 5400221 | NCBI WGS metagenome assembly WNFR01 (sample SAMN13153357, study PRJNA577476) | soil metagenome | isolation source: 40 cm soil under Madrone tree | place: USA:California | collected 2016-06-14 | reverse complement strand
TGTCGAGGGCGAGATGCTGGCGATCGCGGGGCCGAACGGGTCGGGAAAATCGACCTTGCTCGGCCTCCTCGCCGGCACGCGCGCGCCGTCGGCCGGGACGGTGCGGCTCGCCGGGCGCAGCCTCCGCGACTACGACCGTCGCGCGCTGGCGCGGGCGATCGCCGTCGTGCCGCAAGAGACCGCGGTGTCGTTTCCATACCGGGTTGCCGAGATGGTGCTGATCGGCCGCGCGCCGCATCTGCGCGGCATCGGGCTCGAGCGGGCGCACGACATCGCCGCCGCGGAGCGCGCGATGGCGCGCACGGGCGTGCTCACCCTCGCCGACCGGCCGCTCTCGGAGCTTTCCGGCGGCGAGCGCCAGCGCGTCATCGTCGCCCGCGCGCTGGCGCAGGAGCCGCGCGTCCTCCTCCTCGACGAGCCGACGACGTTCCTCGACTTGCGCCATGCGATCGAGATCCTCGACCTCGTCGTCGACTTGAATCGCCGCGAGCGTCTGACCGTCGTCGCCGTCCTGCACGACCTCACGGTCGCTTCGATGTACTTTCCGCGCCTCGTCTTCCTGCGGGAGGGATGCCTCGCGATCGACGGCGCGCCGGCGGACGTCGTCACGGAGGCGACGATCCGCGACGTCTTCGACGCCGACGTCGAGGTGCGAACGAGTGTAGACGGCGTCCCAACGGTGCGTCCGCGGCGTCGCCGCGGCTGAGCCATCATGGCGGAGCCGGACGACGCCCGCGATGCGCGCGGGCGCCGTCCGGTCGGCCCTCAGCGGAGCGACGCCCCGCCCATGTCGAGCAACTCGTGGGTTCTGGGCATCTCGCTCGTCAGCACCTGTTGCGCACGACAGACGTGCTCGCGAATGACGCACTCGCCGATGGCATCGAGGGAGTCCAGACCGGCAACGCCGAGCGCAGAGCACCGCGAGTCCATCTCGTCATATCCGAGCCCGGCGGCGGCGCGGATGTCCGCGAGGTCGAGAACGGACGCGGCACCCGCCTTCGCCGGGCCGCATGCTTTGCCGATCGTCTTTCGGAATCGTCCCTCGGCGCTCCGCGGGTCGTGGAACAGCGCCCGGGTGAGCTTCTGGCACCGCACTTCGGCCTTCGGCCGGCATCGCGAGTCGTTGGGCTTTTGCTGCACGCACCTGAACATCGCGGCGCTACAGCGCTGGTACGCGCCAACGACCTTTTGCAGGAAGCGCGTGGCGCTCACGCCGATCGCCTTCTGACATTTGACCGCTGCCCTGCCGACGGTCTTCGGGCTGCCGAGACCGAGGCTGTCCGCGGTGGCGGGGAAGTCGACGCACTCGGCCTCCGAGACGCCGAAGTCGCCGAGCGTCAGCAGCTCGCCGCCGCGTGGCACGCTCGCCGCGAACAGCTGCGCGGCTCGGCAGCGGTGCTCGTGCACGAGATGCTCAGTCACGGCCTCGAGCACGTCGCCGGTTGAAAGTGCCGTATCGTCGCACGCCGCGATCTCGCTGCCGAACCCGAGGCCGCTCGGCGCACAGAGATCTTCGCGTGACACACGCGGGGGGAGGCCGGCCTTCTTCGGGCCGCAGCTCTTGGCGACTTTCGTCGTCGTTTTTGCGATCACACCCTTCGGACCGCCGGTCAGGGCCGCAGCAAGCTTGATGCAACGCGAGCGCGCCTTCTCGAGGCAGGTAGCGTCGTCTGGCTTTTGCTGAATGCACTTGAACACCGCGTCCGAGCATTGCTGGAGGCGGTTCCGCGTCACCTGCGCCAACCGTAGGCCGGCGCTTCGCAGCGTCGCCTCGCATTTCGTCGCGCTGTTACCTCGCACTTTCGGGTCGCCAATGCCGACGCCTCCGCCATCCGCGAAAGGTGCGCACTCCGGGTCGTCGCGGTCGACGAGCCCATCGCCATTGTCGTCGATGCAGTTGTCGCAGATCTCGTGGACGGGGATGCAGGCGGGATTCTCGCTGCATAGCGCGTCGTCACAATTCACCGCTTTCGCTGTGACCACACAATCACCACTCGCCGAGTCGCACGTGCTCGACTGCAGACACGGATCATCGGGAGTGCAGTCTCGGGGGCTGCCGGCGACACAGGTCCCGGCGCCGTCGCAGGTGTCGGCGAGCGTGCATGCGTCGCCGTCGGAGCAGGACGTGCCGCTCGGCTTCGCCGGATGCGAGCAGGCGCCGGTTTGCGGATTACACGTGCCGGCGTCGTGGCACTGGTCGGAGGCGGTGCAGACGACCGCGGCGCCCGGCACACATTGGCCGTCCGCGTCGCAGAGGTCGCCGCTGTCCGCGCCGGTGCCGGTGCAGGCGTCGCCGTCGGAGCAGGAGGTGCCGCTCGGCTTCGCCGGGTTGGAGCAGGCGCCGGTTTGCGGATTGCACGTGCCGGCGTCGTGACACTGGTCGGAGGCGGCGCAGACGACCGCGGCGCCCGGCACGCATTGGCCGGCCGGATTGCACTGGTCGCCGCCACCGGCGGCAGTGCCGGTGCAGGCGTTGCCGTCGGAGCAGGAGGTGCCGCTCGGCTTCGCCGGATTGGAGCAGGCGCCGGTTTGCGGATCGCACGTGCCGGCGTCGTGGCACTGGTCGGAGGCGGTGCAGACGACCGCGGCGCCCGGCACGCATTGGCCGTTGGCGTCGCACTGGTCGCCGCCGTCGGCGCCGGTGCAGGCGTTGTCGTCGGAACAGGAGGTGCCGCTCGGCTTCACCGGATCGGAGCAGGCGCCGGTTTGCGGATCGCACGTGCCGGCGTCATGGCACTGATCGGAGGCGGCGCAGACGACCGAGTTACCCCCGCAAATGCCCGCCTGGCACGTATCGCTCTGCGTGCACGCGTCGCCGTCGTCGCACGTCGTACCGTTGGCCTTCGGCGTCGCGACGCAACTCTTCGTGAGGCCGTCGGTCGCGCACGTCCCGGTATTGCACGCGTCGTTCAGCGCGGAGCAGTCGCTGTCTTTCGTGCAGAGGACCGCCTTGATGCACTCGGAAGGGGAGGAGCTCGGCGACGACGACGAGTACGAGCAGACGTCGATGAGCTCGGCGCTCGCACTTGGAAAGTCCCCATGCTTGACGCAGCACTGCGCCTGCGTGTCCTTCGTGGAGCAGTTGGTGCCGGTGCAGACATTCCCATTGCCGTGCGCGCCGGTAAACGCATCCGCGACGTTGCTGACGACACAGGAAGACGCGGCGGTGATCTGGGTCGGTCCGCCGCAGTTCAGCTCCTTGCTGTTGTCACACGAGTAGAATCGCGGGCTCCCCGAGCCCTGAACGGCGGGATCGGATCCTACGGTGACGCAGAGAGCGAAATTGGCCTTGCCGTCTCCGTCGGTGTCGTACAACGCGCACGCGTCGCCCGTGTTCCCACCCGTGAATGCGGTGTCGTCCCACGTCCACGTGATATTGGCGTCGGACGACGTGCATCCTCCGAGGCCGCCGTCGTTCCCTGCGCTCTGGCAAAACTCGTTTAAGTCTTTCTGATTGGAATTCATGTCGTCGGCGCCTCCCATATCGAGGAGACACGCGGCGGTAGCGCCAGCCGGCCTAGCTGCTGCGAGCGGGCTGCCGATCGCCAACGCGATTAACACGAATGACCATGCGAGCCTCCGCAAGCGCGTGGAACGCGACTTCTGGATCAGCTCGACTGCACGTGTGATCATAATCGATTCATTACGCATGATATCTCCCGTGTAATAACGATTGGACGACTGTGAGGGCGTTCAGCAAAAGTGGCGCCCATCGCAACGCGCGGAAATGTTTACCAAAACGCCGACATTGCGAATCGCAATTATGCACGACCGAAAACGACTGCGGCGTTTCTGCATGCACGCCCCAGATGACTACCTGACATCTCACGTGCGAGGACGCATCGTGCATGGAGCGTGCTCGACCACGCCGATGGCGGGCGAGGCCGTGGCGCTGATCGCGGGCGAGCTCCCGCACGGTGTCTTGATCGATCCGCGCTCGCGTCGCGACGCGGTAAGCACCGTGCCGACGGACGTCTGCGTCCGAGAGGACGTCGCGCAGTCAGCCGCCGGTAGCGTCGCTCAGGCGGTGCGGCTCAGCGGAGGCCGTACACCGTCAGCCGATTCTGTCCGCCGACGTACACTCTGCCGTTGGCGACGGTCGGGACGGCGAACTTCACGGCTTTACCCGCCACGTCGCGCCGCCCGTTCTGATCGCTCGCGTACAGCGAATGCGACACGTCGGGAGCCGCGTACGCGTGGAGTATCGCCGGCTTGCGCTCCGCATAGCCATCCGTCTGGAGTGTCCAGACGATGCCGTTCGACGTTCCGTTCGCGGAGATCGACGGCGTCGCGCCGGGGAAGCCGAACACGTCTGCGGACTGCGCGACCGGGGTCGTCGAGACGAGGCCGTTCGAGACGGCGAAGGCTTTCAACACGTCGTCTACGCCCGAGTAGAACAGCCCGCCGTTCCAGTACGCCGGCATGCCGAACGTGCCGCCGACGGCGCTCCGCACCGATTGCACGATCTGAGTGTCGCTACCGGCTTGGAAGTGTCCCATGGCGTCGCGGTCGATCACGTAGATCGTGCCCTCTTTGCCCGACGCGATGACGACGTGCGGGTGCGACCCCGGCTGATCCGGAAGGATCAACGGCGCGGCGGAGCCGAAGTCCTTGTCGACGGCGTCGAGGTCGCCCTCGTTGAAGGGTGTGAAGTAGTCCGCGACCGCGAGTCCGCTGGTCGTTGCGAGCTTCAGGAGCGTGTCGCCGTAATCGTTCCCGCCGTTCTGCGCGTCGAAGGTGCCATTGCCGGTCTCGACGTAGAGATTGCCGCCGGCGTCCGCGGCGGGCGCGCCGCCGCTCTGCCAGACGCCGCCGAGGCCGCCCGCAGGCGTGGTGACGAACGCGCTGACGCGAGTCAGCGTCGCGGCGTCGTAGCCGAGTATCCAGCCGTGATACGGCCCGATATCGCAATGCGACGCCGAGCTGACGTAGACGACGCCGTTCACCAGCGCGAGGGCGGGACGCTGGTGCTGGCGCAGGGGATCGAACGCGATCATGCCGCCGACGCTGCCGTCGCCGCTGCCGGGGACGCTGGCGGTGATCGCGACGGGACCGCCGAGCTTCTCGGCGCCCGTCGCGAGATCGAGCGCGTGCAGTCGTTGCACGAAATTCCCGCGGCCGCGCTCCTTCGTCTTCGCGACGACGTAGAGCGTGCCGCTGGCGCGATCGACGACGGGCGTCGAGGTGACGCCGATTTTCGGCACCAGGTCGTCGCAACCGACCTCGCGTGACGACACGGGGCGGCCACCGGTCTTCGCGACGATCAGCCGACGTCTCCAGAGCGGCTTCGTCACGGCGCCGGCGGCGTCGAACGCGTAGACGGTGTCGTTCTCCGTCGCGATGAAGACGACGTCGCGCGTCCCACCGCCGATCGCCAAGCCGGTGACGATCAGCGGCTGCGCGTACACGAATCCATCGACGACGCGAGTAAAGACCCGGCCGAACGTCGACGGGCTCACGTTCGCCGGCGTGAGGGTGGTCTCGAGAAGGTTCTGGCCAGTTCGCGCCAGGTCGTTGTGGTAGGTGAGGACGTCGGCCGGCGCCGCGACAGCGACGTCGATCCCGAGCATCCCGACTGCGAGCGCGGCCGCGAGCAGGTGTCGTCCGGTGCGGACCATCGACAAGCGTCCCAACGATGCAGCGGTGCCCCGCCGTTGGCAAGCGCCGCGCGTGCTGCTCGCGACGGTCGCAGGCGTCGGTGGACGACATTTGTCGGCCGCAAGGTGCTGATTTGATTTCTCCTCCGGGATGCTGTTACATACGACGTTGATCTCGACTCACGTCCAGGCACGCGCGGGCACATCCGCCCACTCACTGACGAGATTGGCTGACTGACGATGTACTTCGATTTCGCCAACGTCCTGGTCTTCTTGCTGCTCGGCCTCGGCCTGTCGGGCATGATGCTCGGGCTCGGGCGGCTCTTGCGGCCGTCGAACCCCCTCGTGCCGAAGCTCGCGACCTATGAATGCGGCGAGCCGCCGACGGGCAATGCCTGGATCAACTTCAACATCCGTTTTTACTTGGTGGCGCTGATCTTCGTGATTTTCGACGTCGAAATCGCGTTCATGTATCCCGTGGTGGCGGTCTTCCGCGACTGGCTCTTGAGCGGCCGCGGCGCGACGGCGCTGGCCGAGATGCTGCTCTTCATCGGTATCTTGTCGCTCGGCCTCGTCTACGTATGGGTGAAACGCGACCTCGAGTGGGTGAAGCAGCTCCCCGCCGAGCAGACGCAGGATCTCTCGAAGGCGGCGTGACCGCGAAGGAGTTTTCGTGTCCCTGCTGAACACCATGCCGGAGTTCACCGTCACGACGAAGATCGACGAGATGCTGAACTGGACCCGCAAATCGTCGCTTTGGTACATGCTCTTCGGTCTCGCCTGCTGCGCGATCGAGATGATGCAGACCGGCGGCCCGCGCTCCGACCTCGATCGCTTCGGCGCCGTGCCGCGCGCGACGCCGCGCCAGTCCGACCTCATGATCATCGCCGGCACGCTCACCTTGAAGATGGCGCTGCGGACCAAGGTCCTCTACGACCAGATGCCCGATCCGAAGTACGTCATCTCGATGGGCAGCTGCTCGAACTGCGGCGGTCTCTTCCAGCTGGCGTACTCGGTGTGCGACGGCGTCGACAAGGTCATTCCGGTCGACGTCTACGTCCCCGGATGCCCGCCGCGTCCCGAGTCGCTGACCGAGGGCCTCCTCAAGCTGCAAGAGAAGATGATGCAGGAGAAGTGGCTCGTGCGGCGGGGCGGCGAGGAATCCGTCGCCGCGCGGGCCTGACCGCACACACGCTCGTGGACGCAGCCGCCATTGACCAGCAGCTCCGCACCCGTTTCCCGGACGCGATCGGCGCCCTCGAGGAGGGCCTGAGCCCGGCGATCCGCGTCGCGCCCGCCGCGATCGTCGAGGTGTGCACATATTTGAAGACCGATCCTGCGCTCGCCTTCGACTGCCTCTCGAATCAGTCCGGCGTCGACTATCCGAAGCGCAACGAGATCGAGGTCGTGTACCATCTGATCTCGTATCGCGTGCGCCACGACTGCGTCCTCAAGGTGAGCGTGTCGCGCGACAATCCGGCGATGCCGAGCGTCTGCGGCGTCTGGCGGACGGCGAACTGGCAGGAGCGGGAGATCTTCGATCTGCTCGGCGTCGTCTTCGCGGGCCATCCCGATCTGCGGCGGATCCTGCTGCCGGAGGATTGGGTCGGCCATCCATTGCGCAAGGACTTCGTGGAACCCACGGAGTACCACGGCATCAGCACCAAACGCGAAAGCATGCTCTGAGGTGAGGCGATGAGTCTCGGAGGATACGACGTCGAGGTGCAGCGGCCGGGCGGGCTCGCCACCGAGGAGATGACCCTCAACATGGGGCCGCAGCACCCGAGCACGCACGGCGTGCTGCGCTTCATCGTCAAGGCCGACGGCGAGGTGATGCGGGAAGCGATCCCCGACGTCGGGTATCTCCACCGCTCGATCGAGAAGATCGCGGAGAAGGTCGGCTATCACGGTTTCATGCCGTACACCGATCGCGTCGACTACGTGACCGCGATGCCGTGCAACCAGGGCTGGGGGATGGTGTGCGAGAAGCTCGCCGGCATCGAGGTGCCGCGGCGGGCAGAGTACTGCCGCGTCATCGCCGTCGAGCTCAACCGCATCTGCAGCCACCTGCTCTCGGTCGGCAGCATGGGGATGGACATCGGCGCGTACACGCCGTTCACCCACGCGCTGCGCGAGCGCGAGTACATCAACGATCTCCTCGAGGAGCTCTGCGGCGCGCGGCTCACGTTCAATTACATGCGCATCGGCGGCGTCGCGTGGGACCTGCCGCCCGACTGGGTGCCGAAGGCGGTCGCGTTCCTCGACCGTTTCGAGCCGCTGATCGACGAGTACAACGCGCTCATCTCCTACAACAAGATCTACGTCGAGCGGCTCGCGAACGTCGCGATCATCACCGCCGAGGAGGCGATCGACTACAACCTCGTCGGGCCGAATCTGCGCGGCTCCGGGGTGAAGTTCGACGTCCGCAAGGACGTGCCGTACTCGGTCTATCCGGAGTTCGAGTTCGACGTGCCGATCGGCACCGGCGAGGTCGGCAGCGTCGGCGATTGCTTCGATCGCTACATGGTCCGCATCCGCGAGATGAAAGAGTCCTGCCGCATCTTGCGCCAGGCGCTCGCCGGCGTGCCCGAGGGCTCGGTGCTCGTGAAGGTGCCGCGCAAGTTCAAGCCGCCGGTCGGTGACGCGTACATCCGCGTCGAGAGCGCGCGCGGCGACATGGGCTGGTATTGCGTCAGCGACGGCAGCGAATATCCGTACCGGGTGAAGATCCGCACCGGCTCCTTCACCGCGACCAGCATCATCGACAAGGTGAGCCGTGGGCTCATGCTCGCCGACCTGATCGCGGTCGTCGCGAGCTTCGACCTCGTTGCGCCGGAGATCGACCGATGAAGCAGCTGGTGTTGCAGCTGACGGGCGAGGGCGGTCTCCTCGCGGGAGTGCCGTATCCGCTCGCGGCCGCGCTGGCGATGCTCGTCTTCGGCGCGATCGTCGTCTTCGTGTTCGTGCTGCCGGTTGCGGGCGTGACCAGCTGGCTCGAGCGCCGGGTGTGGGCGCGCATCCAGTCGCGCGTCGGTCCGAACCGCGTCGGGCCGCAAGGGTTCCTCCAGTGGCTCGCCGACGGCATCAAGAACATGCTGAAGGAGGACATCATCCCGTCGGCGGCGGATCGGATCCTCTTCTCGATCGCGCCCTACCTCGTGGTGATCGGCTTCGTGGCGACCTTCGCCGTGATCCCGTTCAGCTCGGCGCTCGTCATCGCCGACCTGAACATCGGCATCCTCTACGTGACCGCCGTGACCGGGCTCGTGGTCGTCGGCGTGCTGATGGCGGGGTGGGCGTCCAACAACAAATGGTCGCTCCTCGGCGGCATTCGCTCGGCGGCGCAGATCGTCAGCTACGAGATTCCTGCCGCGCTCTCGATCTTCCCGATCGTGCTGCTGACCGGTACGCTCAGCATGCAGGGGATCATCCAGGCACAAGGCTGGGCGCCGTGGAATTGGTTCCTGTTCCACAGCCCGTTCACGTTCACCGCGTTCTTCATCTTCTTCGTCGCCGCCCTCGCCGAAGGAAATCGGACCCCGTTCGATCTCCCGGAAGCGGAATCCGAGCTCGTCGCCGGCTTCTGCACCGAGTACAGCGGCATGCGTTACCTGCTCTTCTTCCTGGCGGAGTGGGGCAACCTCTACGTCATCGGCGCGATCGTGACGACGCTCTTCCTCGGCGGCTGGCAAGTGCCGCACGTCACCGACAACCCGTTCGTCCTCGCGGTGCTGCAGTTCGGTGTCTTCTTCGTCAAGTCGTACTTCTGGGTGTTCATCGCGATGTGGGTGCGGGCGACGTTGCCGCGCGTGCGCGTCGATCAGCTGATGTCGCTCTGCTGGCGCTACATGGTACCGATCGCGATCGTGAACCTCGTCGGCACCGCGATCTGGATGACGGTCGTCCCCGCGGGACTCGATCGCGTCGTGCAGATCGCCATGACGTTGGCGGGAGCGGCGGTGATCGTCGGCTTCTTCGGACGTGTTCGCTTCCATCTCCGCCGCGCGAAGCTGCGCGACATCGACTATTACTACAACCCGATCATATGAGGCCGCGGGCGCGGCTTCAGGAGTGACGCTTGGGCTACTTTCGCAACATCAAAGAGACGGTGACGACGATTTTCGAGGGGATGTCGGTCACCTTCTCGCACTTCATGCGACGGCCTTACACCGTCCAGTATCCCGACCGGGTGCCGATCCGCATCCAGGACACACTGCCGTTCCGCTATCGCGGCATCCTCGAGGTCGACCTCGAGATCTGCACCGGCTGCCTCGCCTGCGAGCGCGCCTGTCCGATCGACTGCATCGTCATCGACGCCGTGAAGGACAAAGACACGCGGCAGATGATGCTGAACCGCTTCGACATCGACATCGCCAAGTGCATGTACTGCGGACTCTGCAGCGAGCCGTGTCCGACGGGGTCGATCCACCACACGTCGGAGTTCGAGGGCGCCGACTACTCGCTCGAGAGCATGCT
>WNFR01009017.1_pt1 | contig 10073 bp, 10 predicted proteins | sample 5400221 | NCBI WGS metagenome assembly WNFR01 (sample SAMN13153357, study PRJNA577476) | soil metagenome | isolation source: 40 cm soil under Madrone tree | place: USA:California | collected 2016-06-14 | reverse complement strand
ACGGCGTCGATGATGGCTTATGTCATCCTGCACTCCCCACAGAAACATGAACGCCGGCACGAACAGCACCGCCCGTCCGTCGGGACTGAGTACGCGGCACATTTCGCGCAGACCGGCAATATCATCATCGAGATGCTCGACGACATCAAGTCCCGTAACCAGATCGAACGAGGCATCTGCGAACGGCAGGCTCTCAGCCGCGCCTTGCTTTACCTGGATCAGCCCTCGCGCGCGACAAAAATCGAGCGCTGCGGCGGATACGTCAACTCCTTCAGCTTCTCCGAACTGCGCCAACATCTGTAGATTTGCGCCCGTGCCACAGCCAACATCCAGAATCCTCGGCTTCTGCTTATCGAGATCCCGGCAGACCTTCTCGACAAATCCAGCGATGATGCGCCTCCGCCCCGCGAACCACCAATGCTTTCCCTCGACCTCGTACATGATCGAGTAGGTATGTTGCTCCATCTCGCGCGGGAGTGGATCGGTCACGGTGTTTGCGGTGGTGGACATTCGGTCTCTGCGGCTCTGCCGCCTGATGTGCGTTAAGGGTCCCGTCTTTCTTGGCGAGGCTGGGCCTCGCTGCGGAGGCGTAGCCTCCTTTTTATGTCCGTCAACGGAAAGGCGAAGCCTTTCCGCACCTCGAGCGGCAAAGCCGCGTCGCCCAGACATTGTAGAGCACTTGCTCAAAGATTACTTCCGGGTGGAATTACTCTCATTGAACCACTCCACGAATTTCCGAATCCCTGATTCAATCTGCGTCTGCGGATCATAGCCGAGCAGACGGCGCGCCTTGGCAACGTCGGCGAACGTTTGGGTCACGTCCCCAGGCTGCAGTGATTGCCGGTCAATCTCCGCGTGCCGATCCAAAGCTTTTTCAAGCAGCGAAATTAATTCACGCAGTTCAACGGTGCGCGACTCGCCTAAATTAATTACTTCATAGTCGCTTCGATCGTAATCGATCGCGGCGCGCACTCCTGCGATGACGTCATCTATGTAAGTGTAATCGCGGCGAGTTGTGCCGTCGCCAAAGACTGGTATCGGCCGGCCGGCACTAATCAGCTTTGCAAACTTGTGAATCGCCAGATCGGGCCGTTGGCGCGCGCCATATACGGTAAAGAAGCGCAGGCACAGGATGCGCATGTCGTAAAGGTGCGCATAAGAATGACAGAGCAACTCTCCGGCTGCTTTCGTGGCGGCGTAAGGAGAAATCGGATTAGAGATTGGATCGTCTTCACTGAATGGAACTTTCGAGTTCGAGCCATAAACCGATGATGATGAGCCGAAGACAAACTGCTTCACACCATTTGAGCGCGCCAACTCAAGTAGATTCAGAGTGCCATTGATGTTCGTCTCGACATAGAGCCGGGGCTCTTTCAATGACGGCCGCACGCCGGCGCGAGCAGCCAGATGCACAATGCAATCAAAGTTTGTTTCGCTAAACACCAGCGCCAAAGCTTCTTGATTACGAATGTCGGCTTCTACAAGTTTGAAATCCGGATTTGTCAGCCGTGCGCCTATGTTCTCTCGTTTGATGGCCGGGTCGTAAAAGTCGTTAAGGTCATCGACAACGGTGATCCGCCAACCACCTTCGGCCAGCAAACAATCAACCAGGTGCGAGCCGATGAAACCCGCGCCGCCGGTGATGAGAACATTTTTCATAAGACGCTACGCTTTGGAGTGTAGTGGCAAGCGCAGCGCGACGTCGCTTTGGATCATTCTTCTGCCATTCGACCGGTGCATCCAAAGCTCCGTCGCCGCTTCGCTTTGCCGGCGCACTCCAAATTTACTTCGACGCATAGATCCACAAATGCCAGCCCCAACGCGACGCCAGTGCTGATTCAAGAGATCGCGGCAGCAACTTACCCACGAGCGGGATGAATCGCTTATTGAGAAAGTATGCGCGCAATTCCACCTCGCGAAATTGTCTGAACAGCTGGCGCGCTTCGGTCCGCGAATAAACTCGCGCCAAAGGATTCCCGGCGCCGTCCGTACTCTGGCTAAGAAACTCATCAGACGCCAAATACCCGTTGGTCTTTAAAAGCCCGGCATGCTCACGCAGTGACTCGACTGGTTCACCCGTCAGACTGTGAACGATTCTGATTCCGCGCTCGCTCTTCAACAAACTCGCGCCCGCGCGGCGCAAGACCCGAATGCCGATGCGATAGTTATAACTACCGCGATGATATAGCATCACGAAGGCCTGTCCGCCCGGTCTCAGCACGCGATGAATCTCCGCGACGGCGCGTGTTGTATCGGGCGTATGATGCAACACGCCGTGAGCATAGACTCGATCGAATGAGTCGTCAGCAAAGTCCAGATTCTCGGCATCCGCCACTCGAAAATCGCCCTTGAGGCCCGATAATTCAAAGCGCTTACGGGCGAGATCAATCGCAGCTTGGGTCAGATCAATTCCGGTATAGCGGGCCCCGGCCTGGGCGAACTGCGCGCCATCAGTTCCCATTCCGCATCCGACCTCCAGGACGCTCAAGCCGCTGGCGCCGGCAAAATCGGCCGCCTCAGGAATGTGCCACTCTTTGGTGTAGCGATGTGCTTCGACTATCTCAAAGAACTCGGGCGTGCCCATCTCGGCATCGCTGAACTTCGTACCACACGGATGCGCCTGCCAAAAGGCGCGAACGCGCTCTTTGAGATCGTTATTAGCGCTGGTTGCTTTCGGAGACGGTTGCGACATTTCCTGCTGGCTAAATGATTAGATTATAGTTTTTGTGACAACCGCAACGCGGTTGAATCAACAAAGCCCAGGGTTGCCGCTTCGGCTAACCCGGGAACGGCGAAGAAATCGTATTGCGCAACCCTGACGGGGTGGCGGCTGGCCTCTCGCCAAATAACCAACGTAGCCGCAAGCGGCAACGTTTTGATGTAGTAAGCTTTCAGGTGTCCAGTATAAACTGAAAGCCCCGGCGAATGCAGGATCGTGGTAAATTAACGCCAGAGCGCGAGCTGGATCCTCGCGAACCGCAGGCATGGATGAGCGCTCCAGCAAATGATTACTTTTCAAATTTCAGGTTACTTAACTGAATTCACGGGCGGCCGCGCGGAAATCACTCTGGACATGTCGCCCGCCAATGTTGGCGAAGCCCTGGATCGTTTATGGAGTGAACATGTAGGCCTTCGGGACCGCGTACTGAATGAGTTAGGCGAAGTGCGGCCGCACGTCAACGTCTTCGTAAACAGCCAGACCGTTCCCCGGGACAAGGTTTTGCAGACTGAGATCGCGGGCGACGCCGAAGTTTGCATCATGCCTGCAGTCAGCGGCGGTGAAAGCCGAGGGGGATTAGGCTGAACTGAAGGCACGTCACGACCGTATCACTGGTGAGCTATGTTTTGTCCAAGCTGTGGTTCCAACGAGCAGATGAGTCAGTTTTGCCGGGCCTGCGGTACTGACTTGCGATCGGTGCGCACCGGTCTCGAGCGCCCCGACTCGATCACCGCAATCGCCGTTACCGCGCGCGAAGAAATCGGCCGTGCAGTAGCGGAAAAGATTCGCGAGGTGGAAGGGTCTGACGATCTGAAACAAGTCGCCGAAGATGTCTTGCCGAAAATCGAAAAGTTCCTTGAATCGCCTGAGGAAAAACGTCTGCGCCGCATGCGTGCGGGCGTGATCACCGCAGCGAGCGGAGCCGGCGCGTGTGTAATTGGTTTAGTGCTGGCAGCAATTATTTATGGCGATGTGGGCAAAGCACTTACGATGGGAGGGGCTGGACTGGGCTTCCTCATATTCTTAGTGGGCCTTGGCCTGGTGCTCAACGGCGTTTGGTTTACGCGACTTCGGAAAGGTGTCGAGGACCATTCGCCTGACGCCGCCTTACAGAACCAGCTCGACGCGGGATATGCGCCCGCGCAATTAAGATCCGGTGCCCAACCATCGTTTCGCTCAGAGAGCACTTCGAACCTTTCCCACGCCCCGGGGTCTTCGGTCACTGAACACACGACCCTTCATTTAAGGGATGACCGGTGAGGCGAATGTTGGTCCTCGAAAGCGGACAAGTGATACAGAACCGGGAGCGGTAGCGACCGGGTGCAACACTCAACTTTTCGAGCCGCGCAGAAACCAGAATTCAATAATGAATAACTAAATGCGCATTCGGTTTAAGGGTTCCGTAATAAGGTCGGTGCCGAGTCCGGAGCGGTGGCTAAGGCATTAGACGTTCAAGTTGAGTTTTAGTCCCGGTCGCTTCCGGTTCTGTAACTTTCCGTCCGCCTTCGCGGACTTTCCTTGATAGAAATCGATGCCGATCAATCTTGAAGGCGGTTGCCGTGTAACTGACATGTGCGAAGGTGAGCCGGTGTTTGATGGCACGCTGCGGATTTGGAACCAGATTGGTCGCGCAACGGGCGCCCGCGCGATCTCGCTGCGCATAATGGAATTCGCGCCCGGTCTCTCGTCCGGAATTCGCAACGGCGACTGCGACGAAATTCTTTACGTGCTCAACGACTCGGAGCGCGGACATCCTGTCCGCCTGAGCGAGCGCCGCGAGCGAACCGCCGCGGGCGAATCGAACCCAAAGATCATCATCGATGGTTCGCCTTATGATATAGGCTCGGATACCGGCATCTATATCCGCCCGCACGAAACTTTCGCGATCAACAATCCGGGACTCGATTCAATCGTGCTTATCAGCTCTCGCTGCCCTGAGCCTGACGCGGCACTCGAGTTCGTAACGCTACCGAACGCTCCGGCGTCCGATTCAGTACCAAAGCGGTCGCCACTTGTGCGTCTCGCCGATCGTCCGGCTCAACCAACGGCCGATCGCTGGTACCGCGTGCTGGTCGACGATGAAATTGGTAGTACTAACGCCACGCAGTTTGTCGGCTCGATCCCGCCCGGGCGCGCTCCCGACCATTTTCATAAGTACGAAGAAGTACTTTTCATCCTCAGAGGCGAAGGCCGCATGTGGGCCGGCGCCAACAACACACCGATCAAACCCGGCTCCTGCATCTATCTACCTCAGGGACAGATCCACTGTGTTGAAAATACGGGCACAGGTGAGTTGCGTTTGCTGGGTGTGTTCTATCCGGCAGGTAGTCCGAGTGTCAGGTATGACGTCTGAAAGTAGCCCGATCCCGCCTGAACTCGAAGCGCGAACATCTTTTTGAGATGTAATGAACTTAGACTGAGCGTGCTACGGCACGCCGGCGGACAGGTTGTCCGCGCTCCGATCACATCAAATCCGCCAGAATCGCCATCGCCTCCCGCACCTCTTCATCGGTATTAAAAAAATGCGGCGATATGCGCAGGCCGACTTTGGGGCGGCAGTCGACGAAAACTCTTCTTTCCGCCAGAAGCTTGACCATCGCCGGACCATCTTCAACATAAATCATGACTGAACCACCCCGGTCCTCCACATCAAGAGGGCTGTTAACCTTCCAACCCTTCTCCAGGGCAAATTCGATCATCCACTCAGTGCGGCGTTGTGATTCGGCTTGAATAGTTTTCACGCCGACCTCTTCGATAATCCGCAGGCCGGGAAGAATCGAATAAAGCGCGGGAATGCTGGGTGTCCCTTGCGCAAAGCGGCGGACCGAATCGGTGTACTGCATGGGCGCCGATGCGAAATCAAAGGGCGAGGCATGCGCCACCCAACCCGTCAGACGCGGCGCCAGATCCTTTTGCAGATCCGGACGCACGTAGAGATACCCGCAGGCCGGCCCGCCACAAAGCCACTTGATCGTGCCGCCGATAAGAAAATCCACTTTCCACTCACTGGCCTGTAAGTCGAGCGCGCCGGCCGATTGGTAGACATCAAGCAAAACCAGTGCGCCGTACTTATGCGCGCGTTCGACGATTGCTTTGGCATCGACGCGATAAGAGCTGCGAAACGAAACATGTGACAGCGCCACCAGGCAGGTTGTGTCATCAATCGCGTCCAGAATGTCTTCGAGTTTTACCGTCATCCCGTCATCACTGTGAACGACTTCGACATTCGCGCCCAGACGACCTTGCGCTTCCCAGATGTACCCCATCGAGGGAAAATCCAGCGCGCTGGTGACGATCTTGTTTCGGTCGCCCTCGGTGAAATTGAAACAGGAGGCGACGCTGAAAAGCGCGATCGACGCATTAGGTTGGACCTGAACGGAACCGGGCTCGCCCCCGAGCAGGTTTGCAATGCGATCGCCCAAGCGCGTTGACATCTCCCACCAGCTCGCGGCCCAGGCGTCTTCGCTGGTGTGATGTTCCCAGGCGTCGTAGTAGGCGAGCATCGAGTCGCGGGTCGCTCGCGGCACGGGACCCAGGCTATGACTCAACAAATGAATGCCCGAAGCCAGGGTCGGAAATTCTTCGCGTCGGCGGTTGATTGGGGGAGCGGGTTTCATAGTTGGCACGAAAAAGGTCTTGCTCCCAAGCTCCGTTAGGAGCGCGATATTTATAGATCAGGGTTCGAATTCTGAAGCCAAGCTCCGTTAGGAGCGGAACATGCCGCGGATAGATATTACCGCTCCTAAAGGAGCTGGGTTCATTGTATGAGTGTCTCTAAGTACTATAAATATTACGCTCCTGACGGAGCTAAACGGCGCGAATCTGCGAAAGCATTTTCTCAACCGCGACCGGATCTTTCAGCAAACCGTCGAGAATTCCTTCCGCTTCCGCGCCAATCGGCGGATCGATTGTCTCTTCGCGAATATGCCGCAGGATTTCACCCGCGACGAACTCTCTGGTCATCTTCGGCACGTTGGCGCCTTGGCTCATGTCCGTATCGATGGTAGTCGGCATCACGGTCATCACCTGCACCCCCCGGTCACCCAGATATGCGCGCAATGCCTGACCCAGTGAAAGCAGCGCAGCTTTGCTGGCGCAGTAAGTACCAACCAGCGGCAGATTGATTTTGGCAAAGGCCGTGGCCACATTCACAATCATTCCCATACCGTGCGCGACCATAGCGGGCGCGAAAGCCCGCGTCATCCGCAACGCGCCGAAGTAGTTCACGTTCATTTCTTCGAACGCCTTTTCAAAGTCCATTTTCAGCGGATCGCCGTAGCCGGCTATGCCGGCATTGTTGACGAGAATATCAACGAAGCCGCGCCCGGCGGCGGCGTCTATGTCCTCTTCAACAGTGACATCAAGTTTGATGGGCGTTATCGGTGCGTTGGTCATCTGCGCGTCGCTTTTTAACTTCTCGATATCTTCAGCGTTGCGCGCGCCGGCAAAAACTTCGCGGGCGCCTCCGGCTGCGAAGGCAAAAGCCAGAGTGCGGCCCAGGCCGCGACTCGCACCAGTGATTAAGACTCTTCTGTCTTTAATGTCCATAAGATGGTTAGCGCCATTCGGCGCTCAGTGCGGACGGGACGTCCGCGCTCCCAGCACGAAGCGCGCATAAGCATACAGCGCCGCGCCTATCGCCGCCCATACCAGCACGAGTTCGACGCTCGTCAAAGAATGACTGGTGATTCTTTCGCGCACACTGTGGGCCTTCAGCGTCCCAACATCAGAAACCACCTGCACTACGATTAACGCCCCCATTGAAATCACGGAGACCAAGCCCGCCGCCCGCTGCAACCAGTCCGGCATGCCGATACCAATCTGTTTGTAAAGCTCCGGATTCCGTCGCGGCAACAAAAGAAACGTCAGGCTGTGCAGGAAGTAGAGGAGGATCAAGGCGAAAACGGCAATGTTCAATGCCAGCGAGAGTTGTTTGCTGATCAGTAGCACGGCGCTTGCGCCCAGCGTGAGTGTCAATGCGCGCACCGGAGTCGCCGTCCTCGGATTAATGAACCCGAGCCACGGCGGCGCCAGACGGTCTTCGACAAAAATGATCGCCAGGCGCGACGGAACAATCAGCGTTGGATTCAGCGAAGTTGTGATCGCCATGATGCCGCCGATGGTTACTAACGCCGTGGCGCCCCAGGGCAGATAGACCGCGGCCACTTCGGTCATCGGGGCGGTGCTGGCTTGCAGGCGCGCTCCCGGCAGCACTCCAAAGGCTACCGTCGACATGAGAATGAAAATTGCCGCGGCTGCGGTGATCCCTTTGAGAAAAATGATCGGCAGCCGGCGCGTGCTGTCTTTGACTTCACCGGCAGTCTGCGCCAATGCTTCAAAACCGGCATAGGAAAAGAAGAGCGGGATCAGACTGGCCGCGAATCCGCGCGGGCCATGCGTGATGAATGGCGCATAGTTTCCGGGATGAATCGCGAATAGACCGGGAACGACGAGCAATACAATGGACAGCCCCAACACGGCGCACATAGCGACCTGAATTCTCCCAAACCATTTTACGCCGATCACATGCACGACGTAGAAGAGGAGCAGGCTGCCGACGGCGAGCGTCTGGTGGATCAGTTGGCCACTAAGTCTTCGGCCCGTTAATTCGATCAAGTAATCTGCCAGCGCACTAGCCAGATAAGCACCGGCGCCGACGTAAGCAATGATCTTCAACCATGATCCGATGTAGGCCAGGCGAAAGCCGCCGAGCGTGCGCGAGATGTGGAGGTATTCACCGCCCGGCTCTCGACCCAGCGTTGTGGAGATGAAGGCAGCATACGGCACGGAGGTAGCAAGAATGGCCGGCATCAGCACGACGTAACCGAGAACTACGCTCGGGCCCGTCAGAGACCACGCGTCGCTGGTGACTTTGAAGATGCCGGCGCCGACCAGGATTCCAATCAGCGCCGCGTACGATTCGATCGTGCCCAGATCGCGGCGGAGACGTGAGACGAGTGGGGTTGCCTTGGTTTGCGATTTCATTCAGCTACGCTATCGCATTCGGAAAAGGAGCTTGGGTTGAGGGCCGTTAGGCCCGACATCTTTATAGGTACTACCGAAGAAATTTAGTTAAAGGCCCGGAGGGCCGGTACCCATACCTTCACTAGATCGATTTGAAAACGTAGCGCTGGTCATAAGGTACATCGAACTTATCCAGCAAACTGACATATTCGTCGTGAAAAGATCTTTTCCGGTGATGCCGTTGTTGGTTTTCGATGTAACCGATAGCAGTACCTAGTTACGAGTGGGAGTATGAGATCGCTCCAAAGCCTTCCTGCCAGGAGGATCTACCTCGAACCCATCGGTTTCGATTGATGAAGTTTGTGGAGCCGGATTTCATATCACCAACTAAGCCTGACAAGTCGCTATCGGGTCTTTGTCCAATAAGAACATGAGCATGATCGGGCATATTGTTAATCGCGATCAGCTTTTGTCTTTGGGCAGTAATAATTCCGGTAATGTATTTCTGAAGTTCGTCATTGTGCTTGGGAGCGATCAGGTTTTGTCTGCCTTCGACGGCGAACACGATCTGAATGTAGATTTGAGTGTAGGTGTTAGCCACGTCGTTTTCCCCTCTTCATTAAATTGAAACGTTGTCGTCGTCTGAAGGTGTCGGCCCTATGGGCCTACCTGGGTCTTCTGGTTGCGGTTTCTATAAAGATGCCGGGCCTAACGGCCCTTGCCTTTATCTCTTCATCAATTCATTCGAAGGCAAAGTGGGATCGAGCACTTTCTCCGCCGCTTCAACCCCCGCAACCGGCAACTTCGCACTATCGATCAGACCAAGTTGCACCAGCACTGACGCCTGGTCCCAATAGATGTGTTCGTGGGCCAGCTGGCCCTCGCGAAAGTGCACGATCACGACCAGGGGAATCTTCACGTGCCGGGCCGTGGGCGCCAAACCCGGCAGCATCCAGTCCATCTCAATCGTATGCGTGAATTCAAAGACCATTTCGTCGACGACTCGATCAGTTCCGATGGTGCGCGAGACCGCCGTCATCGAAGTATCCGGCGGCATCTGTGGAATGAATCGCTGGGAGTAGAACTCGCGGAGTTGTTCATGACCCACTCCGCCGGTGAGCACCGGAACGTGATTGACGTAAGCATCCGGCGCCATCGTGTGCAAAGTGTCTTCGGTATTACGCGTCGCGAATTCGTACTTGACATGTTCGTCCCAGCGATCAGAGAGCGACTTTTGCCCGCTCGCTAATCCCTCGCCTGCCAGATTACGTACCAAGAATTCCAGCGTGCGCAAGTTCGCCAGTTCCGCAGCCGCTTGGTCGTAGTGTTCTCCGCCAGTGCGGCCAAAAGCGTGATCCTGTTCCGGATAGACGTGAATCGTGACCAGGGG
>WNFR01009016.1_pt1 | contig 10073 bp, 6 predicted proteins | sample 5400221 | NCBI WGS metagenome assembly WNFR01 (sample SAMN13153357, study PRJNA577476) | soil metagenome | isolation source: 40 cm soil under Madrone tree | place: USA:California | collected 2016-06-14 | reverse complement strand
TGTCCGCCACCTTGGGCTCGGCGATTGCGCCGTCTTCACTTACGGCACGACGGTGTTGCACAGCACCCGCGACCTGCTGCTGGCCGCGGTGATGGTCGCCACCATGCTTTCAGCGGTCACCATCCCGCTCGCCGGGCACATCTCGGATCGCGTCGGCCGCAAGCGAATGTACCTAATCGGCATCGCGGCGATAGGGGTGTACAGCTTCGTCTATTTCGCGCTGTTGAACACCGCCATTCCCGCCGTGATCTTCTTCGCGATCATCCTGTCGTTCATCCCCCACGACATGGCGTACGGGCCGCAGGCGGCACTGATCGCCGAGTGCTTCCCGCCGCGGCTGCGTTACAGCGGCTCCTCGCTTGGCTTTCATCTGGCATCGATCATCGCGGGCGGGCCGGCGCCGCTAATCGCGACCGCGCTGCTCGCCTGGACCGGCTCAGGCTATTCAATCGCCCTCTATATTCTGGCCAGCGCGTTTATCAGCATCGCGGCGACGGTGCCGTTGCCGGATTTTACAAACCGCGACATCTCGGAGGAGCAGGCCTACGGGGCCGCGTCCGTCAGGAGCGCCGAGCCGGTCGAAGCCTCGCCCGGGGACTGAGCCGCTGATCCCGGCGGCACGACGAGACGCAGCGCCCGCTTGCGCACTTCGGGTTTCAGCGTCGCCGCGCGGCACGTGTCGTTTCCTTGGGGGGCTTTCCGACGCCGGCCCTCAGTACGGCTGGATAGGTCACGGGGCCGGCGTCAGAGACCCTTCACCTTCTGAGCCATTCGGATCGAGGACAGAGAAGGGCAGCTGGCTCAATTGCCTCAGTTCGAGCATGCGCTTAGCACGTCGGCTCGACCCCAACGAGCGGCCCTTCTCGATGCTGACCCACTCTTCTGGGACCTGCCAGATCCGGACCTTTACTGCCAACGAGGTTATGATGGCTAAAGAGTGTAAAGTCGGCTACGAATTGAGCAACTCGAGCAGCGCCTTTGCCTCCTTCAGATCGGCGGTGTCGAACCCCTCGGTGAACCAGCCGTAGACCGGGGCGAGAAGATCGCGGGCTTCGGCCAGGCGGCCCTGATTGGAGCGGAGCCGGGCAAGGCTCACAGCGGCGCGCAGCTCCCAAAGCTTGGCGCCCTGCTCTCCGGCGATCGTCAGGGCGTTGCGATACCGCTCCTCAGCGGGCTCGGATTGCCCTTGCCGCTGCAGCAGCTCGCCCTTCTGCCTGTTCAACTCCGCCTCGAACCAGCGCTCCCCTGTCCTTTCGACAGTCTGCAGGGCGTCGTCCAACAGGGTCACAGCCTCTTCAATTTGCCCTGCAATTTCACATGCTCTGGCCAGGAGGCCGAAATGAAAGGGCGCCCACGCGGCCGCCCCGGTAGCGGAGTAAGCAGCCGAACCGCTGCGCAAGTGAAATATGCCCTCGGCGAGGTCGCCATAATTCATCTTGACCCAGCCGCCGTAGATCGTTCCCAACGCACGCCAGTAGGCGAAACTCTGCTCGGTTGACACGGCGGTCAGCTGGGCTGCCCGGTCACCCAAGGTTGCGTTGTCTCCGATGAGCAAATGCAGCCTGGCGTCAAATGCCAGGGTGATAGCTAGAGACGGCTGGTGAGCGAGCCTCTGAGCCTCAGCAATTGCACCATTACTCCGCGCCACAGCCTGGTCGGGATAGCCGAGACAGAAGAGCACACTTCCCAAGACCGCCTGTGCGTTTACGCAAGGGTCGACTCCAGCCTGATCGACAAGTGAGCTGTGAGAGACCTTGTCGTATAGCGCAAGCGCCTGTTCCAAATGCGATTGCGATGACGACAACCTGCCGGTAAACATAAGGGTACGACCAGACGAGTAGTGAGCCAGAACGAGCCTGGCAGGATCATTCCGCTGCCGGCTGAGACGCAGCAAATCCTTATCCATGCGCAGCGCCAAATCGAATCGGCCACGGATCGCATGGTAAATCGATTGTCCCCGAGGGATGTGAAGAAACTCCGAGGGAGAACCCAGCTGCTTCCACAGTTCGTGGGCCCGGGCATAAGCGTGGCCCGTTTCCGGCGCGGCGAAGCCTTTGACGGCTTGCAGCACTGCGCCCAAAGCAGCGTAAAACTCGAGCTCCTGGCGCCGACGCGCGAAATCATCCGATAATAGCGTCAGCTGGACCAATCCCTTTTGATATTGCGTGGCCGCCTCCGCCATTGCCGAACGCGCGGCGGATCTGCGAGCAGCCTTACCCCAATACAAAACGGATTTTTCAACGAGCCCAGCTTCGACGTAATGGCGCGCGAATAGCTCGGGCTCACTGTCCATTAATTCCGGGAAATGGGCCTCCAGTGCTTCGGCAATCTGCCCGTGCAATTGCTGCCGGGTATCGCGCAACAGGCTGCCGTGAGCTGCTTCTTGCACCAGCGCGTGCTTGAAGGTGTAGACCGCATCGGGCGGCGTGCCGGTCTGAAACACCAGCTCGGAAGCGACGAGACGAGTGAGAGAGGTTTGCAGCTCATCCTCGGGAAGACCACAGACCGCGCGCAGCGACGAATAACGGAACCAGCGCCCGAACGCCGCACCGATCTGCGCGATATGCCGCACCGATGCCAAACGGTCGAGCCGCGCCGCGAGCGAGGCGTGAAGAGTCGTCGGGATCGCGAGCGGCGGCAAAGGGCCCTCGAGCACGTATCGATCGTCTTCCTCGCGCAGCAGCCCGCTCTCCAAGATATTCTTGGTCAGTTCCTCGACGAACAATGGCACGCCGTCGGTGCGCTCAACGATCTGGGCGATAACGTCATCGGGCAGTGCCTTGCCGGCGATCTGCGTCACCAGAGCGGCCCGATCTCGCCGATCCAGGCGGTTAAGGACCAGCGTCGCCACGTGTGGCTCGTGGGACCACAGTGGGTTGAACTCGGGACGGAACGTGACGATCAATAGTACCGAAAGGTTGCGGACTCGCTCGACGGTCAGATCGAGCAATTCGCGCGAGGTCGGGTCGATCCAATGCGCGTCCTCAAAAATCATGACAACGGGCTGGCGGTGCGCCAGACCCTCCAGCCGGCGCATCAGCGCCTCCAGTGTCCGTTCCTTTTTGCGTTGGGGGCTGAGGTTCGGCAGAGGATGGCGTTCCGAGCCGGGCAAGGACACCAGATCGGCGAGAAACGCCACATCCTCATCCGATAGTGATCCGCGGGCGAGCAAGGTTTCGAGCTTCTCCAGCTTGGAAGCAGGCGGATCGGTGGGCGCGATTGCGGCTGCCCGTCCGATCTGTTCGATAAACGGGTAGAGCGCACTGTCCTGGCGATAGGGCGAGCAGAAATAACGCTGGCGGAAATGCGGCTCGACATGAAGTCGCTCTTCCAATGCCGCGGCGATGCGCGACTTGCCGAGGCCAGGTTCGCCCGAAACCAGTACAACTTGACCTTCCCCCGCTTTGGTCCGTTCCCAGAGGCGTATCAACAGGTCAATCTCCTCGTCCCGGCCAACGAGCCGGGTCAAGGACGATCCGCGCAACGCCTCGAACCGGCTCGCGACGGAGCTCGGATGCAGCACCTGCCAAGTTGGCATCGGGGCGGCGAGCCCCTTGACCTCGAAGGCACCGAGATCGCGGTACTCGAAGAGATTGCCGACGAGCCGGTGCGTGTCCGCGGCGATCACGACAGCATTCGGCTCGGCTAGGGCTTGCAGCCGGGCGGCGAGGTTGGGGGTTTCACCGACGACCGATTGTTCCCGGGCCGACCCCTCGCCAATTAGATCGCCGACGACCACCAACCCGGTGGCGATTCCGACGCGTGCTTGCAGCTTGACAGATTCAACGTCGAGGCGACGGACAGCGTCGATGACGCCAAGGCCCGCCCGGACCGCATGCTCGGCATCGTCCTCATGGGCTCGCGGGTATCCGAAATAAGCCAACACACCATCGCCCATGTATTTGGCAACAAAGCCGTCGAAGCCGACGACTACCTCGGCGACGGCGCGTTGATAGGCAGCGACGACTTCCCGCAGATCCTCGGGGTCGAGACGGGAGGCGAGTTCGGTGGAGCCGACGAGATCGCAGAACACGACAGTCAGCTGCCGCCGTTCCGCAGCCCGCAAAGCCGACGTTCGTTCCATTGAAGGAGCGGCGTTGCCGTGTAAGGCAGCGATCGCGGTGAGCAATTTGCGACGATGGCTCCCGAGCACCACGCCGAGATCCTTCAGATCCTCCGCAGTCAGCTTAGGGAGCGTCTCCCGATCGATCTCATTGTCGCGGAAGGCACGCTCGTATCGCTCGAGGCCGAGGCCCCTCAACCAGACCGCTATGTCCATCAGGCGCCCTCAAATTTGCCGGCGAACATCTGGATTGTGCCGATGGAGCTGTGACCCAAAATAAGCCCGGCGAAAATCGTAACGTGGCTACTTAGACACAGCAAATCTCGTCGAACCGCGCTGCGCCTCCTGATCGAGTTCGCCGAACTGCAAGAGTACGAGCTTGCCCAGGGGGACCCGAAGGAGCCCCCGAGGGGGAGCCCGGCGGTTCCCACAGTTCTTGTGCCTGGCGTGGACACGGCCTATTTCCGACACCCCCGAACATTTCACCCGCGCCAACGGCGCTGTGGGGTTCGAGTTCCTGTCGCTGACGTTCGGGGGTGTCGGGCGATGGGTTAACTGGTTCATGGCCTTTTGAAATTGCACGGCCGCTTCTGCCATCGCCGAGCGGACGCCAGAACGGTGACCGGCCTTGCCCTACCCCAAGGGACACGACCCGCTCGCGTTGTCAGTTTAAGCCTGAAGGTCCGTCCGATCACTACGAGCATGACGGCTTCCCTCGGAGACATGCTTGCCGTGGCGGCTATTATTCGTCAGCGGTTCGAAAGCAGGTGTGAGCCGGTTCACATACGGGGATTTTTCGGATTTGACTGCGTTCGCTACGCAGCGTAGCGTACGTATGGCTCCAGAGAATCAATGCTTTAGAGAACGTCACCAACGCACCAACCAACATGTCGTCAAGAACAAGAGCTGCCGCGGTGAAATCCCGCTCTATGCTGCAATCTCATTCCTTCTTACCGCATTCGGGATGGGCGGCATGCCTCCGCTCGGCTACACCGTGAGAGACCGAAAGCTGATCATCGCCGAGAACAAGGCAGATAGCGTGCGGCCACATTTTTCGCCGCTAAAGCCTCGCTCGGCTTCGTGCGGCTAAAGACCGGCCTTGTTGCTCAAGGAGATAAAATGGGTTCGTCTCCAGCAGGACCAACTTGGTGACTCGGTCAGACAGCAGTGCCGCTAACTTCATGGCCACCGGCCCGCCGAAGGAGTGGCCGACAAGGCAAACTGTGTCCGCGTTCCTCGGCAGTGGGGTTTCCACCAGGCGCGCCTGATCATCGAGGGTCTGCGGCGCGTCGCTCAACCAAGGCGGAGTCGTGCCGTATCCATACAAATTCACAGCGCGCACATGAAATGGTCTTTCAGGTCGCCCATCAGACGGCGCCACATGCGAGCGCCCGATACGCTGGAATGGACAAGCATGACCACGGGACCGGATCCAGCCTCAAGAAAGTCCGCCTTGATCGTTGGTAATTTGTTCATCGCCGTCTCGCTCCATGGCTCCCTACCAGCAGCTATTAGCCCTGGCGCAGGGTCATTCACGTCGGTCCTATCCCTGCTCACGCGAAACCCCGACAAGGAGCGCCCGAACCACCATCGATGGTCCGGGCGCAAAGCGGCGCGAGCGAGGTCGCGCCGCTACGCAGCTTTTCCGCGCGCCAAGGCGTGTACATCGGCAGTGGCCAGGGCGTTGCCGCCCATTCCCCAGTCGCCGCTTTCCACCTCCTCGACGAGGCACCAGGTGACGCCGCGCATGCTCTCGCCTTCGATTGAGACCATCGCATCGGTTAGCTTGCTGATGATCTGGTGCTTCTGTTCCTTACTAAACACGTCCTTGAGGACGCGAACCTGAATGAGCGGCATTGGACTTCTCCTTTCGTCTAGGGTTGCTGTTCGGATCTCTAAGCGAGATTGCTTGACACGCACTACATAGTGGGGAACACTCGTCAGCATAGTAATAGACAGTTTGAACGTCAGTTGGCGTAACTGTATTGGTCCAACGACCAGGCCAATCGGACGAGAGGCGGGAACCGGCAATGCTCTCCCTAACCGTTAGCCGGAACAGCGGTCAGCCGCTCGCCGACCAGATCGTGGCCGGCATCAAGCGGCAAATCGACGATCGGCATCTACGGCCGGGCACTAAGCTGCCGTCGATCCGTAACTTTGCCGAAATCTACAATGTCAGCCGTTTCACGGTCGTCGAGGCTTACGATCGCCTGGTCGCGATGGGCTGTCTGCAGTCTCGCCGCGGCGCCGGCTTCTATACGGCACCCGCGCTCGCGCCTGCGGAGGCGACGCATCCCGCCCCGTCCGATAACCTCAGGCGCAACGAGGAACTGGTCTGGCTGATCCGCCGTCAGCTCGAAGCGGACGAAGAAACCCTGCTCGCGGGCGGCCCGTGGCTCCCGAACTCCTGGCTTGACGAAGCAGGCATCCGCCAGAGCCTCAACGTGCTCGCGCGCAAGAACGGCGCCTACCTGCTCGAATACGGGCGCCCATTCGGCTATCTACCGCTGCGCGAGCATCTCGCGCTGATGTTGGCCGGGATCGGTATCACCGCTCATCCGGGCCAGATCCTGCTGACGCAGGGCACCAGCCAGGCGCTCGGGCTCGTCAGCCGCTACTTGCTGAAATCCGGTGATGCGGCGTTGGTGGACGACCCCGGCTACTACAATTTGTTCGGCAATTTGCGGATGCAGGGAGTGGAAATGCTGGCGGTGCCGCGCAATCCTGACGGACCGGACGTCAGCATTCTCGAAAAGCTGGCCGCAGCCCACCGACCGAAAGTCTATTTCACCCAGTCAGTGATGCAGAACCCGACGGGAACCGACATGAGCCCGCATGTGGCGTTCAAGGTATTGCAGGCCGCCGAGCGCCACAACTTCACGGTCGTGGAAGATGACATCTTCTGCGATCTGCAGGTGAAGACGACGCCTCGCCTCGCGACGCTCGACCAACTCGACCGCGTGATTTACGCGCGCAGCTTTTCCAAGACGCTGTCCGGCAGCCTGCGCGTCGGTTTTGTCGCCTGCTCGCAGAACGTCGCCAACGAACTCGCCGACATCAAGATGCTGACCAGCATCACTACCTCGCCATTCACCGAGCGGCTGATCTATCTGATGCTGGTCGATGGCCATTACCGGAAATATCTGTCACGCTTGCACGAGCGGCTAGGCGAGGCGCGCATCAATGTCGTGCGTGCCTTTGAACGCATCGGACTGGAATTGTTCGCGGAGCCTGCAGACGGCATGTTCGTCTGGGCGCGCTTCCCGCATATTGACGACTCGCTAGCACTGGCGGAAGCGTCGGAGCGCGACGGCATCATGCTCGCGCCTGGCACGGTGTTCCGTCCGCATCTCGAGCGCTCGCCGTGGCTGCGCTTCAACGTCACCGTCTGCGAGGACACGCGCGTGCAGCGCTGGCTGCAGCGGCAGACAGCGGACAAGGCGGCGTAACGCAGCCTGCGGAGACGGCGGCATTTCCACGTGATGTCCTGACGCGCCATTTCACGATGGACCGACCAGACCGAGTCCGCTTCGGGGTCGATAGCAGACCCTTGCCGCGGGTCGCCGTCAGGATGGGATCAAGCCCTGTTGCCCACGCCACCTCGTGGCCCACCGCCCAGCGGCACCACCATCCCGTGCCGGCTGCCGTCATCTATCTCTGCCGGCGGTGGTCACCCCATCCCGCCGGCCGTGAACATCCCCGCCGGCCGTCGTAACCAGCCTCAGTTCGGCTTCATGCAGCGGGTTATTCCCGATGCTCTGGACCAGTGGGCCTTAAACAGAAACAGCGTCGCTGCCGGCGCCGTTTATTCTCGGTCTTGCCTCCTCCGGTTTTTAGCCCGCCGTGGCACGCTCCTCTCCTTCGACATCATGAACGCCGAATTACGCGATCTCGCCGCCGCCGGGTGTCCGGTAATCCAGGTCGAGGAGCCGCGCCATCGTGGGCTGACCACCCCCCCGATTGCAGCGACGCCGAGCTCGAGTTCCAGACCGTGCCGAGCTACGAGCGCGCCCTGCCGCACCTGCTGCAGCTCGACGCCGACGTCATCACCTTCGAATGCGCCAGCAATGACGGCAATGGCAGAATACAATCCTGAGGCATTCCAATAGAATGCCATAAAACCTCTGGGTGTGCAGCGTGAATCGTGTTTAACGGCTATTCGGCGGCTTCGGGGAAAACGTCTGCCGTGGACGTTTTGTCATCGTCAAGCGGATTCGCGATGACCTCGATCGCCGCCTTCAGGGTCTTGACCCAATTCTCACCATAGCCGCTGTGCACATCCTTTTTGCTGTGGCCGAGCAGATAGCGTTGAATATCCCCATCAACGGCAGGGCGACCATCTGGCCCGAGGGTGTTGCGCAGTATGGAAGTCACGGTGTGGCGATGGGAATAGAAGGTCTTCTTGGTGCAGACCGTCTCGTGTAGCCACTCGTTGATCATCGAGGTGAATTCGCTGGTGCGGCGACCGTAGCTATCGAGTTTGAGGTGGTGGAAGAGCGGACGGTCGCCGACCGACTCGACAAACTTGAGGAAGCCTTCTTCCAGGATTGCCGAGTGCAACGGCATGATCCGGGTGCGAGAAGGGGTTTTTAGTCGCTGGTCGGGGGTCCGGTTGTCCTCGCGAATATGGAGCACCCAAATCCCGTTCTTGCGATAGACATCGCGAGCGTGCGCGTCGGCCAATTCCTCGTTCTGATAACCGCCGAGGGCAGCGAGCCAGTTGCCCCATTTGATTACCGGGTCTTCGGCTGAACGTGCCAGCCGGAGAATCCGACCACGTTCTTCGGGGGTGAAGTCGGGACGGGGATTCTCCTTGCCACGATCCCATTCGAGGTCCGCAAACGGGTTGACCGAAAGATGGCGGTCTTTGGCGGCGCGAGAGAACAGCGCCCTCAACATTTTTAGTTGATTAGAGTGCGTCTTGAAATGATCTGGGTTGGGGTCGCTCGTGTAGAGATGGTCGCGGTAGTCGCGGCAGTTCTCGAACCTGACCTGCGTCATGTCGTCGTGCAGGAGGATTTTCAATTTGAGCCATGCAGTGAACCGCTTGACTTCCCTCTCCATGTCTTCCCGAGCCTTCTTGCCTTTCTTTTTGCCGTTCTTGGTTTTGTCCATCCATTTATCGATGATCGACTCGTAGGTGACGGGCTTGGTATGGGTTCCCGGTAAGATGAGCGCCGGGTTCTGAGTGATGATCCGCTGCTCCGGGGCGAACGGGTTCTCGCCAGGGTGATAACAGGCATAGCGCCCGATCCAATCGTGTAGAACCGGGTTCCGTCGAATCTCGGCGGCTTTGGTGATCGCGGCCTGGAACTCGGCAATCCACGGTACGGAGAGGCGGTTGGCTTCCGCCTTGTTCCCTGTCCCAAGAGCTTTTGTCAGGCTCGCCTTGCCGGTATGAGGTGGAGGGAGGTGCGGCTTGAGATCGTCGGGAACGACAATTCGCACCCGGTAGATACCATCGACCCGTTGGAGATAAGGCATCTTCGCGACCCGCATGATTGTGGACTCCCATTTTGGACTCCCACGGGTCGCGTTGAAGGCGCAGAATTGCTCAGTCTCAGGCTATGCCAGATTCCTTTTGGTTACCGATCCGTGGGCTGAAGGCCCACGGGACAGCGATTTCGGGACCAGGATAGAGTGGTTTCCGACCACATTGCACCGCAGTGCTCACCCCCTCCCAAACCCTCCCCCATCCAGGGGGAGGGCCTGAAAGCGTGCTCCCGCCCCCTCGATGGGGGCGGGTCGGGGTGGGGGTGATGCACGCCAAACCGACGAACGGGATCGGTTGGTGCAGCAACCCGATCGAAAACGGCTCTAACGTTGCTCCCGGCGATGTCTTTATGCCTTCTCGAGAGCCTCCAGGACCCGGAGACTTCTCTCGAGGGCAGAGGTAAAGCGCGCGGGATTGTCCTGCGCCAGCCGACGGCGGATCTCCACCGCCTCGCGGATCGCCGCCAGCGCGCCCGCGCCGTCGCCGGCATCGCTCAGACGAAGCGACAGGTTCTGG
>WNFR01009015.1_pt1 | contig 10074 bp, 7 predicted proteins | sample 5400221 | NCBI WGS metagenome assembly WNFR01 (sample SAMN13153357, study PRJNA577476) | soil metagenome | isolation source: 40 cm soil under Madrone tree | place: USA:California | collected 2016-06-14 | reverse complement strand
CAGATCGATGTCGCCCCAGCGCAAATTGCAAACATCGTTCAACCGCATGCCGGTGTAGAACGCGGTCAATATCACGCCCTTCCAATCGCCCTCTGCGGCCGAGACTAACGCTGACACTTGCTCGGGCGAGAAAACCTTCTTGTGCGCCGCCTTGTCCTTTAACGGCTCGACCGCAGCGCAAGGATTAACGCTGATATGTCCTTGCTTCCACGCCGCATTGAACGCAGCAGACAATATCGTGATGTCGAGATTCACCGTCGCCGGCGCCAATCCCTTTTCTTCGCGGTGCTCACGGAAACCGAGAACATCGCCCGACGTGATAGCAGCGATATTCAAGTCTGCTCGTGCACCGAGGAATGCGAGAAATTGTTCATGCATCTGCTCGTGTCGAAGCGCCGTTTTCTCGCTTTTCGATTTGCGTTTTTGTTTTGCGATGTTCTTGAACCATTCTCTCACGGTGAATACCCGCAATCCTTCACCGCTGACACGTTGAAGCACGTCGGCCAGAAGTTCACGTGTGCGGACTTCTGTTAATGTCCGCTCTCTCGCCAAATCCTCAGCGTGTTGCAGAGCGTCGGCGATGATCCTTGCCTTGCTTTGGCTGGTTTCTCTTGTGGATTTCTTCAACCGTCGGCCATCGGCCGTCCTGATACAGGCGTACCAAAATGGGGAACGATCTCGCGAATCTCGCACAACAGCAGCCACGGTGTCAGATCATAAGTCAGAACAACCGCGAACGTCAATGATGGTTCCAAGAGGTCCGTTTCAGAGGGGGAGATTTAAGCTGCCTCGCTAGGACTCGAACCTAGACAAAGAGATCCAGAATCTCTCGTGCTACCATTACACCACGAGGCAAAGGCGCGGGACAGAGACGAAAGCTGAATTTCGCTACCGCGCAAGAGGGCGGTCGAGTCGTGTCGACTTAGCCAAGCGTTATCTCATCGCCTTCGCGGGCGGCCTCGATCGACAATCGATCTCCGCTATCGGCGGCCAACGCACGCGCCGATTCGACCATTCGGTCGATCATCTCATCGTCGTGTCGCGGATCGTGGTGAAACAATACGAGTTTCCGAACGTGAGCGTCCCTCGCCTGCGAAACCGCCGTGCTGATGGAGCCATGTCCCCACCCTACGTGCGAACGATATTCTTCGTCCGTGTATTGCGAATCGATAATGAGAACATCTGCGTCGCGCAGAAATTCGATCAGCGCGGCGCGCTCGGTTAGGGCTCGTTGCTTCATCTCTTCCGGCGAGATCGCGCTCGATTCGGACAAGTGCACCCTGAGTGATTCGTATGGTTCGTGATCAGGAAGATAGCAAATCGACCCTTTGCTAGTGAAAACGCGATAACCAAGACAAACACCTGGATGATTCATTTGTCTCGCAACGATTCGCACTCTACCGATGTTAAACTCCATCTGGTCGAGGCTTTCGAATTGGATTTTGCAGGGCAAATCGTAGAGCGCGATCGGAAAGAACGGTGCCGCCATCTGACCCGTCAGGATTTCACGAAGGCTGGAATTGACTCCGTTGTAGCCGAAGATGCGGATTACATTTTTGTCGTCATAGGACGGGAGAAAAAACGGGAACCCCTGAATGTGGTCCCAATGAGGGTGAGTAATTAGCAAGCTCAGCCTAATTGGATTCGTGCCGAACTCCTTCTGCAGGGCGAGGCCGAGCTCGCGAATTCCCGAACCAGCGTCCAGAATAATTAGCTCGTCATCGGCGCGGATTTCCACGCACGCGGTGTTTCCGCCGTAACGCACCGTTCCTGGGCCGGGGACGGGAACGGAACCGCGAACGCCCCAAAACCGAATGCGCGTAGCAGACCCCGATGATGCGGACATAAATGAGCTTGGGCCGGCAGTTTGTCACGCGACCGAGATGAAACCAAGGGTTTTCGCGGTTCGCCGCGGTTCGTTAGGCCAATTCTAAAAAAAGCCGCCCCGAAATATCTTTCGGGGCGGCCTAAGGGAAACAGCGTGTGATTATTTCAGGCGCGCTGGCGGCGCAGGCGCGGCGCTGCGAACAAAGCAACAGCAACAACGCCAATCAGCGGCAACAAGGAAGTCGACTCCGGCACAGGAACCGAAACTTGTCCGATATTGTCGATCTTCGTGCCCGTCGGATCGTTGCTGCGGGTAGCTTCCGCGGTGAATTGCCCGGTCTTCATTTGATCTGTGCTGGTCACGGCCGAGAACGTGCCAAGCGCAGCCGCGCCGGGAATTGCAGTCGTACCGGTGTACGTCCACGTCAGGTTCCAAAGGTTTGGATTATCAGTCGGAGTGACTAACGCTGGTGTTGGGCCAACCAACGCGGTTGAAAATGTCCATCCGGTCGGCTGGGTCGTCGTTGTCGGCATGATCGAGCTGAAATCGTAAATGGTGAAAAAGTCATTGTGATTGACCGTTTCATCTACCGTCACGTTCGCCGTGTAATTCCACGTGAAATTCGGGGACGAACCCGTGATCGAGGATAATGTCGGGATAATATCGCCATACGCGATCCCGATACTCGTGCCCAGTGCTACCAACCCTAGAAGACATGCCTTTCTCATAATTTTGTGAGGTTCGAAGCCGATTCTGAGATAAGGGGGCACTGCCGTCAATCACAAAATTTTAAACGCCCTTCCGGAGCAAGGTTACAAATAACGGTGGAACTCCGAGTCGGCCCTTTCAATATTAGCGTCTCATGAAGCGTTGGGTTTGGGTCGTTCTGGCGGTCGTGGTTGTGGCCGCTGCGGGAGTGCTTGTATATCACTGGGTTAAAATCACTCGCGCAGAGCGATTTGCGGCTGCCGGCGATTCTTTCGTAAAAGCGGAAAAATGGAACGACGCGGCCATGCAGTATCGCGTCGCACTCGAACTCGAACCGGGTAATTACCACGCCCTGTCGAGCGCTGCGCGCCTTGCCTCCGGCGCAGACCGCCCTGAGGCGACCGAGCTTTGGCAAAGGGTCATTGCGCACGGGCGGGCGACGCTCCAGGACCGGCAGGATTACGCCGATTACTTGATCAAAACGAATCGCATGGCGTTGGCGGAGAAGGTCCTGGATCCGCTGCTTAAGAACAATCCCGACACGAAGACGCTGCGGTTGGCTGCGCGCTACTCGACGAAAATAGGTGACGACGAAAAGGCAGTCCAATTCGCGAGAATCGCCAGTGAGCGCGCCCCGAATGATGACGCGACGCGTTTTCAACTCGCCGAACTTCTCGCCCTCTCGCGAGAGCCGCAGGAGCAAACCAACGCACGAAAAATTCTGTGGGAGCTCGCCGGGAAATCGCAGGAGTTCAAACAAGTCGCAATTGAGGCGCTCGCCGCCGCGCCGCAGCTCACAGCCGACGAACAAGCGCGGCTAGTGGACGAACTCGCGAGCTTGGCTCCGAAGACGCTCAAAGACGATCTGCTCGCCGCCGATTTACGCCTCCAATTGCATCCCGATGACAGCGCGAAAATTTATCGTGAAATTGTTGATCGCTGGAAAGAGAGCAAGACCGAAGACATCATTCAGGTAGCTCGCTGGCTGAACATCCATCAGCAAGCCGAGCTGGTGATATCGTCATTTCCGATCGAGCGCGCATTCGAGGACAATCAGCTTTTGCTGACGCGCCTCGACGCGATGGCGATTCTTCAACGTTGGAATGACATCGACGAGCTCCTCGGTCAGGGTGAGGTAACGCTCGATCCTGCCGTGATCGAGAGTTTTCACGCTCGCACAGCGCAAGAGCGCAACGCAACGCTCGACGCCGAAGTTCATTGGAGCCACGCGATCTCTCTCGCTGGCACAGATCCGTTCAAATTGAAATTCGTTGCGAACTTCGCCGAGCAAAGTCGCGCCACCGCCGCCGCGCTCAAAGCTTACGAACAACTCGCGCGTTTTCCGGAGCAAGCAGACTTCGCGTATCGTGGTATTCAGCGCGTTGGCCAAGCAAGTGGAGAGACAGCCACCCAACGCACGGCAATGGCGAAAATCTCCGCTCGAGCGCCCGAGGATCCTAACGCCGCCGATCAGCTTGCCTATTTGAATCTCCTGCTCGGCGAAGATATCGACAAGAATGCAGCCATCGGCAAAAAGCTCGCGGCCCAATACCCGAATCGCCTATCGTACCGTGTTACCGCGGCGCTTGGTCATCTTCGTCAGCGCAATGCCGCCGCTGCTCTCGCGGAATTCAATGGACCGGCTCCGATTGAGTGGTCGCGCGCGCTACCCGGCTGGCGTGCAGTCTACGCTGCTGCACTCATGGGCAGCGATCGCACTGACGAAGCCCAGAAAATCATCGCGACAATTCCAAAGGATAAATTGAATCCGGAGGAGCGGACGTTGCTTGAAGGCGGTACCCAAGCGAAGCGTTGAGCTCTAGAGCAGGCTCACGCCGAATGGTCCGGGTCCTTTTTTCCAGCGCAGATCGGGATGCAAATTGATTTCTTCGATCGGCACGTCGAAGCCGACTGAGCGCAAAAGGTAGGCAACGCCTTCGCGACTCTCCATCGTTTCTTTTAAACTGCGGGCGAATAATTCCACGTACTCTTTGTAGGAATCCAGCGCCAACTTTCCCTGCGCAAAATGTTCCGCCAACGCTTCGTCGTGGTAATCGATCAGGTCGACCAACGCTCGGCGAAGATCGAGCCGTACCTTTGGATCGATCACAACTTTGAAAGGCGTGGCCGACGCATCGAGTTTCGCCAGACTACGGGACGGCTGCGGCCCAACTTGCTCCGAGCGCGTGATCTGGAAATCGTGGCTCTGTTCCATGTCGATCTTGTTGGTTGTCGATCTTTTAACAGGATCGACAACAGTTTACGCGCTAAAAATCTCGAGCGCGAGATCGACTAAAAGAAAATCGGGATGATCAGGATCGCGACGATGTTCGCGACTTTAATCATCGGATTGATCGCCGGCCCGGCCGTGTCTTTGTAGGGATCCCCAACTGTGTCGCCGGTGACCGCGGCTTGGTGCGCGAAAGAACCTTTTCCGCCAAGATTTCCTTCTTCGATGAATTTCTTCGCATTATCCCACGCACCGCCGCCGGATGTCATTGCGATCGCGACAAACAGGCCCGTCACGATTGTGCCGACGAGCAACCCTCCGAGCACGACAGGCCCGAGCGGCTTAATTACCGCGGCAGCCACCACAAAAATGATCGGCAACAGCGCTGGGACAATCATTTCGCGCAAGGCCGCTTTTGTCACGATGTCTACGCAAGTGCCGTATTCCGGCGTGTCTTGCCCGGTTAAAATCCCGGGCTTCGCTTTCAATTGGCGACGCACTTCACGCACGACCGCGCCTGCAGCTTTCCCTACGGCGTCCATACTAAACGCAGTGAAGATAAATGGCAGCAATCCGCCGAGAAATAATCCAATGATCACTTTCGGTTCGGTCAACGAGAACGTGAACTGTGCAAAGGCCGGATTGTGCGCTTTCAATTCTTCCACGTACGATCCGAAAAGCACGAGCGCGGCGAGCCCCGCCGAAGCGATCGCATAACCTTTCGTCACGGCCTTCATCGTGTTCCCAACCGCGTCGAGCTGATCTGTCACCGCACGAACTTCTTTCGGCAGATTGCTCATCACCGCGATGCCGCCGGCGTTGTCGGTAATCGGTCCAAACGAGTCGAGCGAGATGATAATGCCCGCCATCGACAACATCGACATCACGGCGATCGCGATTCCGTAGAGTCCCGCGAAATGGAAGCTCAACAAAATCGCGATACCGATAAAGCCGACCGGCAAAGCCGTCGCGTGCTGGCCGACCGCCAATCCGGCGATGATGTTCGTCGCGTGACCTGTTTCAGAGGCGCGCGCGATCTTCTGAACCGGCGCGTAGCGCATTGACGTGTAGTAATTGGTAATCGCCACGACGACCGCAGTCATCACAAGACCGATCACCGATGCGAAATATAATTGGGTTGGCGTCCGAAGCGCGCCAGCGATCGTTAGGCCGGTTGGAAAAAGATAATGAGTGGCCGGCCAGAACAAAATTGCCGAGACGATCGCGCTCGTTAAAACGCCGCCCATCAACACTGCCGCCGGTTTTCCATTGGCAACGTTGACAAACAACACGCCTAGAATCGCGCCCAGCACAGAGATTCCTCCAAGGACAAACGGATAAACGATCGCTGCGGAATTTCCCCCAAGGGTCAGCGCGGCGACGAGAATCGCGCCGATCAAACTCACTGCATAGGTTTCGAATACGTCCGCCGCCATGCCGGCGCAGTCGCCCACGTTGTCGCCGACGTTATCGGCGATTGTCGCGGGATTGCGTGGATCGTCTTCTTCGAAACCTTGTTCGATCTTGCCGACGAGATCAGCCCCAACGTCAGCGGCTTTGGTGTAAATACCGCCGCCCAGTCGCGCAAACACGCTGATCAAACTCGCGCCAAGCGCCAAGCCCACCAGGCTACGGATTGCCAAGTCGTGACCGACGATTTTGTCCGCCAAGGTGTAAAAGATCGAAACCGCGAGGAGCGCGAGACCGACGACAAGCAAGCCGGTGACGGCGCCGCCGTTAAAAGCCATTCGTAAAGCGCGGAGCAGCGAGGTCGTGGCGGCTTGCGTCGTCCGGACATTGGCGATCACTGCCACTCGCATTCCAATGAATCCCGCCGAGAGCGAGCAGAAAGCGCCGACGACAAAGCCGATCGCTGTTGGATGATCTTTGAAGACAAAGAGGAGGATGAAAATGATGACCGCGATCACACTGATCGTGACCACCTGGCGATTGAGGTAAGCTTTCGCCCCTTCCTGGACCGCTCCCGAAATCTCACGCATCCGCTCGTTGCCGGCCGACGCACGAATCACGATCCTGATCAACACGATCGCGAAAACCAGGCCGATGACGGCGCACAACATCGACAACGGCACGCCGGAATGGAGCAAATTGAGGGCAAAAAACGCCATGACTTTACGCGGTAAAGCGCACGACTCTATGAAGATTTCGCGACGTGGCAAAGGCTATTTGCCTCGCTCAACCTCAAAACGCGACCGAAACCTCGGCTCTAAGTTTACGGAGAACATGAATGAGGATGCGAACAGATGTCGATGACACCAGCACACGCCTTATCTGAATCGATGGCGGCGTTGCCAAAGCCGCGTCATTTTGCTACCAACGGCCAACTGATGAGCCTCCAAGAATACGAGGCTTGCCTCGAGTATGCTGGCGCCGAACATCGCCTTGAGGGAAACTGCTCAATCGGGCGCGCTGTTTTGAATTCGTTGGTGGTTGATTCGCCGAAGGTCTCGCGCCTCCACTCAATCATCCACTTGGAGGAGAATGGCGCGTTCTGGCTCATCGACTTGGGCAGCAGCAACGGTACGTTTCTAAACAAACGCCGGATTCAAGAGCCGGTCCGATTACATGACCAAGAAGAGATCAATATCGGTGGCCGGGCATTTATTTTTCACCAGCCGGGTGGCAAATCCTCCGCTGAGCTAAGACCCAATGCTGTGGTGACGGTTCAAGAAGTCGTGAACATTGATTGTTGGTTGCTCGTCGCTGACATCAAGAACTTCACACCGCTGAGTCGTTCCATGCCCAGTGGCGACCTGGCGACGCTGGTCAGCGCGTGGCTCGGCTCATGTAAGGAAATTATCGAGCGGCATCGGGGTACTGTGAACAAATATCTTGGCGATGGCATTCTAGCTTTTTGGCGGGACGAATCGAATTCTGCCGCCGACGTTGCCTCAACCATTAAGGCCCTGAAGGCGGCGCAAGAGAGTGACGAGCCGCCATTCCGATTTGTCGTGCATTTCGGCGCCGTCGCGGTTGGCGGTATGCCTTCCACCAGAGAGGAGACTTTGATGGGAAGCGAAGTTAATCTGGTCTTTCGACTCGAAAAGGTCCTTGCCACGCTGGCAGAAGCACGTGGCGTAACTGAACCCGCGCTCTCGAAGCTCGGCGGCTTGATCCCCTGCCGTTTAGTTGGCGAATACGAATTAAAAGGCTTCGAACTAAAAAGGGCCCTATTCGCAATCTAACACGCGCCGTTTCATTTTATTCGTAACTTCGTCGGCCACTTTCCGGAGAAGGATGTTGAGATGTTCTCATTCAACGTGAACCCTAAGCGGAAGCGCTCGCGAATCACAATTTTCTGGCCGTATCAGATCGCTGTTTCGCCGCCATATGAGCCGGCGCTGTTTTGGCGAAGGCGCCATGTGCGACCGAAGCCGGCGCGGCAACACAAGAATACTTAAATCCTGAAGCGTATTGGAGAACTTGGTCGGCCACTTTCCGGAGAAATAGGTAAAGGATTCTGATGGGCAGGCCCTTACAGACTAGAGACGGCGGGAGGTTTAGAACTTGCCTAACAAATACGTAAATAACATAATCGGCGTTCGTGACTCCCGAGGCCGCTATCACCGGCGGGCACGCTCCCGACCGGTTCGTCACCACACGTTGGAGCGTCGTGCTCTCGTGCGCGGATTCAAAAGCTTCAACCCAAACAGTGCGCAACGCACTCGCCCAGCTTTGTCAGACCTACTGGCGCCCCATTTTTGCTTTCGCCTGCCGCAGCGGCCATTCCATCGAAGACGCACAAGACCTGACCCAGGATTTTTTTCTTATGGTTCTTGAAGGTCATTTGCTCGAACGCGCCGATCCGAACAAGGGTCGTTTTCGATCGCTCCTGCTCAAAGCACTGAAAAATTTTCTGAGTGACGCCAGAGACAAGCGACGCGCGCGCAAGCGCGGTGGCGATCTCCAATTCATTCGGTGGGACGAATGGATGGCTGAGTTGCCGTCGCAACTGTCGATCTCGGCTAGAGACTCTGAAACCTGGCCGCCAGAGAAGGTTTTTGATGTTCGTTGGGCGGCCACAGTTGTCGAGCACGCGTTAAGCCGACTCGGTGAAGAATGCGAACGGCGCGGCCGGCGACGAGTCTTCGATGTACTGAGCGACTGCTTGGCTGCGGAACGCGAAGATGTTTCCTACGCCAGTTTTTCCAAGGCGCTCGGTGTTCCCGAAACTGCGGTTAAGCGCCTTGTTCATCAATTGCGCAAACGATACCGCGCCTTACTTCGCGAAGAAGTCGCCGAAACCGTCGAAAAACCCGAAGACGTCGATGACGAACTTCGCTATCTCTGCGCTGCTTTGGCCGCTGCAGCCTCATAGTCGTTTTATGATCTCCCCCGGCGTCGTTGGCTCTGTCCGATTGCAAAAGGAACCAGTACCGTGCGCGCAGTGCGGATCGACGTCGCGCGTCAGCCGCGGACTTTGTCTAAATTGTTTGCTCTATCGTGGCCTCGGCGAAGAAACCTACGATAACGAAACGTTGGAAAGCGTCTTGGATGAAGTCGATGTGCGCGATGCTGATTGGCGACTGGGCAATTATCAGATCCTCGAAGAAATTGGACGCGGCGGAATGGGCGTCATTTATCGCGCGCGCCAACGTCACTCGCGCCGCATCCTCGCATTAAAGCGCATTCTCGCTTATCACGCGGATTCTCGTGAAACACTCGTTCGTTTTCGTCGCGAGGCCGAGGCTGCCGCAAGCCTCGATCATCCAAACATTCTCCCGATTTACGAAGTGGGAGAGAGCGACGACGGCCTGCCCTATTTCAGCATGAAATTGGCGACGGGCGGAAGTTTGTTGGAAAGTCACATCGCTCTCCACAAAGACCCGCGGCGCAGCGTCGCGTTGATGGCAAAGGTGACTCGCGCAGTTCAATGCGCACACTCTCACGGCATCCTCCACCGCGATCTCAAACCGGGAAATGTTCTGCTAGATGGCCGCGGTGAACCAATGGTGAGCGACTTCGGCCTCGCGAAATGGCTTGATACCAAGAGCGACCTCACCCGCACACTCACAATCTTCGGGACACCGGGTTACATTGCGCCGGAACAAGCGCATGGGCCGTCCGCCGGCTTGAAACCAACGGCAGATATTTACAGCCTCGGCGCGATTCTCTTCGATCTGCTGGCTGGCCGGCCGCCATTCATCGGTGAGCACGCCCTTTCGGTGATCCAACAAGCTGCAGAAAAATCAGCGCCGAAGTTGCGGTCGCTCAAGCGAACACTCGACCGCGACTTAGAAACAATCTGTGCGCGTTGTTTGGACCGCGAACCAACCGCGCGCTATCA
>WNFR01011884.1_pt1 | contig 10075 bp, 13 predicted proteins | sample 5400221 | NCBI WGS metagenome assembly WNFR01 (sample SAMN13153357, study PRJNA577476) | soil metagenome | isolation source: 40 cm soil under Madrone tree | place: USA:California | collected 2016-06-14 | reverse complement strand
GCAAGTGACGCCCGCGCAACGGCATCGACGCGTCTGGGCTTGACGCCGCGCTCTCGGTATAGCCCAAGTTGTCGACGAAGAAGAAGGTTCTCGGCTTCGACGGATAGACGTGACCGGAAGGAAAAGATGGCCAAGCGGACGAGGTCGGTCAGCAGTCGGAAGACGATGTGGGCAAAGAGAATCACACAACGATCATGCCACAGCATCGGATGGCCAAGTCAAGCCTAAAGCCCTGGATCGAATTTTTGCGGAGGACAAGGGTTCTTGCTCGCCTATTTCCTACTGCTTGTACATCTCATTGCCCCGGTGTAGACGAGACGGCTAGTTACTGAGTCCCACTTGGATGGCATGCCGTAGCAGCGGAGATCGCGGTGCGCCGTTGTGACAACCCACTCGCCCGTTGCAAGTGAACGCGCGAATGTTGGGCAAAATGGTTCTGAGAAGTGCTGGACAAAGGCCGCGAGGGGGGCGCCACCGGCTCGAGCCTCCCTTTTGAGGTACAACATCCTTTTTCCCATGGAGCGCCCCCAGAGGTCCGCATGAGACGATCCAAACCCTCCGCTTCGAAACGAGATGAAAGCTCGTTGGAAGGGCGAACCAATACCGGCACGGAAGCCGCAGTCAATAGACACGACCGGCGTCGCAAGCGCACCCGCACAATGATATTGGAGGCCGCTGATCGCGTGTTTCATCGGATGGGTGTCGACAACGCCACCGTTAGCCACATTACCGAGGAAGCTGATGTCGCCTACGGATCGTTCTACAACCACTTCAAGTCCCTGGATGACGTGATATCTGCACTGGGCAGCGGAATCGTTGCGGGGAGTGGCGGATCGGGTCGGGATGATTTTGGAAAAGGCCGAGCGCGTGGAGTTGTTACCCTGCGCGCGCGTCGTCATGCGAACGCTGTGGCAGGATCCGGCTATCCGCTGGCTCCTCGGCCGTCCCTATGTACTCGTAGAGGAATTCAAGAAAGCCGCCGTTCCGTTTATGTTGAGCGCGGAGCAGGACGCGGTCAAAAGTGGTCGTCTGAAGCCGGCGGGCGGCCACAAGACCTGGCTGACAATGTATCCCTGGATGCTGATTGCCGAGCTCAACGCGCTCGTTGAGACAGGCGATATTCTCGCGCATGAGGAACGCTTCGCCCGCGTCAGCCTGCGATTTCCTGGGATAGACGATGCGTTGGCGCCCGACCTGATCAAGCGCTCGCGCACCTTGGTTATGGTGAGCGGCATGTTGGAGCCCAAACAGGCACGTTCCGCCACACGGCGGAAGAGTTGACTCAAAGAGCGCTACCCCATCGCACGAGCCTTCCCGCATGCGCCGCTCTGGTTACCGCCACACCGCTACCGCTACACCACCTCAATTCGCGCTGGCAGGGTTTGCGGGCGGCTAAAACACCAACTCAGGCGCGCCTTCCGGGATAAAATCAACTGCATTCACCGCCCCCTCCTTGCGCCACATCTCATACGCGATTTCGCGCACGATCTTGCCATCCTGCATCTCGAAGACGTGCGTCAGCCGCACGCACAGATCCGTGCCCTTGGGATACGGCAGATTCGGCATTTCGTCGCCCACCAATGTTATGTGAGCCACTTGATCGTCGAATACAAACTTCTCCGTCGCGAATCGCCGCAGCGGGATCACTTTGCGATAAGCCACCGTGCGGAATATCCCCCGATAGGCCTCCAGGATCTCCTTGGGGTCGTGCATCACGATGCCACGGGTAGGTGCTTCCCACGAGATGTTGTCGGCGTACAAAGCAATTGCTTCCTCGACATGCTCGGGATTTTCGTTGTGGAAATGAGCTTCGACTACCCGCAGGTTGCGTTCTACGACCTGGTCGCGAGTGAGGGCACTGTCCGGTGCAGTCGTGTCCACTTCCATGGGAACCGCTGTTGTTCGCTCTTTGGCCGCCATGTCATTGTTCTCCGTTCTCATCCCCGATAGGACGCATCAACGATTGAATTGGTGATAGTGCAGAGTCGATCGATCCGGCAGGTGACGGTCGAGCCGGGCTTCATGTAAATCTTCGGATTGCGGCCCAATCCAACTCCATCCGGTGTACCCGTGAGGATCAGATCGCCGGGCCTGAGTGTCACGTGCCGGGACGTGAATGCGATCAATGCGCCAACGCTGAATATCATGTCGGCCGTTGTACCCGATTGCATGACTTTGCCGTCTACGATCGTTTCGAGGGGCAAGGCGGCAGGATCCACCGCATCTGCGGTCTCCACAAAGGAGCCGATCGCACAGCTCTTCTCGACGTTTTTACCTAACGCCCATTGCCCCGTTCGCAGTGTTGCCGCCTGTAGCTGCCCAGCCCGGCCGCTGATATCGTTTGCAACGGTATAGCCAAAAACACTGCGCGCAGCCTGTGCCTCGTCCGCGTCCGTCACGGAAACGCCCACGATTGCCGCGAGCTCCACCTCCCAGTCCAATCCGTCGGGCTCCGCCTTGGGTACCGGAACGGCTGCGCCATCAACTACCAGCTCGGAGCTCCATCGAGCAAACAAGTTGGGAAAACTCGGAGTCTCCAACTTGCTCTCAGCGCCATGCTTGACGTAATTGATGGCCGCGCAGACGATTTTGGCGTCGCGAGGCACCGGTGGTGCGAGTCGCAGGCTCTCCAGCGGTATAAAGCCTCGGGTCAGCCCCCGCGCTCGATCAACCCAGCCTGCCACATCGTCGTAAAATTCGTCCACAGGCGCGAGTGGCGCCACCAACTCGCCGATAACCACCCCCACTGCGCGATCCCGGCGACTCGGACGATCGGGGGAATGATAGGAGACGAAACGCATAGTGGTTTATCCAGGGTGACGTTTAACGCGAGGTCGGAAAGACCAGATCGACCTTCGTAGTGCCCGTCTCAGCCCATCGTGCCGAGACAGTCTTGGTACGCGTACAAAAGGCCAACGCTCCGGGGCCAAAGAGCTTGCTCTCGGTGAACGCGCTATCCTTCCATCCCGCGAAGTTGTGAAAGAACACCGGAAATGGGATGCCAATGTTGATGCCGATCTGTCCCGCTTGTGTTTCGTCGACGAAACGCCGCGCGATGGCTCCATCCCGCGTGAAAATCGAGGCTCCGTTGCCGAGCGGATGGGACGCAATAACCTGCGCCGCCTCGTCGTAACTTTCGGCTCGAACCACGCTCAATACAGGCCCGAAGATCTCATCGCTGTGCATGCTCATGCCCGGCCGCACACGATCGATCAAGCTGGGCGCCATATACCAGCCACCCTCCGTTCGAGTCTGGCGTCCATCGGCTACGAGCACTGCACCCTGCTCGCTGGCTGCGGCCAAATACGATGCCACCCGATCGCGACTCTGCGGCGAAATCAAAGGACCTACCTGAGTCATCTCATCTGCCGGGTCGCCGGTTTGCAATACGGCCAAGCGATCCGTGATCCTCCGAACGAGCGCGTCCCCAATTCCGCCGACCGCAACGACGACGGACACGGCCATGCAGCGCTGCCCCGCGGCCCCGAATGCTGCGGATACTGCGGCGTCGGTCGCCACATCCAAATCCGCATCCGGCATCACGACCATGTGATTCTTGCCGCTTCCGAAGGCCTGGACGCGCTTGTTGAGTTCCACTCCGCGTGTCCGAATGGCACGCGCGACTGATGTGGACCCGACAAAGGTAATCCCAGCGACATCCGGGTGCTCGACGAGGCGGCTCGAGGCTGACTTACCCCCGATCACAACGTTGAAGACTCCCGGCGGAAGACCGGCCTCTGCAAACAGCTCGGCAATTCTCAGGGTAGCGGATGGGACCCGCTCACTCGGCTTTTGAACCACAGTGTTGCCACACGCGATCGCGGTAGCGCTCTGAACAGTCGGAATGAGCACTGGAAAATTGAATGGACTGATCGCCGCGACTACGCCGATTGGGTACCGGACCTCATAGGCATCAACACCGCGCGAGACCGACGGACTGAAGCTCGCTCCGTACCAGGTACCAACCGAGGCGGACTGACCCAGAACTTCGACAGCTCGATCCACTTCCGCATACGCGTCCGCCCGCGTCTTCCCGAGCTCGCGGACCACAATCTGAGTCAACTCGTCGCGAGCGCGCTGAATCGCTTCGCGCAGAGTCAACATGATGCCGGCGCGATATTGCAACCCGGTCGCCGCCCACGACGGCAGAGCCGCGCGAGCCGCAGCGACAGCGCGATCGACATCACCGGCAGAACCCTCTGCCGCGATGCCTGTTTGCTCTCCCGTGGCCGGATTGAAGATCGGCGACCCGCTCGTGCACGGCTCGGGTTTGTTAGCTATGAAATGTCCTGCTGGATTCATACCGGCCTCGCTTGCACCCGCCGCAACGCTGCGTGCCTGCCCCCTCAGAATTTGCTGCATCGAGAGCGACCCCCATAGCGAGTATCCTAGCATATTTGAATTTTTCGTCAATAATGACGAACTGTTCAATGTCAGATCATGAGCCGCGCACGCAAATCAACGAGCTATGGCATCAGTAGAGGCATGAGCCGCAGGCTCGCCGATACGCAAAATGATCATTTTGTCGTAGAGTTGAGATGATGTACAACTACGGTCAGCATCCGGCTATATCTGAGGCGGCGAGTCCACTCGCGTACTCGAGTCGAGGCTCTTCAGCTGACCGCAGCGCAGGTATGGGGGATATTATGCGCGGCCCGGCGGCATTTTTTGGCCGTTCGCATGCCGCAATTGCACGACCTGGAGCACGATGGCAGAGTTCCGGCGATGGCCTGGGCGGCATGAGTGCGCATCACAACAACGAGCTCACATATCCGCCTGGCTGATCACTCAATGCGCCCGGTGCGGGTCGTCGCATGACCTCAATCAAATGCCGGACCTATGTACCGATGATATTGAAGCGGCCCGGATTTGTACTCACTCACCCGGCGCGACCGGCCAAGCGGCTGTCGAGGCTCCAACGGCCCGCGCCGAAATACACTATCTGCAACAGGCCGCCCGCCATCATGATGTTTTTCAGGAAGTGAATCATCTGATTCTGATCGGCGAACTGGGCATGGAAGAATATTGCGGCCATCACGGCGAAGATTGCCTGGGCGGCGGCGGCCACGCGAGCCTGAAAGCCCAACACCAACAGCAGTCCGCCACCGAGTTCGATCGCCACCGCAGCCGCGTAAGACAGCGGCGGCAGCGGCAATCCGGCGGCGCCGATGTGTTGCACCGTCGGCCCATAAGCGGCGAGCTTACCCAGTCCGCTCATCATGAACGGCAGCCCGATCAACAGGCGGCCAATCAGGGGCAATGCGCTCAGTTGTCTTTCCAATGCGGGCTCCCTTTGTTCGTTGCCATTACTCTTTGTTGGAGTTTGCCCTGTCGCGGTGGCAGATGCTTGACTCCGATGCGCGCGTTTGGGATGCGCCCTGCTGTTGATATCAAGGAGCGGACTCGGCGGCGTCGCGCCCGGACTGGAAGAGCTGCCCATGCTCGGCCACGTGGGGACTGTCTATCGCGTGGTGAAACCGATCCAACGGCCGAAGAACACCACGCCGATCCAGAAGGCCAACGACAGGCCGCCGGCGAGCCTGGCCGCGCGGGGCGGCGTGCGGGCGTCGTCCCAGGCATTGACGTCCCGGTAGGACACGAAATGAAACACGGCCATGTTCAATCCGGCCAACAGGAGCAGGACCATCTTCAACCGGAACGGCCAGTTGGCGACGTATTCGGTGGCCTTCGACGTGAACAGCAGGAAACCCGAGATCAGGGCCATCAGGAAGCTGAACCGGGTTAGCGGCAGAACCTCCTCCAACAACCGGCTGACCGGGCGGTGAACCGACGCCAGGCCCAGAAGGCGCAGATCGACGATCGCGATCGTGCCGACCACCAGGACCAGGAACAGGACGTGGACGGTCTCGATCGTCGGGAAGGCCCACTCGGAGCCCGAGATGAACTGCGCGAGACCCGTGTTCTGAAGCCATTGAGCTAGAGATTGCAGCATGAGAGCCCGGAATCTTGGGATGGATCTGGGTGGGCGACCGGAACGTCAGCCGTGGTTGACGTAGGCGATCCACCGTCCGCAGACGAGGATCGCCGTCCACAGACCCAGCGAGACCACCGCAAGAATGGCCGGCCGGGCGCCCTTCTTCGAAGACGCGCCCCAACCGGACATGTTGCGGCTGACCGCCGCCTGGATGATCGCTGTGATCAGGGCGGCCCCGACCAACAGCGCCATCTTAGTCTGAAAGACCGCATTGAGCAGGTCGCGGCGCGGCTCGGCCACGATCAACACCCCGCCCGTGACCAGAAGGACCGCGACCGCGGACCAGATCCAGGGGATGAAGCGCCGCGCGACCGCGGCGATCGGCTGGTCGCGCCCCGTCAGTCCAACAAGCCGCAAAGCGACCATCACCACCGACGCCATGACGACCGCCACACCCAGGATGTGGATCGACTGCACCGTCGGAATGATCCAGCCGACTGACTGCACCACGAGGCTGGGCCGCGTCTGCACCAGCCAGTCGCAAAAGTCCGCCGCTAACGACATCGTGGTTTCCTCCTCGCTCTTCGAGAAATTGTTCCTGCGCGCGGCAAGAGCGGCGCGGCTGTCTTCAGGGTGGTGTCTCGCCGATCCGGACGCCGTTCACGGTCACATAGAGCAACGAACCGCCAGGCGTGCCGTCCTTCAGGGGGTGGAACGCCACCGCCGCCTTGTCGCCGGGCTTCAACGAAGTGCGCTTCCAGCCGAGTCGGGACAGAGCGTTGAGACTGCCGCCTTCGATCGACCATTCGACGTCCTTGCCGGACGCGTCCCTGACGACGAGCTGGAGCCAGCTGTGAGGGTTGGTCCACTGGAACTCCTTGACGGTCCCATCGAGAACCACGGTCTTCTGATAGTCGAACATGGCGAACGAGTGGTGGGCGGACGCAGAGGTCGCGGCCAGCGAAACCAACGCAAGCCCGGCCAGGGCTACGGCCCGCTTCGAAACATGCATCGCCCGCTTCGAAACATGCATCGTCGATTTCATCCTGTGACTGTTCCCCCCGACTATCGCATCATCGTTCGTATCGAGGAGATTGTTATTGACACAAATACGCATGTTTGGGATCACCCGAGTCAGACAACGTCCACTGCCAACATCAGTATCGCCCGGACGTCAGGCGAAACTACGGGTCACGAACCAATACACTCCGAGCGCGACCAGGAACGCGGAGGCCGAATCCACGACGATAGGCCGCGGCAGCGTAAGTCTGATGTTGCGCAACAACGTGACCAGCACTGTCACGCCCCCCACCAAAGTGAGCTGTCCCGCCTCGACACCCACATTGAAGCCCACCAGCAGCTCCGCCAGGCGCTCCGGCGGCAGCTGCATCTCCAGCAAGTCGGCCGCAAAGCCGAAGCCGTGGATCAGCCCGAAGACCAGTGTGATCAGTATCCGCAGGCGACCCGCATCCCGCAGATTTCCGGCGATCATCAGATAATTCGCGGTGAACATCCCGGCGCCCAGCAACAGCAGCGCCGGCAGGTCGCCTGTTCCCGACCAACGCAGCAGTGCCATGGCCGCCAATGACACAAACACCCATAGCGCTATGGCCTTCGAGCGATGGGTTTGCATCACGAAGTTTTCCGCGCCGATCAGCGCGATCGTCAACGCCACCAGCGCGTCGATGTACTCGGCATGTGGACGCAATATGCCGGTCACGGCCAAGGCCAGGGTCAAACTGTGCCCGATCGTGAAACCGGTTACGACAAACACCAGGTCGCGCAGGCGTCTGGAGATTAACACCAGTCCGAGCAGGAAGGACATGTGATCGACGCCGGTAAAGATGTGCATCACGCCCATCATGACGAACTCGATGAAGCGGGCACTCTTCAGATGCCCCTCTTCTGCACCGATCACGTCCACGGTCTGATGCTCGTTCGTAATCAGTTGCTCGGTGAACTCCCCGGTCGCTGCGTTCTGCACCTGCGCGAAGTTGGTATGGCTGGCTATGAGATCGAAGAATGCCGCCGAATGCACCTGCACATCGGCAGCCGAGCCGCACTTGAAGGTGAAATCGAATTTGCGAAATCCCGGCGCCGCCGCCAGGCCTTGAACTGGAGGAATCAGCAGACAGGGTTTACCGGCGGATATCGGATAGGTGCGCGCGGACAGATATGCCTTGATCTGATCGTCCGTGGGCGATTGCGAACCCGTGCTCAAGCGCTCCAGCTCTACAGTCGCAATGGTCATCACCAGATCGACGTCGCTGCCGTTGATCTCCCACACGGAGTGGGACTGGCTGCGGGTATGAGCGCTCGCCGGCGCGCCCAGCATTAGAGCGAGGAGCGTACCGATGGCCGCTAGAACCCTCATTTCATATCGTCAGCAATCAAGACATTGGCGCGCTTGCGCAGAAAAGTCGCATCTTCACGGCGCAGTCTGCCGATGCCGTCGTTTCGGTAATCACTCAGGACTTGGCCACGTGCGCCGGCGAAATCCAGGGGAACAGGGCGAGCGTTGCGCACTACGTATAAAACGTGGATGCCGTCCGCCTGCTCGACGGGCATGGACGCCTGACCATCCGACAGTCGTTCCGCCGCCCTCCCTCCCGGGCGTACTTGGCACGATGCGATTCGTAGTAAGCCTGCAACTGTCGCTGGGTGGGTTGCGCGGTGATGACATCGGCGGCGATTTCCAACTCAACCGCGTTGACCATCGCGCTGCGCACTTCGGAATCGGTGGAGGCGACATCCAGTTCCTTGCCTCTTTGCACGAAGAGCTCTTCGCGGATCATGTCATCGAGGACGCGCTGCCGCTGCTCACGGGTGGCATGCTGTAGATCCACATCGTACAAAGCCTTCAACTGTGCGATAAAATCAACACGCGAGACCGGCTGCTGGTTGACCAAAGCGACATCCTCGGCCGGCACCGAGAGGGTGGAAGTTCCTTTTGCGGTAAACAGCGCATAGCCGGCCAAGACGAGCCCGATCAATGCGCCGACGGCCATGAACACCAGCGAGCGGCCGATGTGGACTCGGGAAATGTCGCGCCACTCGTTCGCAGCGGACGGCCGAGGTTGGCTAGTCATTGAGCCACCAGCGGCGCGCGTGCAGATGCGGCCAATGAGTGGACATAGAACGCCGTTTCGCGGATCTGCGCGGGCGTCAGCTTGCCGCTCCAGCCGGGACAAACTCCCTGGCGCCCCATGGAGATGGAATCGAATAGCGACTGCCGACTGCCATCGCCGTAAAGAATGATTTGGTCGGCGAGGTTGGGAGCGCCGATGGCGGAATCGCCTCTCGCATCCACCCCATGACAATCGAAGCAAGCGCCAGTATTGCCGAATACGCCAGCCCCTCGTGCTGCAGCGCGACCGTCCGCCGGCAAGCCCTGCAGGCTTCGCAGGTACTCGATGACGTCGTTGATGGCACCTGCCGGCAAGGGACGTATATTGGGGTTGGGCGGGCTGGTTTGCGGCCGGCCAAATGCGGGCATACCAGCAAGATTCCAGGCTTTGGGATTATTCGAGCGAATGCCGTAGCTGATGACTCGCTCTATGTCGGACACGGACCCTTCGCCATACAACCAATCCGCGTCCGTCAGGTCGGGCACGCCCATAGAAGTCGAGCCGCGGCCATGGTTTCCATGGCATGCGGCGCAACGCGAATCAAAGATGCTCGCGCCGTTGCGTACGGCGAACTGAACCAGCGACGCGTGGGGCGCCCAGGTGTCTGGATCCGCGCGCAGCAACTGCGACTCTAAGTGCGAATGGTAAAACCCAACAATCAGTGCGACAGCGCCCAGGAACGAAAATAACGCTACCGGACCAATGATCGGCATCCGACGAAGGACACTACGTTCAGGCGGGACGAGCACAGCTTTCGTGGGTACCTCGTTATGAGCTAATACCCCACAGTAAACCGCTGCCGATGGTGAGCGCCAGTTTCAATCTCGTTCACCACCGCCACCGCAAAGTCCTCGTAGGAGATCCAGCTACGCCCGCTCGCATCAAACAGAAGACTATCCGCGCCCAGGCGAAACACGCCGGTGCGATCGCCCACGACGAACTCGGCGGAAGGCGAGATGAATGTCCAGTCGAGATCGGCCGTTTCGCGCAGCATTTGCAGGAAATGCGCCCC
>WNFR01009986.1_pt1 | contig 10076 bp, 8 predicted proteins | sample 5400221 | NCBI WGS metagenome assembly WNFR01 (sample SAMN13153357, study PRJNA577476) | soil metagenome | isolation source: 40 cm soil under Madrone tree | place: USA:California | collected 2016-06-14 | reverse complement strand
TGGGATTGCCGATTTCGAAAGTAAGCAGCGCTGTCAGCGGTTGCGCTTCAATTGGAAATTGAAACACGGCATTTCGCTGAGCTCCTTCATCAATCCGGATCGGGTCAGCGCCGAGAGTTGCGGTAACGGTTCCAAAGTTCTCCATGTCTTCAGGCGGGGCGTGCAGCGCAGGTACCGATGAGAACGGCTCGGGTATCACGTCGCGATGTTCTGCGTTCACCGGATGCGCTACTTCACTACTCGTCATCCAATCGAGATAGGCTGCGCGGATCGTTTTTCCATCTCCTGGAACCTCGATATCGATAGCGGAGGCGCCTGTCATCGGAATCAGGACGGAATCTGAACTAGGCAGATTCATTCCTACGCCAAGCGTACCCGACCGCAAAACGTGCGTTCCAGATTCATCCCACGCCACCAATTCGGGTTGCTGATTCACTTTGTCGTCGAAGAACAAGCGGAAAAAGAGTACCTGATACTCGGGTCCTGGTTGCGCCACGCGGATGCGAAAGATGCTCTTGGACGGGCCTCCGGTCCTGGTTGCGCCACGCGGATGCGAAAGATGCTCTTGGACGGGCCTCCGGTCTCAGTTGTCTCCGCCGGCAAAAGCGTGAGCGCTTCGACCCATGCTGGCGCATTTTGAGCTTTCGAATTTCGAGGCGCAGTTTGACGGAGATCGAGCCAGGCGCTTTCGGGAATCGGCTGCGCAATCATTTCAGCCAGTGAGGGCAATGCGTCGGTCAAAGCCTCCTGCGCGCATACGCGGCAAGCTGCGGCGAGGAAAATCGCAAGAGTAACGCGAACTAACATTGGGCTGCGGAGATTATTCGCGCAAAACGTGCTTTGCAAGTTTTCAGTTTTAATGCGCTCTGAATTGCAAGCTGTGTGTCATCTCAAACACAGCCGATAGAATACTGAACACAATCAGACCAACCACAACCGCGATTACCACGATGATGATCGGCGGAATCAATTGTGAGATTACGCCCACGCTGCGGTCCAATTCGCGCTCATAAACGTCGGCAATGGCTTGCATTGTCTCGGCGAAATGTCCTGTCTGTTCTCCGACCGCCATCATATCGGTAAACAGATCTGGAAACATTTTTTGCTCCTGCAAAGCAGCAGACAGCGTTGCGCCGTCGATCACTGCTTTGCGTACCTCGCCAAGTTTAACTTCGAGAAAACGGTTGCCGGCGATTTCCGTGACAAGGTCAAGTGAACGAAGAAGAGGAACGCCATTTTCCATCAACGTCCCCAGTGTGCGCGCAAACTGCGCGTAGTAGCGGTGTCGAATGACTCGTCCATAGCCAGGGATCAACAGCCGAAAGCGATCCCATCCAACCCGTCCTTCCTCACTCCGGACAAGGGCGCGGAAAGCAACGATTAAACCCACCGCGGCCAGCACGCCGACCCACCAATAGCTCGTAATCGCATGATGAATTTGAAGCAGGATCCGCGTAGGCAATGGAAGCGCTCCGCCGGTTTGCGCCATGAACCCGCTCAACTGGGGTACCATGAACGTGATAAAAATTGTAACGAGAACGGCGCCAGCGAGGGCGAGAAATGCCGGATAAATCAAAGCTTGCTGCACCCGATCCCGCAGGTCCTTTGCCTGCATCAAATGCTTGACCAGGCGAAGGAGAATTTGCGGCATCGCGCCGCTTGCTTCGCCCGCGGCCACCAAATTGACATACAGCGGCTGGAAAATCCGCGGCATCTCGCTCAAAGCCTGTGAAAAACTGCGACCATCGACCAGGGACTGATGCAGCGAATGCGTCATTTGCTGAACGCGCGGCTGTTTTAAGCGTTTTTCTAAAATCGACAACGCTTCGTCCAGCGTCATCCCCGCTTTCAGCAAATGAGCAAGTTGCTCGGTAAAAATGAGCAACTGAGCATGCGGGATTTTTAGATTTTGCGTGGGAGTTTCCAGTGCCCCCCCAGCAGGTGGGCGTGCCACTTTTGGCCCTTTTGGTTCCGCGCCCAACAATTCGATCCGCACGGGAATGCAGCGTTGTAATTCAATTTGTTGAATTGCAACGGCTCGATCTGCGCAGTCGAGGACGCCTTCAACCAGCTCGCCCTGTGCGTTGCGAGCACGATAGCTAAACTGTGGCATTGTCGTGGAAAATTATCCCGAAACGCGAAATCGCAAAGTTGAAAGTGGCTTCGCCAACTATTCACTTGGCTGCTCGGCCGCTCTTAGCGATCGGGACTAGGAAAAAATTGTACTTGCCATCCTGGCTGATTTTGATAAAAGCGCCGTCCATGAGATGTGCAGCAGCAGCGATCCTAGTCCTTTCCCTTGCGTTTGCTTCGCAAGCATCCGCAGTATTACGACCGCTTTTTCCGGCGAAAGCAGCGCCGCCGTTTGGCGCTGAAGCGAGCGTTATGGGAAACGGTTCGGTCCAACATCCTACGAAGCAAGTGCCTGGTATAGCGCCGAGATAAGCGCTGTATCAGCCGCGAGACGCAGGCGCTTCGCCTGCGTGACAGGAGTTTTCTCACCTCTGTTGCCAAGGTGTAGTTAAATGCGACCGCACTCGTCGCACAGATTGCAGAATCGATGCTTCAAATACATGCAGCCAAACTCGCGTGAACCAAGAAACAGATCTTTGGCCACGGCTTTCAGGAGTAAGTATTCACACGAACAAGGGACACAGTCCGCACCGAACAATGGTGTTCCCGCGATAACTATTTTTGATCGCTCGGCAAGAAACTGCGCCAGCTCCGCAACTCTACGGCCGCGGCTCAAACGGACGGAGCTCTTCGAGATGTTGCCGCAGATAATTCAGCAGGTGCCTTCTGCGTTCCGCACCGCGTGATGCGACGTGAACACCATAGGCAATTGGCGTCGGCAACAAGTCGCTATCGACGTCCGCAACCCGGTCGTAGATGGCGTGCCAGCGTTTCTTCACTGTCCATGGAGAAAGACACAGCGATGCCGCCAACTGCTCACAGGTTTCTCCCATCAAGGCGCGTTGCAGGAGCACTCGGTGCGAGCGGCTGAAGTGAAACCGCGGCGGGCTATAAATAAAAAGACCGGCCACGGTGCTGCCCGGATGGGCCAGCGCCTCTTCCTTAGTTAAGCCGACCAGGCATGGCCGTTGCGAAGACTCTGCCTTGGAAAGACAATTTTTTCGAAAATAATCGGAATAGTCGCGACGGAGGCGAGCGCCGGCATTAAGCATCCATTGCGACGTTTCGCCTCCAACCGGTTCCGCAAGAAATTCCTTAACGCGATAGCCGTGCAAAGCAAGATGAAACGCCTCGCCCTGTTTTTCGCGAATCGCAAGCAATTGCTCAGGCGAGAATCCATCCCGTGCCCAGCCTTCAAAACACATAACCACATTCAATCCCTCGCCAGCATTGGCCCGGGCGACCTGCTCGCGATTCAATACTGACAACTGGCACGAAAGATATCTGCGAGCCAATTCGACGCCGAGATATGGAGGAAGCGTCAATCGCGCTTCCGAGCAGAATTCGTCAGCGACAAAAACGACTGCACTGAACGAAACGACCCGCGAAGCGACTGGCTTGGCGCGGTCCTCGACGAGAAAAAGCTGCATCGCTCCATTGGAAAGCAAGGTGCGCCATATTTCCGGCAAGATACGTCTGCTCGTTTCAGCATAAGGAAGTCGCAACGATTCATGCAGGACGCGGCAATTCGCAAGATCTCTTACGCCGCCTTTTCGCGCCATCAGGCTAATTCCACGGATTGTCTTAGATCGCCGATCATGCGCCAGCCGCTCCAAAATGCTTGGCTTCTTCATGTGGAGATTTGCCTAGCGCAGCGTCCGCGATTTTTTGGCGGACACTAGCGGATTTCCACTTTTAGGGGTCTTGCTCGTCCTGCACCTTTTCGAGTATAAGGGAAAACCACAAATCTAACAATCACAACTTTGCAGGCTATGGCAGGCACACAAAACCTAGACAAGCTCGCTGCCCAATCGGCATTTGTATTCACGGGCAAAATAATCAAGCTCAAGGCTGCAACCGTCCCAGGGATCCCGACTGCCAACACGGCCGTGGTCCAAGTTGATGACGTCGTCAACGCCCCGGCTGTGTTCCAAGGCATTGCGGGACAGGAGATCACCGTCCGCCTCAAGAGTCTGGCCGGCCTTAAAAAGGGAGGCACGAGGACATTTTTCACGAATGGATGGATCTACGGCAGCAGCATTGCCGTCGACGCCGTCGGACATACCGCTGATACCAAGAAATCCAGCATTGCCGCTAGTGTCCAGTCATCCACAACGGAAAAGAAGGACAGCGCCTTGAAGGCGAGGTTGAAGTCGGCGGAAATGGCCGTTGTGGGCACAGTCAGCAAGGTGGAGCCGGCCGCCACGGGTACTACTCACATTAGCGAGCATGATCCGGCATGGCATGAGGCCACTATAAAGGTCGGAGAAGTAATTAAAGGGAAGAAGCAAACTAACGAGGTGTCCGTGCTGTTTCCTCAAAGCGACGATGTGTGGTGGCACAAGCTCCCAAAGTACAAGGAAGGGCAAAAGGGAATCTGGATTTTGCAGAAGGGCAAGAAGCAAGAAGCCAAGGGGATCCCTCCCAAGGTCTTCGCGGCCATTCCTCCGGGCAAGGATGTCCTGACCACACTACATCCGGCGGATTTCCTCCCGCTGGACGAATTGGGAAAAGTCAAATCGCTGTTACACAATTAGCTGCCACCCGTGTTGTGAATCAGATCCAGTAAAACCGCCATGAAGATCAAGGTCGTCAATATGATTCCTCAGTCCTTGAGCGGGGAAACCAATCAGGATAGCGAACCGAACATTGCAGTCAATCCGGCCAACCCGTCTCAGATTGCCGCCTCAGCCTTCACTCCGGACCCAATGGGAGGCGCCAACGCGCCCATTTATGTCTCCACGAACGGAGGCGACGCCTGGTCGTTGAACACTATCGTCCCGAGCGCGGGCAGTCTCGGCACGGGCGATATCACGTTGAGATTCGCGGGAACCTCCAGCCGAATGTTTGCGTCGATCCTGGATGGATCGACCGGCGCTTTTGAGGTTCATCGGACGACGAATTTCACGAGCCCCGGTGCGATGACGCAACTCGAGAGCCGCGCCAACGAAGATCAACCTTATGTTCAGGCGGCCACGGTGATGGGAGGTGCCGACGTCGGCAAGGACCGCGTCTACATCGGCGTCAATGATTTCAATGCCGCTGGCGGCAAGACGGCCACTGTCGAGCAGTCGCTCGATGCGGGCATCGTGGCGCCGGCGTTCACCTCCGATCGGGTCGAAAGGAGAAGCACGCTTGGCCAGAACGGCCCGCAGGTTCGGCCCGCGATTCATCCGGACGGCATGATTTACGCGGCGTTTTACCGTTGGATCACGTCGTCCGGCAGTTTCGGGGCGAATACACTTGTCATCACCAATGCGGAAGTGATCGTCGTGCGCGACGATGTATGGGGAACGGGCACGCCACGATTTGCGGCTCTGACGGATCCGTCCGACAGCCTCCCGGGGCGGCGTGTCGCAACCGGGCTGTCATTTCCTTTTAACCAGACCGGTGTTGCTGCAAACGGTCAGGAGCGGTGGGGCGGCGACCTGAGCATCGCCGTCGATTTGCGAAACAGCGCAACGGTCTACCTGGTATTTGCGACGTTGGTTTCAGGCGTGTACACCTTGAAAGTCGTTCGATCGCTGGATCGTGGTGTCACATGGTCGGGCGTGTTGCTTTCCTTGCCCAATGCCAAAAATCCGGCTATCGCGATCAACAGTCTTGGAAAGATCGGGCTGCTTCATCAGCAACTGACGGGCTCCGGCGTCACGCAGCGCTGGGAGTACCATTTCAGAGATAGCACGAACGGGACCACGTGGAACGATACGGTACTCTGCACAGCGCTGTCCCAAACTCCCGCCCGGACATTCTCGCCCTACACCGGCGATTACCTGCACATGATGGCCATGGGCAAGGATTTCTATGGCATCTTCAGCGCCAATAACACGCCGGATCTAGCGAATTTTCCTCAAGGCGTCACTTATCTGCGGAATCACAATTTCGGCACAAAAAAACTTTTTGCGCTCGACGGTGTGACACAGGTCGCGCCTTCCATCGATCCGTTCTTCGTCAAGATCTCTGAGATTGATACAGCCACCCATTCTGATTTCTATGTTCGGGATTGGACCAATAGTGCCGCCGTGCACGATACGGGCCTGGAACCATCCACGAACCCCGTGTTCTACGTAACCAGCGATGTTTGGAATCAGCGCACCAACGCGGCCCCTTCGTTTGTAAACGATCAACCCCAAAATCAAGACCCCCGGAACAACGCGACCAATTTCGCCTTAGCTCGAATCTCGCGTAACGATTCCGCTTCCGCGGAAACAGTCAGCGTGGATTTCCTTGTAGCGGAATTCGGAACTGGAAGTCCGTTTGCCCTGGTGGCAAGCACCACGGTGCCGTTTGCGGTAGGCGTCACTTCGAAGATTGCCGTGGCTTCCTGGACCCTGAATCCGACTTCCTCCACTCACCTATGCCTCGCAGCGCAGATTTCGACGCCATCCGATCCATTTGTGACGCCCGGGCTGAATGGAAATACGCCCGGCTGGCCAACCACGGATTTGCTGGTGATCAACGACAACAACAAAGCCCAGCGCAATATGTCGGTGTACTACGGCCTTTCCGGATTCGGTTCGATCCACTTCGCGATTATCCGGAATGCATCCAAAAAAGTTCGCGATTTCGACTTGCGGCTCGACGCTGACCCCGTCGTTCTCAGAAATCTTTCAAGTCCGACGGTTCTGGCCGAAGGCGGGCAGAAGATGCCCTTCAAACCGGGAACGACGGTCCGGCTGGCCGGCATGAAACCGGGCGAGTATCGCTGGGTGGCATTGAACGTAGCTTCCTTCAAGGCCGACACCGGCGTTTTTCTGCCGGTGGACATGCTGGAAGTCGTCGACGAAAAAGTTGTGAACGGTTTCAGAATCAACATCCGATCTTCGAGCGTGGCTGATGCGCTGCGCGAAGTCCTTCTGTTCAAGTCCGCGGTTTTCCAGCGACTGCAACGAGGTTTCCAGATAAGCAGTGCAGGCGAAGTGCTCAAGGCAACCCGGAGCTTGATCAAGGCCGGTAAGTTTTCTTCAGCTTCTTATTTAAGCTTTCTGACAAGCGTGCGGGATGCCCTTACAAAGGCGGTATCCGAGTTTGTATCACCCAAAGTCGACAGATCGCTCGATGTCGCGTCATCCTTGAAGCGCCTGTCGGCTTCGCTGGCGTCCAAGGATTTCGGCAACACATTTGGGAACCATGTCACGTTGTTGAACAAGCTGGATATCGCGATGACCTTAGCTCAGAAAACGCGACCGTCTAAAAACCGTGTTATTGGCAAAGCTGGAAGGAGAGGCAATCGATGAACTTTGTTGAACTACTTTTTGGCATTTCCCCGGACGCTGGCAACGGCACGTTCGAGTTTGTGTTATCCTTGATCCCCGTCGTGGTGTCATTATTACTATATCGCCGTGGCGAACGGCGAAGAGGCTGTAGCCGATGGTTTTTCCCCTCTGGGTGGCGGCGACCGTTAGGCTGACCCAGGGCGGCGGCTTGATCCGGGATCCGACGCACTAGGATGTGATCGCCTTCTGCAAGGAGAGCCGAGAGTGCCACGAAGAAGTTTCATTTGATAAGGCCATAGCCTGGAGCAGGCCTTGAACATTAACAAGAGCAGAAATAACACAAACTAGGAAGAACGTGTATGAGCACGACATTAGCATTCAGAACACCTGTGGGCGGCGTAACAATCCCTGCCGGTCAATCCAAGCAGTTGGGCGCAGTCGATGTTAGCCCTTACTCGAAAATCGAGTGGTAGCCGCCGAGCGAATCGGCTCGGGTACTGGCATCAACGTACGGCTGACCATAACCGAGGAAACGAGTTGGTAGCCCAATTGGATGTATTGCATCTCGTACCGCATTCTCAAGTTACCCGTGTATATGACGTCCCTCGGAACAAGCTGACCCTCTTCGCAGACGGGATTGCCGGTCAAGGATCGGACGGCATGGATTTACTTATATACGGCTCAAAGTAAAGAAAGTTCGCCCAGCAATTAGCGCTAGCAGTCTATGGCTTTTCTTAGGTCCAACGATGCTGGCGCTGCGGATGATTTGAGAACCGCACTACAAATATGAGCACACTACCCTTATTGCCCGGCGTAGTTGCTCCTCGTCCACCGAAGGGAAGTGCACAAGCCTATACAGGCATCCAGCCACTCTCGCCTTTCGCGACCGCACAGCGCTTCCAGCCCTTACCTGCTCCGTTAGGAGCGCCACCTTATCATCTTGATCTCGAAACAGCCCTCCCTGGAATTGGCAAGATGAGTGCCGATGCTGGCAAGATCGTGTTTCACACCGTCGGAGACACGGGTGGTATAAAGCAATCGGATTATCAAATGATGGTCGCAGTCGGGATGAAAAATGACCTCAGCCAAGCCGCACAGGAGCGACCGGCCTTCTTCTACCATTTGGGAGACGTCGTCTATTACAACGGCGAAATCAACGAGTACTACGCACAGTTCTACGATCCGTACAATCATTATGACGTGCCGATTTTTTCAATCCCAGGTAATCATGATGGAGACCCGATCAGTCCTGCGCAGACATCGCTGGATGGTTGGATGGCATACTTCATGACCGCTACGCCTCATATTGATCCGATTTCACAAGATGCGCCGCGCGTGACGATCTCGCAGCCGTACGTTTATTTTACGTTAGAGTGTCCCTTCGTTACGATCGTTGGGATGTACACTAATGTGCCCGAGCACGGATCGGTCGATTCTCAGCAGCAACAATGGTTAACAAATGAATTTGCCACGGCTCCTCAGGACAAGGCTTTAATAGTTGCCTTGCACCATCCGATTTATTCGTTCGACATATACCACAGTGGTAGCCCCGGAATGGCCGACGTTGTTCAACATGCGATAAACGATTCTCGCCGCGTCCCGAATATGGTTCTAGCTGCTCATGTTCATAATTACCAGCATATCGAACGTTCGATCACTGACCAGACAGCAACTCCTTTCGTAGTGGCCGGAAATGGCGGATACTTCAATCTGCATAATTTAAGTGCACACGACGGCACCGTAGACGACGCAACAGGCGCAAAACTTGTTACCGGTGTGAAAAGTCACGGTTATGTTACTCTCGCGGTGGACTCTGAGAAAATCAGCGTTAAGCCCAACTTTCTAGACAAAAAAACCGGAGAGATCAGGACCGGCAAAGAATTTGATTGTCCTGCGAACGCGTTATTCCTTGCAGACGCAGTAGTAACCAGCTTGTAATTTCACAACCTTAATTTGCCGCGCCTTTGCAGCCGCAATCGAGCGAGAGATGAGTCGAGCACCGATCGGAAAATAACCGATAGTTCAAATTGAGTAGGCCAAGAGGGATCGTTATAGGAAACGGTTCGGTCCAACATCCTACGAAGCAAGTGCCTGGTACAGTGCCGAGATAAGCGCTGTATCAGCCGCGACACGGAGGCGCTTCGCCTGCGTGACAGAGTTTTTTCACCTCTGATCCCAAGCTTCGTCCGCGCGATAAAAGCTGCTACAATGAGAATGCGCTAGCCGTTGGTTTCTGCTCAGCGCGGTGAGATTTTTGAGAACTTCGTCCCGCAGATGCCGGATTGATACGATAGAGACCAATGAAATCCGCTTTATTTGCTACAGTTTTTGTGATCGTTGGAGGAGTGGCGAGTTTTCGCGCCTTCCCTGCCGAAGACAAGAGCCCGGCCTTCGAATTTCGTCAGGCCAAGGCTGAGTTGGGGTTGCCGCCTCAAATAGAGGATGAAAAAATAGAGGACGACGTTGCTGTAACTCCTGCACCTGTAGATAAGTATTCAACCGTTTATGTGAAGCCTGGAGCACGAACGACCACATCTCGCCACAGGCACGTAACACGTCAGCGCCCAAATTTCTTGGAGAAATTGGTTGTCAGTTTCATCAACCTGCAAAAACACCATCCCGCGAAAACGGGTACTAAACGGTCTCATACGACCTCACCGCGCGGCTGAACGTCGCTGATTAGATCAAACCTGCGCCGGTCTTTGCGCGGGGCGGGCTTCGCAAACG
>WNFR01025790.1_pt1 | contig 10078 bp, 7 predicted proteins | sample 5400221 | NCBI WGS metagenome assembly WNFR01 (sample SAMN13153357, study PRJNA577476) | soil metagenome | isolation source: 40 cm soil under Madrone tree | place: USA:California | collected 2016-06-14 | reverse complement strand
GACGAGCTTGCCGGTCTCCGCGCGAGTCGCGTCGAGGAGATCGCGGATCATGCGGCCGAGTTGATCGAGGTTGTGCTGTGCGAGCTCGAGGTACTCGCGCTGCGCGGGCGTCACCTCGCCGGCCAGCCCATCGACGAGCAACGTGATAAAGCCGCCCACGGCGCTGAGCGGTGCCCGCAGCTCGTGCGAGACGTGCGACAAGACCCGGTCCTTCAACGCCAGCTGCTCGCGACGCGTCGCTTCGATCTCGAGCAGCATGCGGTGGCGCTCGACGGCGTGAGCGACCGCGCGCGCCAACGTCCCGCCGTCGACGCCTTTCACGAGATAGTCCTGCGCGCCGCCGCGGACGGCCTGCAGCGCCAGCCCCTCGTCCTCCGTGCCGGTGAGCACGAGGATCGGCATCCGTAGCGCCGCCGCCTGGATGCACGCGATCGATGCGAGCCCGGCGCCGTCGGGGAGCGACAGATCGAGCAGCACGACGTCGACGTCCGCGCCGCGAAGATGCGCGATGCCGGCGGCGAGCGTCGTCACGTGCACGACACGGAACTGCAGGCTGCGCGCGTCGCGCAGCGCCTCGCGCACGAGACGCGCGTCGCCCGGATGGTCCTCGACGAGGAGCACCGTGATCGGATCGCCGGCGATCGGATCGAGCTCTCTCATGCACGCTCGCTCCCGACGAGCACCGACACGGCAGACGGCCTGCCGGGCCGCATCGCCGGCACCTCGTGCTCGCACGCGGGCAACGTGAAGCGGAAGATGCTGCCGCCCTCCGGCGCCGGATCGACCCAGATGCGTCCGCCATGGCGCTCCACGATCTTCCTGCAGACCGCGAGTCCGATTCCCGACCCCTGGCCGACCACGCCGTGCACGCGCTCGAACAGCGCGAACACCCGCTCGCGGTCCTCCAGCCCGACGCCGATGCCGTTGTCGCGCACCGAGAACGTCCATCCGTGCGGCGCCCGCTTCGCGCCAACGTGGACGCGTACCGGCCGCTCGCCGCGGAACTTGAGCGCGTTGTCGACGAGGTTCTGCAGCAGCTGTCCGAGCTGCGACGCGTCGACGCGCACGCGCGGGAGCGGCTCGGCGGTGATCGTAGCGCCGCTCTCCGCGATCGCCAGACGCAGGTTCGCGAGCGTGCGCTCGAGGATCCCTCGCGCGTCGGTCGGCTCCGGTACGCGTGCGCGCGTGCTGACGCGGGCGTAGGCCAGCAGGTCGCGCACCAGGCGCTGCATGCGCTCGGCACCCTCGACGGCGAACCCAATGAACTCGTCGGCGTCGGCGTCGAGCCGGCCGCGGTAGCGCTCGGCGATCAGGCGCACGTAGCTCGCCACCATCCGGAGCGGCGCTTGGAGATCGTGCGACGCGATCGCCGCGAAGCGCTCGAGCTCGCCGTTCGAGCGACTGAGCTCGGCGGTCCGCTCGACGACGCGCTGCTCGAGATCGGCGTTCAGCTCCCGCAGCGCCTGCGCCGCACGCTCGCGCTCGGTCACGTCGCGGACCGCGATCGCGATCAGCGTGCGGTTGTCGATGCGAAGCGGGTTGGCGCGCAGCTCGACCGGCAGCGTCGTGCCGTCGCGACGATGCGCCAGCGGCTTCGACTCGCCTGTGCCGCTCGTCACGTCGACGTCGAGGCGGCCGTCGGCAAACGCGGCGGGCAGGACGCGCTCGAGCGCCGCGCCGACGAGCTCGGTGCGCGCGCAACCGAAAAGCTGCTCGCTCGCCGCGTTCACGAGCACGATCGTGCCCGCACGGTCGACGATCAGGATCGCATCGGGCGTCGCTTCGAGCAGCTGGCGGAACATCGCCTCCGTTTGCGTGCGCTCGAGGAACTCGGCCTGCATCGCCTGGTGCGCAAGCGTCGCCTCCGCGGCTTGCTGCGACAGCTCGCGCTCCGCGATGATCACGGAGGCGCGCATGCGGTTGAAGGTACGGGTGAGGAGGCCGACCTCGTCCTCACACACCACCGGCAGGTCGTCGAGCTCGGTGCGGTCGACGACGAGCGTCGCCGTCGCGGTCGCGAGCGCCACGATCGGCCGCGTGATCGAATCCGCGACGCGCAAGGAGACGACGAGCGTCGCAATGCCGCCCGCGATCATCAGGACGAAGACGATCGCGATCTCGATGTCGATCACCTGCACGAGCCGCTCGGCATCGGCGCGCTGTCGCGCTTCTTGCACCAGCGTGATGGCGCTGAGCCGCTCCGCGACGTGCCGAGCCGACTCGCTCGGGTCCTGCTGTACGAGCTCGCGCGCGGCGGTTTGCAGCACGTCGGTGTGCGTCGTGACCTGCAACGTCGCCGCGCGTGCGTAGATCGCGGCGCCGACACCGCCGGCAATCACGGTGGTGCCGATCAGCGCCACCAGCAGGTGCGAGCGCAGGAGGCGCTCGCGAAGCGGTATGAATCGCGGTCGCCGTGGACCTCCGTCGACATTTTGTCGCATCAGCAGGCTTCGTCCCGGGGCATATTGCATATGTCGCGCCGACCAGACCGAGGCGACGAAAAGCGGGCACCTCACCGGACTTCGGCCACCGGAGTACCGTCGACGCGGGATACGCAATCGCACCGAATTCCATCAGCCGATCGGCCCCGGGTACAAATGTGGACGCCGCAGCGGGATATTGCCGCCTGCGCCGGCTATCTAGGCGATTTTTCACCGCGCTCTCGAAGGCCGCCGACCGTCACGATAGTATCCCGCGCTCACGACGTTCGGAGACACGGTGGAAACCAGCCTCTTATTCGTGATCGGGCCGCCGCGGTCCGGATCGACGTTGCTCATGCGCATGCTGAGCTCGCATTCGGCGATCTACAGCCGTGCGGAACCGCATCTCCTGACGCCGCTCGCGCACCTCGGCTTCTACGACACGGTCGAGCGCGCGCCCTTCGATCACCTGCAAGCGCAGAACGCGATGCGTGAGTTCGTCGCCGATCTGCCGCGCGGCGAGGAAGATTATCTCGACGCATGCCGCGCCTATGCGGACATTCTCTACGGCCGCATGCTCGCTGCACGCGGCAACAGCAAGCCGTTCTTCCTCGACAAGACGCCGGCGAACGCGCTCATCCTGCCGTTCATCGCGAAGCTCTACCCGCATGCCCGCTACGTCGTGCTGACGCGGCATCCGGCGGCGATCTGGAGCTCGTACGCCAACTCGTTCTTCGATGGCGATTACGTGGCTGCGCGCGCATTCAATCCGATTGTGAATCGGTACGTGCCGGCGATGGCGCGCTTTCTCCGCGAGCATCCCGTGCCGCTCGTGCGCGTCGCCTACGAGGACCTGGTGCGGCGCCCCGCCGACGAGATGCGCCGCGTGCTCGCGTTCCTCGAGCTGCCGTTCGAGCCTGGCATCGTCGAGTACGGACGCCACGAGCACGACCCGAAGGGACTCGGCGATCCGCTCGGCGTGAACCGTCACTCGCGTCCGGTGACCGACTCGGTGGAGAAATGGGCCGACGAGCTCGCCGCCGATCCCGCGAAGCTCGCGATGGTCCGCGACATGGTGGCAGGCATCGACGACGCCGATCTGGAGACGTGGGGATTTCCGCGCGCGACGTTCTTCGCGCCGGTCGAGGCGGCGGCGCGCGCCGGCGCGAAGCCGCTGCCGGCGCCGCGCTTCGATCGCTATCGCTTGCAGCGGAAGCTGCTGGTCACGCTGCGCCGCAACATCCACCACAACGCGTTCGGCCGCCTGGTGAAGCAGGTGCGGATGGCCTGCGACGTGCTGCTGCGCGGCTGACGTCGGCGCGTCCGACGGATCCGGCCGACGTCGGCGCGCCCGACGGAGCCGGATGCCGTGTCAGTCGCCGCGCGCGCGGAACTTCACGCCGTCGTTCTCGCGGCTCGTGCTGTAGCGCGCCTCGAAGCATGCCTGCGTACCGATCAGCTGCACGACGACGGTCGGGTCTTGGTGCAAAGGCAGCGCCGGCGTCGCGAGCAGACCGCCTTTGGCGACGACGGTGATCGACGCTTTCGCGGTATCGCCGTCCTTGAGCGTCATCGCGCGCACGCCGCCGTGCTGCACGGTCGAGTCGCGAAACTTGTAGCCGCGGCTCGTCGCCGACCAGCCGGCGCCACCGGGCACCACCGTCCGCGACACCAGATCGGGAACGCCGGCGCTCTCGTCGTACACGCAGAGCTCGTATCCAGCGCCGCCGACGGGATCGCCGAGATCCGCGAGCGTCGTCGCATCGCCCTTCACCCATTTCCACGTCAGCCGGTCGCGCGAGTCCCGAACGTCGTTCTTCACCAGCAGGGACGCCTTCTCGCTCACGACCGGCAGCTTACAGCCGGTCGCAGGCGCTGCCGGAGCGTTGCACGCGCCGGCTTCGCATTGATCGGGCCCGGTGCAGGCGCTGCCGTCGTCGCACGCGCTGCCGTCGGCGACCGCCGTGCCGCTGCAGGCGCCGCTCTGGCAGACGTCGCTCGCCGTGCAGACGTTGCCGTCGTCACACGCCTGCCCGTTCGTGCCCGGGCCGGGCGCGCCGCTCGCGAACGTCGTCGCCGTGAGCTGATACTCACCCGCCCCCTGGAAGCGTTGCACGAGGACGTACCAGGTCCCGACCGCCGGCGCCGCGAACTCGCAGAAGCCGTACTGATTCGGCCCGTCCGCTTTGCAGTCGAAATCGGAGCTCGTCGGCAGGCTCCCCGCCTTCACGTAGAGGTCGAAGTCGGACCCGAGGTCCTCCGACGCGTTCAGCGCGACGCGCAGCCGCGTCGTTCCGGCCGGAACGTCGATCGTGTGCGTGCCCTGGGGGACGCCCGAGCTCAGCGTGCCCGCCGCGCCGAGGACGACGGTGTTCGGGTCGCCGGCTTGCGGCATCGCGCCGCACGACGCGCTGCCGAGATCGGCGCCCGCCTGCGCCTCGATGAAATCGCGGTAATGAAAGACGTTGGCGTCGTAGCTATGGTCGGTGGGCACGCAGCTCGCGCTCGTGCCGCCCGACGTGATCCCGGCGATGGTGTCGCCGCATTGGAAGTCGGCGAAGAGCGGGCCGCCGGAATCGCCGTTGCAGGTGTCGGCGTCGGTGCCCGCGGGACCGAGCGGCGCGACGAAGTCCCAGCACACCGACGTCGTGTTCGAGACGCCGCTCACGCACGGTGCCATCGTGACCGCGCCGGCGCGCTTCAGGCCGTAATCGGGGGCCGTGGAGTCTTTGCCGAACCCGACGATCGACGCGGCGGCGCCGGGCGCCGGCGCGCTGGTGACGTCGATCGGCGTCGGCGCGAGGCCGGTCACCGGCGTCGCGAGCGTGAGGATCGCGACGTCGCCGACGGGGAAATCGAAGTCGGGGTGCACGGCGATGCTGCTCACCGCAAAAAAGCCGGCGTGCTGCAGGAAGACGACGTAATCGGCCGGATTGGGCGCGTTCGGGCCGCTCTGGCAGTCCGCACCCGTGAACTCGCACACGCAGTGACCGGCGGTGAGGAACGTGTGACAGCCGATCAGCGTACCGCTGCAGAGGAGACCCGCCGTGTGTGGATCGCCGGGCGAGAGCAGCGCGCCGACCGACGGGTAGAGCGACGTCAACGTGCCGTTCACGATCCGCGGCGCGACCCTGCCGAGCTCGTGCGCGGGTGTCATCGGCGACGTTCCCGCCGTATGGCCGCGCGCCGCGACGAGCGTGGTCACGGCCGCGACGAGCAGCGCGAAGATTCGCGGCCTCGGGAATCGGCACGTGCTTGGCGCGAACGTACTCGCCGAGGCTCTTTGCTTGCGGATCGCTGCGCAGCGACGCCGCAACGCCGTCACCGAGAAGACCTTTCACGACGAAGTTCAGCGCCCGCAAGCTCGGAAACTCGAAGCGATCGACGGCAAGGTCCTTCGCTTCCGGCAAGAGCGCCCGCAAGCGGTCCGCGCTGAGATACGTCGCCAGCCAACGATAGGCCTCGTCGGTGCGCGTCCACAGGCCGACGTTGGCGTTGCCGCCTTTGTCGCCGGAGCGCGCGCCGCAGACGACGCCGAGCGGCGCCTCGCGCATCGCGCCGCTCGCGCTCGCCGCCGTCGCCGCGGCGGCGGTCTGCGCAGCGGGGCGCTCTGCGACTGCCGCCGCCGAACGCGTGAAGCGCCCCGGCGGTTCGGTCGGCGGAATCGGAATCGCCTCCTCGCCGATGATCACCCGCTGATCGACGGCGCTCGCCGGCACGAACGTCGGCCAGTACACGCCGAACTGTGCCTCGCTCGACGGCACGCTCGTCATGAAGAAGCCGGGATAGCTCGCGAGCGCCATCTCGACGACCTTGTTGCTGAACGCGCGCCCGACCTTTTGTGGATCCGGATCCTTCACCGTGATCGTCAAGTACGCGAACGCCTCCTCGTTGCGCCCGGGATTCGGGTGGTCGGCGCGCTGCAAGGTGGCGCGCGTCTCCGCGAAGCGCTCGCGGCCGCCGACGAGCTCCCACAGCGTCTCCTCCGCGAGCCGCGCCTTCTCCTCGATGTCGAGGCCGCAGAGGACGAACGTCATGCTGTTCTTGTAGCCGCCGAAATAGTTGATGCAGACCTTCGTCGTCGGCGGCGGCGGCTCGCCCTTGATGCCGTGCACGAGCACACGATCGGGACCGTCATCGGCGAGCTGAATCGTGTCGAAGCGCGCGGTGACGTCGGGGTTCGGATACTCGGGACCGCCGATCTCGTAGAGGAGCTGCGCGGTGACGGTACCGATCGACACGACGCCGCCCGTGCCGGGATGCTTGGTGATGACGAAGCTGCCGTCGGCGCGCATCTCCGCGATCGGGAACCCCGGATGGCGGAGGTCACGCACCTCTTTGAAAAAGGCGTAGTTCCCGCCGGTGCACTGCGCGCCACACTCGATGATGTGGCCGGCGACGATGCCGGCGGCGAGGCGGTCCCAGTCGTCGCGCTTCCACCCGAAGCGCCACGCCGCCGGGCCGAGGGTCAGCGCGGCATCGGTGACGCGCGGGCAGATCACGAGATCGGCACCGCGCTCGAGCGCCGCGACGATGCCCCACGCCCCGAGGTACGCGTTCGCGCTCAAGACCGGCTGCGCCAGCGCGCTGAGCGGCGTGCCTTTGTCGAGGTGCGCGAGCTGCTCGCCGCGCGCCTGCAGCTCGCCGAGCTTCGGCATCAGGTCGTCGCCCTCGATGTGCGCCACGGCAGCCTGGATGCCGAGCTTGCGGTAGAGCGCCCGCGCCGTCTCCGCGAGCCCGCCGGGATTCAGCCCGCCCGCGTTCACGACGATCTTGATCCCACGCGCCTTGCACGAGGCCGCGATCTCCTCGAGCTGCCGCAGAAACGTCCGCGCATACCCGAGGCTCTGATCCTTCAGCCGATCCTTCAAAAGAATCATCAACGTCAGCTCGGCGAGATAATCGCCGGTCAAGACGTCGATAGGACCGCCCTCCACCATCTCCCGCGCCGCACTGAGCCGGTCCCCATAGAACCCACTACAATTCGCAATCCGCAGTACGTCCGCCATGGCCGCTCGCTTATAGCAGCAAGCCTACGCCCTCGACGACAGCTCCCCCCCGCGACAATCAAGCACTCTTCGCGCGCTCTTGCCGCGCTCTTCCCGCGCGGACGCCGGCGGTGGAGAGACGCGCAGCTGCAAGGCGCGAGGAAGCCGGGGGCGCAGACGTAGCGGAGCTACGTCGAGCACCCCGGCGACCGAGCAACGCAGCAGATGCGCGTCTATCCGCCGCCGGCCGGAGGTGAAGAGGGGCACTGCTCGGCGATACACACCACGCTAGGTAGACGAATGGCACCAGGCCCGGGAAACCCGCCCGCCGTATTGACGGCGGGGCTCGACGTCGCGCCAAGGCAAAACGCGCCGACCTGAAGCGGCATCGCCGGACTCGCCATTCCCGTCCGCGAGATCGCGCCTGTCGGCATGCTACTCGCGTCCGTGGGTCCGAAGCACTCGCGGGTTTTCATCGTGCAGCTGTCGCCGACCGCCGGACAGTCGGCGTTCCCGATACACGACCGGAACGTCTCGATCGCGCAGATCTGATCGACGGGTCCGGCGTTGCACACGCCTTCATCGTCGGCGCCGACGGTGCAGACGCCGTCGTTGCACGCGTTGCGCTGCGCTTGGCCTTGGCACCAGCACGTGCCGTCGCCCACTCCGGTGCACGACGGCCCGGGCTCGATCGTCCGCGTGCCGGTCGTCAAATCGAACGGCACCGGCAGGTTGCCGACGTTCGCCGACGCAGTCGCCGGGCAATCGAAGCTCATGTTCCCGAACGCGCGCGTCGTACCGTGCACGGTGCACGGCATCCCGTCACGCGCGCCGCCGACGCACGTGCCCGTCGACTCGAGCGTCGTGCCGGTGCAGGTCGGACACGGCTGCTCGACGGAGATGCCGGTGAAGATCGACGCGATGATCGGAAAGCTCGACTCGCCGGATCCACCCTCGGGGCTGATCGTGCCCGTCACGGGTCCCGCGACGCGGTTCGTGAAACATACCGGAAAGCCGCCGGCCGAGACCGGGACCTGGGGACCGAAGAAGAAGGAGCATGGGCCGGTCGGGCAGTCCGCGTCGTTCGTGCAAATGACGTTGGACGCGTTCACGCAGCGATGATTGTCGATCGTCGTCGTGCTCGCGACGGGACCGGTGAGCGCGCACGTGCCGCAGCTCCCCAGCGTCGCGCCCGGGCAGGCGACGGCAAAAGTGACCGAGCCGCCGACGCCGACCGGCGTGTCGTGGTAGATGCCGGTCCATCCGGTGTCGAGATCCGCCTCGTTGCCGTTCGAGATGTAGGTCACGCGGACGGGACAGGGTATCGCCGCCGGAGTTCCGGCAGGCGTCGGCGACCCTCCCGAGGGCCCAACGGTCGCCGTTGCGACGACGCCGGTCGCCGTGCGACCCGGCGTCCGTGCCGTGGTCGGCGTAGCGCAGCCGGCGTGATTGCCGTTGCAGTCGTTACCGCCGTCGCCGCAGGCACTGGCGAGCGCGCATACCACGGTGACGAACACGACAATTCGCCGCGACGATGTCATGGGTGCTTCCTCCATCGTTCATGGAAGCAGCGTGCGCGAAGTTAGTCGAATCGTTACGAGCGGCCGTCTGCGGGCGCTACTCGGCCCAACGCGGCTTCCGCTTCTGCGCGAAGGCCATCATCCCCTCCGCCGCCTCCTCGGAGGCGAACAGCGCGGCGATCTTCGCCTCGGCGTACGCGAATGCCTCGTCCATTGGCAGCTTGGAGACCGTCCGGATGAGGCGCTTCGCCTCGGCGACGGCGATCGGCCCGCCGAGGGCGAGCGTCCGCACCTGCTCCTCCGCGGCGGCGACAAGGCCATCCGCGGGCACGACGTGATGCACGAGGCCGTAGCCCGCCGCCTCACGGGCGTCGAAGCGCGCGCCGGTCAGGAAGAGCCGCATCGCCGCGTTGGCGCCGATCTTCGGCAGCACGACGACCGAGATCATCGCCGGGATGACGCCGACCCGCACCTCGCTGAAGCTGAACGTCGCGCCCTCGACGGCGATCGCAATGTCGGCGGCGGCGACGAGGCCGACGCCGCCGCCGAACGCGTGGCCGTTGGCGGCGACCACGACCGGCTTCGGCCCCTCCCACATGAGGCGCAAGATCTCGACGAAGGGATTCGGGCCGCCGCCCGGCGCGACGGCGTCGCCACGGCTCTTCAAGTCGGCGCCGGCGCAGAACGCCGGGCCGGCGCCGGTGAGCACGATCGCCCGCACGCCGTCGTCGGCGAGGGCCGCACGCAGGTGCGCGCCGAGCTCGGCAACGAGCGGCGCGGACAGCGCGTTGCGGTTCGCGGGCGAGTCCAGGGTGATCCAGGCGGCGCGCGCGCGCACCTCGTAGCGTGTGACGGTCTCCATGAGGCGCTCCTTCGCGTCAGGTCTCGGCGTCGACGACGATCATCACGGTGTCGGGATCGACCATCTGACCCACCTCCACGCGCACCTCTTTGACCGTGCCGGCATCGGACGCGATCATCTGATGCTCCATCTTCATCGCTTCGAGCACCAGCATCACCGTCCCCTTCTCGACCTTGTCGCCGGGCGCGACGCGGACTTGCCGGATGACACCCGGCATCGGAGCGAGGCAGCCGCCCGCGATCTCCTCGCGGCGCGTGGGAGGGAACCGCGGCACCGCGGCCAGCGCCC
>WNFR01009012.1_pt1 | contig 10078 bp, 10 predicted proteins | sample 5400221 | NCBI WGS metagenome assembly WNFR01 (sample SAMN13153357, study PRJNA577476) | soil metagenome | isolation source: 40 cm soil under Madrone tree | place: USA:California | collected 2016-06-14 | reverse complement strand
CACATTCCCACTCCGATCGACGCGCGCCCTCGTCCGCCGTCGCTCATCTTGTTCTCGTTAGATCAACAACTCTTCGCTTGCGCCGCGTTTGAGCGGACAAATCCCGCGCTTTTTTGCATTGGCGACGAAGTCCAAGAATTCGCGCGCTGGCGCGCCGAATTTCTTCGTCGCTGCTTTTTCGAGCGCCTGTCGAATATTCAGTTCGCTTAGATAAACGAGTTTGAATGCAGCTTTGATTTCGTCTCGATCTCTTGCGCTGAACCCAGCGCGACGGAGTCCGACGACGTTTACTCCAAAGACAGAATTCCGCTCTGCTGCGATGACAAACGGCGGCAGGTCCTTTCCGAACGCGGAGCTGCCCTGCACCATCACCAGTCGACCGACGTGCATATGCTGGTGAAATGTTGAGCCGCCGCCGACAAATGCGCCGTCGTCCACGCGCACGTAACCAGCGAGCAAACAGTTGTTCGCGATCACGATATTGTTTCCGATGAGGCAGTTGTGTCCGAGGTGCGCTCCCGCCATCAGAAAATTTTTGTCGCCGATCTTCGTCGCGCTGCCGTCGGGGCTGCCGCGATGGATCGTGCAGTATTCGCGAATGACGTTGTCGTTGCCAATCTCGACCTTTGTTTTTCGCTCCGGTGAAAATGAAACATCCTGCGGCGGCGCGCCAATGATTGTGCCGTGCCCAATGAAATTGCCGGTGCCGATCGTGACGTCGCCTTCTATCACGACGTGCGATTGCATGATCGTTCTCTCACCAATCACAGCCTGCGGTCCAACTATCGAGAACGGTCCGATCTCGACATCAGCGCCGATATGTGTCGCTGCGTCGACAAGAGCCGTGGGATGAATTTTCGTGTCCCTCATCTTTAGCGTAGGAAGCATGTAGCAGCAGTGCGCGTGCAGATGGTCGCCTCTCCCTTTGGAAGGGAGAGGGGGAGGGTGAGGGTCGATCCAGTCCGAATTCGTTCGAACCCCTCACCTTCATCCTCTCCCCTTGAGTAAGGGGCGAGGCGATTTTTGCATGGCATTGTCACAGAACGCCCGCCTCCTTGAAACTGAAATATCCGGGGCTTCCTTCCGATGGCGCGCCGATGATGATGTGGTCGAGCAGTTTGATCTGTAACAGTTCGGCGGCTTCGGCCAGACGTCTCGTCAGGCTGTGATCGGTCTGGCTCGGCGACGCGTCGCCGGACGGATGATTGTGCACAACGATGACGGCGTAGGCCGAGTAAGTGATCGCAGGCCGAAAAATTTCACGCGGATGAGCGATGCTCTCGTTCATGCTTCCGGTGGAGACGGATTCCACGCGCATCAAACGGTAACGCGTATCGAGCAAGACAACGCGGAGCGACTCGGTGCGCAACATCCGCAATTCGCGGCCAAGCAATTCATGGATCAATTCCGGGGAATCGAGTTTTTGCTGGAACAATGGTTCCTGTGCAAAACGCTTCCCAAGGTTGAACGCCGCGACGAGCTCCAAAGCTTTGGCCGGACCGATTCCCTTGATTTCTCTGAGTTCCTTAACGGAGCACCGGCTCAACTCTGCGAACGATTTGTATCTATCCAGAAGCTCGCGCGCGACCTCCACTACATTCATTCCACGCCGGCCCGTCCGCAGCAGAATCGCGATCAATTCGGCATTGGTCAGGGAGTCGGGGCCTCGCGCGAGTAATTTTTCCCGCGGGCGCTCATCCTGCGGCATCTCGCGGATTTTAAGCTGCGACATAAATGTGGGAACGGCCTCAGTGCCGTCATGGTGGGTTGCTAAAAGTCGGGACACCAAGGTCCCTCCCACAATTCATCAGACACGAAGTTGATCGAACATGTCGCACAGCGCGTCAGCGAGGGAGAACAACGCACGGGCGTAGGGATTCGACGCGATCCCATCCAGAGTGCCCTGTGCCTGGCGAATCAAATCGCTGCCGGCCGCGATTGATTCGTTTAGTGCTCCGTCGGTCGCGCCATTTTTCAAGAGCTCAATCATTTCTTCGATTTGTTCGTCGAGCACCAGCCGGCAACAGCGTTGCCGTTCGAACTCCGAGGCGGAGCGCAGAAAAATCAAAACCGGCAGAGTAAATTTGCCCTTGCGGAGGTCGGTCCCCAGTGTTTTGCCGGTTGCGCTCTCACTACCGGCAAGATCGAGGCAATCATCGTAAATTTGGTACGCCGTCCCGATTTGCATTCCGAAATTCTTGAACACTTCGATCACGTTGGGATCAGCCTCGCTGATGATGGAAGCCAACTCCGCTGCGGCTGAGAAAAGCGATCCCGTCTTCATTTCAACGATGCGCAAATAATCATCGACTGTTAGAGTGAGATCGAACCGGCGTTGGGTCTGGATCATTTCGCCAGAGCAAACCGTCGCAGCTGTGCGCGCGATCGCGCGGCCGATATCTGCATTTTCGAAATTTGTCGATAACGTCAGCGCATGCGCGAAGAGGCAGTCGCCCAGTAAAACGCTGAGCGAATTCCCCCAGCGCGCGTTTGCGGTTGGCTGCGCGCGACGCCGTTCTGCTTCGTCCATCACGTCGTCATGCACAAGCGAGGCGATGTGGATGAGCTCCACGATGACGGCAAGATCGACATGGTTTGAATTGATCTGGCCGGTGGCGCCGCCTGCCAGAAGAGCCAGAAGCGGGCGAAGGCGTTTGCCGCGACCGCCTACCGCATAGACAACATAGCCTTCCAGCGCCGGGTCAAAAGCTGCCGCCTGTTGCGCGATGCGTGCTTCTACTTCTTCCAGATGCGGCTGAACCAGCCTCGCCACGCGAGCCAGCGGGCTCAGACCCACAGTGCCCGACCCGGCTGAGCGTACAAAGACTTCCACGCCGTCGAGAATAGCGGGGCGGATTGGAGCTTGTCAAAGCAACTTAATGCAAATGCTGCACAAACATTGTAGGGCGTTTGATTCGCTCACTCCCGCGAGCTTCACCCTTCGGGCTTCCCGTCTGTGTCGCTCGCGTCCCCGCGGCTCCGCTCTGCAAAACGCCGAAAATAGGGAGGCGTCTGACACAGACGCCCTACAGTTTCAGCGTTTACGCAACCAGGAATCGGTTCCGTATTTGCGCTGCGCGAGTTCTCGCGCCCGATTCAAAATTTCTTTATTCATTTTCCGCTCACGGCAATTCGCCGACAAAGCCTCGGCAAACCGTTGCGCAAAGCCGTTGCCAAGATCGACGCCTTGAATGCTGCCTTGTTGGACCAATCCGGATCGTGTCCGGCGTTGGGCCGCGCCAGCAACCTTGCGGCCATCAATCATCACGTCTGCGCGTACTGGATTCGCGAAGCAACTGTAGCCGCTGGCGGTGACGGCGGCTCTGTTTGCAAACCCGCTGCCACAGCTGGGGTCAATGCCGCCGGCTACAACTGCGCCCTCGCCGATTCCATTCAATGCATGCGCCAAAGCCCGATGAATCTTTCCGTAGATCGAGATCGATGATTCACCAGAGGCTGCATCGCTGGCCGGAATTACAATCGAATAAGTGAGATCGTCTCCATGAAAGACGATTCCGCCGCCGGTCCAGCGCCGGACTAGATCGCGCTCAAAGGCATAATCAGCGACATCGGCAAGTTTCCCAAAATATCCAAATGAAAGAGCGGGGGAGTGCCATTTATACAAGCGAATCGATGGAACGGTCGCGTGCTCGAGCAGCGCTTCATCGATGGCCATGTTCATCGCCGCCGAATGCGCGGTGTCGTCGTGGTAAACGAGAAGCGCAGCAAATAGCCTTGTTGTCATGTCGAGCGAAGTCGAGACATCTCTGGCTCCTTCAGAAGCATCGAGAGATTTGATTCGCTCGCTCCCCACTCGCTCAGCCTTCGGCTTTCCCGTCCATGTCGCGGCTTCCCACGCCGCTCCATTCTCGACTCCGCTCGGAATGACAGCCATTAGCTGAGTTCTTGTAGAATCTTAGCGACAGCTTCCTGCGGATTTCGGTGCGCAGTGATCGGTCGGCCGATGCCGATGTAATCTGCACCCGCTTCCAGCGCGTCGCGCGGGGTCATGAATCGTTTTTGATCGCCCGGCTCCGCCCAGGTGGGACGGATTCCCTGAACGGCGATTTTGATTTTGTCGCCAAATTCTGCTCGCAGCTTTTTGATTTCATGGGGACTGGCCACGACTCCGTCGATTCCTACTTCGACACCCAATCTGGCGAGCCGCAGGACTTGGTCATCCACTTTGCCGGCGACGCCGATTTCGCGCAGCGTTTGTTCCGTCGCGCTTGTTAAAACCGTCACCCCAAGGAGCAACATGTTGTTTGCCCGAGCCGCAGTCGCCGCGCGCACCATTTCGCTGCCGCCGCTCAAATGAATGGTGAGCATATGCACACCGAGATTGTTTGCGGATTCGACTGCTCTCGCGACCGTGTTCGGGATATCGTGCAGCTTAATGTCGAGCCAAACTTTTGCGCTGGTGGATAAAACCGCGCGCACGATTTCAGGGCCTTCAGCGGTGTAAAGTTGGAGCCCGATTTTGAAAAAGGAAATCTGGTCGCGCAACTGCTTAACGAGTTCGAGCGCTTTTTCTTTTGTCGCGACGTCCAGCGCGACGATGATTTTTTCAGCAGCGTTCGTCATTCCAAAGTCCAAATTGTCATGTCGAGCGGAGTCGAGACATCTCAATATTTCTGAGTATCAGCAAGAGATTCCTCGACTTCGCTCGGAATGACAGAGCAAATTGCAAATGATGCAAGTCCTCGCCCCCGCGAAAATCAATCTTTCGCTGCAAATTCTCAGGCGGCGAAGCGATGGCTTTCATGAAGTTGAAACGTTCATCGCGCCGATTTCACTGTGCGACGAGATCGAAATCGGCAAGAGCGACAGCAGCAAGGAGATTGAATTTCACTGCGACGATTTTTCGGTGCCGACGGGCAATGACAACCTGATTGTCCGCGCAGCGAAGAGTTTCTTTGCCGCGACAAAGTTAAAGTCGGCGGTCTCGATTGATCTGAAAAAGAAGATTCCACACGGAGCGGGTCTGGGTGGGGGAAGCAGCGACGCGGCTGCGACCCTCCTTGCCCTTAACGAAGTATTCGAGACGAAATTGCCGCGGGAAGCCCTGGCGAAAATGGCGGAGACAATTGGATCAGATGTTCCCATTTTTATTTTCCAATCGGCCGCGCTCTGCAAGGGACGCGGCGAACTGGTTACGCCGTTTAAGCTGAAAGACAAACTATCGATCCTGTTATTGAAACCTGCTTTTGTGGTCTCAACAGCATGGGGGTACGCGCGCTGGCAACATTCTCGAGAGATTCCAGGGGTTCGTTATCAAGCGCAGGAATTCGCCGGCCAAACTTTCGTGAACGATCTTGAGCGACCAGTTTTCGAGAAATTTGTTTTTCTCGCGCAGCTGAAAATGTGGTTGCTCAACCAACCGGAAGTAGGCGCGGCGCTGATGTCCGGTTCCGGTTCAACAGTGTTCGCGGTGCTCCGCGAAGATGGAGACGCCAATATGATCGCCAAGCGTGCAAGAGCCGAACTCGATCCGGAGTTGTGGACGTGTGTGGCTCGCACACTGTAGGGGACGACGTTGTCGTCCCAAGGGAAGCTGACAGCTTCCCCTACAAAGTTTCCGGCGAAATTATTCACCGGCGCTGCGCTGCAGCACAGCTCGCGCGTATTCGCGATTCAATTTCGCAATGAAACTGGCGCTGATTTCGGCGGGACAGACCGCTTCGCATTCGTAAGTGTTGGTGCAATTGCCGAAACCTTCAGCGTCCATCACCTGCACCATTTTGAGGACGCGACTTTGGTGTTCGGGGTGTCCCTGCGGCAAGAGCGCGAGATGCGAGACTTTCGCAGAGGTGAAGAGCATGGCGGAACCGTTTGGACACGCCGCTGCGCACGCGCCGCAGCCGATACAGGCTGCCGCTTCCATCGCCAGATCGGCGTCGTGCTTGGGAACGGGAATCGAATTGGCCTCGGGCGCGGAGCCGGCGCGGGCTGAAATAAACCCGCCGGCTTGCACGATGCGATCCAGCGCGCTGCGATCGATCACCAAATCCTTTACGATAGGGAACGATCCTACCCGGAATGGCTCGACTGTAATCGTCGCGCCGTCACGAAACTTGCGCATGTAAAGCTCGCACACCGCGCCTGGATGATCGGGTCCATGTGCTTCGCCGTTAATCGTGAGCGAGCAGGTGCCGCAAATTCCTTCGCGACAATCGGAGTCGAACGCGATCGGTTCCTCACCGCGTCCGAGCAACTTTTCGTTCAGGATATCAAGCATCTCGAGAAACGACGTGTTCGGTGAAATATCGCGCACGTCGTAATCGACGAGTTTGCCTGGCGATTTCCTGTTGGGTTGGCGCCAGATTCTCAGCCGGAAGTTCATAGTTGAGAGTTGATAGTTGATAGTTTCACCGGCCAGCGCGCACGACGTTAAATCAAACCAACGATTTTCGCAGTCCACTCAGCATCCGCCCGATTTCTTCAGCTGCCGAGTAGAGCGCGCGAAAACTTTCTTCGGTTGGAAATCCTTGCCGCCTTCCAATAAACGATTGGGACACAACCTCAAAGACCGAGCCGGTCGCAATCTCGATAAATCGCGCGAAATCGATTTGCGACATACGCGATGTTCCCTCAGCGATGTTTGAGGAAATCGAGACAGCGGCCCGTCGCATTTGGTTGGTAAGGCCAAAGCGTTCGTCAGCGGGAAAATTGCGGGTGTGATTGTAAACAACATCGGCGAAATCGATCGCCTTTTGCCAGACGTCTAATTTTTCGAAGTTAAACATGATCCCAGTGCACATCTATCAACCATCAACTCTCAACTAAAAACTACTTATAGCTTCTTTGCGCTAAATGCACGGTATCGAAGCGCAGCGGCTCGCGATGCAATTTCGGCAGTTGCGCATCGCCTCCGAATTCCCACGCGAACACTGCTGCGTGACGTTCGTCGTCGCGGAGCGCCTCGCCATCGGGTGTTTGATGTTCCTCGCGAAAATGCGCGCCGGCAGATTCGTCACGCTCAAGCGCGTCTCCGCACATCAGCTCGGCGAATTCAAGGAAATCGGCGACGCGGCCGGCGCGTTCCAGGGATTGGTTAAAATCTTCGTCGCTGCCTAGCACGCGCACATCGCTCCAGAATTCTTCTCGCAGCTCAGGAATTTTTTGCAGCGCTTCGCGCAATCCTTTCTCGTGGCGCGACATTCCGCATTTCTCCCAGAGCAGAAGGCCGAGTTCTCGGTGGAATGAATCGAGCGAACGCGTGCCGTTGACCTTCAGGAGCCTCTCGATCCTGGCGCGGACATCTTGCTCTGTTTTCAGAAACTCCGGAGAATCCAGCGAGGGCCGTTTTCCCATTTGGCTGGCGAGATAATTCGGCAGCGTGTTAGGCAAAACAAAGTAACCATCAGCCAAACCTTGCATAAGCGCACTGGCTCCGAGCCGGTTCGCGCCGTGATCGGAAAAATTGGCTTCGCCGATCACAAACAGACCGGGCACATTGCTCATCAGATCGTAATCCACCCAGAGACCGCCCATCGTGTAATGCACCGCCGGATAAATTCGCATCGGCACTTTGTAGGCGTCCTCGCCGGTGATTTTCTCATAGACTTCGAACAAGTTTCCGTAGCGCTCGCGGATTGTTTCTTCGCCCAGTCTTTTGATCGCATCGGCAAAATCGAGATAGACGCCGCGTCCGCCGGGGCCAACGCCGCGGCCTTCGTCGCAAACTTCCTTGGCTGCGCGCGATGAAATATCGCGCGGCGCAAGGTTGCCGTAGCTGGGGTATTTTCGCTCGAGATAATAATCGCGATCTGCCTCGGGAATTTCGCCCGGTGCTTTTTCGCGATCTTCCTTGCGTTTGGGGACCCAGACGCGTCCGTCGTTCCGCAGCGACTCGGACATCAGCGTGAGTTTGGATTGATGTTCGCCGCTGACCGGAATGCAGGTGGGATGAATTTGGGTGAAGGATGGATTGGCAAAAAGCGCGCCTCTTTTGTAAGCACGATAAGTGGCTGTGACATTGCAGCCGCGCGCATTCGTCGAGAGATAAAACACGTTTCCATATCCGCCGGTGGCAAGTACGACCGCGTCGGCCGCGTGTCTGTCGATGGTTCCCGAGCGCAGGCTGCGCGTGATGATTCCTTTGGCTTGTCCCTCCACAATCACCAGATCGAGCATCTCCATCTGTGGGAACATCCGCACTGTGCCGGTAGCGATTTGGCGGCAGAGCGCCTGATAACAACCCAACAAAAGTTGCTGGCCAGTTTGGCCGCGCGCGTAAAACGTCCGGGACACCTGCGCGCCACCGAAGGAACGATTCGCCAGATAGCCGCTGTATTCACGCGCAAATGGCACGCCTTGCGCCACGCATTGATCGATGATGATGTTGGCGATTTCAGCAAGCCGATAAACGTTCGCTTCGCGGGAACGAAAGTCGCCGCCCTTGATCGTGTCGTGGAACAACCGGTAAACGCTGTCCCCGTCGTTCTGATAATTCTTCGCCGCATTGATGCCGCCCTGCGCTGCAATCGAATGCGCGCGTCTCGGCGAATCTTGGAAACAAAAGCATTTCACTCGATATCCCAGTTCACCCAGAGTAGCCGCAGCCGACCCACCGGCCAGACCGCTGCCCACCACAATGATCTCAAGTTGTCGCCGGTTGTTTGGACTCACCAATCGCAAATGGTCTCGATGACTACGCCACTTTTGAGCGAGCGGCCCTGGTGGAATGTTTGGATCGAGCGTTCCAATCATAATTGTTGTGCCGGCTTGATGAGTCCCAGCAGGATGGCCACGGGAATGGAAGTGTAGCCGGCAAAGAGTAGCCACGCGAAAATTCGCCCGGCGACGGCGAGACGAGGCGTCAGTTTCTTGTCGTTCAATCCCAGCGATTGAAAAAAGCTCGACGAACCGTGACTCAAGTGGAGTGCGAGCAAGAACAGCCCAAGCACGTAAAAACCGGACACGAAATAGTTTTGGAACCCGTAAACCATCATCGAATAGACGTCGTAATGACCGAGAGGATCAGCCTTTAACAACCCAAAGCGGCGATCCGTCACTCGGACGGTGAAATGCGCAAGATGATAAATGACAAACGCCAGCACAATCAGACCGCTCATCACCATGTGACGCGATGCGAACGTGGCCTTCACGTATCTTCTTTCGATGTATTGCTCGGGCCGGGCACGGCGATTCTCAATCGCGAGCAAGATCGTGAAGTAAATGTGAAGAACAACCGTGATGAAGAGAAAACCTCGAATCAGCCAAAGAAGCGGACCCAGATCGCGCAGATGTTGCGAGTAGCCGTTGATCCAGTCCGGTCCAATAAAAACCTGCAAATTCCCCAGCAAATGTCCGATCACAAAAAGAATCAAAATGATGCCGGTGATGGCGACGATGATTTTTTTTCCGATCGAGGATCGATAAAGAGCCGATAAAATATTCACGGTGTGAAGCTGCGCCGGCCGAGCAGCGCGCGCCTCAGATTATGAACGCTGCTTGGAGCGTCAAGCATAGCGCACGCGCCGCGTCGTTGGCTTGGGCGGCGTGCTGGCGGACAGACCTTCCCCGATCAAAGTAATCTTTCGCTTCGCCGTGGTTAAGCATATAATGGGCGGCCTCATGGCGAACAGAGAACAATCGCAGACAATTTCTCAGGAAATGCTTGCGTTTGAAGAGGAGCATTCAACACGCGTCGACGAGTCCGACGTCACGGTTGGGCGCAGAGTTGGTTTTTGGTCGCATTTTTTTAGCCACGAATGGGCGTCTGCGGCGCTGTATCTCCTTCTCGATGTAGTGACCTGGCTCGCGATCTACCGACTGGTAGGTTGGTTTCGATACGATGCGTTTTACGCCACGCCGTTTCAATTCTTCATCGTCAATCTAATTCAGCTCGGGGTGATTGTGGCGGCGCTTTACTTCATCGGCGGTTACGATCGCACCGTGGAGAAGCTTACTCTCGGGTACGCGGCTGAACACATTCTTGCCGTCATCGCAGCGGGCGTGGTCAGCGCGATGCTGATTTATTCTGCGGCCACATTCGACCAGACGATGAAGCCGAGCCGCGGCGTGCTGCTCCTGAGCTTTGCAATTTTCCTCCCGGTATCGCTGGCTTACCGTC
>WNFR01014134.1_pt1 | contig 10079 bp, 8 predicted proteins | sample 5400221 | NCBI WGS metagenome assembly WNFR01 (sample SAMN13153357, study PRJNA577476) | soil metagenome | isolation source: 40 cm soil under Madrone tree | place: USA:California | collected 2016-06-14 | reverse complement strand
GCCGCCATGATGCCTTTCAGCGTCGCGTAGCGCACTTTGTTGATGCCGGACTGAATCGTAAGCACAGCAGGAAGCGGAAGTTCAACCCATTGAAACCATCCCGCTTCAAGCTCGCGCTTCACGCGCAAGTGATTGCTCTCAACTCCGATTTGCATGATGAGCGTCGCGTGTGGCAGGCCCAGGCGGTCCGCCAGCAGGACTCCCGTCTGTCCAAACCCATGATCGTCACTCTGCAATCCGGTCAGCACCAGGTCCGGTTTCTCACGTTCGATCGCCGCAGCCAACGATTTCGCCGCACCCAGTGGGTCGAGCGTGTGCGCCTTGTCGTCCGCGATGTGCACGCCGCGGTCGGCACCCTTGGCCAGCGCTTCCTTGATCGTCTGCTTCACACGCTCCGGCCCCATCGATACCGCGATCACTTCGCCGGTATGCTTTTCCTTCAGGCGCAGAGCTTCCTCGAGAGCGAAACTGTCCGGCTCATTCATTTCAAATCCGATGTCAGTTTCGCGAATCCAGGTTCCGTCGGCAATGACCAGAGGAGCATCTTTGGCGGGCACTTGCTTGATGCAGACGACGATCTTCATGCTTACCTCATGATTATCGAGCGCGAACTAATCCGAGTAGCACAGGCTTCAGCCTGTGTGATTTTGACTTTTGACTATCACAACAGCACGCGGGCTGAAGCCTGTGCTACTCGACCCAGCGTTTGAACAGCAGGGCGGCGTTGGTTCCACCGAAGCCAAACGAATTCGACAGCGCATATTCGACGTCGGCTTTGCGCATGTGATTCGGCACATAGTCGAGATCGCATTCGGGGTCCGGCATCTCCTGATTGATGGTGGGCGGCAAAGCCTGATCGCGCAGCGCAAGAACGCTGATGCCGGCTTCGAGTCCGCCGGCGCCGCCGAGAAGATGACCGGTCATGGATTTGGTCGAACTGACGGCCACCTTTTTTACGTATTCGCCGAACACGCGTTTCATAGCCCGGGTTTCAATCGCATCGCCAAGAGGCGTCGATGTGCCGTGCGCGTTAATGTATCCAATTTGCTGCGGTTCGATTTGCGCGTCGCGAATCGTGGCGCGCATCACGCGATAGGCGCCATCGCCATCTTCCGCAGGCGCCGTGATGTGATGCGCGTCGCCCGACATTCCGTACCCCGACACTTCAGCCAGAATTTTTGCGCCGCGCCGCTCCGCGTATTCCAGCGATTCAAGCACCAGAATTCCCGATCCCTCGCCGATGACGAAACCATCGCGCTCCGCGTCAAACGGGCGGCTGGCGCGTTCCGGTTCACTATTGCGCGTCGAGAGCGCCTTCATCGCCGCAAACCCGCCCACTCCCATCGGCGTGATGGACGCTTCCGCGCCGCCGCAGATCATCACTTCCGCGTATCCATGCTTGATCAGACGAAGCGAATCTCCCACCGCATGCGCCGACGCCGAGCATGCCGTCGCCGTCGCCGAATTCGGCCCTTTCGCTCCATAGCGGATGGAAATATGTCCGGAAGCAAGATTTACGATCGCGGCGGGGATGAAGAAAGCCGATATGCGGCCTGGACCGCCCTGCAGCAGCTTGGTGTGCTCGCGCTCGATGACGTCGAATCCCCCAATGCCGCTGGCCACGTAGACGCCGGTCATTTCCGCAATATCAGGAGTAATCTTCAGATCCGCCATGCGCACGGCGAAGTCGGTCGCCGCCAGCGCGATCTGAATGAATCGCCCCATTTTTTTGAGTTCTTTTTTCTCGACCCAGTGGAGAGGTTCGAAGTCGCGGACTTCGCCGGCAATTGTGCAATCAAATGCCGTGGTATCAAAGTGAGTGATGGCGCGAATGCCGCTCTTCCCCGCCAGGAGGTTCTTCCAGACTTCCTCGGTGCCGATCCCCAGACCGCAGACTAATCCGACACCCGTTACTACAACCCGACGGCTCACGGCAGAAATTCTCCTGATGACACTCCAGCGGCTGGCAATTTACTTCTTGGCGCCGTGTTTTTGGATGTAGTCGACAGCGTCTTTTACGGTGGCAATTTTCTCGGCGTCCTCGTCAGGAATCTCGATTCCAAAGGCCTCTTCAAACGCCATCACAAGTTCGACCGTATCCAGGGAATCAGCGCCCAGATCGTCCACGAACGAAGCGGTGGGCGTCACCTCGCCTTCATCCACTCCCAATTGCTCGACAATAATCTGTTTTACGCGTTCTTCGACACTGGCCATTCTGTTTTGCCTCCGCTATGCGCTGTGCGCTTGTTCGTGTGACGTTTCACTCTTCGTCGTGTACTGAAATTTAGGTCCCGCATATTCTATGTATGCTCTTGCGATAGGTCAACCTTACTCTCAATCTTGTGCGCCATAAGCGACGCCCATGACGCAAAAGACGAATCGCATCTACGAGTTTAACCCATGCGCAAGCCGCCGTTGACGTCCAGGACGGTACCCGTTATGTATCCTGCCTCTTCGCTCGCCAGGAACACGATCGCGGCGGCAACTTCCGCGTCCGTTCCCATGCGCCCGAGCGGTATTCGTGCCAGCAATCCGTCCTTCGCTTCCTGCGGCAACGGATCCGTCATCGGAGAAACTATGAATCCCGGGGCAACCGCATTCACCGTTATGTTTCGCGAAGCGATTTCCAGCGCCAGGGAGCGAGTCAATCCGATCAATCCCGCCTTGGCAGCGACGTAATTCACTTGTCCTGGATTCCCCGTCTCCGCCACCACTGAAGTGACATTGATGATCCGGCCATATCGCGCGCGCATCATCACGGACAATGCCTGTTGCGCGCACAAGTGCGCTCCGGTCAGATTCGTACGCAGCACGGCATCCCAATCGTCGGCCTTCATTCGCACAGCCAAAGCGTCGCGCGTGATGGCCGCGTTGTTCACCAGAATATCCAGTTTCCCGAATTTTTCGGTTGTCTGGCGAAATCCTGCTTTGATCTGCTCCGCGTCGGCCACATCCATCGCCACGGCAATGGCCTCGCCACCGGCAGCTGCAATTTCCGCAACGACTCCAGCCAATTTTTCGGTATTTCTGGCCGCAGCCGCAACGCGCGCGCCTGCTTGCGCCAGTGCAAGCGCCGTGGCGCGCCCGATTCCCTGTGACGCGCCGGTCACCAGCGCGACTCTGTCTTTCAAACTGAACATGGAGTGTTTTCAGTAGCACAGGCTTTCAGCCTGTGTGATTTTGATGTTTGACGATTACGACAGAACACAGGCTGAAGCCTGTGCTACTTCACACTTCCGCAGCTTCAGTTTGCGCTTGCGCCAATCTCTCCAACGTCGATTGTAGCGACTTTTCGTCCTCGACGTTAAACACGTGAACCGAACGATCAATTTGCCGCAACAATCCGGTCAGAACTCGCCCCGGGCCCACTTCAACAAACGTGTTCACACCTTCTTCAACCATCGCGCGCACCGATTCTTCCCAGCGAACAGGTAAGGTCACCTGGCGAATCAATGATTCGCGCGCCTCGTCACCGCTGGTGGTGATCTCCGCGTCCACATTGGTAACCAGCGGAATGCGTAAGGGATGAAACGTCGTGGCGCGCAGGTCAATCTCCAGCCGCTGCTGCGCGGGAAGCATCAGTGCACTGTGGAACGGCGCGGAAACCGTGAGCATCACAGCACGCTTGGCGCCTCCGGCCGACGCCATCTCTACCGCGCGCTTTACCGCAGCCGCGTGCCCGGAAATTACGGTCTGTTCGGGGGAATTCAGGTTCGCCGGCGAGACCACCTGGCCGTCGGCCGCCTTGCGGCAAATGTCCGCAACTTGTGCCGGCGCCAGTCCCATGATGGCAGCCATCGCGCCTACCCCCTCGGGGACCGCCGACTGCATATATTCTCCACGGTGCCGCAGCAATCGCACCGCATCCGCGAAATCTAGTCCGCCCGCGGCCACGATCGCGGAGTATTCGCCCAAGCTGTGCCCGGCCACAAAATCAGGGCGCACGCCTTTTTCTTCAAGCACACGGCACGCGGCCACTGACACCGTCAAGATCGCCGGCTGAGTATTCGCCGTCAGCTTCAGGGCTTCTTCACTGCCGGAGAAACATAGCTCCGACACGGAAAATCCAAGAGCCTGATCGGCCTCGGCAAACACACTTCGGGCTGCCGGAAATTTATCGGCCAGTTCTTTGCCCATACCCGGGTACTGAGAAGCCTGTCCCGGAAACAAAAATGCTAATTTTCCCATTGAGAAGGACCGCCGTTTCGTTGCTTAGGCCTCCACGGCGACTGGAAGCATGGAAAGCTCTTGTTCGATTCTCTCGTTGACCCCGCCACGCACTAATTCAGTCGCAACTCGGATGGCATTCTTGATCGCATGGGCATTCGAACTGCCGTGCCCGATGACAGTGACGCCTCGTACACCAAGCAGGGGCGCGCCACCGTACTCCGAGTAATCAATCTTTTTTCGAAAATTCCTGTAAGCTTTCTTCGACAGCACGTACCCTACTTGCGAACTCAGTGTGCTCTGCAAAGCATCCTTAAGCAACCCTACAATGTGCTGCGCGACGCCTTCGCTGATTTTTAACGCCACGTTCCCGATGAACCCGTCGCAAACGATCACATCCACGGCGCCACCGAAGATTTCCCGCCCTTCGACATTGCCCACAAAATTCAGCGTCGATTGTTTCAGACGGATATGCGCTTCGCGCGTCAGTTCGTTGCCTTTCATTTCTTCTTCGCCAATCGAAAGAAGAGCCACTTTCGGCCGCCGCGTTCCAAAGATTGCCCGGTAGTAAATTTCTCCCATCACCGCAAATTGCACCAGATGCGCCGGCTTTGAATCCACATTCGCGCCGACGTCCAGCATCACGGACGTCCCGCCATCTGCTGTGGGAAACGGAGCCGCCAGTGCCGCACGGTCCACCGACGAAAGCGTCCCCAAGCCAAAACGCGCGACAGCCATCACCGCGCCCGTGTTTCCCGCGCTGATGAAGCCATCGGCAAGGCCGCCACGCACCAGCTTTGCCGCCACGTGCGCGGAGCTGTCCTTCTTCTTCCGGAAAGCCTGCGACGGCGAGTCATGCATGGTGATGACTTCGCTGGCAGGCACGATTTCAATCGGCAGCCCGCGATGGGCATGCTTGGCGAGTTCGCGCTTCAACTCCGGCGCGAGCCCCACCAGCAGGATGCGCACGCCAAATTCGCGCGCTGCCACGACCGCACCCTCAACTTCGGGACGCGGCGCATGGTCTCCTCCCATTGCATCCACAGCGATAGTGATCATCAAGTGCTCCGGCGGAAATTACGTGTAGGCACCGTGAACTTGGGGCCTCAGGCCCCCGTGTCCACAACTTCCCGGCCTTTATAATAGCCGCAATGCGGGCATACCTGATGAGGCTGCTTCATTTCATGACAGTTGGGGCACTTGGCAAGCGCCGGAGCGGTCAGAAAGTCGTGCGCGCGCCGCTTATTTTTTCGCGCGTGTGAATGGCGTCGTTTTGGGTTGGGCATACAACTCCTTCTATGGGCCCCAGGCCGAATGGGGCATTCTATGGCCTTTTTGCCTTGATTTCTATTGCTTTTTGAACCAGTCCTGCTTCAGGCGAGCCAGGGGCGCCGTGCGCGGGTCCGTCACGTGGGCTTCACAGCGGCATTCCTCGTTGTTCAGGTTTACCCCGCACTGCGGGCAAAGACCCCGGCAATCGCTGCGGCAGATCGCCTTCATCGGCAGCGCCAGGAGAACCTGTTCGGCCAGTACGTCAGCCAGAAAGAGTCCTTCACCCTCGAAAAAGGCGATTTCGGTGTCATCCAGCTTGAGGCGTTCTTCCTCTTCCTTGGTCATCGAGGACAATGGCCGGTAAAACAGGTCAAAGTCGCGTGCTACATCCTCATTTACAGGCTCAAGGCACCGCGCACAGGTCATCTCTAACCTGGTGTGCAGCTCTCCAGTGATGCGGATTTGGCCTTCGAGCAGCTCGGCCGTTGCGCGCACCTCGAGAGGCTCTACCTGCCGAAAATCGCCGGTGTGGTAGTCGACCGTCCCCGGCGCATAGCTTTTCCGGATACGGACTTTTCGGACTGCCAGCTCTTTAACGTCCAGGAACATTCGCTTTTTCGCCTTGTGGCCAGGAGCCCTGACTCTCCCAGTGAAATCTATTATATGTCCCGCCCCCATGAAGTCAAGGAAGCCTCCCAAAGGTTTCACTGCCCCTGATTCGAAACAGATACGACGCTTCCAGAGCGAAATTCGCAGGCCAGTTACACCTGCTGGCGGCAAAATTAAGCAGCATCCTTCGGTTTGCGGAGCTGATTTATCGGACGTAGTTAGCGGACCCGGTTAGCGGACGACTGATGCGGAACTCGCTCCCAGCAGATATTGATGCTGGCGCAGAAGAAAGTGATCGGTCATTCCGGCGATGTAATCGCAAACGACTCGGTGGCGAGGCCCGTGCTGCGCCTGTTCGGAATATGATTTCGGCATGGCTTCCGGATGATCGAGATAAAACTCGAACAGTTGTCCCAGGGCTTCCACGGACCTCTCGCGGTCGATTACGATGGCGGCCTGGTTATAAAGCTGTTCGAGCAGAAATTTCTTGAGCGCGGCGTTTTGCCTGGCCACCTGCGGACTGAATCCCGCCAGGCGCTGGGACTGATGCCGTACATCTTCGACGCTCTTCGCACCTGAAGCTGCCGCCACCGAGCGGGTATTCTCGATCAGGTCGGTCGCCAGGCCGTCGAGCATGGTCTTCATCGCTTCGTTGAATTTAAGCTTTTCGAGGCCTTGCGGATGGCTGCGGTCCACTGCTCCATACAGTTCGGCGAACCATGGCACACTGGAACGAATCATGTCTACGTCCAAAATCTTAGCTTCGTAACCGTCATCCAGATCGGCGGTGTTGTAGGCGATTTCATCGACGAAATCGATCAGTTGCGCTTCGAGCGGCGGCCGTTCGTCAAGCCGGTACTCCGACAGTTCAGGAAACTGTTGTGGATCGTAGTCGCGCGAATGCTTGACGATTCCTTCGCGCACCTCGAAGGTCAGATTAAGCCCGGCGAAATCCAGGTAGCGTTGCTCAAATTGTTCGACGATGTGAAGCGCATGCAGGTTGTGATCGAACCGGTCACCGTGCGGACGCATTAATTCATCAAGCTTGCGTTCTCCCGCGTGCCCGAATGGCGGGTGCCCAATGTCATGCACCAAAGCCAGCGCCTCGGCAAGATCGGTGTCAAGGCCGAGCGCTCCCGCAACAACGCGCGCGATCTGGGCCACCTCCAGCGTATGCGTGAGGCGATTGCGAAAATGATCGGAATAACGCGTGGTGAAAACCTGCGTCTTTGCCTCGAGACGCCGAAAAGCTCGCGAGTAAATGACGCGGTCGCGGTCCCGCGCATAAATGTTCCGGTAGGGATGCGGCGCTTCAGGATAACGCCGCCCCGCTGACTTGGTCGCATCCATCGCATAGGAAACCAGTGCCATGGTCCGATTCTATGCCACCCCAGCCGCAACGCAAAACATTGGCGCGGATGTAGCGTCGGCCTTCAGGCCGACACTGGGACCGGACTGACTTGCGCTGCATTGGTCAAATTTGCTTTTCAAATTTATTTATCGGGGCATCAGCTGCTGGATCAGCTCAGGGGAATTGATTCTCCAATCGTCTGCGAGTATGTATGCCTTTCGCAAAGCTAGCTCCGTGCGGTAGTCGAGGTCAATCGGAAGATCATTCAGCTCGAGCTCCACCTCGGACAAGACTTTTTGCGGAATCTTCAGCCATCGTCTGAGCTTGCCACTTATAAACGATGCTGCACCCCACGCCAGAAAAATCTGATATGTTCCCAGTTGTCCACGCACTTCCAACCACACCTTTACAACCTTGCAGCGATGCGGGTGTGTGGGAGTACGCGGGAGAGGATATCTACCCTGAGGGCGATAATGGCGGTGATCTCAGTGATGTCGAATTCCTTGACGATTACCCCAATCCCGCGATCTCCTTGGTCGGACCAAGTTTCATCTTCGCCGACGGCACAGACGCTGGTGAAGAGATCGATGTCACGCATAATTTCGGAATACACGAGCGCGGGAACCTCATCCACCGCAATTTCGCGGTGCTCGCGATAGAAACGAATTTGGTCGGATCCAACAAAGAGGTTAATTCCCGTACCCGATGCTTCGCCAAGCGCAGAATCGAGAAGTGATGGATTACGATCTGATGGCAGGTCGACGTAAAACTCAGCATGGATTTTCCATGTATCAAGCCTCTTGGTCGGCACATTCGATCCATCAAAATGTGCTCCCATGAGCCGGTATTCCCACTCCCGCTCTCTGCAAAGGCTCGCAAATTGGTGCTGCCGCATGAGAATTCCTGCAAAACGGTTTGAGTAAAGTCGTGTCTCCCGCTCGCCATCGGTAACCTCGTAAAATTCACGAAAGGCCTGTCGGAACGGTTGACGGATCCCATTCTTGAACACTTGATCTCGCCAGCGCTCAATCTCCAGAGGCTCCGTTGAAAGCGGATGCCAAAGCCTGACCTTATCAAAACCAGAAACGTCGACTGGTTCTCCCATTGAGTTGTGCATCTGGCCGTTTATCCACAGGGCTGCCTGCTCCGATCCCTGTGCGTTGCGAAAAACCCAGATCAGTCTGCGGCCAAGAAATCCGAGAACAGGATGTTCAACGAAATTTTGCCGCCAATGATTGAATCCCATCTCGCGAGTGATCAAAAGGGACGCTTCCAATCGAATTTTCTGAGAGCGATATATTTGTTCCAGCTCTTTGGCAACGCTGGCAATCGCACGGACTTCAGATGGAAAGGCTTTCTTAATACTCGCGGGAACAGTTTTGACTATCTTTCCGTCGGCACTCCGCCAAACCACGGCGACCCGGCCATCTTCAAGCAGCTGAATGGAGGCCTGCGCATCGCCAACATTGGTCCGAACCTCTCCAAGCTGGTCCAGTCCGTATCCCTCCACTGCGTAGTCCTCGAGTTCGTGGACGGTCAGGCCGCTTTTGCTGGCCGCCAACGTGAGAGATTTGTCGATCAGTCTTCGTGTTGTCGAATACTTTATCTTCGCCCGCATTCTTGTCAGCTGCGCGACGGCGTCCCGCGAAGCCATCGCCCCTAGCGCCTGCACACAGGCCAGGCCGACTTTTTGAGACACAGCACCGAGCATAGGTATTTTGCGCAGGCAGGCGATGCCGAAGTCCCCAATCGCCATGGCAACTTCATGTTCCACCGTAGAGGCCAAGCACCAGACAATTCCTTTTTGATATTGGGAATCTTCAATGGGAGAGCGAGCTTCGGATGGCTGTCCAGGTGTCGGTCCAAGCGCGAGCCACCGGAGAAGAGACGCGATAACGTCGGACTTCCCCAGTGCGTTGACCAACTCTTCGACCTTTTTTCTCCATTTCGCAGTCGGAGTAGGCTGCTGCAGTGACTTGCAATGCTCCAAAAGTGTTTCCCATCCAGAACGTGTGATTGGTTCTTTGGTCTTGATTTCGTCAAACACAATTTGCGACCAGGGGCCACGCCCTGGGTCCAGCTGCTTCTCGCCTTCTATGTGAATCAATTCGGCGATACGATCGCGGGTCTCGCTTGCCCCGGGTTCAAGTTTTCCATTCGGGCTTGGCGCAAGCTGTAGATGAATCTTGCGTAATTCAGTCCTGATTTCATCCGTAATCTGTTCCCTGGTCAGTCGTGAGAGAAGAAGATCAAAAGGAAAATAGATCCGGGACATTGAATAATCCCGCGCATACTGGCTGATAAGTTGGAGAAGAAGGTCGGAAGGCAAATGCTGTGACTGAGCCTGCAATGCCAATCCGATTGCATCAGTGATGGTGCTACAAAGCCTGAAGTCGCCCCTCATATCACCATTCATCTTCAGCCATTCATAGGAGCGCTTGAGGAATGCTAATTGAACCGCAGGCTCAGCTTCTCGCAATATCGTAAGTGCGGGATTTCCGATTTGCCATTCGCTGATCTTCCGAGTCAGCTCTTCGACACTATTCCCCGAGTACGGGCGATCGCCGCTGGTTGAGCACATCAAGTCGTAAATGGCGAGCGCTTGTGTATCTGGCTCGATCATTGAAGTTTGGTGATTTTATACATATACCGAGATAAGCATCACGAGTCCAGCATGATT
>WNFR01034427.1_pt1 | contig 10080 bp, 5 predicted proteins | sample 5400221 | NCBI WGS metagenome assembly WNFR01 (sample SAMN13153357, study PRJNA577476) | soil metagenome | isolation source: 40 cm soil under Madrone tree | place: USA:California | collected 2016-06-14 | reverse complement strand
GTTTTACCAGTAGAACTTGAGAGCCAATTGGACCTGCCGAGCCGTCCCCCGCGTGGCATTGATCTGCGCGAAGGTCTTCGGGGAATTCACAAAGTCCAGAGTCTTAAAAGAGTTGGCAAAGTTCGGATGGTTCAGGAAATTGAAGAACTCGCCACGAAACTCCAGATTGGTTGTTTCTGATGTTCGAAATCTCTTGAACAATGAGAAATCAAGATTAGTGAACCCGGGGCCGTGGACTTGTGTCGGCGGCCCCCCAAGCGGTGAATAATCCGTTTGGCCGATTGTCGTAACCACTGGGGGATTGGCAAATGCCGCCGGATTCAGAAACTGCGTTGTGCCGTGCGGGCCAGTATGCGCATACAGCTTCTGCCCCTTAACGACGTTGGCGTAACAACCCTGAGCCGCATCGGTTTTGACAGGGCAGAAGGGGCTAAAGGGGGAGGCGTCATAGGAGACGCTAAAGGGGAAACCGTCCTGGAGAGTGAAGATCGCTTGTGTGCTCCATCCTCCGATGATCTGGTTCACAATCCCCGGAACATTCCCGGCCACCTTGTGGCCCTTACCAATTGGAAGCTGCCAGACGCCGCTCGCATGAAACGTATTGGGAACGTCATTGCCACAGTACTTGTAGTCACCCTTAATTCCAAATCCGGGCAGCAGCGGCGCACGTTGAAGATCGCCTTCTCCGATTCCCAAGGCATTGCGGTTGTCGGTCTTGCACTCCGATCGAGTGTAGTTCACAAGCATGTTCAGGCCGTCGCTGAATACATGTTCGTAGGCCACTTGCGCAGCGTGGTAGTAAGCGTCGCCGTTCTCGGTCATGAAGTCCATGTTTGGAGAGAAGTGAGGATAGGCGATGAACGGTTTGTAGTCGGCAATAGTAGGAGGTAGGAGTTCGGCCGGCTGGTTTAACTTGCTGGTGTTCAACATGTGCCGTGTACCGTTCCCGACATAAGAGACCGTCACGCTTTGAGTTGGGGTAAGTGCGTATTGCACTGATCCATTCCATTGCTGGGTATAGGGAGTTTTCGTGTCCCGCTGAAACGCTGTTCCCAGGCTGCTGGCAACAAAGTTGGGACTGTTCGGGTCAGGCGTGAATGACAAGAGGCCTCGTTCCAGAGTAGCCGTATTTCCGTCCGCATAGACGATGGGCCCGGTCCTCCCGGTGGTGTCGCCGATCGAAAGGTTGACGGCAAACGGATAGTTGAACCCAGGGTCTGGAGATCCGCCCAGGTTCTCAAACCCGCCGTAGAAAATTCCGTATCCCGCGCGAACCACCAGCTTGGGTGTGAACTGGTAAGCTAGCCCGACACGCGGCGCAAAATCTGCAAGAGGTGTATTGCTTACACTGCCGCCGCCGACGTAGCGAAGGGCGATCCCATCCTGAGCAAGAAGGGATGTAAACGATGGGGAAAGAGGAACGTTTTTTTGCTTATCGAGAATCAAATATTCTGAGCCACTCCCGTTGGAACCGGGAACTAACGTGGCTTGCTTGCCATCTTCCTCCTGAAGTTGGCCAAAGATTTCCCAGCGCAGGCCAAGGTTAACGGTAAGTTTCGAGGTCACCTTCCAGTCGTCCTGAAAATAAGCCCCAAAATATTTGCGCCGGTCTGCGGGCTCAACGATGTTGGACGAAAATACTGAGTTCGGTCCGCCGACGTTGTTCACACCATTGGGCACGGTGGAGGCGATAGGGGTCAGCAAAAAGTCCGCAGTTGCCACGCCGGGAGTGACATTCGGAATGCCGGTATAGCCTCCAAAGCTAAAGCCACCCCGCGACCAGGCCGGATCCAGCCAGGGAAATTTCAGCGATTGATATTCGAATCCGCCTTTGAAACTGTGCGCTCCGTGTGTCTTAGTGAGGTTTTCTGAGAATTGAATAGTGTCGCTTTGACGGCGATTCGGGCTGGCAAATCCATTCGGTCCCAGCGAGCTGAGTCCGCTGATGCTCAGAGTAGGGAGACCGCCATTCCCGGGAGTGTCGGGAATGCCCTGAATCCCGAATTTTGCCGGAATCCCTTGTTGATTGGCGATCGCCGAATCAAACGTGGTCCGCAGCCTGCTGTAGCCGAAGCGGAACTCGTTTAGCAGGGTTGCCGAGAACGAATGGACTTCGCTGACTACAAGGTTCCACGATCTGTCCTTGGTCGCACCCTGGCCGAAACTGACGTTGTCGGCCTCACCGGTAAAGTCAGCGGGGATATTCGCATCGCGTTTGGAATAACTGACGCGTCCGAAAACCTGGTCGTGCACCGAAAAATTGTTGTCCACTCGTATGTCAAAGTGCTGACTATCGTCCGGCAGGCTGCGATTAACGGCATAGTTGTTCGAGAGCCCGCCCTGTGTCGGAGCGGGGAAAAGATCGAGTAGTTTAACGGCGTTGGGATCAAGCCGATTCGCGGGAATCTGATTGAGAAACGATTGCAGTGTGGTGAAGTCGGTAATGCCGGCGATGCTTCCATTGGTATAGAACGGATCGCGCACAAAACCGGTGCTTGTTGCGAGGAGCCCGGTTATCGGATCTACCTGTCCCGCAGTTACCGGCCGGGTGGTGGCGGGATCCAGAATGGCTGCGCTGGGAATGGTCCTATTCAGAGCGTCTTTTGCGCTGCCGGTCACTTCCGTGAACACGTCGCGGAAATCGGTATAGCCACTGGCCCTCTGCGCGGCTGTCGGAACGCTTGGATTCTTCAGTGTGCTTTGGCGAATGCGCCCGACTTCATAGTCGCCAAAGATAAACATCTTGTTCTTGATGATCGGACCACCAGCCGAAAAACCAAATTGGTTGCGTTGCAGCTGTGGTCTCTTCACCGTGGCAGGATCCACAAAGTATGCATCAATCGCGTCCAGTCTATCGTTGCGCAAAAATTCCCACGCGCTTCCATGGAACTGGTTGGTACCCGATTTGATGGTTGCATTGACCACTGCTCCACCGGCCCTTCCGAATTCCGCGCTGAAGTTACTGGTCTGGACCTTGAATTCCTGGATGGCATCCGGGGGAGGAAGACTTACATAAGCCGCACCATTCAAAAAATCCACTGTGTCATTGTTGTTATCAATTCCATCGAGAATGTAACTGTTGTGAACGCTGCTCAATCCGTTAGCCACGAAGCTGCCAGTCTTGTCGAGGCCGCGGGTCGCACTGAGCCCCGTAACGCCTGGACCTAATTGCGCCAGGAAAGTGTAATTCCGTCCATTCAAGGGAAGATCGTTGATTTGGGCACGGCTAGCGAGGGTGCCGACCGAGGCGTCTTGCGTCTGCAAAAGAGAGATCGCAGCGGTGACGAAAACTTCTTCTTTTACTGAACCGGGTTCGAGATTGAAATCTGCCTTGAGTTGCTGCTGAACATCCACTTTGATTCCACGCTGCGCTGCTTTGCGAAAGCCGGCTGCTTCCACGACCAGCGTGTAGGAGCCGATTTTGATAGGAGTGAAAGAGTAATTGCCATCGCTGGCAGTGATCGCTTCGATGGACAGGCCGCTGCCTTCGTTGGTAAGAGTTACTTTCGCGCCTGAAACGAGTAAGCAATAACATCCCAACACAAATTCCAAAACGTACGGATATTTTCTGCTTCAAGGCAGTTCCCCCTCTGGTCACGCGGCCAGCATCGTGTCGCAACAGCGCGATGAAGTGAACGATTCCCCACCCTGCTATTCACGGAACTTTCTGTGCCGAGCCCGGTGAAAGCCGTTACGTGCAGGTGCACGTTTTCCGTGCGCGTGCACGTTACTGCTACTCCTTCGCCCTTGTCAAGAGAAAAAATCACATAGGAATGCGACTCGCAATCCGTGACAAGATTTCCTCGAACCTTTTGAGGTTGTGAAATTCCTTTCCTGCGTTTAAGGTGATTTTTACAAACCGACGCCTTTCCGTTCTGGAATAACGAGGAGAGCAATTCTCTGTCTGACCGTAAATCAAAACCGGACTCCAATCAGATTGGAGTTCAGGAAATCGCCGATTCTTTAGGCATCTCTCGTGGCACTGTTGATCGGGCGTTGCACAATCGCTCCGGAGTCAGCGTCGCTACCAAACGCAAAGTCCTTCGTGCCGCTGAAAAGCTGGGGTATCGGCCCAATCTTGCGGCGCGGTTTCTTTCTTCGTCAAAGCGGATTACCATCGGCGTCGTTATCCCGCGCGAGGTAGCGTATTTCTACGACGAAGTGCGGGAAGGTATTTTCGAAGCGGCGACTGTTTTCGAGCCGCTTGGCATCAAGATTATCCACCGGCCATATGATCGTTTCGGCCCACACGAGATCAAAGCCTTGCGCGATGTTTTGCAAGAGGACATCAGTGGCCTGATTATTTCCCCTGCCTATCCCAACAAACTCTTGACACACATTGACGAAGCCGCACGCCGCAATATTCCGGTTGTATGCGTGGCCACGGACGCCCCGGGAACGAAACGGCTCACTTCGATCTCCGTGAATCCACTGGTGAGTGGGGCGTTGGCTGGGGAATTAATGGGATACTTTCTACGTGACGCTGCTCAGGTAATTGTTTTCATCGGTATGCACGCCACCGTAGACCACGAACACAAATTGCAGAGTTTTCGCAGTAGTTTCCGCACCTTCTGTCCCAGAGGTGAGGTTGCAAGCATCGTCGAGACCCACGACGAACCGAATGAGGCTTACTTGAAGTGCCGCAAGGCCCTCGAGCAATATCCGCTGGTGAAAGGAATCTATGTAGCGACTGCGAATTCCATGCCGGTGATTAAAGCGCTGGAGGAATTGGGCTTAGCCGGCAAAATCAAAGTGATCGGCACAGACTTGTTTCCTGCCATGTTCCCCTACATACGGTCCGGCACGATTGCAGCTACGATCTACCAGAGGGCCAGAGAACAAGGTGCCAGGGCGCTTCAGACGACGGTGCGGTTCCTCACCGAGAAGCTGCAACCAGCCGCGCAAATTTCCATCAATCCCACAATTGTCATGCGAGGTAATTTGGATTTGTTCGCCACGAGCGGTTCTCCTACGGAACTGAAGGCTAGCTCCTAACGACTTTCAACTGCTAGATTTGCGGCGAGTTCATAAAATTCGTGGCGAGCGTCGGCAGAAAGCCCTGCCAGCTTGTTGGGGGATTTTTTGTCTATAGCGGCAGCATCCAGGGTCGCGCGCATTTTGTCCACATTCATCGAACCTTCAGGAAACATTTCCGTATTTCCGTATAGCGGTTGAGGACTTGTTTGGCATTCTCAATCTGACCGGCTTCATAGTAGAAAATTCCCAGAGTCATCAAAATGCCTTCGCGCGACGGGGAAAGATCTACAGCTTTTCTAAGGCTGGTTTCTGCCTGGTTCGGTTCGTTCTGCAATACGGAAGTAATTCCCATTCCCCAGTAGAGAATTCCGGAGTCTGGCACTCGAGTTAAGCCACGTTGCAAGGTTTCCCGAGCCGCCTCTGTGTTGCCCGACCGCAACTCAGCGAGCGCCAGGGAGAAACAGTATTGGTCATTGCCTGGACTTGCCAGGTAGGCCTTTCGCAAATTTTGTATAGCCTCGGATGTCCGTCCCATTCGGCCATAAATGTCCCCGGCCAAGGCCAGAAAGGCGCCATCTTTTTGCGATTCCGGCGACACTTGCTTTAGAGACTCCAGCGCCTTTGCATATTCGTTGGTCTGGAAGCGAGCGTAAGCCAGGTTGTAGTAGGCCTCATCCGAAGAAGGGTTAGCTGCAATTGCTGCCTCGAAATGCTGGATGGCCTCCGGATACAAACGGAACCTTGCCAGCAGGACTCCTTCACCCAGAAGCGTCCGAAAATCGCCGCCGCTGATTTGGTCCAGTTGCAGTATCGTTCGTTTGGCGTCGTCCACACGGTTGACCTTCAGATAAGCCTCCGCTAGTTGATAAAGGCTGCGTGGGCTATCTGGATGTCGTTTTGCTTCAGCCTCAAGTTCACCAACATCGGCTTCCTTTCGTTGCGCTGCTGATAATTCTCCACGACGTCCGACCTGTTCAAAGAAGTTTTGCAGCGGGTAGGGAGCTGGATCAGGATTCTTGGAAAGTGTGAGGAACACCTTCATGTCGCGCTGGGCGGCATCCATTTGATGCACATTTCGTTCCGCAGTAGCCAGCTTGTAATAATCCTTTGCCGGTTTCTGGCTAAGCTGAGCACTGCGGCGCAAAAGCGGAATAGCTTCTGCATATCGCTTTTCGTCCATAAACAGGCCGCCCAATTCAAATAGCGCTTCTTCGTAATTCGGATTTATCTTGAGAGTTTGCCGGAGATACTGCTCAGCCTGCGCCTGTTCTTGCTGCTTTTTGGCAATCACCCCGAGATTGAAAAGTATGACTGAGTCACGGGGATCAAGCTTCAATCCCAGGTTCAGGTAATCTTTCGCGGCGTCCAGTTTGCCGAGATGGCGCTGGCACAAACCCATGTAAGTATAGGAACGTGCTGAATGATCCAGTTGCAGTAGGAGCTTGAACTCTTCCACGGCTGCATCCACTTTGCCGACAGTGAAGTAACTCTCGCCCAAGGCGGCATGAAATTCAGCCCGCGCCGCATCGAGTTTTATTCCTTCCCGCAACAAAACGATCGCATCTTCATAAAATTGCTGCTTCATACTGAGCCGGGCGATGAGAAGAATTACATCGATATTTTCAGGCGCGATTTTGCGTGCTCGAACCAGCAATTCCAGCGCCTCGATGTCTTTGTTCTGGTCAGCCAGGCACTGCGCGAGCAAGTAAAGCGTTTCCGCAGAGTTGCGGTCCAGTTCAAGCCCTTGTTCCAGTGTAGCTTCTGCCTTGGAAAACTGGCCGTCGCGCAAATATGCCTGGCCCAGATCGTGCAGTATTTCGATGGTCCGAGGCTGCAGTGCGTTGGCGATCTCGAATTCGTGGATCGCAGGTCCGTATTGTTTCTTCGAAGCAAGGACCACGCCCAATGTGAAGTGGAGCTTCACGTCTTTGGCATTTTGGCGGGACAGTGTTTCCGCGGTCCTGAGGGCCGGGGCGGTCAGTCCGGCCATGAGCTGCGCCTGCACCAAATTTAGCAACACGCTGGAGTCTGCTGGGTGAACGCGTTGCAGGGCCAGGATTGCTTCTTTAGGTTTCTTCTGGGAAAGAAGCAAGAGTCCGAGATTGAAGTTGGCGCTACGATCTTGCGGCGCGATGCGCAGAGTTTCGCGGAAGGTTCGTTCAGCTTGATCAACTTTCCCCTGCGACACAAAGTTGATCGCCAAATTGTTGAGTGTGGCTGTCGACCGGGAATTAATCTTCAGAGCGTTTTGCAGCACCTCCTCCGATTCCCCATATCGCTTTTGTTGATACAAGATCATTCCCAGGAGGTTGAGGCCGTCTACACTCCGCGGAGAGCGCTCCAGGCCAGCCTGTGCGGCAGTCAGGGCCTCATCTAGACTTCCACGTTGGAGCATTTCCCTTGCCCGTTCGAAGTCAGCATTAAGCAGGGATGAATCAGGCCGATGACTGCGGGCATCAGGTGCAGCTTGTCCTGCTTCGACGGGACACCCCAGGAAACATGCCACAAGAATCGAAACTAAGAAACGGGCCATGAACCGCCCCAAGAAATCCACCACTAGGGTAAACAAGTGCGCATGGTAGCATACGCGGGAAGAGTAGAAGATTCGCGGCCCAGTGAATAACAAAACAGCTCACTGAGACATTTCTAATTCTTCTCGATATTTTTCCAAAATGCGCATCCAGGTCAGGCAGGTGTTTCTTGTTTCGCTATTGTGGTTTGCGCAGCTTGTTGGAACTTCCGTTTCAGGACAAACCGGATCCAAGACTCCACCGGCCACGGCGGCCAGATTCACGGACATCACCGCGAGCAGTGGAATAAGTTTTCAGCATTTTTCTTCTCATACCCCGAACAAATACCTGATTGAAACGATGGGGGCCGGAGTGGCCCTATTTGACTTCGACAATGATGGACGCCTTGATCTGTTTCTGGTCAACGGCGCGCCCATTGCCGATCCATCGCCCAAAGGCACGATTCCGCAAAAAACAGATCCCAAGCACTGGAACCAACTCTACCATCAGGAGCGAGACGGCACGTTCAAGGACGTCACCGAAAAGGCGGGGGTGCAAGGAACCGGTTACGGCATGGGGGTTGCCGTCGGAGATTATGACAACGACGGTTATGAAGATTTCTACGTGACCGCGTATGGCGGCAACCAGCTTTATCACAATAACGGCGACGGCACGTTCACCGACGTAACGGCCAAGGCTCGTGTCGCTGGCGGAGGATGGTCCACCAGCGCCGCCTGGGTGGACCTCGATGGCGATGGCTTGCTGGATTTGGTGGTTGCGCGATATTTGCAATGGGACTTCGAGGACATCTGGTGTGGAGAGCACAAACCGGGTTATCGGGCCTATTGCCATCCCGATCAGTTTCGGCCGATTCCTCCACTGGTTTATCACAACGACGGCAACGGGCACTTCACGGAAATCTCGCAGAAGAGCAATCTCTCAAAGCCAGGGAAAGGACTGGGTATCGCGATTGCGGACTACAACCGCGATGGACGCATTGACGTTTTTATCGCCAACGATTCTGTTCCCGAATTTCTGTACGAGAACAAGGGGAATGGCACATTTGATGAAGTAGGCCTGATCTCCCAGGCGGCTGTAGATGCCGATGGCAGCACCTTTGCCGGTATGGGAGTTGATTTCGCCGATTACAACAACGACGGACTTGCTGACCTTGTTGTCACTACGCTCGCCTATCAAAGGTTTGCCCTTTTCAAAAACAACGGCGATGGGACTTTTTCGTACGCCAGCCAGAACTCCGGTCTGGGAGCTATGACATTCCTGCATTCCGGGTGGGGCGTTCAGTTTATTGATTACGATAACGACGGGACAAAAGATCTTTTGGCGGGCCGGGGCCATGTGATGGATACAGTAGAGCAGAACTTCCCCCAACTGAGCTATCGCGAGCCTTTATTGCTGGCAAAAAATACAGGCAGTAATTTCGTTGACGTTTCGGCAGATGCAGGAAGCGTTTTTAGCCAAGCGTGGGCCGCACGAGGACTGGCAATCGGCGACATTGACAACGACGGCAGGCTGGACGCGATTGTTACAACCAACGATGGGCCCGCGTATGTTCTGCACAACGAGACTTCGACGCAGAACCATTGGCTGACCTTGAAACTTATCGGACATAAAAGCAATCACGATGCAATCGGCGCAGAGGTCACAATCATGACGCCGAATGGCCAACAATTCGCCACCGTGACCACAACGGGCAGTTATCTTTCCTCCAGTGATAAACGCTTGCATTTTGGTCTGGGGGGCAATACGACTGTAAAAAGCATAGATATTCGCTGGCCCAGTGGGATCCGGCAAGCGCTCACCAATGTTCAGGGAGACCGATTTGTCGAAATCGAGGAACCGCTGTCGCAATAGTGCAAACAGTTTGTTGAAGCTTATCGCTTTTTACGTGGAATGAGCTGCTGTTGGCGGCTTGGTTCCCTGCTCGCCAAGAAACAACAGACACTTTCAGGGTTGACAAATGAACATAAATTCTTCATGATTCCCGCATCGTGCACGCACACGATAAGGGAATGTGCGGCACTTTTCCCAAAGGACATGTGAATGCCTTTTGGTCACCGTTGGGATTGGCGAGTAATTTCCTGTCGAACGAAATTGGATGGGAGCGATGATCACAGCTTCCTCTCTAGGTGAAAGGACTTGTGTCAAGCCGCAACGGAAAACGCAAACTTAAGAAACTTTCCTCCGAAGAACCAGTGCTGGCATGGGAGGAAAGTGTCATTATTCCCACTTACCCCGCCCTGCCTGCCGACCGCAATCCGATGTTCCTGGACAAGCGCGTTTATCAGGGCAGTAGCGGAAAGGTATATCCCAGCCCTTTCACCGATCGCATTTCCGACGAAAAAACCGACAAATCGTACCATGCGGTTTTTTTGGAGAATGAATTTGTTCGGATCATGGTTTTACCTGAAATCGGTGGACGCATCCACATTGGTCAGGACAAAACCAACAATTATGATTTTTTCTACCGGCAGAACGTAATCAAGCCCGCGCTGGTTGGTCTGCTGGGGCCGTGGATCTCAGGCGGCGTCGAGTTTAACTGGCCACAGCATCACCGTCCCTCGACGTTCATGCC
>WNFR01013771.1_pt1 | contig 10080 bp, 9 predicted proteins | sample 5400221 | NCBI WGS metagenome assembly WNFR01 (sample SAMN13153357, study PRJNA577476) | soil metagenome | isolation source: 40 cm soil under Madrone tree | place: USA:California | collected 2016-06-14 | reverse complement strand
GCTTCGCGTCGCGAGAGAACACGAGACTCGGCCAACCCGAAGTCGGGGTGGGATTGCATCCCGGCGGCGGCGGTACGGAACGTCTTCCACATCTGGTCGGTCGCGGCCGGGCGCTCGAAATCGTTCTCGGCGCAAACGATTTCGACGGCGACACCGCGGAACGATACGGATACGTCAACCGGGCACTTCCGGATGCGGAGCTGGACGGCTTCGTCGACGCGCTCGCGCGCCGGATCGCCTCCTTCGACCGGCGTGCCATCGCCGGCGCGAAGAATCTCGTCAACCAGGTCTCGTTGCCATCCGCCGACCGGCTCCTCGCCGCCATCACTTCTTTTGAGACCGCGCTGACTTGGCCTGAAACGCAGCAGCGAATCCAAGCTCTATTGAAGCGCGGACTCCAAAGGGACGGCGACTTCGAGCATCGGTGGCCCGCAGTGCTCCACACACTGCTCGATACGTAGTTAACCGCATTGTGAAAACGCTGCTTGCGCCCGAGGTATCGCTCGGTCGTTTGAATTGAAACGTGACCGGGCAAGAACTGAATCTGATCAAGCTCGCCTGAGGACTGTCTTCGGAGTGCGTTTACGTCTGCTTTTCGGCATTGCACGCGGCCTCCATCCCGCGGCGAAAAGCGTGATCCTGTGCCCGATTCTCTGACCAGCAGCGCGTTTAGCCGTACTGACTCACACGAGCTGTTAGACCTCTGCGGTGACAGTGCACTTTCTCTTGGTAACTGATTGAAACTACGCGACAACGGATGGCCACGTAAACCGTGTTTTGGAACCGTTAGTAACAAGAACTGGAGAATGAATGGACCAAAAACCGACCCTGCTGCGCAGACCTCATTGCGCAAACTTACTCGGCTACAAGCACTCTTCTCCCCCTTAATGCTATAAATCAATGCGGCCATGGCCGACCATGAACAGCGTCTTGAAGCGCACAAAGATGCCATACGTGTGTCCCAGGCGCATCCGAGCGAGATTGGAACCGAATGGAGTACATGGCGGACGCTGCACCTGCCTATGTTTCGGAATCTGCTGGTTGCCGACCTGGTCTCGGATGTAGGCACCTTTATGCAAGGCGTAGGAGCCGCATGGCTGATGGTCTCGCAAGGGGCTGGGCCGCTGCTTGTGGCGCTGACACAAACTGCCTCAGCATTTCCATTTTTTCTGCTGGCGCTGCCAGCAGGAGCCTTGGGCGACATCCTTGATCGGCGGAAACTGATACTGACGACGGAAGTATGGATGTTTTCTGTGGCGGTAGTGCTCCTTGTTCTGACGGTGCTGCATTTAATTACGCCCTGGGTGCTGCTCTTTTTAACGCTTGCTTTGTCGATCGGAGATGCGCTCGAAGCGCCGACCTGGCGAGCAGTCCTTCCGGAAGTGGTGCCGCAAGAAGGATTGATGCAGGCCATTGCTCTAAACGGCATTGAATTCAATCTGGCCCGCGCGATCGGTCCAGCACTGGGTGGATTTCTGATTGCGACGTTAGGAATCACCGCGGTGTTTTCGCTGAATGCCGCATCGTATCTTGGCGTGCTATGGGTGATTGCACGGTGGAAGCGACCGCCACACCAGACCGGCGCGCTGCGCGAGACTGTGTCGGGTGCAATCCGCGCGGCGGTTCGGTACACGAGAAACGCGCCTGAGATTCTGACCGTTCTCGGACGAATCGGATCCATTATGTTTTTTGCAAGCGCGTTTTGGGCGCTTCTGCCCACCGTCGCTCACGAATTGCGACGGAGCGCCACCCTTTATGGACTGCTCCTAACTGTCTTTGGCGCTGGCGCAGTGCTGGGAGCCATGGTGCTGCAGCGAACGCGTTCGTTGTTTTCGTCTGATGCGCTGCTCGGACTGGGAACGACCGTCTTTGCTGGGGCGCTCTGGGGCGTGGCCGCATTCAAATCCGTAGCTCTCTTGTCCGTTGCCATTTTCTTTGGAGGGGCTGCATGGACCGCGATCATGTCTTTGATGACCACGGTTATGCAGAACCTGGCGCCGGACTGGGTGCGCGCGCGTGCAATGGCTGTGTTCATGCTCGTCTACATGGGAACGTGGACAGCCAGCAGCGCTTTCTGGGGGTATATCGCGGGCTGGCAAGGTACACACATTTCTTTGATTAGCGCGGCGATTGGCACCGCCGTTTGTCCAATATTGATTTTGATTTCACGCTTGCCGGATACGCCTGTGGATCTGGGAGCTTGGGATCACTGGGGCAAGCCGATGCTGGTCGGAGAAGTAGATCCAAGTCAAGGACCTGTACTGGTTACAGTGGAATATGAGGTTGAGCTGACGAAAGCGGAGGAGTTCCTGGAGGCTCTCCACAAATTTGCACGAGTGCGGCGGCGGGACGGAGCATCAAGGTGGGGCGTCTATCGCGATACTGAGCATCCGGCGCACTACGTCGAAACGTTCATCGTCGAATCTTGGGCGGAGCACTTGCGCCAGCACGAGCGATTGACGAGAGGAGACCGCGACCTTGAGGAAAACGTGCGTCGTTTTGAATGGAAGCCTACCAGGGTGAGGCATTTCATCTATGCGCGCAGCAAGCCTGGGCGGCATTAATCGCAATGCGACGTGCAGAGGAGTGAATTAGAAACCAGAAGTCTGCTTGTCTCCAGCGATTGCTCACTCACTGTTGGCGCGTTTCTGGTACAGATGCGTCCAGCCCTACCGTAATACCGCTGGCCCGTATGCACATTACAGTTTACGGCCCTAGTCGATGGCAAACCGCACGACTCCGATCTTCTACGAGGCCTGCGGTCACGCATCCAGCTGTTCAGCAATGCGGTCCAGTCGGGAGGGATACTCGTGCGTATCTCGAATCGCAGGATGATCATCAAATGAAATCGCCCGCACATATGGCACGCGCCGTTCTGGAGGCGCATCCTGACGACGAACCGGTCGACTTTTTCCCCGTACAACGAGCAGAGCGTACTTGTATTCGAAGATCCCGGGGGTGAGCCGCTCACGCCGCAATGTCGCTTCGCGACCATCAAACGGAGCCAGCAGGGCAACGTGCACTGCTCTCACCGCCGTCGAACTTTTTCCCGACTCATCCGTTCGGAGCCACTGAAAAACTCGTCAAGAATTCCCCGAGTACGGCGGTTGCACAAACCGTCGTATATGAAGAAACTGCTCCCTAGACGCTGTAGCTGCTTATTCTTATTAAGGTAGCGTCTCCGATTGGGAATGCTCCTTCGCCTCTGGCAGGCATCTGTGTTAGTATCAAATTCGCATGAGCGCACCCATTTGTATTAGCGGTTTATTAGCGGTTTTGGCAGGGACAGCTGCAACCGTATGCACCGCAGGCGAACAGTGCGCCGTATGCAAAACTTGCAACAGCCTTATTCCTTAGGGCTTTACAGCAAGTTGTTGATTCCACGGTTGGGGACGTAGTTCAGTTGGTTAGAACGCTGCCCTGTCACGGCAGAGGTCGCGAGTTCGAGTCTCGTCGTCCCCGCCATTTTTGAATGGTTTACAGTGATTCTCATGCAGCTTCCTGATCCACAATCAATCCACAGAACATATCCTGCGCACTGATTTTGTTGTCGTTGTCCCCTTGCGTGTACAGGTCGAGGGTCGTCTGCACCTTCGCGTGCCGGAGCATTTCTTGCACGGTCTTCGGGTCAACCTTCCCACGGTTCACTAGCCAATTGCTGAGGCTGTGGCGCAAGTTGTGAAGTCCGAAGCGGTAGCCATCGGGAATGTGTAGAACAGACGCTTCGCAAGCTTACTCTAATAAACCCTAACGCGCTGGACTGGCGGCACTTAGCTAAAACAGGAATCCTGGTAATTGGAAAATGGTGGAAAATGGAACGGATCCTACCTACCCGATTGGGAACAACCTGCGGCTCGACCACAAGAGGTTTGGTTTTACTTTCGAGGGCGGAAGGCATCCAATTGCGGAATGCATTCCACCCCCTGACAACGCCGTGAATCAAAGGGAATCGAGCGTCGCTCGTTGTCCCGATTATCGTTCGCCTTCGCGTCTGGCCGCGTCTGCCTCTTCGGCCAATTCACGCAGTAACGCGAAAAACGGCGCGGACTGTCCGATAAAAAGCCCCATGGCCGTCAGGAAATTGAGTGCGCCAGTCGCCGCGCCTGTAGTGTTGGTCGGACGAATAATAGAGCAGGCTGGCAGGCTCTTGCTCAAGAATACGGTTGGTTCAGGCATGATCAGGTTCGTTTGGAAATCCTCTCCGCCAAGCGGAGGGGCATTGAGGTCCGGAAATACAAGTGTTGAATCGCTTGGATCGGTCAACGGTGGCGCGTTGCCTGCTTTGTCGTGCCAGGTCTGAAAGTGTATTGCCTCGGTTCCACCGATGCTGAGCACAATCTGTAGAACCTCCGAACTGCTCACACGCTGAGCCAGCGATGGATAGAGGCTAGTGCCCCCTTGCTCGATGGTGGCGAAATGAAATCCCGCGGTATTCGCAATTGCTTGCAGGTGATTGGAAGGGCTCAAGTCGGCATCGGTTCTGGGGATTGCCGGATGTTGCCCAGCTGCCAGGCTCGGAACGGCTTGAGGAAATGTGTCCCCGAAATCGGGGTTCTGAGTGCGGCTGCGATACCGCGTCCACCAACTCGTGTCTACCGTTAGTTTCATCAGATTTGTCAGCCGTGGCTTACCGCTCGATCCAGTCGCTGTACTTCCTGGCAACGTGCGAAACGGCTCTAAGTTGACTGTGTCTGCGCCCTTCGAAGCCAAATAGGCGTTGATGAAAGTCTCGTGGGTGAACTCATCTTCGGTGTTGTCGTGGATATATTGATTCATGTCTCCGTCGAGAACCTGGAGGGCCGCGGTGTAGAGTGGGCTGCCACTCCCTCCTGGAACCTCATTGTCCTGGATTCCTCCAAGTTCGTTGTATTGAACCCACAGGTCGGTCTCGATGATCTCGGCAGCGGCCAGAAACCTTAGAATCGCTGCGTCTCCCTTTGGGAGTTGTCCGCTCTTCTCTTTTTCCTGTTCAGCTAACGCGGGTGCTCCGCTCGCAAGAAGACCTGTACCCAAGGTTGCGGCTCCCGCCGCGACCATTCCGTTCCTCAGAAATTCTCGGCGATTCTTCTTGTTCTTTGACTCCCGACTAAAACTATTCATGACTTCCTCCTTTTCGATGATGTTTTCTGAGCCGGACCTTCGATGCTCCGGAAGATCTGCACTTATTGAGGCGCGCGTGAAGACCTCCGGAGCACACTGTGCTTCAGCAATCCCAAGGCGAAGGGATTGGCACTGTTGAAGCCTTGGGGTGACGCGTTCCACCCCGACAACGCTGCGAATCAGCTGTGACGATTACTGAGCATTCCCTTCGGTCAACTCTGAAGACATTGCGGCCAAAAAACCGAACAGCCCTCCGGAGCCATGGTTCGGTCCGGCCGTGAAGTAGACTTGTGCGGCAGGCGCTGCCGCAGCATCGTTATTGGCTGGGCTGACGTTGCCAGGGCTGAGCGCCCAGATGCCGTTGATGGCGAGTGGCTTCCCGCTGGCGTCCTGCAACAGCCCATCGAATTTTCCGGTAGATAGATCGTATGCAGCAAGGAAGCCGCTCGACTGAGTGTCTCCCCCACCGGCGAACTGCCCGATGAGCAGGTCATGGCTGAAGCGTCCGAAATCAAGCGGAGCAAAAGCCACGCCCCACGGAGCGTTAAGCCAATCACCGTGCTCGAGACGCTGCAAGAGCTGACCGGTGGAACTGAAAATGTCCACGAAGCCAAGTCCCGGGCCGTCGGTTTCAAAGCGCGAACCTTCCTCGTGGAGCACATAGGTGACGACAATATCGTTGCCGATGGCTTGCACGTTAAAAGGCACATAGTTGCGAGGCAGATTCTCATCTACAAAAGAATTTTCAGCGGAGTGGCCATTATCATGATCGGCCGAGTCTTCATCGAAGTGCTGCTTTCGCAAGTCCACTAAGTGAAATGCGTTGTCATAAACATCCACGCGACCTTTGGTAAAGTTTGCCGCATACAGGAAACGATTGCCCTCAATGAAAGCGCTCGTCAGACCCGTGTAACTGGATCCGTCGGAAGTCTTGGCCACGGTCACTGCTTGCGTGGAAGGAGGCGCGGCACCTTGAGCCACAGCGACAGTCGGATTCCATCCGGCAATCGTTCCATCAATCGTGGAGAAGAGGAACGCCGCCGGTTTGCCTGGGGCCAGCAAGAAATCGGTTGGGCTGCTGTTGGCGATGGTGCCGGTCGGTGTACCTGTTGGCGTGTTTTTGTTATTCGGATCGGATGGCGGGATCGTGACGATCAGGGATTGCTTGGTTCCCGCGCCATTGTAGAGTGTGCTTAATCCCGTTGCGTTGTCAGAGATCCACCAAGGGCTGCCAGAGGCGCGGGATATGCCCCAGGGATTGATCAATTGAGGGTCGGTGACAGGAGCAACTCCCGACGTATTGGAAACAAGATTGGTTTGATTGTAGTGCTGCGCAAAGCAAGCGACTCCCGCGATCAAGCTCCATGCTGCACCGACGGTAAAACGTAGCAACGGCTTCTTCATCTGCACATCTCCTTTTTTAGTGTGTTCGTATTCTAACTTCGTGCTGGGCCGGGCGATTTCGCGTTTTAATCTCACGAATTGCGCAGCATGGGTGCCTGCAATGTGAGCTATCTAGTGCGCCTGCATGTGTGGAACACGCGCGATGTCATTCAAAAAAAAGAGGACAGTCAGTAGGCGTCCAACGCCATCACTCTTGCTTGTCGTGGTCGCCAGAGTGCCCGCCGTGGCCGTTCTCGCCGGCCAGACTAAATGCGTACACTTTGTTGTTTCCGGTTCCGACGATGTTCCGGTAACCCGATCCCCAATAGAGGGTGCCGTCCACAATAGACGGGCCATCGATTACGGTGCCCCCGCTCGCGAAGTTCCAGAGGATGTTTCCGTTTGTCGCGTCCAGCGCGTACATCTGTCCTGAGTTAGAGCCGGCATACATGACGCCGTTTGCAACACTCACCGAACCTCTGTCAATTGTGTTGGCCGTGGGGTCCGCAGTCTGCCAAAGGATCTTCCCAGTGGCGACATCCAGAGCGCTCCATGCACCCCAGGTTATTTGCTGTCCCGTCGGCACCAAGGTGTAGGGGAGGTGGTCGCTATTCGCGATAGCAACATAAATGCGCTGACCATCGGTCGCGGTGCCCCACTCGATGCCTCCGAGCGAAGCGCCTGGCCCCACCGGTGTGCTCCAAACGATGTTGCCGTTATCAGGATTGAGTGCCCAGAAGATGCCGCTCTTCTGGCCAAAGCCAACAATATTGCCGAGCAGATTAGGTCCTGAGCCTCCCAGATCGAAATCGGGGCTTGTAGGTACAGGGCAGTTGGCCTTCGGTCCTGCGGGAGTAAGGCATGCCACTGTCCAGGTATCAAGACCCTGCAGCCTCTTGGCCCACTTAACCTGGCCCGTCTTGAGATCCAACGCAAGCGCGGTGTCGAAGAAATCGTCAGCCGCGACGCAGTTCGCTGTGGGAGTTGCATTCTGGCAAGCTTCCACATCCGCGGGTGCAGTGTAGTTGTTTCCCGTTCCGATGAAGAGCGTACCGCGCTTTGGATCGATCGCCGGCGGTTGCCAAATCGCACCGCCACTATATCCCCCCGTTTGTCCGCCATTGTCCGGCATGTCGAAGGTTTTCCAAAGCATCGCGCCGGACTTTTCATCGAGCGCTACGATACTGCCGCGAAAACTGCAACAGGGATACGTTGGGTCGAGAGCCAGAGTCTCTTCGCTCGAAGAAACCCCAATGTACACAACTCCGTCGAAGACAACCGGAGATCCAGTAATGATTGCCGCCGCATGAGTTTCCACCTGCGTAATCCACTGGACTGTTCCTGTTTCGCGATCCACCGAGATCACGTTTGCGCCATTATGCACCTGCTTGGAATTCAAAATGTCTCCAATGATTACGTGGTTTGCATCCACGGCAGGGCTAACGCGAGCGATCGCCTTCGACGCCATCGTATTCGGAGATCTTGTGAGACCAGATGAGGTGACCGCTGTCCTTCTGGACCGCGAAGAGATTGCCGGCCCAATCGGGGAAGTAAACTGCGTCACCATCCACGGTCGGAGTTGCAGAGACATCGCCCCCCGTTGTGAACACCCATTTGGGTTTCAGTTCTTTTACATTGGCTGGGCTAATGGAGTGTTCGGTGGGCTGGCTCCAAGTATTGTTTAGATTCTGTCCGGCTATTCGCCATTGGCCAGATCGGGACAGATCTGATTGGCTTTGCGCGCTCAACGCCACGACAAACAAAAGCACACCGAGTAACGCGGCCCTCGGCAGCGACATGTCACGATTTTTCATGGATATTTGCATTGTTCTCCTTAAATTAGAATTCACTTTCGGTGACAATCACGCATATTCCTTTACCTGCGATTTGGTACACGAAGGATAGATGCTCTAAAATGGGAAATTCGTGAGCATCATCAGTCCAAATGATCTGACCAATCGTCCAAGACTCGAACACCCAAGAACCTAGATCGATCATCTAATACTCGAACATCGTATGAACCCGTTGTCTGACGTTTTTGGATCGATGAGAATCCAGGAAGCGACTTATAAGCGCCTGGAAGCGACAGCCCCCTGGGGTTTTCGCTTCTCGGGTGGTATGGGTCCCCGGGTGCGCTTCGTGTTAGTGGTCCGCGGATCGGCACTTCTAAGATTGAAGAATCAGCGCCGAAACATCTCCCTCTCCAGCGGCGATCTTTTCATTTTCATCCTCAATGATGAGCCCTATACGTTGGTGGATCATCCATGTTCCGCCGTCGTCGATTCTAGCGAAGTAACAAAATTAGAAGAGGATGGCGTGATTCATTACGGAGGAGGCGGCCCTCTCACAACTTTTGTGAGTGGGTCGTTTGGCATGAGTACATTCGAGGCCCCGCCAATTTCCACGATTCTGCCGGGTTTCCTGCACCTCCGGCTCGAACAAAATCGAAGTCACGCCTTCCAAGCCGTGCTAGATCTTTTGGCGGCAGAAACCACTCAGCCCGGCATAGGTTCAGCCTGGTTAATCAGTCATCTTTATGAATCATTGTTTCTCTACGCAGTTCGGGCTTACGCAAGTAGCCACGCTGCTCCGCAAAAGGGATGGTTGGCTGCCATGTCGGACAGGCATCTCAGCAAAGCCATCGAGGCAATGCATTCGGGCCTTGATGAGAGCTGGTCTGTTGAGTCGCTAGCTCGCGAAGCCAGGATGTCGAGGTCTGCCTTCGCCTTGAAATTTAAAGCCATTTTGGGCAAGACTCCTCTCGGGTACCTTACCCAGTGGCGGATGTACAGAGCAGCTGCCTTGCTTCGCGCGAACAATACGTCGCTCTCTGAAGTGGCTGCAGCCGTTGGATACCGGTCCGAAATTTCTTTCAGTCGTGTCTTTAGGCGAGAGATGGGCCTGGCTCCCAGGGAATATCGACGCAAGTGCTCCGTTGAGAACAATCGAATCACACCGGGCCTCACATTGCTTTCACCGGACCTTAGTTCCGATGGTGTTGGCCCTAAGTCGGACCCTTCGTGCGAATCCATTCACATTGCCAGTGAAGGAGTTGAGTGACCCAGAAAACCAACGCCGCTCGTTTGTTGGATCAAATGGGAATCCAATACGAACTGCGCGAATATGGGCAGTGGCGACAGAATATTTGCTCGGGATGGATAGACCCGCGAGATATGAAATCTCGTCCGTCCACTTCTTTGAGAACCCACAGGCAGCCTTTAGCGAAATGCAACGATTCTGCGTGTGTTGTCGGCAACCCTTACCTAATCGCGTTACGTCAGAGTTGCCCGTCATCCGTCCAGAATCGATGCCAAGCGCGGAGATCCCTACGTCCGAGGACTTACCGAGTAGCGCCCTTTCGATCTGAACGGAAATCTTCGACCCCATTGGGTTGCTCATTGAGAGCCGCAGTTGTTGATCGCATTGCCTCGCGCAGCCACAGATGACGCGGATCGGTATTGAGTCGTGGATGCCACGCCATCAAAAAATGAAAAGGATGCAATTGGTGCGGTGCTTTCACAACGCGCAACTCCCGATTTCCTCTGACAACTGAGCTCAGGCCACTGGTTACCGTGAGCACGAGTTCTGTGCCGGGGA
>WNFR01009416.1_pt1 | contig 10080 bp, 7 predicted proteins | sample 5400221 | NCBI WGS metagenome assembly WNFR01 (sample SAMN13153357, study PRJNA577476) | soil metagenome | isolation source: 40 cm soil under Madrone tree | place: USA:California | collected 2016-06-14 | reverse complement strand
AGTGAAGCGCAACCGTAAATGACCCACTACCCAGCACTGTTGCACTTAGCTAACTAGAAGATTAGAATCTTATGCAGACAAGAGGGTCTTGATGCGTCATCTGAGAATGAACCGGATGATCTGGTTTCCTCAGAACTTGTTCGTTGCTTACTCACGCACCTATCAAACCTCTCGCTCTCCCTGATTGAAAACCAGCTCTGATGTAGAAATTGTTTTGCAGCTCGGGCTTTTTCGCGCGATAAGGCCACGTTGCTACCCAGCGAACGCGCGTTCGGTGCGAACCGCGAGCTGTTTCTTATCCGCGGCGACGATGTGCGCCCAACGTCTTCTCTCAGACTCACCGAGGACATCGCTGAACACAAGCACGCCGAACGAGGCATCAAAATAGTTTCCACAACACTGCTGGCGGGGTTGGCCGCTTTAGGGGCCCTGTTGGTCCTCGGAGCGTTGGAACTTGTCCTTGAACGCGTTCTCAGCGACGCGGTTGCTCTAAGTGTTCCAGTTATCTTCGGCAGCATCACCGCGGCAGGGATCACCTATTTTGCATTGAGAAGGCAGGAAGCGTTTCACCGGCGCACATTAGAGGAGCGAGAACGTGCCGAAAATGCGCGGCGCGAGGCCCAACGGAAATATCGAGAAATTGTCGAGAACGCCGTGGAAGGCATTTTTCAAACCAGTCCGGACGGCGGATTTATTACCGCCAATCCGGCATTGGCGCGCATGCTCGGTTTTGAAACGCCTGAAGAGCTGATTCGCGCGCGTGAACGCGAGGGCACCTATTATGTTCACCCGGAACGTCGGGTCGAGTTGAGGCGGTTGCTGGACCAACACGACACGGTGCGGGGTTTTGAGTTTGAAGCCTATCGAAAAGACGGCACCAAAATCTGGATGTCGGATAACGTGCGGGCCGTGCGGGACGCGAGGGGCAAGCTTCTCTATTACGAGGGCACAACTGAAGACATAACCGGGCGCAAGCTGGCCAAGGATGCGCGGCGCGAAGCCGAAAGGAAGTATCGAGACATATTCGAGAACGCCGTGGAAGGCATTTTTCAAACGAGTCCGGACGGAGAATTTATTGCGGCGAACCCGGCGTTGGCGCGCATGCTGGGTTTTGAATCACCCGAAGAATTGATTCGCGAGCGGACTGATATCGGGCGTACTCACTATGTCGAATCGGAGCGCCGCGCTGAGTTCAAGCGGTTGCTCGACCAGCACGACACGGTGCGGGGTTTTGAGTTTGAGGCATATCGGAAAGACGGAACCAAAATCTGGATGTCGGATAACGTGCGAGCCGTGCGAGACGCGAGCGGTAAGCTTCTTTACTACGAGGGCACTGTTGAAGACATCACCGAGCGCAAGCTGGCGGAAGAGGCGTTGCGCAAGAGCGAAGAACGTTATCGCGATCTGGTAGAAAATAGCCGCGATTTAATCTGCACGCACGACTTGGATGGGCTGGTGCTTTCGGCCAACCCCGCGGCGGCCGCCGCCGTCGGATACGATCTTGATGAGTTCGTGGGGAAGAAAACCATCCGCGACCTGCTGGTGCCTGAATTCCGGGATCAGTTTGATCAATACATGGCAAGGCTTCGTAAAGAGGGGACCACCAGCGGGATCATGCTGGTGCAAACCAGATCCGGTGAACGCCGGATGTGGGAATACTACAACTCTCTCCGCACCGAAGGAGTAGCCATACCCATAGTGCGCGGCATGGCGCGCGACATCACGGAACAGAGGCGGGCCGAAGCCGCACTGCGCGACAGCGAAGAGCGCTATCGCGAACTGTTCGAGAATGACAAGGACGCGATCTATGTTCACGATCTCAACGGGGTATACAGGTCAGTAAATCGAGCCGCCGAACGCCTGTCAGGATACTCGCGCGAAGAAATTATCGGAAAACACTTCCGGGACTTTGTGTCCCCTGAATATCTGGGGCAGGTTGGCGAGACTTTCGGTAAGAAGCTGGAGGGAACGGGAGAGACAAACTACGAGATTGAGATTATTCGCCGGGACGGCGCGCGCGTGCCGGTAGAGGTTAGCAGCCGGCTGATTCACGAGAACGGCGTCGCCATCGGGGTGCAAGGCAGCGCCCGCGACATCACCGAGCGCAAACGAGCACAGGAGGCGCTGCTAACCTATTCGCGGCTGCTGCTTGAGGCGCAGGAAGCCGAACGCGGCCGGATTGCCCGCGAACTGCATGACCAGATCGGCCAGATGCTCACGGCCCTGAAGCTTAACTTGCATGCAATCCAATCCGCGCGGAACGAGGGCGAAGCGTCGCTGCTGATCGCAGACAACCTCAAGATGCTCGACGACGCCCTCGAACAAGTGCGCGATCTTTCGGTTGATCTGCGACCACTGCTCCTGGACGACCTTGGGTTGGTGACGGCGCTGCGTTGGTTCGTTGATCACCAGGCGAAACGCCGGAACGTGCGGGCCGAATTCACCACCGACTCTCTCGATCCTGATTTACGCTTCGCGGCCGAACTTGAGACTGCGTGTTTTCGGATCGCCCAGGAAGCGCTTACCAACGTTGCCCGGCATGCTCGAGCGAAAACCGTGACGGTGCGGTTGTCGAGGAATAGGAATTATCTGATTTTACTTATTGAGGACGACGGGGTGGGCTTTGACATCGACGCCCTGCAACGTCACGCCCCGGCGAACGCGACGCTGGGGCTGCGCGGAATGCAAGAGCGCGCGCACGCCGTGGGCGGCCGCATCAAGATTGATTCGGCAACCGACAAGGGCACGCAGCTGTTCGTTGAGTTGCCGATCGCGATGCCAAACGGCGCGAGACCAAAGATTCAGAAGGAGTAGAAGAATAGGGACGTGAGCTCGATGCCTCTGACGCGCGTCTTGATTGCCGACGACCACGCCCTGGTGCGCGCGGGCATTCGTGCACTGACTGAAAGAATCGAGGACGTAGAAGTTGTTGCCGAAGCCGGCAATGGCCGTGAAGCTCTGCGGCTGATCAAGGAACTTAAGCCCGACCTCGTGCTGCTGGATATCAGTATGCCCGAGGCGAGCGGGTTTGACGTGCTGGCGCAGCAAGCGAAAGAGTTTCCCGAGGTCCGCGTGATTGTCCTCACCGTGCATGAGGCCGAAGCCTATGCGATCAGAGCCCTACGCCATGGCGCGGCCGGTTTTCTGCTGAAGAGCGCCGCCAGCGTCGAACTTGAACAGGCGATTGAAACCGTGACCCGCGGCGAGACTTATGTCTCGCCGGAGTTGTCGAAAAAGTCTTTGTTGGAATATGGCAAAGCCTCAACTGATCGCGTCAGGCTGGACTCACTTAGCCCGCGACAGCGCCAGATTTTGAAATTAGTAGCCGACGGCCTTAGCACCAAGGAAATAGCCGGCCACTTGAATATCAGCGGCAAGACAGTGGAAACCCACCGCGCCCAGTTAATGGAACGCCTGAACATTCACGAGGTCGCTGGACTGGTTCGTTTCGCGATCAAGATGGGTCTGGTAGATGTCGAGTGACAGGTAATTCCTAACCAGCAGCAGGGTTTGCGATTAGCCAAACCTTTTGGCTCTCTCAAACTTCCCTTCAGCCAAAAAATTGCATCAGGAAAATCCTGAGTAAGCATAGGGTTTCCCCCGATTGTAGCGGTCTTTATCAAGGTATACAGTGGGCGCACAATTGGAACTCATGGCCCCTGCTTTTTTTTGAAACGCGTTCCAAGTGTAACCCTTCCTGAAATCTCCTCTTACTCGAAGAGTCAAAGGCTATGAGTGGCAGAGTTGATTTTGATAGCGGCGTAGGCTCTGCGCGGTAGTTGCAAAGTCCTTTCTTTGGTTTCCGGTTTCTGACCCGACCGACACCCGATGCCAATGGCCGTGACCGCACGAGTTAAGCAAGAGGTGACCAAATGACCGGACAGATTGATGCCCGTCTAGAGAACCAACTGTCGGATTCGACCGATCTGATTAACCTCCTGTCGCAAAAAGTTGTGGGACAGTCGTCGGCGACGGACGGTGAGCTGACGCTGTGCGCCGAGCGAAACTTTCCCATTCTCTTCAAACCGTTTCTGGCCCAGGACATTTTGAGTTTCATCAGGGGAGCTTACCGGCGGACATTCGCAGCCGGAGCCGGATCGATCAGCACGGCCGAATCAAAGATTCGAACTGACTCGGTTTAGGGAACGCGGCAGCCCGCCGTGCGGAGCGAGCCGCGGAGGAAGAAGGACGCCGTTTCGGGGGCGAGCTCGGCGTCCTTCTTCTAACTTCTAATTAGCATCAAGTCAAGGGATTTGGTTGGTAATTTTTCGATCTTGGAAGATCGTGGCCGAACTTATTCGAAGACTCTTTCGACGGAGGCCAGAGAGCTGGATGTCGGTATCAGAGTATCGCAAGCATCACGAGCGGGAGCCGAACCGAAACCCCCGTCGTTTTGAACGTGAACCAGAGGCGGTGGTCTATGCGCGCGAGTCAGAACCGCAAAGAAGACCGTGTGAAGCAAAAGGAGATACCAGGATGAACGCGGAACTCGAAACCAGTTTTGAATTTCCGCGGCTTCATCGGCCGGGTCCTTCGCTCGATGCGCGCATCCGGTTCAGGTTGTGCGTTCGGATCGTGTCGGCGGCGAGCACGGCCGCCTGCTTCGAACGACCGGAGCAGCGGAGATGACCATGCGAGATTCGCAAGGCAACCAGAAATTGGAAACCGAAGCCCGACCTTACCCGGTGCGAAATCCGTTTTCGCTGTCTAACTTCTCCATCGCGCGCCGCTTGCCGATACTAATAGGCCTCCTGCTGATCGCAATTATCTTTGGGTCTACGTGGGCATCTTACCTCGGCGTCAAAGAGTCAGCGCTCGAAGTCGGCCGCGGGCGATTGCTAAACCTTACTCAACAGCTGGCTAATCAGTCGCAACAGTCGCTGCCCATCGTGCTCGGCGGGACTTTCGCCGCCGCCAATGATCCCGTGGTTCATGCCTTTCTTCGTTATCCGTCATCCGCCACGCGACCGGGCGCCCTATCGATTCTGCGCCAATTTTCACCCACCCAGGATCCGAACAGTTTGCAGGTCGAGTTGTGGAACACCGATCGAACTCTGGCTTTGATTGAACCGGAAAACGCATCGCCAGAGCCCGCCGATCTTACGACTGAATTCAAGCAGTGCGCGACTGATCCTTTTAAGGTTGTCGGTCCAATTCGAGTCGTCAACAGCATCGTCGTGTACACGGTGGTAGCCGGAGTGAAAGACGACACCGGAAAAATCGTTGCCTATCTCGTGCGGTGGCGGCGTGCTTCACCGACGGCCAACGTCCGGAAACAACTCGCGGATTTATTGGGCAGTCAGGCAGCAGTGTATTACGGCAACAGTCAGGGCGATGTTTGGACCGATCTGGAAAAAGCTGTTCCCAAGCCGACCGTCAATTTGGGCGCGACGCTTGAAGTTACGCACTACACGCGGGATGGGAATTCGGTAATGGCTTTGGGACGTCCGATTGGCGGCACGCCATGGTTTCTAATAGTCGAGTTCCCCGATCAGCCTTTGCTGGCCCATTCCAATCAATTCCTGCAGCGCATGCTCCTAATCGACTTTGGTCTCCTGGTGATGGGCCTGGCTGCCGGGGTCGCGCTGAGCCGTAACATCACTCGACCTCTTCGAGCCCTTACCGAAGCCGCATCCACAGTCAGTAGCGGAGATGATATCCACGCGGTTGATATTCGCCAGAACGATGAACTAGGTAAGCTTGCCAATGCGTTCAACGGGATGGTCGTTAAGGTGCGCGACACCCAGCGCGAACTTGAACGAAAAGTTCAGGAGCGAACGCTGCAGCTTGAAGCCGCGCCCAACGCGATGCTGATGGTGGACAAGAGCGGCCGGATAACTTTAGCAAACAGCCAGATCGAGCAACTCTTCGGTTATGACCGGGCTGAGTTACTCGGTCAGCCGATCGAAATGCTGGTGCCGGAACGGTACCGCGGCGCTCATCCTGGTCATCGCCAGATCTTCTCGGGCCAGCCGACAGCCCGTGCAATGGGCGCGGGCCGTGATCTTTTCGGTCTCAGAAAAGATGGCAGCGAGGTGCCGATTGAAATCGGACTCAGTCCGATCCAGACCGAGACGGGCTCGTTCGTCCTGGCCAGCATCATCGACATCACTGAGCGTAAGCAGGCAGAAGAAGAGATACGCAGACTGAATGAAGAACTCGAGCAACGGGTCGCTGAGCGCACCGCAGAACTCCAGGCCGTCAACAAAGAGCTGGAAGCATTCTCTTATTCAGTCTCGCATGACCTGCGCGCTCCGCTCCGTCATATCAACGGCTTCAGCCAGGCTTTGCTGGAAGATTGCGAGGACAAACTCGATGACTCCGGGAAGGGTTATCTGAATCAAGTGCGTGAAGCGAGTCACGAGATGGCGCAGCTGATTGATGACGTGTTGCAGCTGGCGCGCGTGACGCGGACGGAAATGCGACGTGAGCCAGTCAACTTGAGCGAGTTGGCTGCCTCGGTGGTGGCTGAGCTGCAAGAGCGAGAAACTCGGCGAAAAGCAGCGGTCGATATTGAAACCGGGCTGTCCGCTCGCGGCGATAAGCGTCTGCTGCGAATCGTTCTCACCAACCTGATGGGAAACGCCTGGAAATTTACTTCGCAGCGAACCGAGGCGCAGGTCACCTTTGGCCGGGAACAACAGAACGGCGAGACCACTTATTTCATCCGCGATAACGGCGCGGGCTTTGATATGGCCTACGCCAATAAATTGTTCGGCGCGTTTCAGCGTCTGCATACGACCGGGGAATTCGAGGGCACGGGCATCGGCCTGGCGACCGTTCAGCGGATCGTTCATCGACATGGAGGCCGGGTCTGGGCCGAGGGGAAAGTTGATCAAGGGGCGACGTTCTTTTTTACTCTCCCAACTTCCAAGGAGATAGGAGATGGACAACAAAGTGATCTTACTGGTTGAAGATAACCCCAGGGATGAAGTGTTGACACTGCGGGCGCTCAAAAAGAGCAACATCATCAACGATGTCATGGTTGCGCGCGATGGCGTAGAGGCGCTCGATTACTTGTTCGGCACTGGTACACATGAAGGCCGGGACCTGACCGTGATGCCCCAGCTCGTTCTACTCGACTTGAAACTGCCGAAGGTGGACGGTCTCGAAGTGCTGCGAAAGTTGCGAAGCAATCAGCGCACCCGGCGTTTGCCGGTGGTTGTCTTTACCTCTTCCAGCGAAGAAGAGGACGTGATTAGCAGTTACAGCCTGGGAGCAAACAGTTATGTCCGCAAGCCGGTGGAGTTTGAGCAGTTTCTCGAGGCCACCAAGCAGTTGGGATTGTACTGGCTGGTGCTCAATGAGGCGCCTCCGGCCGAGTGACCGTGAGCCATGAATAGGACCTTACGAGTACTTAACGTCGAAGACTCAGAGCAGGACATGGCGCTGCTCGCCCGGCATTTGAAGCGGGCCGGCTATGACCTCGTCCTGAATAGAGTAGATACGGCTGAGGCGATGAAGGCCGCGCTCGAGTCGCGCGAGTGGGATGTGATTCTTTGCGACTATTCGATGCCTCAGTTCAATGCCCTGGCGGCACTCGCACTCACGAAGGAAATGAAGTCGGACACGCCCTTCATCATCATCTCAGGGACAATCGGCGAAGCCGCCGCCGTCGAGGGCATGCGCGCCGGAGCGCACGACTACATGATGAAAGACCGTCTGACTCGCTTAATCCCCGCCATCGAACGAGAAATGAAGGAGGCCGAAAACCACCGGGCCCGCCGAGCGGCCGAAAAGGCCCTGCTGACCTCTGAGCGTAAGTATCGTCTCTTATTTGATAGCAACCCGCTGCCTATGTGGGTCTTCGATCGGAAGACTTTGAGGTTCCTGGCGGTCAACGAAGCGGCCGTGGTGCACTACGGATTCTCGCGTGAAGAATTCCTCGCGATGACAGTCGAGGATATAAGACCGCCGGAAGAGGTGCCCAAACTTATGCAGGTTCTCTCCCAGCCAGTGGCGGGACTGAAGTACACGGGTATCTGGAAGCACCGGAAAAAGGATGGGACGATCCTGGAAGTCGAGATAACGTCTCACCCATTCGATTTCGGCGACCGGTCGGCTGCAGTGACACTAGCAAATGACGTCACCGAGAAAATTCGCGCGCGGGAAGAACTGGCCGCGATGACGCAGCAACTCTGGCAGGCTTCCAAGCTGGCCACCATGGGAGAACTGTCGGCCAGCATCGCTCACGAGCTGAACAACCCACTGGCCACGATCGCGCTTCGCGTCGAGAGCCTTTTGATGGCCGTGGCCGAAGACGATCCGCAGCGGCGTAGCCTGGAAATAATCACGCAGGAAGTGGATCGCATGGCGTCGTTGGTTGAAAACCTGCTCCAGTTTAGCCGTCGCAGCCATCGCCAGGAGTCCACCGTGGACCTCCGCGAAGAGATCGTCAACTCAGTTGAGTTTGTTCATTACCATCTGCGTACAAGAAAAATTGAAGTGGTGCATGAGTTTGCCGATTCGATGCCGACGGTTCAGGCCGACCGCCAGCAGTTACACCAACTCTTCCTGAATCTGCTCACCAATGCCGGCGACGCCATGCCGGAGGGCGGCAAACTTATCCTGCGCGCCGAGCCGACCTGGCTGGAAGGAGCGGAAGCCGTGGCCATTGAATTCGTGGACACAGGCGAAGGCATCGCGGCCGAGAACCTCGAAAAAATATGGGAACCATTCTTTACCACCAAGCGGGCAGGCAAGGGCACGGGCCTGGGGCTGGCCATCTGCCGCCGCATTGTCGAAGAGCCGGGCGGCACGATCGATATTAAGAGTCAGGCCGGAGGTGGAACGACTGTGCGTATGGTGTTTCCCGCGACCACCAACGGATCGTTTGGGAATTTGCAATGATGAACGGCAGCATCGGAAAAATCCTGATCGTCGACGACGAGGTCGAGCTGAAGAATATCCTCGTCGAGGCGTTGACCAGGCAGGGCTATGAAGCCACCGGTTTTACGGCCGGCGAAGACGCCCTGGCAGCCTTGCGGGGTCAGGAATTTGACGTGCTCCTGACGGACTTGATGATGCCGGGAATCGACGGCATCGCGCTCGTCCGCGAAGCAATGCAAATCGATCCGAATGTCATCTGCATCATGATGACCGGCCAGGGCACGATCCAGACGGCCGTCGATGCGATGAAGGTGGGCGCGTTTGATTATGTGCTGAAGCCCTTTCGGCTGCAGACCATGCTGCCCGTGCTGACGCGGGCGATGAACACGCGCCATCTGCGCTTGGAAAATGTGCAGCTCCGCGAAGCGGTCGCAATTCATGAGCTCAGTGAAACGATTGCCTTCACCCTGGATCCGCAAACCGTCCTTAGCAAACTCGCCGATGCGGCGTTGGCGCAGAGCGAAGCTGACGAGGTATCCATTCTCTTGCCGACCAGTGATGGCAAAGAACTCTATGTGGCCGCGGTGCGTGGTGAAAAGCGTGAACGCCTGTTGGGCGAGCGCATCCCGCTGGACGAGAGTATCTCCAGTTGGGTCGCGCGCGAACGCACGCCATTGATCCTTAACGGAAAGGTCTCTGATGAGCGTTTCGTGGCGCTTCGGCCCAGACCCGAAATTCGTTCCGCTGTCTCTGTGCCCATGCAAGTCGCAAATAAATTGGTCGGCATCATTAATCTGAACCTGACCGGCCGTTCGCGTCCTTTCACCCTGGGCCAAATGAAGGCTTTGACCATCCTGGCCGGCACTGCCGCCGCGGCCCTGGAAAGCGCCTCGCTCTACACCCAGGTGCACAGGGCCGAAGAGAACTATCGCTCGATATTTGAAAATGCGGTCGAGGGTATTTTTCAATCCACACCCGAAGGACGATTCATCACAGTTAATCCGGCAATGGCTCGGATTCTGGGATATGACTCACCTGAAGAAGTGGTTCAACATGTCTCTGATATCTCAAATCAAGTCTACGTTCATCCGGAAGATCGCGTGAAATCCAATGTTGCCGAGAAGGATCAAGGCTTTCTACACGGCTTTGAGTTCGAGGCCTATCGCAAAGACGGCGAACGAATCTGGTTATCGCTAAACCGTCGGGTCATTCGGGACCGGGACGGCATCGAAATCTACCGCGAAGGTTCTG
>WNFR01009006.1_pt1 | contig 10080 bp, 6 predicted proteins | sample 5400221 | NCBI WGS metagenome assembly WNFR01 (sample SAMN13153357, study PRJNA577476) | soil metagenome | isolation source: 40 cm soil under Madrone tree | place: USA:California | collected 2016-06-14 | reverse complement strand
CTCGACCAACTCGGCATCGCAATTAAGGAAGACAAGAAGGCTGCAGGGTAGGCACGATGGACTTACCTTTGGCCATCAAAGAACAGGAAACTATAGGTTCTAGTCTTCTAGCTTCAGGTTCTTTTTTTACAGGTATCCTCTGTCCAACAGTTTATCGGTGCCCGAATTGTCGGTCGATATATAAATTCATTCTTGGCCCCGGCGATGTTTTTCTGGGGGAGGGTCATAGAACTTGCTCGAAATGCCAAAAAGAGTTTCGGGATAGATCGATGGAGTGGCCCCTGATCTCCTCTATGGACCGAATTTTGTTCCTATTTCCAATGGTTGTAGATGGCTGGATATTGCTCGCATTCGTTGCTTGCATTCTGTTTTTTTACACAGGCTGGAACGTCGGCCCAACTTCTGTTCTGATGCTAGCCGCGATCTTTTTTGTGGTGCCTTTGATAGCCTGGTTTATATTTCGGGGCAGCCAGATTGCCCGTTCGGTCCATCGGTTCACCATGCAAGGAAAGACAAAGGCTGCATGAGCCGCATACGCATATTACCGGAGGCGGTGGCGAATAAAATCGCGGCGGGCGAAGTTGTCGAGCGGCCCGCGTCGGTGGTGAAAGAGCTGCTTGAAAACGCGCTGGACGCCGGCGCGAACACCATTCGCATTGAAGTGGAAGTGGGCGGCAAGCGCATGATCCGCGTGATCGACGACGGTCACGGGATGACGCATGACGATGCGTTGCTGGCGTTCGAACGCCACGCCACCAGCAAGCTGCGCTCCGCCGACGATTTGCTGTCCATCTCCACACTCGGTTTTCGCGGCGAGGCGCTGCCCACGATTGCCGCAGTCTCGCGTTTGCTGCTCGAAACGCGCGACGAAACGGAAGCCGAGGGCACGCGCGTTGAATTCGCGGGAGGCAAGCTGATCAACGTAAAACCCGCCGGTCTGCCCGCGGGAACAACCGTCAGCGTCGCCGATATTTTCTACTGCGTTCCCGCGCGGAGAAAATTCCTGAAATCAGACACGACAGAACTGGGCCACATCGCTTCGCTGGTTACGCACTACGCACTCGCGAATCCCGCGAAACAATTCCTTCTGACAACGCCGACGCAGGAAATCATCAACTGTCCTCCCGCGGAAAAACTGGCCGACCGCATCTATCAGCTTTTTGGCCGGCAATCGCTGGAGGAACTCGTCGAAATCCCTGCAGCGTCGGCGGCCTTTCGGGCCGCCATCACGGAGCCGGAGCTCGAAGCCGAAGAGGAAAAATCGTCGCTGACCGTGAGCGGCTTCACGTCGCGACCCGACGTGCAGCGCCTGAACCGCAACGGCATCTATATTTTCGTGAATCGCCGCCTGGTGCGCGACCGGCTGATCCTGCACGCCATTCACGAAGCCTATCGGAATATTTTGCCGCCCGCGGTTTTCCCCGCGACGCTCCTTTTTCTGGAAATGCCGTACGACGAAGTGGACGTCAACGTGCATCCCGCAAAAATCGAAGTGCGCTTCCGGCGTTCGCAGTTTGTCCACAATGTCACGCGCGACACGATTCGGCAGGCGCTCATGGGCACGCGGCCGATCGCAAGTTTTGCCACCGCCGCGGGGGCATCTCCGCCGACCATCGGCTCCGGCAATGGTGGTTTGTCCGGCGGAATCATGCCACCACCCGCGGAATCCGGAGTGCCGCGCGCGATCATCCCGCCAATGGAAGAGATCGGTCTCGGCTCCGGTGTCGGTTCGGACGGCGGTTTCGATCTGACTTCCGCCCCGATGCAGCCGGTGGAGCAGCGGATTCCCTTCACGTCGGGGGTTGGATTCGGCGCTGGTGTCGCACCGGCGCGAATTTCCGATGCGGTGAATTGGGCCGCGAATCTCGCCGCTCTAAGCGCGGATGGTCCTGCGACGCTGCCGCGGCCCGAGCAAATCGCAGATCTCAAACCCCTCGGCCAGGTCAGCGCGAGCTTCATCATCGCCGTGAACGGCGAGGGACTCTGGATCGTGGACCAGCATGTGGCCCACGAGCGCGTGCTCTTCGAACAGCACCTCGAAGCGCGTCGCGCCGGAAAGATCGAAGCGCAGCGCATGCTGATGCCGTTGGTGATCGAACTTTCGCCCCGGCAAATCGTCACCTTCGAGAAAATCGCGGAAGAACTGGCCGCGAATGGTTTCGAAGTCGAGCCGATGGGGCCGAAGAGCGTGGCGATTCAGGCCGTGCCCGCAGGTGTGATCGCTCCGGATGCGGAGAAATTGCTCACCGAAATTCTCGATGGCCTGGACCGCGAAAACGCGGCGATTTCCATCGAAACTTTGCAGGCGAAAATCGCAGCCTCGACCGCGTGCCACGCGGCGATCAAGATCAACATGCCGCTCGAACAGTCGAAAATGGAATGGCTGCTCGATGCCCTGGCCAAAACCGATTGCCCGATGAGCTGCCCGCACGGACGCCCGGTGGTTTTGCGATATTCCATCAAGGAAATTGAGAAAGCGTTTCATCGAATTTGATTCGTGCAGGCGCCGGGCTTTAGCCCGGCCATCGGGAGACTCACCGAATGAGCGATTCGCAAAAGACGGCAGTGATCTTCGGCCTCGCCAACAAGCGCAGCATCGCGTGGGCCATTGCGCAGAAACTGCACGAAGCCGGGTGGAGGCTGGCGATTACCTACCAGAACGAGCGGCTCGAACAGGAAGCGAAGGATCTGATCACCGATTTGCCGGGCGCCGCGGGTTTCATGTGCGACGTTTCGTCGGATGAGCAAATCACAAAACTCTTCGAAGAACTGAAATCACGATACGGCGTGTTGCACGGTATCGTGCACAGCGTCGCTTTCGCGCCCGCGGAGGAATTGAAGGGTGAGTTCCTCAATACTACGCGCGAAGGATTTCGCATCGCCCACGACATCAGTGTGTATTCGCTGGTTGCGGTGTCGCGCGCGGCCGCTCCGCTGATGACCTCCGGCGGCGGCATCATTACGATGACCTACTACGGCGCGGAAAAAGTTGTGCCGCGATACAACGTGATGGGCATAGCCAAAGCCGCATTGGAAGCGAGCGTGCGCTATTTGGCATTCGACCTGGGGCCGAAGGGCATTCGCGTCAATGCCATTTCCGCGGGGCCCATCAAGACGCTTGCCGCGCGAGCCGTCGCTGGGCTGGGCGACATGCTCAAGGCGCATGCCGATCGCGCACCCCTGAAGCGCAATGTCGACCCGGCCGAGGTAGGCGGAACTGCCGCCTTCCTGCTTTCCGACGCAGGTTCGGGCATCACCGGCGAAACGATTTACGTCGATTGCGGCTACAACATCATGGGTTTCTGACCTCATTGGAAAGCAATCACGCAGCGCATTGATGCCCAAACTCACGATTGCCATTGACGGCCCGGCTGGTTCAGGAAAAAGCAGCGTGGCACGCCGCGTTGCCGAGCTCTTGCAATATGTGTATCTGGACAGTGGCGCGATGTACCGCGCGCTGGCGTTGAAAGCTTTAAAGCGCGGCATTCCGCTAAACGACGAATCCCGCCTCGAAAAACTCGCAAAGGAAACGCGCATCGAACTGAAATCTCCCACACCCGAGCACGAAGCTGCCGGAGCAAAGAACTGCGTCTTCCTCGACGGTGCGGACGTGACGCAGGAGATTCGCAAGCCGGAAGCCGCTCAAGCGGCGTCTCACGTCGCCGCATTTCAGAAAGTACGCGAGGTGCTGGTTGCGGAGCAGCAGCGCGCCGGCGCAGGCGGCGGTGTCGTGATGGAGGGACGCGATATCGGCACCGTCGTGTTCCCGAGCGCGGAGCTGAAGATTTTTCTGGATGCTGCGCCGGAAACCCGCGCGGAGCGCCGCTGGAAAGAGCACCGGGAAAAAGGCGACAAGTTGACGCTCGCGGAAGTGTTCGACGAAGTGATCGAGCGAGACAAACGCGATCGTGAGCGCAAAGTGTCTCCGCTCGTGCGCGCCACCGATGCTGTACTGGTCGACAACACAGCCATGGGCATCGAAGAGACCGCGCGCCTCATCGTGATGCTCGCGCAAGAACGCGAAAGGGAATTAGCAAGAGCTGGGAGGCCGGGATGATCCGTTTGTTCGCGATGCTGGCAGTTGGTATTTTCAGCAGGCTGTTCGTCTTGCCGATGCTGGCGCTCGCCCAGCCCGCAGCGGGCCGGAACGGCGAACAAGCCGAAGCCACTCGAAAGTTCCGGGCGTATCTCGACAACGATTGGAAACTGTGGATGGAGCAGTATCCGGAAACCGCGACCTCCGTCGGCTTTCCCGGACTGAATCGCCGCTGGAGCGACGATTCGCGGGAGGGCCTCGAGGCGCGCATCAAACATCTGCACGAAAGTTTGTCCGGATTAAAGGCCATCTCGCGCGATGCGCTTCCTGCCGGGGAGCAGTTGAACTACGACCTCTACCGCGAGCTGCTGGAAACCGCGGCCGAAGGCTTGCAGTACGGCGACGACCCGCTACCATTCCGCAGCGTCGTTCCTGCCAACATTTGGATGCCCATTACACAAATGGGCGGCATCCAGCAGGGAATCGCTTCTACTCTGGCGACCATGCCGCACAAGTCTGTCTCGGAATACGAGGACGTTCTTGCCCGGCTTGAGGCAGTTCCGAGAAACGTCGAACAGAATCTCGCGCTCCTTCAGGAGGGCCTGAAGAAGGGCTATACGCCGCCGAAGCTGATGCTGCGCGATGTGCCTAAACAGATTGCCGATCTCATTCCAGCGGATCCTATGGCAAGCCCGCTCCTGCAGCCATTCACCGAATTTCCCGCGGGATTCTCCGAGGCGGAGCGCGCCCGGCTGACCCAACGCGCTAAACTGATCTATGCAGATTCCGTCAAGCCGGCATTCCAGAAGCTGCACGACTATTTCACGTCCACTTATTTGCCTGCGTGCCGCGATTCCATCGCGGCCGCGGCGCTGCCGAATGGCGCGGCCGCCTACGCGTTCCATGTTCGCTGGCAAACGACAACGAACCTGACGCCGCAGCAGATTCACGAAATCGGTCTCTCCGAAGTGAAGCGCATCCGCGCGGAGATGGACAAAGTCATCGCCTCCACGGGGTTTAAAGGCAGCTTTCACGACTTCACGGAATTTCTGCGCACGGATCCGCGTTTTTTCTACGATCAGCCGCAAGATCTGGTGAACGGCTACCGCATTGTGGCCAAGAAAATCGATCCGGAGCTCGCGCATCTCTTCGGAAAACTGCCGCGGCTCCCGTATGGAGTTTGCGTGATTCCTGAATTCAAAGCGCCTTCACAGACCACCGCGTACTACCAGCAGGGCGCACCCAGCGCGGGCCGGCCCGGCTGCTATTTCGTGAATACCTACAACTTGTACGCGCGGCCGAAATGGGAAATGGAAGCGCTCTCGCTGCACGAATCCGTGCCGGGGCATCATCTGCAGATTTCTCTCGCGCAGGAGCTGGAGAACGTGCCGGAATTTCGCAAACATGTCGGCTATTCGGCGTTCGTGGAGGGCTGGGCACTGTACGGCGAGAGCCTTGGCGAAGAGCTTGGCCTATACAAGGACCCTTATTCCAAGTTCGGTCAGCTCAGCTACGAAATGTGGCGTGCCGTGCGGCTCGTGGTGGACACGGGAATGCACTCGATGGGTTGGACGCGCCACCAAGCCATTCAATTTTTCAAGGACCACACCGGCAAGACCGATCAGGACATCACCGTGGAAGTGGATCGCTACATCGTCTGGCCCGGCCAGGCGCTCGCCTACAAGCTGGGACAATTGAAGATTCAACAGTTGCGCACAGAAGCGGAGCGCAACCTCGGCGCAAGATTTGATATCCGCAAATTTCACGATGCCGTCCTCGAAAACGGCGCTGTGCCCCTAAACGTGCTGGAAGCTCACATGAAACGCTGGACGGAAGAGCAGACGGGTCATTAGCCGCTGGCCAGGCGTCCGGCACGCGCTGAATGTTTATCCCGGTTCGGTAACTCCCGCACTCCCCGCTTCGTATTCACATAGAGACGATTCCGTGGTCGTCCGCCGGCTGGCGGTTCCCCCGCCGGGGATTTGGTAAAGTGAGTGGGGGCCTCGTTCCGAACTGATGCTTGCCGTCCGCGACAATCTAGCTCAATGCTTCAGCGCCTTGCGCTCCCACAAGCTCCGCGCCTCGCTCACCATGCTCGGGCTCACCATGGGCGTGGCCACGCTGATCACCGTCATGACCCTCGTCCAGGGCGCCAACCTCTACGTCGAGCAGAAAATCGCCAACCTCGGCACCAATGTCTTCCAAATTGCGCGCACGCCCTTCGCCGTCACCGATTTCAACATCATCATCAAAGCCCTCAAGTTCAAAAAAATAGACGTCGACGACATGCGCGCCATTGCCAACGGATGCCGCGCCTGCGAGGAAGTTGGCGCCACCGCGAGTACCACCGTCCGGGCACGATACGGCAACAAAGAAGTGCCGGACGTCAGCTTCTCCGGCCATACCGCAAACATGGCGGATATTGACACGCGCGCGGTGGAGCTCGGCCGCTACTTCACTCCCACAGAAGCGGAGCACCGCACCAATGTCTGTCTCATCGGCGATACCCTTGTGCAGCAGCTATTTCTCGGGATGGATCCCATCGGCAAGACCATCCGTGTCGGCAACGATGAATTCATGGTCATTGGCGTGATGGAAAAAATCGGCAGCGTCCTCGGGCAGGACCAGGACAACTTCGTCATGGCGCCGCTTCCCGTCTTCCTGCGCATGCAGGGCATACACACAAGCCTAATCATCAACGTCAAGACGAGCACGGAGAACTTTGAGCTGGCCCAGGATCAGGCGCATCTTGTGTTGCGCTCCCGGCGGCACCTGAGCGGCAAAATGGAAGACGACTTCTTCATCGGCACTAAGGAAAGCTATATGGCGTTGTGGCGCAGCATCAGCACTGCGTTTTTCTCCGTGTTCATCATGGTCAGCGCCATCTCCGTGGTCATCGGTGGCATCGTCATCATGAATGTCATGCTAGTGAGCGTAACCCTGCGGCGCAGGGAGATCGGCGTGCGGCGCGCCGTCGGCGCAACGCAACGCGACATCCTGCGCCAGTTCATGCTCGAAAGCGTCATACAATGTATCGCCGGGGGAATCGCGGGCATCTCCATGGGGTTCCTGGTCGCATTAGTCCTGCGAACCTATACGCCCTTCCCGGCTTCCGTCCAAACGTGGGTGGCGGTGCTGGGCGTATTTCTCAGTTCCGGAGTCGGCCTATTTTTCGGGATTTATCCAGCCATGCGTGCATCGCGGCTGGATCCAGTTGTCGCCTTGAGGTCAGACTGATGGCTCTTATGACACTTGCGCAAGCCCGAGAAAATTTCTTCGCGGCCATGGAGACGCTGCGCTCCTCCAAAGTGCGCTCGGCGCTGACCGTGCTCGGCATCGTCATCGGAGTCTCTTCGGTGATTTCCATGGCGGCGATCATTCAGGGGCTGAACAAGTTCGTTCAGGACCGAGTCGACTCGCTCGGCTCGCGCACGTACTTCGTTTCGCGATTTCCGCCCGGCACGGATCCCTCCCGCTGGCCGGAGCGCATTCGCACGCGCAAATATTTCGAATACAACTATGCCAGCTACATCCGCGATGCCGCGCCGGACGTGCAGGCCTTGACCACCATCGGCACGCGCGCATTTTTCTTCGGCGATTCCAATCTCATCACCAGCGGGCATTTCAGCGTCGAACGCGTCATCGTGCGCGGCGCCGAGCCGGAATACATCGACGCCATACCGCTCTTCAGCGTCGAGCGCGGCCGCTTCATCAGCGCCTTCGACCAGGAGCACGCCAGCCCCGTGGTCGTCCTTGGCGCGGCCATTAGCGAATCCCTTTTTCCCAACACGGATGCCCTCGGCAAAACCGTGCGCATCAATGGCAGTCCTTACGAAGTCGTCGGCGTGTTCGCGCACGATCAAGGTCTGTTCGTCGGTCCCGGTGTGGATATTTTCGCCATCATTCCGCTCAGCACTTTCAAGAAAGAGTACCCGGAGGCAAAAGAGCTGATCATGGCGTTCACCGTCCCGGAAAACGTAAACCTCGACAAAGCGCAGGGTGAAGTCATTCAGGCGATGCGGCGCCTCCGCCGCATTCCCGCCGGCGTCGAGAACGATTTTGAGCTGACCTCTCCGGACTTCATCAGCAATTTGTGGAATCAATTGACCGGCGCGCTCGTGATTCTCACCACCGTGATCAGTTCGATCGGCCTGCTTGTGGGCGGCATCGGCGTGATGAACATCATGCTCATCTCGGTGACGGAGCGCACCCAGGAGATTGGCGTGCGCAAAGCCATCGGCGCGCGCCGCGCGGATGTGCGATTGCAATTCCTGCTGGAGGCCGTGGTGCTCACGCTGGTCGGCGGCACCATCGGCATTCTGATCGGCGCCGGAGTATCCGCCACCGTGCGCACGCTCATCCCCTCGATTCCCGCAACGCTCTCCTATCTTTGGGTCACGATCGGGTTCGTCATCTCCGTCGGCGTCGGACTGTTCTTCGGCTACTATCCCGCGAACCTCGCGGCGAACCTTGACCCCATTGCTTGTCTCCGCTACGAATGAAGAGCGAAGTAAGCCCTGTCCCGCTTCTAAGTACTTTCGAATTAACAAGTAGCGCGAAAAATGCGCCAAAAATGCATTTTTTTCAAAAATAGCACTTGACAGATTTTTCAGCTTCGTTTACCTTGCAGATACCTCAGTCATACATCCCGGTTCACCGGGGTCCTCACTGAGCGTGAAGAGGCAGATGTGAGACACGAAGACAAAAGCCAAGACGGTTCGATGCCAAGGCGACAGGGTCTCGCGGTCTGCTTATTCGCGCGACCCTAACTAAATCCGCCTAAGTCGTTTCGAACCAAAGCAATCCGCCGCGGGATTTGTGTTTCTCGCAGCGGGGTAGTCGTTCTATTCGTAGAATTTCCGTTGTGGGAGAAGTGTTCCCGGAAGGAGGTGCGGTTGTCCGACGAATTGTTCCTCTGCAACGCGAAGCCGAAGGATGCGCAGCAAGCGCCGTTTGCCAAGCGCTCGTTGAGAACACGCTCGAACCTCCCGCCACGGGGAAGTTGCCCTGTCCGCAGGGAAGGACAGGCGCGAGAATTTCAAATGTCGCCCGCCGCAAACAACGGCAACAAATAGAAAGGGCGCAGCCGGAAATCTCGCTGCGCCTTTTTTTCGTTTGTCCGGAAATTAAAGCAACGCGGCTGGCTCAGGCTGGAGCAGACATCGAGCCGAGAAAGTCGCTGTTGGACTTCGTCTTCGTGAGGCGGCTGATCAAAAGTTCCATGGCTTCGACCGTCGAGAGCGGGCTCAACACCTTGCGCAACACCCATACGCGGCTGAGTTCGTCCGGCGGAAGCAGCAACTCGTCCTTACGAGTGCCGGACCGCTGAATATCAATCGCGGGGAACACGCGCTTGTCCGAAAGCCGCCGGTCCAGGTTGATTTCCATGTTGCCGGTGCCCTTAAACTCTTCGAAGATGACGTCGTCCATGCGGCTGCCGGTGTCAATCAGCGCCGTAGCGATAATGGTCAGCGAGCCGCCTTCTTCGACATGGCGCGCTGCAGCGAAAAAACGCCGCGGGCGCTGCAACGCATTCGCATCAATACCGCCGGAGAGAACTTTGCCGGAGGGAGGCGTAACGGCGTTGTACGCGCGCGCGAGACGTGTCACGGAATCAAGAAGCACCACGACGTCCCGCTTGTGCTCGACAAGGCGCTTGGCCTTTTCGAGTACCATCTCGGCCACTTGGATGTGGCGTTGCGGTGCCTCGTCAAATGTCGAGCTGATGACTTCGCCCTTCACCGTACGCTGCATGTCCGTGACTTCTTCCGGCCGCTCGTCAATCAGCAGCACGATCAGCGCAACTTCGGGATGGTTCACCGTCACCGAATTCGCGATGGACTGCAGCATCATCGTTTTACCGGTGCGCGGCGGCGCCACAATCAATCCGCGCTGCCCCTTCCCGACGGGGCAGAGCAGATCCAACACCCGGCCGGTCATATTCTCTTTCGTCGTTTCCATCTTCAGCCGGCCCTGCGGATAGAGCGGCGTCAGGTTGTCAAAGAAGATTTTGTTGCGCGCAACTTCCGGGTCTTCGAAATTTA
>WNFR01015474.1_pt1 | contig 10083 bp, 10 predicted proteins | sample 5400221 | NCBI WGS metagenome assembly WNFR01 (sample SAMN13153357, study PRJNA577476) | soil metagenome | isolation source: 40 cm soil under Madrone tree | place: USA:California | collected 2016-06-14 | reverse complement strand
GCCGGCACCTACATCCGACCTGTTTTCCAATATTGCCGCGGACGCGTGCACGCGTCTGTCCCGGATCGAGCAATCCGCAAAGGCCGCTCGTGTCCGCTGGCTGAGCGAAGCCGGCGCATGGACCGACGCCGCGCTCCGCCTGGTGGAGTTGGAGCTCCCGGAATGGACGGTACGCCGGCTCATTCGCGACGACGGCGCCTGGATTTGCTCGTTGTCGCGCCATTGTGAAATTCCGATCGAATTCGACGACGCGGCGGAAGCGGTCCACGAGAGCCTGCCTCTCGCCATCTTGACCGCATTCGTCGGAGCGCAGCGTCGCCAGCTCGCGACATCTGGTCCGGCGCCGCGAACCGTGCCGACGGTTGCGCAGGACCCGCTCGTCGGCTGCGGCGACTTCGCCTGACGTGTGCGATGGGTGAACGACCATGGACGGACCGCAGCGCGCAATCCCGCAATTCACGTCGCGACAGGTCCTGAGTCGCTCCGTATTGCGGCTCGCGCTCCTCGCCACTTTCGCAAATTTCGGCAACCAGGGCTTCGTCGTCACATTTTCCACGCTGCTGGCGCTGGCGGCCATCTTCTGCAGCATCGTCGGGACATTGCGGCGCGAAGCCTTGCTTGGTCCCGAACTCACCCACTGGGATGAGGCGGCGGCGAACGCGGCCATCGGCTATGCGTTCGGAGCACTCGCGTGACCGGAGCGACGGCGAGCGGGCTGGGCAAGGATGTCCGACTTGGACCAGCGTTGCAGAGGCCGATCCATGCGTGACTTTTGGATCGGTATGGCTGTGGCGCACAAGGCCGCTGCCGGGACCGAGGCGGGGGCTAAGCCCGCTGATCGCCGGTATCGCGTTCTCTCGATCGTCGGCGGCATTGCGCTCAGCCTGTTGGTCGGCGGCGCGCTGTTGATTGTGCTGGCGCTCAATGTCGGATGATGCATGGCGGCACGTAGCGCCCATTGCCGATGACATAGCTCCCTCGACAAACTGCTGTCCGGCTCTGCCGCCGGCCTCGCTGCACCCATCGCCAATACAGAGTGCGAGGATTTGCGCGCCACGACGGCGCAGCCCCCTCGGGCTGGTGGGCGTTCATTAACCTTGTTGGCGCCGTTTTGGGCGCCCCGCCAAGCGCCCGCCCCCATTAATCGCATCCGGCGATCTGCGTCGAAAATTTACGGTCCCCGTGCTAAACGACGGCCGCGAAAGCCCCCTGACCCGGCTGCCACGAGGACTTGAGATGAACAAGGCGACGAAGGACCTGCGCGCGGACGCGCTCGTCGCCTCCTATGAGCGCGCCGGCTATGCGCCGGCCGCGCCCGCGATCCTGCAGCCGGCGGAGCCGTTCCTCGATCTGTCGGGCGAGGACATCCGCCGCCGCATGTATCTGGTGAACGATCCGGCCGGCGGCGAGCTCTGCCTGCGCCCCGATCTCACCATTCCGGTCGCGCGCGACTACCTCGCGTCGCCGCAGGCCGGCCGGGCGGCAAGCTTCTGCTATCTCGGTCCGGTCTTCCGCCAGCGCGAGGACGGCCCGGCCGAGTTTCTCCAGGCCGGCATCGAATCCTTCGGGCGCGCCGACACCGCGGCGGCCGACGCCGAGACGCTCGCGCTCGCCCTCGAGGCGACCGCGCTTTACGGGCTCGCCCGGCCCGACATCCGCATGGGCGACGTCGCGCTGTTCTCGGGTTTCATCGGGGCGCTCGACCTGGCGCCCGCCTGGAAGCGCCGGCTGGCGAAGGATTTCAACCACAAGAGCCATCTCGCCCACGACCTCGACCGGCTGGTGCTCGACAAGCAGAACGGCAAGCCCGAATACCAGGGCGTGCTCGCCGCGCTCGCCAACTCCGACCCCAAGGCGGCGCATGCGCTGGTCACCGACCTGTTGTCGATCGCCGGCATCACGGCGGTCGGCGGCCGCTCGGTCGGCGAGATCGCGGACCGTTTCCTGGAGCAGGCCGAGCTCGGCGCCGGCAGCATGCTGCCGCGCGCGACGCGCGTGCTGATCGAGCGGTTCCTGGCGATCGCGGGCGATCCCGACGAGGCGGCGGCCGAGCTGCGCGCGCTCGCCGCCGACGCCAACCTGGCGCTCGGGCCGGCGCTCGACCTGTTCGAGAGCCGAACCGGCTTCCTGGCGGCGCGCGACGTCGACCCGCGCGCCATCCGCTTCTCGACCGCCTTCGGGCGCGGCCTCGACTATTACACCGGCATGGTGTTCGAGCTGCACGACCCGAGCGGCGCGGTCAAAGGCGAGCTCGTGGCCGGCGGCCGCTATGACGGCTTGTTCGCCCGGCTCGGCGCCGCGCAGTTGGTGCCGGCGGTCGGCTTCGCGGTATGGATCGACGGGCTGATCGCCCTCGGGGGAAGCGCCGCGCCGGGAGGCGCCACATGAGCGCCCCTCTGGTCATCGCGGTGCCCGCCAAGGGCCGCCTGCAGGAGAAAGCGCACGAGTTCTTCGCCCGCGCCGGCCTGGCGCTGGTCAAGCCGCGCGGCGCGCGCGACTATCGCGGCGCGATCAGCGGGCTCGACGATGTCGAGGTCGCCTATCTGTCGGCATCGGAAATCACCGGCCAGCTCGCGCAAGGCGCGGTCCATCTCGGCATCACCGGCGAGGACCTGGTGCGCGAGATGATCCCGCAGGCCGACCGCAAGGTGGTGCTGCTCGACGGGCTCGGCTTCGGCTTCGCCAATGTGGTGGTCGCCGTGCCGCAGGCCTGGATCGACGTGCGCAACATGGCGGATCTCGACGATGTCGCCACCGCCTTCCGCCTCAAGCACGACCGCCGCATGCGGGTCGCCACCAAATACATCAATCTCACGCGCGGCTTCTTCGCCGACCAGGGCGTGATCGACTACCGCATCGTCGAGAGCGCGGGGGCGACCGAGGGCGCGCCCGCGGCCGGCACCGCCGAGCTCATCGTCGACATCACCACCACCGGCGCGACGCTCGCCGCCAACGGCCTCAAGGTGATCGACGACGGCACCATCCTGCGCTCGCAGGCCAATCTGGTGGCGGCGCGCACCGCCGATTGGCACGACGGCGCGCGCGAGACCGCCCGCCTGATGCTCGACCGCATCGTGGCGCACAGCCGCGCGCGCGCCTTCCGCGAGGTGCGCACGCGCCACAAGGGGCTCGACGAGGCCTTGCTGGCGACCGCCAAGGAGCGCTTCGGCGTCATGGCGCCCTATGGCGGGCCGACCTCGTCCGGCATGATGACGCTGCACTGCCCGCCCGACACCGTCCATGGGCTCGCCAATTTCCTGCGCCAGCACGGCGCCGAGACGGTCGTGGTGGCCGAGCTCGACTACGTGTTCGCGCGCGACAATCCGCTCTACGAGAAGCTGGCGGCGGGTTTGTAGGGTGGGCTGAGCCCTCGGGTCTTGCCTTCGGGAAGCCTCGTCGAGCCGGCGCCGGCAGTATCGACGGATCCTTGAGCCTCATCACCTGCCTGACGCCCTCAGCGTCGACGCTCGGGGCGGATGGGCGTTTTGTGGTTTTCGCCTCTTGATTGAAGGGCTACACTGCCACAACGTGGTAATGTCTGTGTGACGCGGTAGCCTGACCTCGGGGTCATGATCCAATGATCCGGTTCTATGGCGTTTCAGCATTTGTCGCAGCGTGGCTCGCCTCGATGGCATCGGCCGGCGCGCAGGAGACGCGGACGCAGGCGCCGTGCAGCCCGGTGATCGATCGCACGCAGGGAAGCGTCACGCTCAACTTTAGCGGCGGCTGCACGGTTGGAATCACGCCGGCCCAGCTCAAGGACATCATCGACAGCGTGCTGGCGGGGCGCGCCATCCCGCCCGAGCTGCTCGACAGGTATGAAGGGATCAGCCGCCAGTTTGGCGTCACCGATACAGCGGTGACGAATTTCTTTCGGATTTTGGGCGCCAACAAGGTCGCCATCGAGGACCTCGACGCCAAGCTGCGCGAGATTGCGGCGCGGCACCTGACGCTGCTCAAGCAGACCGAAACTCAAGGTGGGGACGATCCGCAAGTCGCGGCGCTGAAAAAGGAAGCCGCCGGGGCGATCGGCGCGGGCGACTACGCGCGCGCCCAGACACTGCTGCAACAGGCATTCGATGCCGATCTGGCGGCGGCCCGCAAGGCGCAGGATGTCGCCAACCAGCGGTATGTCACGGCGGCGCGAACGAAGGCGGAGCAGGGACAGCTGAAATTGACCCAACTCCAATACGCGGCGGCGGCCGAGGAATTCAAGACGGCGGCCGATCTGGTGCCTGCGGGCGAGCCGCTTATTCGCGCGGAGTATTTGGCCGCCCTCGGCAGGGTAGCGTATCACGGCGGCAATTACCGGCTCGCCGGCACGGCGCTGGCCGAAGCTCTGAGCATCCGAGAGAAAGCGTTGAGTCCCGACGATGCGAACCTGGCCAACAGTCTCAACGACCTCGCGCTGCTGTACGGTGAGCAGGGCCGCTATGCCGAGGCCGAGCCGCTCTACAAGCGCGCCCTCGCGATCGGCGAGAAGGCCCTCGGCCCGGAGCATCCGGATGTCGCCATCGACCTCAACAACCTCGCGGCGCTGTACTATGCGGGGGGCCGCTATGCCGACGCCGAGCCGCTCTACAAACGCGCCCTCGCGATCGGCGAGAAGATGCTAGGTCCGGAGCATCCGGATGTCGCCATCCGCCTCAGCAACCTCGCGGTGCTGTACCACACACAGGGCCGCACGGCCCAGGCCGAGCCGCTCTACAAGCGTTCGCTCGCTATCGTCGAAAAGGTGCTCGGCCCGGAGCATCCGAGTGTCGCCACCGACCTCAACAACCTCGCGGCGCTCTACAAGGCCCAGGGCCGCTATGCCGACGCCGAGCCGCTCTACAAGCGCGCGCTCGCCATCGACGAAAAGGTGCTCGGCCCGGAGCATCCGAGTGTCGCCACCTATCTCAATAACCTGGCGTTGCTCTACTGGGCACAGGGCCGCGCCACGGAGGCCGAGCCGCTCCACAAACGCGCGCTCGCCATCGCCGAGAAGATGCTCGGCCCGCAGCATCCCAATGTCGCTGGCCATCTCACCAACCTCGCAGACCTTTACCGGAAACAGGGCCGCACTGCCGAGGCCGCGCCGCTCTACCAGCGCGCGCTCGCCATCGACGAGAAGGTGTTCGGCCCGGAGCATCCAACCACGAAATCCGTTCGTCGGAACCTGGAAATGCTGCAGCAGTCCGCGGCGCCTTCCACCGAAACGCGGCCCGCCAAGCATCGTCGATAACGAGCGATGACCGCTCTGCTTCAATATGTGCCGAGCCAGCCGAGCGCACCTGCGTAAGGACCTTGGGAGGAACCCAACATGGAAGCCGGATTATTGAAGACGCTGGGCCAGACCCTGGGTATCGGTGGCGTGGCGCTCGGCATTTTCTTTCTGTTGTTCCGAGAGTTGATTCGAAAATCGATCTTTCCAAAGCTCGACAAGAATGATGCGTATCGGTTCCTGCGCTTGATCTCCGTCTTGATCTGGTCGGTGGCGGTCATCGGCATCGGGGCGTGGATCATGGGCGACCAGAAGGCGCGGCCGCAGCAATCCAGCATCTCAACAAGTGGCCCCCAGAGCCCAGTCGTAACTGACACCAAAGGCAATGTGCAGATGAACTTTGGCACGCCAGCGACAGCCGACCCCAAATGATGCGGCTATAGAATCTTGATTCTTGACAGCTGTTTTTTTGACTGCACCGGCAAGTTGGTGTAGGAGAAAATCCACAGTCGGAATTGCGCCCGGCGCCCAGGCGCCGGGCGTTTGCATGAGAGGATATCTATTGCGGCCGATCGTCACCGACGAAAGCCACATCGGCCCGATGCGATCGTGGCCCGCTCACTGGTTCGATCCGGGCGTCCGGCTTGTAGATTCGTTGTTGTTTACAAGCAATCCGCCCTGACGGCGGCTGGACCGCCCCCCTGAAACGAGACGGAACGCCCCTCACCGCCCCTCGCCGGCCGGGCCGGCGCGGCGGCGAAACACCACGAAATGCGACAGCGAGAAATTGACCACGAAGCTCGCCAGGATCGCGCAGGCTTTCGCCGCCGCCAGCTGCGCGGACTCGCCGGCCAAAAGCATAGGCATCAGCTGGGCGGCGACCACCAGGGTGGTGGTGTTGGCGATCAGCCCGACGACGCCCGATGCGACAAATGTTCCATAGGCGCGCCAGCGCAGTTTTCCGCCCGATTCCGCCGCGAAGGTGAAGAGCGAATTCATCACGAAGGAACCCGAGATCGCCACCACCCAGGACAGCACGTTGGCCGGGATCAGCGGCAGCCCGAATTTCTGCACCGCGATCCAGAAAAGCGCGAAATCGACGCCGGTATTGACGAGGCCGACCAGCCCGAAGCTGGCGGCCTTCCTGAGGAAGACGATGCGCGCCTCCAAGGCGCCGACGGCGCGCGGGAAGCGGAACCTGAGCTGCTCGAATACGATCATGCGCCACCGCTTAGCATGCCGGCCTGGCCGTGCCGAGCCCGAATGCCGGGCTGTCGCGGCGCGACAAGGCGGCTGCGATTGCGCTATAAAAGGGCCAATCAAAGGCGTGCGCCATTGAGATGATCACGTAAGGCAACCATGACGGCGGCGACGACACCACTGGGAAACAGCCGGGAGGACGCGGCGAAAGCCGGCCTGTCCATCATCGTGCCGGTCTACAACGAGGCGTCCGGCCTCGCGGCGCTGCATGAGCGGATCGCCGGCGCGGCGCGCGACCTGCGCCAGGCCCATGGGCTCGGCTGCGAGGTCGTCTATGTGGACGACGGCAGCAGCGACGACTCGCTTGCGGTCGCGCGCCGCCTGCCGGCGGACGGCATCGATGTGCAGGTGGTCTCGCTGTCGCGCAATTTCGGCAAGGAAGCCGCGCTGATGGCCGGTCTCGACCATGCGCGCCGCGGCGCGGTGCTGTTCATGGACGCCGACGGCCAGCATCCGCCCGCGCTGATCGGCCGGCTGATCGGCCATTGGCTCAACGAGGGCTACGACGTCGTCTACACCGCCAAGGCCAGCCGTACCAACGAGTCGGCGCTGCGGCGCCTGGGCGGAAAAAGCTTCTACACCCTGATCAACTGGGGCGCGCGGCAGAAGATCCCGCAGGACGCCGGCGATTTCCGCCTGCTCTCGCCGCGCGCGACCGCGGCGCTCCGCCAGCTGCCCGAGCGCAATCGCTTCTTCAAGGGTCTCGCGACCTGGATCGGCTTCCGCCAGCTGCGGGTCGATTACGAGCCGGCCGAGCGCCAGCATGGCAGGACGAGCTGGAGCTATGCCGGCCTGCTCGGCCTGTCGGTCGAGGGACTGACATCCTTCTCGGTCGCGCCGCTGCGGGTCGCCAGCCTGCTCGGCATGCTGCTCGCGGCGAGCGCGCTGCTGTTCGGCCTGTGGATGGTGATCGAGGCCATCGTCTATGAGCGCACGGTCCCGGGCTATCCTTCGCTGATCGTCAGCGTCATGGTGATCGGCGGCGTGCAGCTTCTCATGATCGGCATCATGGGCGAGTATATCGGCAAGATCCTGTCGGAGATCAAAGCGCGGCCGGTCTATTTCGTCGCCGAGCACAGCGTGAAGAGGGCGAGACGGTCGTGGAAAAGCGCGACGCGGAAATGACCCAGCCGCGCGACGCGCATCGGCGCGTCTGGCTGGTCGCCGACGATTACGGCATCTCGCCCGCCGTCAATGCCGCCATCCGCGATCTGGCGGCGCGCCGCCGCCTCAGCGCGACGTCCGTCATGGTGGCGGCGCCGAGCTTCGAGCGCGCCGAGGCGGCGCGGCTCGCCGCGCTCGGCGCGACCGCCACGTTCGCGATCGGATTGCACCTCACGCTCACCGCGCCGTTCCGGCCGCTCTCAGGGGGCTTCCAGCCGACGCGGGCCGGCGCTTTCCTGCCGCTCGCCGCCCTGATGGGCCGCGCGGCCCTCGGCCGCCTCGACCGGCCGGCGCTCGCGGCCGAGATCGCGGCCCAGCTCGCGGCGTTCGAGACCGCCTTCGGCCGGCCGCCCGATTTCGTCGACGGCCATCAGCACGTGCAGCTTCTGCCGGCGGTCGGCGAGACCCTACTCGCCGCCATCAAGGGGGCGGCGCCGCGCGCCTGGGTGCGCCAGTGCGGGCGTGCCGACGCGCTGGTGCGGCGCCTGTCCGATCCCAAGGGTCTTCTGCTCGATTTTCTCAGCCGCCGCTTCCGCGCCCGGGCGGCCGCGCTCGGCATCCGCACCAACCCGGGTTTTGCGGGCACCTATGACTACGGCGCCAGGATGCCGATCGCCGAGCTCTTCCCGCAATTCCTCGACGGGATGCCGGACGGCGGCGTCGTCATGTGTCATCCGGGCCGGATCGACGACGAGCTCGAACGGCTCGATCCCCTCACCGACCTGCGCGAACAGGAATATGCCTATCTGGCGGGCGACGAGTTCGCCGCCTTGCTGCGCCAGCAGGGCGTGACGCTGGCCTGAAGCCTGCGGCGGAGCGCCGCATCCCGCCGGCGCGGTTTCATCCTTCCGCCTTCCGGGCGCGCTATCCACCTCTCTTGAGCCCGGCCCGATTCCCGCTTTGGCCGGAGCCGACACCGGAGGATCCGTCCGATGAACCCGCAGGAACGCCAGCTCGTCGCCGAGCTCTTCGACCGCCTCGCCTCCCTCGAGCCGGAACCGCGCGATCCGGATGCCGAGCGCGTCATCGCCGAGGGATTCCGGCGCGCCCCGCATGGGGGCTACGCGCTGGTGCAGACCGTCCTGGTGCAGGACGAAGCCCTGAAGCGCGCCAATGCCCGCATCGAGGAATTGCAGGCCATGGGCGCCGACGAGGCGCCGCACCAGGGCGGCGGCTTCCTCGACAACATGCGCGACGCGCTGCTCGGACGGGACGACCGGCGCGGCTCGGTGCCCTCGGTCCGCCCCGGCGGGCTGGGCAGCAGCGGGGTATGGGGACCCGGCCCGGCGGCCGGCGCCGGCGGTCCGCCCATGGGCGGCCAGCCGATGGGCCAACCGATGGGTGGCTCGCCGATGGGTGGCTCGCCGATGAGCCCCTCGTCGATGGGAGCGCCGGGCGTCGGCGGCGGTGGCTCCTTCCTCGGCACCGCGGCGGCATCCGCCGCGGGCGTGATCGGCGGCGCGATGATGCTCAACGGCATCCGCTCGATGTTCGGCCATTCGGGCGGCGGCATGGGCGGCGCGAGCGCCTTCGGGTCGGGCGGGAACGCGCCCTGGGGCGGCAGCGCGGCGAACAGCGATCTCGCGCGCGAGGCCGGCCTCGACCATATCGGCGGCAGCGGGTCCGGCGCGTCGGACTCCGGCGGCCGCCACGCCGGCCTGCTCGGCGGCGACGATCACAACGATCACAACGATCACGACGATCACGACGACCCGGACAACGACGGCAGCTTCGACGACGACACCGACGTGGCCGGCGATGTCGACGGCGGCGATACGGAGGAAGTCTGACGCGGTGCCGCGCAGACGATCAGATCACGACCACGCGGGTGCCGACCTTGACCCGTTCGTAGAGATCGATCACGTCCTCGTTGCGCATGCGGATGCAGCCCGACGACACCGCCGTGCCGATCGTCCAGGGCTCGTTCGATCCGTGAATGCGGTAGAGCGTGGAGCCGAGATACATCGCGCGCGCGCCGAGCGGGTTTTCCGGGCCGCCCGCCATGAAGGTCGGCAGATCGGGGCGGCGCCGCAGCATTTCGACCGGCGGGCGCCAGTCCGGCCATTCGCGCTTCGCGCTGACTTCCTTCACGCCCGACCAGGTGAAACCCGGTCGCCCCACCCCGATGCCGTAGCGACGCGCGGTCCCGTCGCTTTGCACCAGGAGTAAATAGTAATGCGGCGTGTCGATGATAATGGTGCCGGGTTTCTCGGGACCATCATAGGCGACGGTTTGCGGCAGGAATCTCGGATCCATTGATTGCCGCGTCATCGGCTCGCGTGACGCATAGGGCTCGCCGCCCCGATAGGCCGGCGCGTAGCGCGAGCCCACATCGCCGCCGTTGAACAGGAATTCGAAGAAGCCGCCGCCCATGTTGCCGCGCGCGGCGGCGAGCCGGGTCGGAGCGGGCGCGCGGTCTACGTAACTCCCCGCGTCGAGCGGGAGCGGTTCGGCGA